>Ga0302320_10025683_pt1 | contig 11441 bp, 13 predicted proteins | sample Bog_T0_3_FD_202130 | JGI IMG/M metagenome (GOLD analysis project Ga0302320, IMG submission 202130) | Peat permafrost microbial communities from Stordalen Mire near Abisko, Sweden - Bog_T0_3 | ecosystem: Environmental > Terrestrial > Soil > Wetlands > Peat | place: Sweden: Abisko, Stordalen Mire... | reverse complement strand
AGGTGAATCCGCAGCAGCGTCACATTGGCCGATTTCACCGCCGCGTCCGCGGCATCAATAATGCTGGCCGCGGAGAAGGTCTCAATCACACCGATGGATCTCAACTGCTTGGGATCCACATCCACCGACCCCGAGATCGCCGGAAGCACTGTTGGATGCAGCCGCGCAATCTGTCTCCGCTCAATCAGCGACGCGCCCGCCGCCGCCCCGCCGGCCGCCAGTGCCGCCTGCACGGATGCAACGTCGCCTGCAATCACCACCAGAAACTTCCCCGAGCAAATTGTGCGCGCCATCAGCAGTTGAATGGACGCAGCTTTCAGCATCGTATCTTCCACCAGAAAACCGGTTGCCACGCTGGAGAGCTCGATCAGTCCAATTGAGTTGATTTCAGATGCCACGTCATCTCCTTCTCCCCCGTCGCGCTACGCCTCAATCACCACCGCATCGCCCGTCACCGTAACCACGCCGTGGATGCTGGCATGCACGCGCGCGCCCAGCTTGCCCTGTTCCGGGATGGCCAGAAGATCGCCCGCACGCACCCGTTCGCCGCTCTTGACCACTGGAATGGCGGGCGCACCCGCATGCTGCTTCAGCAGCAGCCTCACTGAACGCGGCGTGAACTCGTGCTCCACCAGCGGACCAACATTGTTAAACTCGCCCAGCCCCAACTTGGCCATCAGCCGCCGCATCGGAACGCGCCGGAACTCCGCCATCGGATTCGGCGTAATCGATGCCGGATCGCCCTTGAAGGTCAGCCCTCGCTCCCGCGCCAGCGGCTTGGCCACCACGCACACCGTCTTCGGGTCCAGATCCTCCGGGCACGCATACATCGTGCACAGATTGCATTCGCAGCAATACAGCGTCGCCACCATCGCGTCCGCGCCCATCGCAAACCCCAGCGACTGCATCGCCCGATGCGGCTCAATCGGATGCCCCAGCAGAAACCGCGGGCAAAACTCCGTGCAGAACCGGCACTGGTCACACGCCGAGCGCCCAATCCGCTGCACTTGAAGCAGCGGCGCATTGTGCCGCTCAATCAGCTTGTGCGTCGCCGGAAGCACCACAATGCCGCCGGTCATCTTCGTCACCGGAACGTCCAGACTCGCCGCCGGCCTGGCCATCATCACTCCACCCAGAAGCACGCCAATATTGGCAACCGTCGCCCCGCCGGCCGCCTCAATCACCTCGCCAATCGAGATCCCCACCGGAACCCGCAGCGTGACGGGATTGGCCACCGCGCCCGCGACTGTTAGATATTTGTGGGTCACCGGCCGGTCCAGCCCGATGTTGACCAGCGTCTCCACGTTCGAGACCACCGCGTCCACATCCTTCGGCAGCCCGCCCGGCGGAATCACCCGTCCCGTCACCAGATGAACCAAAATGAACTCGTCGCCGGCGGGGTAAACATCTGGCAACGGCACAACCCTCACCCCGGCCGGAGCCTGCCGCTCCAGCGCTTCAAGAATCTCGTGGTACTTCTCCTTGATCCCGATCGCGCCTTCCTTGGCGCCCACCATCTCCATCGCCGCAACCATGCCGCGCAAAAATGGCTCCGCATGGTGATGGAGTAACTCCTTATCTTTGTGCAACAAAGGCTCGCACTCGGCCGCATTCGCAATCACCAGCGAAGCCTGGGTGCGGAACTTCACCGCTGCGGGAAATCCTCCCCCGCCCGCGCCCACAATCCCCAGTTCCTCCAGCCGGTCAGCCGAGGTCCGAATCGCTCCACCGCTTTTTGACACGGATCCTAAGCCCTTTGCGCTCAGCGCCATTCTCTCTGTTGCCTCAAAATATTGCAGAAATCCGATTGACTCTGACCTAAACTGTACTGTATGTTTTAAATAATTTCAAGTTACTTCATGATCGTTCATTCGGGATTCGCTCAGCCATGAAATGCCTGATTCCCAACATCGGCAGCACGTCCTTCAAGTACCGACTCCTCGACATGCCTCAGGAGGCCCTCCTGGCCGAGGGCCGCGTCGAGCGAATCGGCCAGCCGGGCAGCGACTGTGCCGATTACCCCGCCGCCATCCGCAAATGCCTGGATGCGGTCGCCGGCGAGGGCAAAGCCTTAAAGAGTCTCTCCGAAATCGACGCCGTCGGCTTCAAAGTGGTGCATGCCGGAGCGCACAACACCCCGCAACTCATCGACGACGACCTGCTCGCAGCCATGGAGGAGTTTCGCTTCATGGCGCCCGCCCACAATCCTCCCTACATCGCCGCCATTCAGGCCTTTCGCCGCGAGCTTCCCGGCGTCCCGCTCGTCGCCGTCCTTGAAACCTGCCCCTACCGATTCATGAGCGAGGCCGCAACCACTTACGCCGTGCCCTACGAGTGGCGCACCCAGTTCGGCATCCGCCGCTACGGATTCCACGGGGCTAGCCATCGCTCCGCAAGTGAGCGCACCCAGGCGCTGCTCGGCCGCAATAATCTGCGCCACATCTCCTGCCATCTGGGCGGAAGTTCCAGCCTGGCCGCCTTTCGCAACGGCATCGCTGAAGACGTCAGCATGGGTACATCGCCGCAATCCGGCCTGCCCCAGAACAACCGCGTCGGCGACATCGACGTCTTCGCCGTCCTTCATATGATGAAGAAGCTCGGCCTCGATCCCGACCAAATGGCCGCCCTTCTCGGCAGCCGCTCCGGCCTCGCCGGAATCAGCGGAACCGGCGGCGATCTACGCGACCTCACTGAAGCTGCCGCCGCCGGCAACCGGCGTGCCCAGCTCGCGCTCGATGTCTTCGTCCGTTCCATCCGCCATTACCTGGGCGCCTTCCTCCTCAACCTCGACGGCATTGACGTACTCACCTTCTCCGGCGGCATCGGCGAAAACAGCGCAGAGATTCGCGCCGCCGCCCTCAACAATCTCTCCAGCTTCGGCATTGAAATCGACACAGAAAAAAACCGCACCATCAAAGGCGAAGGAGAAATCTCCACTCCAGCCTCACGCGTCAAAGTGCTCGTAATCCCGGCCAATGAAGAAGCAATCATTGCCCGCGAAACCATGGCCGTAGCAAGCAAAGCAGTCGTTGCGCAACACGTAATCTCAAGCTAAGACCAGGCAGATTAGGAACGTAAATGGCAGGCAGCTCCGCAGCATCGAACTCGTTCGCACCCATCGACCGGTCGGTGGTCGAACGCATCGTTCGCCAGGTCGCCCTGGAATATCTTGCCAAGGGAAACAACGTCGCTGCGCCCGTGCTCACCGTGCAAGCCTCCTCCCGCCACATGCACGTCTGCCGCGAAGACATGGACACTCTCTTCGGCCCCGGCACAGAGCTCACCTTTGACCGCCCGCTCTTTCAGGAAGGCAACTTCGCTGCCAAAGAGACCGTCACCATCGTCGGCCCCCGCAGCCGCCTCATCTCCAACCTCCGCATCCTCGGCCCCATGCGCAAGCAATCCCAGGTCGAACTGGCATTTACTGACGCCATCATGCTCGGCTTCAACGACCTGCCCGTCCGTCTCTCCGGCAATATCGCCGGCACGCCGGGCGCTGTCATCATCGGGCCCAAAGGCGTGGTTGAACTCAAGCAGGGCGTCCTTCGCGCCGCCATCCATGTCCACATGAATCCCACTGAGGCCGCCTACTTCGGCGTCTCCCAGGGCGACCGCATGAACCTCCGCATCGGCGGAGAAGCGGGCCTCACCTTCAACAACGTCCACGTCCGCATAGACGCCAAAGCCCGTCTCAATGTCCACATGGACACCGACGAAGCCAACGCCTGCGGCCTGCACCTCACCAAAGACATTGATCTCTACAAGTAATCCAACTGAAGAAGAGAGGAAGCGATGAAACAAGCGCTTGGAATGATTGAGACAAAGGGCCTGGTGGCGTTGTTTGAAGCAACGGACGCCATGCTCAAGTCCGCCAATGTATCGTTCGCCGGATGGCAGTCCGTCGGTTCAGGGCTGGTGACCGCCTTCGTTGAAGGAGACGTGGCCGCCGTCAAAGCCGCCACCGACGCGGGCGCTGAAGCAGCGGCCCGCATCGGCGAGGTGGTCAGCGTTCAGGTCATCTCCCGCCCCCACGACGAACTGCCGTCTTTCGTGCAGACCACCAAAGCCGCGTCAAAAAAATCCTAGAAGCCAGCGACCACCTTCTAGCTATTGCCAAGGAACTGAAAGCTGTCAACTGTTAGCTGTTTCAGCAGGAGCATTCATGAGTGAAGCAATCGGATTGATCGAAACCAAGGGCCTCGTCGGACTGGTCGAGGCATGCGACGCAATGGTGAAAGCCGCCAGCGTAGAACTCGTTAAAACCGTGCAGATCGGCGGCGGATACGTTACCGCCATCGTCCGCGGCGATGTGGGCAGCGTGCGCGCCGCTGTGGACGCCGGTGCGGCCGCCGCCAAAACCGTCGGAGAACTCGTGTCGTCGCACGTCATCGCGCGCCCCCACGATGCCCTCGTTGAAAGCATGTTGAAGTAAGACCGAATCAGGAGAAGTCAAATGGCCAATGAAGCGATTGGAATGATTGAGACCAAGGGCCTCGTAGCCCTGGTTCAGGCAACAGACGCAATGCTCAAAGCCGCCAGCGTGGAGTTCGTCGGCTGGAACAAGATTGGTAGCGGCCTCTGCTCCGTCTTCGTTCAGGGCGACGTAGGCTCCGTCCGCGCCGCGGTAGACGCCGGCGCCGCCGCGGCCCGCACCGTGGGCGAAGTCCAAAGCGTACACGTCATCGCCCGCCCGCATGGAACGCTCGCTGCCGTCCTGCCGAAATGACCGCATGCGGCGGAGACGTCTCTGCCGCAAACCACGAGGTGAGCCGGCATGTTTATTGCAAAAGTTATCGGCAATGTTGTTTCCACCCAGAAGAACGAAAAGTTTCTGGGCATGAAGCTGCTCCTGGTCCAGCCGTACATCGGCAAAGAGGGCAAGCTGCACGCCTCCGGCAGCTCCATCGTTGCGGTGGATAGCGTCGGAGCAGGCGTGGGCGAGTGCGTGCTCTTCACGCAAGGCAGTTCCGCGCGCCTCACACAGGCAACCAAGGATGCACCCGTCGACGCTGTCATTGTCGGCATCGTCGATGCCGTCGAGGTCGAAGGCAAACTACTGGAGAAGCCATAAATGCCAGTCCAGGCAGAACTGATTGAAGAGATCGCAAGAGAGGTCGTGGCCAGGCTTCGTGTCCAGTTGCAGCAGCCGGGCTCGTCGGCCTTCGCCAGCGCCCCGGCTTCCCGCGACGGCGTCTTCGCCACCGTGGATGAGGCCGTCAACGCTGCCTTTGAGGCGCAGAAGAAGGTCGCGGCCATGAGCCTTGAAGAGCGCGGCCGCATGGTTGAAATCATCTGCCGCATCTGCAACGATCGTCGCGAAGAGCTTGGCCGCATGGAGATGGAGGAGACCAAAGTCGGCCGCCTCGATCACAAGATCCTCAAGCTCACCAATATGCGCTTCGTCCTCAGTGTGAACTCGCTGCGCAGCGAAGCGCGCAGCGACACCACCGGTCTCTGCATCGTCGAGCACGCCCCCTGGGGTGTCATCGGCATGATGCTGCCCGTCACCCACTCGGTGCCCACCATGGCCTCGAACGCCATCAACATTCTTGCCGCCGGCAACACCGCCGTCTTCGGTCCTCATCCCTCCGGCCAAAAAGTGGCGCGCTATGCTCTGCAACTTTGGAACCGCGAAATCGAACGCGAACTCGGCGTCGCCAACGTGCTCACCACAACCAGCGAGGCCAGCATCGAAGCCGCCGAGCAAATCTTCCACCATCCCAAAATCGCGCTGCTCTGTGTCACCGGTGGCTCGGCCGTCGCCCGCGCCGCCGCCCAATCCGGCAAACGCGTCATCGCCGGCGGCCCCGGCAACCCTCCCGTCGTCGTCGATGAAACAGCCGACCTCGATCGAGCCGCACGCTGCATCGTCGATGGCGCGGCCTTCGATAACAACCTGCTCTGCATCGGCGAGAAAGAAGTCTTCGTCGTCGCCTCCGTGGCCGACGCCTTCATCCAGGCCATGCGCAGCGCCGGCGCCTTCCAACTCGATTCCGCAGCCATCGAGCGCCTCTCCAAAGCTGCCTTTACCTTCGACGGCGACGGCAAGGGCTGCGCCCGCGCGCACCTCAAGAAAGATCTCGTCGGCAAAGATGTCGCCGTTCTCGCGGCCGCCGCCGGTGTGCGCGTCCCTGACAACACCGAGCTCCTCTTCGGCGAGACCAATGCGGACCACCCCTTCGTCGTTGAAGAACAGATGATGCCCTTCGTCCCCATCGTTCGCGTCCGCGACGCCGATGCTGCCATCGCTGCATCCGTCAAAGCCGAGCACGGCTATCGTCACACCGCCATCATTCACACCCAAAACGTCGAAACCGCAACCCGCATGGCTCGCGCCATGAACACAACCCTTTTCATTCAGAACGCCGCCTCGCCCGCATCCTTGGGCGTCGGCGGCCCTGGATATTTCAGCCACACCATCGCCACACCCACCGGCGAAGGCGTCACCACGCCGCTCACCTTTACGCGTGAGCGGCAGATGGTTGTTGGCAACGCGTATCGGATCATCTAGCCATGTTTCTAGCGCGCATCGGCGGCACCGTAGTGGCGGCAACAAAGCATCCGACATTGAGCGGATGCCGCTTCCTGCTCGCCGAGCGGCTTGAAGCCGATGGCAGCACAAGCGCCGAGCCGATCGTCGTCATTGATTGGTTCGGCGCCGCAAGCGGAGCCACCGTGCTCGTCTCCACCGATGGCGATATCGCGCGCACCAAGTTCGGCAACACCACCCCCGCGCGCATGGTCGTCGCCGGCATCGTCGACTCGGTCACCACCGCTAAACCAAAGAGCGGAGGGAAGGCATGAGACTCGGCCTTGTGCGCGGCCACGTGACTCTCAACCAGTCAATCCCCGCCTTCCGCGGCAAAACGCTCGTTGTTCTTGAGCCGGTCACGATGGAAAACCTCCGTGCCGGCAATCGCTTGGGCGGCGGCAAGTCCTTGGTTGCCATCGACGCCCTCGGCGCAGCCATCGGCCAGCTCGTCGCCTTCACTGAAGGCCGCGAAGCTGCCAATCCCTTCTGGCCCGAGCCCGTGCCCGTTGACGCCTACTGTTCCTTGATCGTCGACGCAATCGACATTCATCCATGATTGTTCAGTTACCTGAGATGTGGGAGTGAGTAGAGACATGAAAACGATTGATATCACCGGCCAGAAACTCGTGGCCCTGCGCGATGTGCAAGGCGCCCTGTCAGCCGGCGCTACCCGAGTCCTCATCGCAGACAACTGTGTCGTCACCCCGTCCGCGCGCGACTTCCTCGCCCAGCACAACATCGACATCGAGTCCAGCGGCGCGGGCAAAGCCGCAGCCCAGCCGTCTCAAAATGGCTCCTCCGCGTCCGGCGCCTATGGCAGCAGCGCGCCGGCAAAATCCCGCAGCGCCGCAAACCCCAAGCTCTTCTATACGCCTGAAGCCGAGGCCATCAAGAAAGAGATCTGCGCCGTCGGCCGCAAACTCTGGATGCGCCAGTTTGTTGACGGCAACGGCGGCAACATCTCCTATCGCATCGGCCCCAATGAAGTCATCTGCACGCCCACGTTGGTCAGCAAATTCGACCTCACGCCCGAAGACCTCAGCCTCGTTGACCTCGACGGAAATCAAGTTGCCGGAACCAAGCCGCGCACCAGCGAAATCTTCCTCCATCTTGAAATCTACAAAGCAGTGCCTGAAGCCAAGGCCGCGGTTCACTGCCATCCTCCGCATGCAACCGCCTACGCCATCACCGGCCGCGTCCCGCCCAACCTGGTCATTCCCGAGTTCGAAGTCTTCATCGGCAAGGTCGCAATCTCGCCGTACGAAACCCCCGGCACAACCGCGTTTGCGCAAACCGTGCTCCCGTTCGTCAAAGACCACAACACCGTCCTGCTTTCCAATCACGGCATCGTCTGCTGGGCAGACACCGTCACCCATGCCGAGTGGTATGCAGAAGTTCTTGAAACCTACTGCTGGACTCTCATGCTTGCCTCGCAACTTGGCGCACCCATCTCGCATATTTCCGAACAGAAAGGCAACGACCTGCTGGCGATCAAGAAAAAACTCGGCTTGCCCGATGCGCGCTTCGATACATCCAAAATGAAAGAGTGTCAGCTCTCCGATCTTGAAGTCCCGAGCTCCATCGCGCTCTCTCCCGGCGCAAACGAGTGCGCCGGCGCAAGTCCCTCCGCGGCCGATCTCGAGAAACTCGTCAAATCGGTAACCGAAGCGGTAATGGGCGCGATCGGCGCTCAATGATTTCGGAGCAATCCACGGCGGCGCGAGATGGATTCGTTCGTCGCGCCGCTTTTGTAGCATTGACCCAAGCAACACGCACGGCTCTAAATGATGATTTTCCAAGAGGACTCATTCCAGGATGAATCAGGTCGAGCGCCTCCGCTACATTCGCGAAGCCCTTTCGGTCAAGGACTTCGTCAGCCTCGAAGAGTTGTGTGCCGGCCTCGGCGTCTCCCGCGCCACCGTGCGCCGCGACCTCATGGAGGCCGAGCTCGGCCGCACCATTCGCCGCGTCCACGGCGGAGCCATGTCCACCGCGTCACGCGAAGAGGCGCTCGACTTCGGCCGCCTCTCCGTGAGTTGCCAGGAGGAAAAAGTGCGCATCGGCCGCGCCGCCGCCAACCTCATTCATGAAGGCCAAACCGTCATCCTCGGCGGGGGCTCAACCGTGGCTGAGGTCGCGCGCTGTCTTCTCTGCCGCCCCATTCAAATCATCACCAACTCCATCCCCGTCGCCCAAATATTCTGGGAGTGCCCGCAGACTGAGGTCACGCTCACCGGCGGCTACCTCTATCCGCGCCTCGGCATTCAGTTCGGCCCCATCGCTGAGCGCATGCTACACAGCGTCTCGGCCGACATTGCCATCCTCGGCGTCCGCGGCATCACCGCCGACGGCCTCAGCGAGACCAGCGCCCTCGTCCTCGAGTCGTTTCGCGCCATGATGAATTGCGCCCAGCGCGTCGTCATCGTCGCCGACCACACCAAGTTCGGCCGCAATGCCATGATTCACGTCGCCAATCTGGCTGAAGTCCATCAGTTCATCTCCGACAGCGATCTCGCTCCTGAATATCGTCAGCTCCTCGATGAGCGCCGCATCAGCTACCTCCTGGCCTAAAGCCCTCGTCTCGCCCCGCCTGCCCTCGCCCCGCCACCACCCAGGCATCACAGTGCTTCCCCCGTGCCTGCGTGTAGAATGGCCGGTCATCATTCTTCCGTCGCCGAGGCGTTCCATGGCCCACGCCACCCTAAAGAACAGCTACCAGAAGTTATCCGACAGGCTCAACCTTTTTCCTCAGGGCGCGCCTCCCTCGGAGCTCCTCTTCCAGATTCTTCAGGTGCTCTTCTCCAGGGATGAAGCAGCTCTCGTCGCTCTGCTCCCCATCAAGCCATTCAATGTACGCACCGCGGCCAAAGTTTGGAAGAAGACCGATGCCGAGTCGCAAAAAATCCTCGAGACTCTCGCCTCCCGGGGAATGCTGCTTGACATGGAGATGCGCGGCGAGCAGATCTTCGTCCTCCCTCCGCCCATGGCCGGGTTTTTCGAGTTTTCCATGATGCGCCTCGGCAACAGCTACGACCAGAAGCTCCTCGCCGAGCTCTACTACCAATACCTCAACGTCGAAGAAGACTTCGTCAAGAACCTCTTCGCCGGCGGCGAAACGCAGTTGGGCCGCGTCTTTGTGAATGAGCAAGCCCTTCCCTCAAGCAACACGCTCTCCGTGATGGACTACGAGCGCGCCAGCGAAGTTATCCAAACCGCCGAGCACATGGGCATCGGAGCCTGCTACTGCCGCCACAAAATGCAACACCTCGGCAAGTCTTGCAACGCTCCCATGGATATCTGCATGACTTTCAGCGGCACTGCCCAGTCCCTCATCAAGCACGGCCACGCCCGCAAGGTCGACGCCAAGGAAGGCATGGCCCTGCTCGATCGGGCCATTGAACACAACCTCGTCCAGTTCGGCGAGAACGTGCAAAACAAAGTGGCCTTCATCTGCAACTGCTGCGGATGCTGCTGCGAGGCCATGCTCGCCGCCAAACGCTTCGCCGTGCTCAACCCCATCTCCACCACAAACTTCTTGCCGGAGTTAGACGCAGACCACTGCAACGGCTGCGGCAAATGCGCCGAGGTCTGCCCCGTGGAAGCCATGGCCCTGGTCTCAGCCGGCGATCCGCACAAGCCCAAACGCAAAAGAGCCCGGCTCGACGAGTCCCTTTGCCTCGGTTGCGGCGTCTGCGTGCGCGCCTGTCCAAACGGAGGAATCTCACTCAAAGCGCGCAAGCAACGTGTGCTCACCCCCGTCACAACCGCACACCGTTCCGTGCTCATGGCCATTGAGCGCGGTCAGCTCCAGAACCTCATCTTCGACAATCAGGCACTGGGTAGCCATCGCGCCATGGCCGCTACCCTCGGCGTGATCCTCAAATTGCCGCCCGTCAAGCAGATCATGGCCAGCCGGCAAATGAAGTCGCGATATCTTGAACTCCTCATGCGCCCCAGAGACTTCGTCCACCTCGTGCATTGAGCATAGGCATGAAATAGACATCTCTGGAACCTGCTTAACCCGTTGCAAATGAATGGTAGCCCAGAGTTTTTAATCTGAAGCTGGGGGGCAGCTTCGAAGCAAGATACAGGCCTTGTGTTTGCTGTTGATCACCGCAACCTGTTGGGTCGCCGTCCGTCTTGCAAGCCCAGGGGAAAATGCGCGTCAAACCCCTTTGCAGAACGGCGTGTCGGGAATCCAGCGGGTGTAGGTCTTGGTAAATAGGTTGACCGACGAACTCGCCCCGTTGGTCAATCCGAAGAACTGCGCAGCGGTCCCCGCATCCAGGTCAAACTTGATCTCCTGTTTGGAGCACGGTGCGGCAGTGACATTCGCGGCGTGGGTTGAGCCTTCGGTGGCGATGAACTGAATGTAGACATCTGCGTTCGAAGCCAGCACGTTGCTTGCCGTCATCTTCGACATCCAGGAGTTGGCGATCATGTCCTGTGCGGATTGAGGAAGCAGGCTTTCGAGGGAGCTGGCGATCGCGTCAATGTTACCCGCAAATTCAGACACCTCATCGGAAAGCGCGCCTAGAATATCGAGGCGTAGCTCGATGCGAGGCGCACAGTAGGAGATGACGATGGCATTGGGCGCTATAGGCGAAATGCTCTGGTCGGCGGTCACCTCGTACGTGGTGCTGAGGGTATCGCCGTCGGCCACGCTTCCGGTGCTGGTGGTTTGAAAGCTTCCTCCGGGTCCGCCCCAATTGATAGAGAAGCCGCCGCGGCTGTACTCGTTGTTCCCAGTGAGCACAGGATGAATCTGCAACGCGGCAGAAATGTCCAGGGTGAGCGGCAATCCGCTCAGCAGCGGCGCCAGCGAGATGCTCATGCCGGCCGGGAGCTTGACTCGATCCTGCGTGGACCAGACGCCGCCAGACGACCTGGCGATCTCCCAATCGAACTG
>Ga0302320_10025681_pt1 | contig 11441 bp, 13 predicted proteins | sample Bog_T0_3_FD_202130 | JGI IMG/M metagenome (GOLD analysis project Ga0302320, IMG submission 202130) | Peat permafrost microbial communities from Stordalen Mire near Abisko, Sweden - Bog_T0_3 | ecosystem: Environmental > Terrestrial > Soil > Wetlands > Peat | place: Sweden: Abisko, Stordalen Mire... | reverse complement strand
TCGCTTAAACTGTACAGAAAATGGCGTCCAGATTTCGTAAGCGCAAGGAAATGTGCCTGGCGCAATTTGCCCAAGGCACGGTCCGTTTGGGGGCGAGTGAGGTCCAGAGCCTGGCTTAGTACTTCGGCCGATAGGCCGTCGCGTCGGCGCATGCAGACCACAATTCGCACGCAAACCGGGTCCGCGAGGGCCCTTCCGATGCGAACGAACTCCTCCACCGACGCAGTAAACCATCGAGCATGATAACGGAGCGTTAAGCGGACGAACCCTTAATAATCCACCCATGATGGAACTAACGAGCGATGGCGACCGGGCATTCGCGAGAATTCATGCTGCGCAGTCTTCGGCTTAAGAGCCGACTCAGGTTGGTCATCACGGTCGCCCGAATTTCAGGGTCCAAGAGAAGGCCCCTCACCACGTTGCCGCTGATCACCGCAACCTCGGTGGTGCCTCTCGCGATGACGGTAGCGGACCGTGGCGCTTCATCGACCAACGCCATTTCGCCAATCACGCTTCCCGGTCCGAATGTGGCCATTTCGTCGCCTTGAAAGCTCTTGATCGACGCCTCGCCGGTGAGGATGATATAGAGGTCGTCCCCTCGTTCGAACTGCCGAACGATGACATCGCCCCCCGAGAATATGCGGATCTCCGCAGTACATGCGAGCGCCCGCATGTGCTGCTGCGGCACTCCTCGGAAGAGAAAATTGTAGCCCAGCGTCCTCGCCAAGTCCAATGTGTCGTATAGCTGGATCACATAGGGATGAACGTGAAAAGTTCCCCGGGGTTTTGTTTTCGCCCGAAAGGCCCAATGGCCACCGCACTCCCGTCCACTACGCCTTCAGCGCTTCCGCGCCGCCCACGACTTCGAGGATTTCGGTGGTGATGGCGGCCTGGCGCTCTCGGTTGGCCTTCAGGGTGAGGGTGTTGATCATCTTGCCGGCGCTGTCAGTTGCGCTGGTCATGGCGGTCATGCGGGCGCCAAACTCGCTGGCGGTGGACTCCAGCATTGCCTGCCAGAGCAGGCCCTGGAAATAGCGGGGAAGGAGGATATCGAGGATAGCCTTCGAATCCGGTTCAAACTCGAAATCCTTGGACGGCCCGGTGGTGTTGCCGGCGGCGGGCGCCTCGATGGGCAGGAGCTGCACCAATTGCGGTACCTGCCGGATCGCGGAGAAAAACTTTGCGTAACACACGTAGATCGCATCCACCTCGCCGCTCTCAAAGAACTTGCGGGCCAGTTGGGTGATCGCGGTCGCGTCTTCCAATCGTGCGCCGCCGGACGGTGCGGCGAACCGCTCCTTGATCGTGTAACCGCGCTTGCTGAAGAATTGGTACGACTTCTTTCCGTAGCAGATGAGCTCTACCGGCTGCTTCGAGGCGGCGATGAAGTCGGCGGCTTTGCGGATGAGTCCTGAGTTGAATGCGCCGGCCAAACCGCGATCGGAGGTCATCACGACCAATCCAATCTTCTTGACCTCGCTGCGCTTTTCAAGCAACGGATGGGATGGGAGGTCGCCTGAGCGAGCGATCGAGCCCATCACCTCGCGCAACTTCTCCGAATAGGGGCGGGCTTCGAGCACCCGGTCGGTCGCCTTCTTGAGACGGGCGGCCGCGACCAGCTTCATCGCGCGGGTGATCTGCTGGATATTCTTCGCCGTTTTGATACGGGAGCGGATTTGCTTGAGGGTGGCCATCGGTTAAGGGGTGCTTACTTGAACGTGCTCTTGAACTCGCCGAACGCCTTTAGTAGGGTCGCTTCCAGTTCTTTGTCCATCGCCTGCTTGGTTCGCAGAGTCTCGATCGCGTCCGGATACTTGTCGTGGACGTACTTCAGAAGGCCTTCTTCGAACGGCTTTACCTGTTCGTTGGTGAGGTCGTCAAGGAACCCGTTGGATCCGGCAAAGATGGACACCACTTGCTCAGGCACGGGGAACGGAGTCGCGAGGTCCTGCTTGAGAAGCTCGGTAAGGCGCTGGCCCCGAATGAGCTGCATCTGAGTTGCCCGGTCCAAGTCGCTTGCAAACTGGCTGAAGGCGGCCACGTCGCGGTACTGGGCCATTTCCAGCTTTAGTTTTCCGGCGACCGACTTCATGGCCTTTACCTGGGCGTTGCCACCCACGCGGCTGACCGAGATGCCCACGTTGATGGCGGGCCGCACACCGGCAAAGAACAGGTCGGGCTCAAGATAGATCTGGCCGTCGGTAATGGAGATGACGTTGGTCGGAATGTAAGCGGACACGTCGCCCGACTGGGTCTCGATAACGGGTAGCGCAGTGAGCGAACCGGCGCCCAGGGCATCGGAAAGCTTCGCCGCGCGCTCCAGCAGGCGGCTGTGAAGGTAGAAAACGTCTCCCGGATAGGCTTCGCGTCCGGGTGGGCGGCGAAGGAGCAGGGACAGCGCACGGTACGCCTGAGCGTGCTTGGTGAGGTCATCATAAACGACCAGTGCGTGCATGCCGTTGTCACGGAAATACTCGCCAATGGCCGCGCCGGCGAACGCCGACAGATACTGCATCGCGTTGGAGTCGCTGGCGCTTGCTGCCACGACGACCGTGTACTTCAGGGCGTCGTGCTCACGCAGGGTCTCGACCACGCGCGCAACATTACCAAGCCGCTGGCCGGTAGCCACGTAGATGCAGAAAACGGGTGATCCGCCCGGCTCGTGGGTACTCGCCTGGTTGAGGATCGTGTCCACGCAGATCGAAGTCTTGCCGGTCTGGCGATCTCCAATCACCAATTCGCGCTGGCCGCGTCCGATCGGGATCATGGCGTCAATCGCCTTGATACCGGTTTGCAGCGGTTCCTTCACCGGCTGGCGCTCCACAACGCCGGGGGCGATGGTTTCGATGTGCTTGAACTCTGTGGAAGCAATCGGTCCGAGGCCGTCGAGCGGCTGGCCAAGCGAGTTGACCACGCGGCCCAACAGGGCCTTGCCAACCGGCACTTCGATGATGCGCCCGGTTTGGGTGACGGGGTCGCCTTCCTTGATATGGGTGTCATCGCCGATCAACACGACGCCGATGGAGTCTTCCTCAAGGTTCAAGGCTAGTCCGCTGACTCCTCCAGGGAACGTTAGCAGTTCTCCCATCTGGCAGTCGGGCAAGCCATATACACGGGCGATGCCGTCGCCAACTTGGATGACGGTGCCGACGTTCTGTTGCTCGATCTTACGCTCGAACTTGTCCAGTTCTTGCGTGAGGATGGAGGTGATTTCTTCAGGGCGAATGGGCATAGTGGTGATTCTCGCTTAGGCTTGTTTCAAAAGGTCGTGATAGAGGCGGTCTCTCAAGGCGGCGAGCCCTCCCTTGAGTGATCCATCGAGCACGGTGTTGTCGAAGGTGGCCTTCACACCTCCAATAAGATTCGGATCGGTTTCAAACTGGACCTCGACCTGCTTGCCGGTGGCCAATCTCAACCGGGCGGTGATCTCGGTGCGCTGCTTGTCGGTCAGGTCCTCACTGCAGGAGACGGTGGCAAAGAGCACACCCTGCTGCTGCCGACGCAGCACGGTAAACGCATCGCGGATAGCGACAAGTTCATGCTCTCGGCCCTTATGCAAAATCAGGCGCAATGCCTGCATGGTCAGGGCGGTCGTGCTGTCGGCGAAGAGCTTCTCGCAGAGCGAGATTTTGCCCTCGCGGCTGATCTCCGGGCTTAGAATGACGGTGCGGAACTGCTCACCTTCCGTGAGGCAGGCAGCAATCGCGTCGAGGTCATCCTCGACGCTTTTGACGACGTTGTGGTGCAAGGCGGTCTCAAAGATCGCCGCCGCATAGCGCCGGGCCACTCGGTCGTCGACGGCCATTTAGTTGGCAACCTCAACCTTGTCAATAAAGTTCTGGATCAACTTGCGGTTCTTCTCCGAGTCAACCACTTCGCCAAGCAGCTTCTCGGTCGCCTTCAGGGTCAGGTCCACGACTTCAAGCCGAAGATCGGTAAGGACGCGGGTGCGCTCCTGCTCAATCTCCGTGGTCGCCCGGGTCCGCAGTTCATCCGCCTTGGCGGCGGCATCGGCCATCAGCTGTTGACGCAGCGTCTGGGCCTCTTTGATTTGCGACTGGATCTGCTCCCGAGCACTCGCCTCGGTGTCCGACAGGCGCTTTTCGTAGTCCGACCGGAGTTGCGTCATCTCGCCACGGAGGTTTTCCGCGTCAGTGAACGCGCTCTCAAGCTCTTTGTTGCGAGCGTCCATGATCTCCATGAGGGGATCGACGAAGTAGGTTCTGAGTACCGGCGCGAAAACCACAAACAGCCCCACATTGGTGATGACCATCGCCAGATCCAGGTCAAGACCACTGAACATCGCAGGCGTTGTCCATGCCTGACCCTTGCACAAACTGCCGATCACGATCAGCACGACGCCGACGACCAACAGGGGGATGACGCTAGGCTTCTTGCCGCTTGGCGAGGCTGCCGGAGGGTGGTTCGTTTCCATAAGTTTGCTAGCCGATGTTTGACGTAACCGGAGTGTTCCGGGCCGTCCAGGAAACTCCTTCTTAGTGGATCTTGCCCATCAGAAGGAAGCCGAGCACGAAGGTGAGCAGGAAGACCAGCTCAAGAAAGACGAGCGCGAGCAACATGTTGTTGGCAATCTGCTTACCGGCTTCGGGTTGTCGAGCCATTCCGTTCAAACCGCCATTCGCGGCCAGACCCTGGCCAATGCCGACTCCGAGGCCGGCGATACCGACGGCGAGACCAATACCTACTGCAATACTATCCATTTTAGTGTGTGTTTTATCCTCCGATTCAGTCGTCAAGAAAGCGTCAAGAAATCTATGCGGCTTCTCCTACCGGCATAGCGCCGTGGGAGCCGTGCGGTGCGGATTCGTGCTCGTCCTCGTCATGCCCGTGCGAGGTCACCATCGATAGGTAGGTGCACGTGAGAATCACGAAGACATAAGCTTGAATCACGCAAGTAAAGAATTTGATTGGCAGCAACAAGCCGCCAAAGGGAACCCCTGGAAGAATGCTGTTCAGGCTCGATACCACAATGTGGCCGCCATGAATATTTCCGTAAAGGCGAAGGGAGAGCGATACCACCTTCATGCACTCCGAAATGATCTCCACAAAGAAGATCAACCCGCTCACCACCACCATAGCACCGCCCAACTTAGGCCCTGAGAAGTGCTTCAGATGGCCGAAGAGACCGTTGGTTCGAATGCCCTCATATTGAACGTATATAACGGTGATCACGGCAAGGCTCAGGTTCATACTCCACTCCGCAGTGGGGGTGTAGTTGAAAACAAGGCCCATGACGTTGCCAATGAAAATGTACAACCAGAGAGCGACCAGGAAAGGCACGTATTTCCTGCCGTGGGGGCCGATGACGCTAAGCGCCATGCTATCCAAGAAAACCAGCAGGTGCTCGGCAAGGCGGGTGGGCATGTAGGTGAACGCCCTCTTTGTGAAGCCCTTCCTCGCCAGAAAGGCGAAGAGAAACACCAAAAAGATAACAAGCCCGCTGTAATAAAAAATGTTCCAGCCTATGCCGTCGGTGGCCTCAGACAGCGTGGGTAGAAGGAACGGTAAAACCGAATTCATGAATGACCTTTAATGGATTCGCCTCGAATCGTGCGCCCAGCAAGAACCCAAACGGTGGCGAAGTATACCAGCCCGACCTCGGCCAAAAAGCAAGCCAGCCCGGTCGGTCGGAGGCGAGTCGCCAAGTAGAGGAAGATCACTAACGCCGGCAACTTGACGATGAGCGTGAGCAGCACCAGGCGCGTCCCCCCGTGCGGGTCGATGCCGTGGGCGCTGAAAAGGCGAACCAGCAAGAAGAGGGGTCCTAGACTCACGAGGGAGATGGCGGCGCCCAGAGCGGCGCCGGAGAGCGCTCCGACAACGTCCCGCGTGGCGCCCGCCGCCAGAATCGCCAACGTGAACAATCCCCCGATGACCCATGTCTTGGCGGGACCGCCTATGAGTTCCCCCGCTTGATCATCAGCAGCACGACGAAAATTCCAACGATGCACCCTCCCAGAGCGCCAAATGCCTGTCCCTCCAGGCCGTGGGACTTCAGATCGAAGAGCCACCCGACAAGCCAGCCCGCAATCATCGCTCCGATCAACGTGTATCCAGCTGTGATGCCGATGCCCAGTCCCCGGTAGTTGTGGGGGTCGGCCTTTGGGTCACGGGCGGTTGTTGGGCGCTGATAATCCCAGTCCGGGGGTGGCGGCATCGAATGGTCTCGGCGCGATTTGTCGAGCCGCTCGCCGATCTGCTTCAAATGAGTGTCGATGTCGCCAAGCGGATCGACGGGTTCGGCTGCAGCGCTCTCAGGCGCCGGGGCTGGCGCTTCGCCTACAACTGCCCCTTCTCCTTCGTCTTCTCCAAGGAGCTTTCGCAACCGCCGTTCCAACTCGGCTTCCGGCTCGTGACTCGGTTCCGTTGGATCGCTCATACTAAGAGATTACCGGACGCTCGTCTAGCTAAATGTCTTTTTCTCGTAGCCTCCAAACCGAGAGCCAGTTTCTGAAGGGCGTGGGCCCCCGCTTTGCGGCGGCCATGGCCAAAGCGGGGCTGCTGACGGTCCGCGACGTCCTCTGGTATTTTCCCCGTCGCTACGAGGACCGTCGCAATATTCCTGGCATCCGCGATGTGCGGCCGGGGCAGTGGATCACGGTAAGAGGCCGCATCACCGAGTTCGAGGGGCGACCCTCTCGGCGCGGCGGCATGGTCCTCATCAAGGCCACCCTCTCCGATAAGACGGGCAGCATCGACCTCACTTGGTTCAATCAACCTTGGGTGCGACGTTCGCTAGAGGGATACCGAGGGGAAATCGTCGCCTACGGACAGGCCAAGGAAGCACGTTGGGGCTGCGAGATCAATACACCCGAGTGGGAGAAGATCGACGAGGAGGCAGACCCCCAAGAATTTGCCCGCATCACCCCCGTGTACCCTCTCGTCGATGGGCTTTCCCAAACGACCGTGCGGAAGGCAACCCGCGCCGCCGTTGAGGGCTACCTCGACATGATCGATGAGCCTTTGCCAAGTTGGATGCGCAAGCGATATGACCTGGGGAATCTGGTGGCCAGCCTTCGCAGCATCCACATGCCCGAGTCCGACGAGACCCGTGCACAGGCCCGCAAACGGCTGGTCTTCGATGAGTTCTTCTTCATGCAGATGGCGCTTGCTCTCAAACGTCATGAAACCGCCGAGGAGTTGGGTATCTCCTTCCCCATCGCCGAGTTGGAGGCGGCGGCGCCTCTTCCCGACCGGGCTTCAGAGTCAAGAGAAGAGTGGGACCCGGCGGCGAGGAACGTGCCTGATAGCCCAGGCACCCTTTTCGAGGAACTCCACCGAGAGTCCCGCGCCGCCGAGCCCCTGTGGCAGCAAATCGGCCGCATGCTCCCGTTCGACCTAACGGGCGCTCAAGATCGGGTCATCCGCGAAGTGTTTTCCGATATGGCTCGACGGCATCCCATGAACCGGCTCGTACAGGGAGATGTCGGCTCGGGCAAGACGGCGGTGGCGGCGTGTGCGATGTTGGCGGCGGTGCGCAGCGGCTTCCAAACCGCGCTGATGGCGCCAACTGAGATCCTCGCCGAGCAACATCACGCCAACTTGCGGAGGCTGTTCGAGCCCCTTGGCATCGAGGTTGCTCTCCTGGTGGGCAAGCTTTCCGCTGCGGAGAAACGCAAGGCGGCTGAGCGGGTCGCTGCGGGCGACGTGCATGTTGCGATCGGCACCCATGCTCTCATTCAGGAGGGCGTTCGCTTTGCGCGGCTTGGCCTCGCGGTCATCGATGAACAGCACCGTTTCGGCGTGCTCCAGCGCGCCGCGCTTCGGGGCAAGGGGGTGGGAAATCCCGATGTTCTCGTGATGACCGCGACTCCCATCCCTAGAACGTTGACGATGGCAGTGTACGGCGATCTGGATCTGTCGGTGATCGACGAGTTGCCTCCGGGCCGGAAGCCGGTCAGGACTCATTGGAAGCCACCTTACGACCGCCCCCAGGTGTACCAGGGCGTACGCGAACTTCTTGGCCAAACGCGGCAGGCCTACTTCGTTTGTCCCATGGTGGGAGAGAGCGAGAAGATGCTCGCCCAAGCCGCCGAAGACCTTCACTATCGTCTGACCCACGAGGTCTACCCGGACCTTCGCGTGGGCCTGCTTCATGGCCAGTTGAAGGCGAAGGAGAAGGAAGAGGTGATGGAATCGTTCCGGCGGCACGAGCTGGATATTCTCGTTAGCACCACGGTGATTGAGGTTGGGGTCGACGTCCCGAACGCCAGCGTCATGGTGGTGGAAGATGCCAACAGGTTTGGCCTCAGTCAGCTTCACCAGCTCCGAGGCCGGGTCGGCCGAGGCGCCCACCAGAGCTACTGCATCCTCATCGCCGACGCCAAGAACGACGATGCGCGCGCCCGCATGGAGATCATGGTCGCCACCAACGATGGCTTTAGGATCGCCGAAGAAGACCTTCGTCTTCGAGGTCCGGGCGAGTTGGCAGGTACCAAGCAGAGCGGAAACCTGGACTTCAAAATCGCCGACCTGGTTCAGGACGGGAAGATGCTGGAGGTCGCTCGCCAAGCGGCGTTCGAACTTGTCAATGTCGATCCCACCCTCGAACGGCCCGAGCACGCCACCATCCTCGCCCGCGTCCGTCAGCAAAGGGCCGAGGCCGCCATCCTGACGGTTTCTTAGGGTTCGAGTATCCCACCCCATCCGGGGCTTTGCCGACCACGGACCCTCTACCCGGGCCTCCGGCTGCGCCGTCAACCCGCCCTATCCTATCCCAGCCCATCCGGGCGTCGCCTGGAGGCATTTTGGCTTCTGACCCATTCGGGCCCAAGGGGCTCCTCGCCGCTGTTAAAAGAGCCGAGCCGATGGGGCCACCGGATCTGTGAGCGAGACTCCCGAAAGCTCTCACACGGCCAGTTCGGGCATAATTGCCTAGCTTATGCCCGTCGTATCCATCTGCATTCCTCAGATCGGCGAAGGACTCCAAGAAGCTCGCTTGGTCGCCGTCCTCAAGAACCCTGGCGACTTCGTGAGACGCGATGAGCCCCTCTACCAAATGGAGACCGATAAGGCGGTCATGGATGTGGAGAGCCCGTTTGACGGCAAGTTGGTCGAATGGCTGGCCGGGATCGACGCGGTACTGCCGATCGGCGGCGAGGTGGCCCGGCTTGAGGTCGCTGGCGAGGGATCGCCGAGTGGGCGGAACGCCTCTGTGCCCCCGCGGACGCGAGCCTATGCCAAGGAGCGCGGCGTTGCCGACGAGGTGCTTGCGCGCATTCCCGCCAAGACCGGCAAGTTGATGCCCGAGGACATCGACGCCTATCTGGCCGCTCCAACGCCCGCGCCCAAGAAAGAGAGAGCCTTCGATGACGCTCCGTTGACCACCAAACAAAGACTGTTGGCCTCCCGCCTTGTACGTGGCAATCAGCTTTCGGTTCCGGGCTCGCTCACCGTGCAGGTGAACTGGGAACCCATCTTGGCGCTTCGCGCCGCCCATAAAGCGAGGCGCGAGCATAATGCCCCCAGCGCCTTTACGATGTTCGCCTATGCGGCCGCACGGGCGATTGCCGCGCACCCCCAGTTTCGTCGGGTGCTGATCGGAGACTCCACCGGCCGCACTTATCGTCATGTCGCGCTCGGCATCGCCGTTGCCCTTCCTGGCGATGAGCTGGTGACGGCGGTGGTCGAGGACGCCGACACCCTTGACTGGACCGAATTTGCCGAACGCGCCAGGGCCGCGATCAACCTTGCGCGGGAAGGGAAGGACCAAGTAAGTGAAGCGGTCACCATGACCCTTACCAACATGCAAGGCTTTGGTTTGCGAGATGCGGTTCCCGTGGTCGTGCCGCCCGCCGTTGGCGTTTTGTTCCTCGGCGAAATCTACAACGGTCTTGCGCAGGGCATCGACGAAATCCGCCTTCAGAAGAGTGTGAACGTTGGCCTGACCTTTGATCACCGGCTTCTGAACGGGGTGGGAGCGGCGAACTTCGTCAACACCCTCAAGGAAATGGTTGAGAACATCGGGAAACTGATCCCGCAATGAAGCCGATCATTGCCCTCACGATGGACGCGGAGACGGCCCAACCCAAAGAAGGCAAAGGGGGCAACCTCATTGTTGACCGCCTCTATCCGCAGGCGATCGCCGATGCTGGCGGTGTGCCGATCCTCGTGCCGCCAAGCGCCGATCCTGGGGAGATCGCCGCGTTCGTTCACGGCTGGTTGATTCCCGGTGGAGATGACATCGATGCTGCCGTCTATGGCGAGGAGAACCATCCCCAGGCTGATTTGCAAGACTCGCGGCGGTTCGACTTTGAGGCGGCCTTCTATCCATTGCTGCCACCCACCATGCCCATTCTGGGCATTTGCTATGGCTGTCAACTCGTGAACGTGTTGCGAGGGGGGAACCTTATCCAGCACCTTCCCGATGAACTGGGGCACGATGAACATCACGACGGGCAATGGACGCGCAGCCATATTGACCCAGCTTCCAAACTGGGACGGCTCACCGGGCCCGAGATCTCGGGACGCTGTTATCACCATCAGGCCATCGGCCGCCTGGGCAGCGACTTGGTGGTCACCGGCCGCAGCGAGGACGGCGTCATCGAGGCAATCGAGGCGACCGACCGCCCTTGGCTCATCGCAGTCCAATGGCACCCCGAGCGCAGCCGGTCCCTGGATCCCAATGACCGCCTGATCCGCGAGTTTGTGGACGCCGCGCGCCGATACGCGCAAGATTCGGTTTAGCGCCTCCTGCCGAGACCGGGCTGCCCCGGTGGCAAAACCTCGGAAGCAAAGCGCTACGAACTGCCATCGGACGTCGTCACGACGACTGTGCGGAACTGCTCAAGGACGCCGGCGCAAGCTGATGCGATCGGGCGTCGGCTCCGCCTCGCCAAGAGCGACTCAAAATCCCTCGTTTCGGCATAATGGAGGGAGGCCCATGCACGAATCCGTCCGCATCCACGTCCGAACCCCGGAGGGGTCGTATTCCGCCGTCGCGGTGCGCAAGGGCGACAAGACCCTGGTTTCCTTCAAGGGTCGCCAATATTCGGTAGAGCGCAGTTCGGCGCTTGGCGCAGGGGGGCAGCCGATGGCGCCGGGCGGTGAGCTCAGGGCTCCCATGCATGGCCAGATCGTCGACGTGCTCGTCAGCCAAGGCGACACCGTGGAGAAGGGCCAGCGCCTTCTTATCCTTGAAGCGATGAAGACCCAGCTTCCGTTTTCCGCCCCGTTCGATGGCATCGTGGCCCTGCTTCCGGCCGCAATGGGGCACTCGGTCGCCGAGGGCGACCTGTTGGCGCGGGTAGAAGAGGTAGGGAAGCCGAAGCCGTGATCCTCTTTGCGCCTCCGACGCTTCCCGCATCCCTGGAAGCGATTCTCGCTGGCCCGGCGCTTCGTGGCGCGACCGTGAGCGCCTACGTCTGTGAAATGGACGGAACCCCCCTCTATGCACACAACGAGACAGAACGGATGCTGCC
>Ga0302320_10025680_pt1 | contig 11441 bp, 7 predicted proteins | sample Bog_T0_3_FD_202130 | JGI IMG/M metagenome (GOLD analysis project Ga0302320, IMG submission 202130) | Peat permafrost microbial communities from Stordalen Mire near Abisko, Sweden - Bog_T0_3 | ecosystem: Environmental > Terrestrial > Soil > Wetlands > Peat | place: Sweden: Abisko, Stordalen Mire... | reverse complement strand
CTGAGCGATGGATTGCAGTCTCAGTTGCAGATAATGTGGTCCTGAGAGGGTCGATAGATGCAGTTAATTCGGTCCGCAATTTGCGTTGATTGCAGTCCTGACCATTTTCGATTGCAGTCCGCTACAACTACGAACCCCCAGGCGCTCAGGTTTTGCACAACAATCCGCTCTTCGTCCGTTCCCATGACTTCTCGGCATCGTCGGTGCAGGGCGTCGAATACGTCTGGAGCACTCCGGAGCTAATTGGGATCGGCGTTACAGCGGGCGGCGGTGCTTATCTGCTGGGGTCGCTCGCCGATCTGCCCTTTGCGCTGGCTTCAATGGAGCAGGACTTCATTGCTCCGGAGAAAGTACAGGCCTTGACATGGAGAGAGGTGGTCCCCGAGCTTTTGGTCGTGGCCGTCATGCCGCGATGGTGGGCCGTGGGCCAGGACGAAATGCATGCCGCCGCTCTCTATCAGCGCTGCGGGGAAGAGCTCATGATCGCTTCAGCGTCTAATCCACAACTGAGAGAGAAGGTTTTGGGCATCCTCTCCGGTCACTTGCCGGCGGCGCGGTTGGAAGAGACGGAAGTGGCCTTGCAACATCAGGAAAGCGCAACAGCACTCATTGACCAAATGCTGCCTACAGACACCTTCTTTTTAGCTGCTGAATTTCGCAGCAAGTTCCCAGGAGAAGTGAATCGCTGGGGAAATGCGGGCCGGGATTTGGAAAATCTTGTCCAAAAGGACCCCTCCCATATCACCCCGGAGCGTCTCTTCAAAGACTTTGGCACGCCGCATCCGGCGATGGCGCAAAGCAACACAAATACTCTGCTGGGCACGGGGATATTTCCCTTCTCTGGAGCGTTTGAAGGCCGTCTCTTTGGCGAATCCTGGGAGTCCAGCAACCTTTACTGGGCGCGCCTCGCCGATGAAATGGGATATTCTCCGGTGATGCTCAACGTTCTGGTCCCTGACCTGACCCGGCATATGGTCGCGAACATCTTCGCTACGGACATCGACGATTGGCCTGCTTTGCTGCGCGCAATGCGACAAACAGGAGATCAATTCAGGCAGGGGAAAATTCTCGTTCGTCCGGCTACGACGACTGGACAAATTGACAGTATCCCCAGCTCGGTAGCTGCGAACAGCAACCGTTGAAAGGCTCTTGCCCACGGGGATCAGGACCCCTAAATCCATGCGGTGAAGATGGAGCGGCAAGCTTGCAAGAAACAGAAAGTGAATAGCGATTCGCAACTGCTGCAAAAAACGCAAGGTATGGGGGCAAAAGCCAGATGATTCGCACAAACAAAACTCTCACCTTTCTCAAGCTATGCCCTGGTCTCTTCCTCTTCCTGGCATCGGCGCCGCGCCCAGAGGCCCAGGATGAGACATCGGGTTTGCGCGTCAACGTCGCTCTGGTGGAGCTCAACGTTGCCGTTACGGATCATAAAGGAAACTATGTCTCGGGCCTTCGCCGGGAAGACTTCGTTATTAAGGAAGACAATATTCCAGAGAAGATTGCCAATTTTGAGGTAAGCGACGAGTCGCCCCGCAAACCGATGGATGTCCTCCCGCCCGCTAAGCTCGGCGACGCGGCTGACGTCGCCAAAGCACCCGAACCGGACCGCTCGGCGCCTGAGCATAGCCTCGCCGGTGTCAGCATTCCGGGGTTAAGCGGGGCCAATGTTTTTATTCTCTTCGACACCAGCAACTACATGTACCGAAGCTTTGTTTTCGCTCAGGATGCCATCACCGAATTTGTGCGATCAATGCCCGATGCCAACAGGATTGCGTTTTATTCTTACAGCCGCGACCTCTCCCGCGCCGCCGCGCTCACCGCAGACCGTTTCCGCGTCGTAAGTGGAGTGCGCACCACGGTCGCAGGTGACGATGCCGCGCTCTATAACTCCCTCTTGCTGACTGTAAAAGATGCGGCGCCGCTGCGCGGACGAAAAGCGATAGTGGTCTTCTCCAATGGTCCTGACAACGCCAGTTCAATTCCTCCCGAGGATGTGGCCGAACTGGCTCAGTCGACGGGGACGATCATCTACATCGTCAGCACTCGCGAGGCCATGTCGGAGCCAGTCTCCTCTGCCGCTTTCGAGCGCATGAGCAAAGCTACTGGCGGCAAGGCCTATTTTGCAGGCAACTGGCGACAGGAAAGAGATGCCTTCTCCTCGATCAAGGATGACCTCACTCACCTCTACACTCTGAGTTACTACCCTCAGACCAACCCCAATCACGGCTGGCGCTCGATCAAAGTACAGCTGGCAGGTAAGAATCTCGAGAAGTATCACGTGCGCACGCGCGACGGATACAGCCTTCAACAGCAGACGTCAGTGACAACTCAGACCGACTCCGCATCTGCATCGAGCCTCGATCCGCAGTAGTCTCTCGCCGAGAAACATCCGCCGACGCGAACGAAGCCGGGCGCCCAAGAAAGAGTCGCAAGTAAAGATTGCAGCCCGTCAGGTCTCGCTCGGCGGATCGGTTCCAATACCCGTGTCTCTTTCTTGATCTTCATTGCGTGCATCACCGCCATAAGCTCATCGACGGGCAGATAGGTCCTCAAATGTCGCCTTAACCGGAATCTCGGATTTTGACGGTTTGGGATGAGCGACAGCAAGCCGTCAGTTACCCTTCCTTACAGCGCATCGAGCCGGCAGATTTCCCTTGGCGACAGCAAAGTCGGCCACTACCAAGTCGACCGGGCAGTTTGTTTCGCGCCGCGCCGCCCAACTCCATTCTCTTTCCGCTCCTCGGAAGGAAGGAGGGATGGAAGAAAGGAGCATTCCCATTCGCCAAGCGACGATCGGCTGCACCAGCCTACCTGGGCTCTCCGGGGGTATCCTGCTCGGAGCTGACCAACGCTTCCATCTTCTCTGCTTCTTTCTTGTGCGGTTCACCAGAAGGCGCTGCCCCTCCCGCCGAGCCGGCAGGAATAGCCGTCTGCAGGACATCGGGAATGAAGATCTGGAAGACAGTTCCGGAACTTTTATCTCCGCCCACGGGACGACTGCGCAAGTGGATCAATCCGCCATGCTTGCGGACGATTTCCTCGCTCACCCAGAGGCCGAGCCCGGTTCCGGTCTCTTCTTTGGTGGTAAAGAACGCCTCAAAGATTCGCTTCTGGACTTCCGGTTCCATCCCTGTGCCCGTATCCGCCACGACAAAGCGAATGCCCGGTTGCGCGGGGACATTCCAGTTAAGCGAGCGGCGGGCCCGCACCACCATCCTGCCTCCCATGCCCATGGCGTCGACGGCGTTGCCGACCAGATTGGCAATGACCTGGCGGATCTCGCCGCTGAAACAGAACAGGTCCATCTCCCGGTCGAAATCCCGGACCACTTGGATGTTCTGGGAACGCAGGCGACCGCGATAAAGATCGAGAACCGAATCCAACAGTTCCGCCATGTTGGCGCGCAGCGGAAGTGTCGACTGCCGATAGAAGCGCAAGGTTTGCTGCGTGATCTCTGAGATGCGCTGCGCCTCGTGCACCGCCTGGGTCACATAATGCAGCGCAGGGGGCTGCAACGAGCAGAAGTTGTGGAGCAGAAAGAGGAGGTTGGTAATCGCCTCCAACGGATTGTTGATCTCGTGCGCGATGGAAGCGGCGAGGCGGCCGGTGGCAGCCAGCTTTTCACTCTTGCGCAGCGCTTCCTCGCTTCGCTTGCGCTCGCTGGCGTCGAGGACGATGACCCCGACCCAGCGCACCGGCTGCTGCGTGGTCCGCACCGGGTAGACGTTGACCAGCCAGGTCCATGCCGTCTTGAAGCGCGCGCCTTGGCCGCTGAGTTCGAGGTTGCGCACCGGCTCCTCGTCAGCGAAGACCCGTATAACGATGCTCTCCAGCTCCTTCGCGACCGGCGAGGGCAAGATCTCCGGGAGCGTCCGCCCCAGGTGACGACTGAGAGCAACCCCGCTCATTGCCGCGAATGCCTGGTTCACCCGCGCAAACCGGTAATGACGATCAAAGAAGGCCAGCCCGATCGGTGCGTTGGCCAACATGGAATCCAACAGCGACAGCGTATCGCTCAAGCCCGCCCGCTGTTCCACGAGCGAGGCAAACATGCGGTTGAAAGCCTTGATCAGTTCGCCCATCTCGTTCTGCGTTTCAACCGGCAGCGGGAAATTCCCATTGGTTCCCGGCGACTCCATCAGCGATCGCGTGCCCCTGTGCAGAACGGCGAGCGGGCGCGAGATGGAGCGGGCCATCAGCATCACCAGTAGCGCCGAAGCCACCATCCACACGATGCCGAACAAGGCGACTGCGCGGACGGTAGATTGCAGTTGGTCATGGTCCCAAATCGGATCGGTCGCGACCCAGGCAAAGCCGCGCAGGTCATTTCCGGAATATACAGGCCGCACTCCCTCGAGGGTGCCGTTCGCGGTCAAAATCACCTGGGACTCGTCGGATCTGGAGAGCGGGATCTGTGCCAGTTCGGCCGCATCGAGCCTTCTCCACTGGGGAATTCCAGTACTGGAAGAGAGCACATTTCCCGACGCGTCGGTCACCTTGGCCATGGATACGCCGGGGTTCTCGCCGATCATTTTGGCGGCGATTTCCACCCGTTGCAGGTGCTGGTCGAGCAAGGCCGCACGCGCTTCCGCGGCCAGAGAATCGGCCTGGTGCGTGAGGCGCAGGCGGGCGCGCAGATTCACTTCGTGCGCCACCTGACGGATCAACAGGCCCGAGAAAAGGCCCAGCGAAAGCGCCTCCAGCAGCACCAGGCCAGCCAGCATCTGCCAACGAATTGATCGCGGCCACCAGCGCATCCCCTACACCTCTAGGTCAATGGAACTGTGGCCCCAGTCTACTCGAATTCCGGGCTCGGGTGAACCTTTCCGCAAAGAATCGGCGATCGAATCCGGTCGACCTCGACGGCAAGATCCATGGTGGAAGACAGTCCCCATTGCGGGATACCAAACAGCAGGAAGCCGGGTCAGGAAACTGGATCAGCAGATTGGTACCCGCGCCAAGGCCTTGGCGATCTGCACCCCATGAAACCTCCCATTTTCAATGAAGATCTCGTTGGTCCTTGACCCGGCTACAATCACCCCGGCCAGGTAGAGGCCCGGCACATTGCTCTCCAGCGTCTCCGCATCGCACACCGGCAGCCTGAACTCGCCCTCGAAGCGCACACCCATCGCCTCCAGAAACGCGAAGTCCGGCCGGTATCCGATGAGCGCAAAGACAAAATCGTTCTTCACCGTCTCCAGCCCTTCGGGGGTCCGCACCACCACCGCATCCGGCGTAATCTCCGCAGCTTGCGAGTTGAACAGCGCCCGGATCTCGCCGTTCTTGATGCGATTCTCCAGGTCCGGCTTGATCCAGTACTTCACATGGGGTTGCACTCCCGGCCCGCGATGCACCAGCGTCACCCGCGCCCCACTGCGCCACAGTTCCAGCGCCGCTATGGCCGCCGAGTTCTTGCCGCCGATCACCACCACGTCCATCCCCGCATAAGGGTGCGGATCGTCGTAATAGTGGAAGACCTTGCTCAGCTCCTCGCCCGGAATGTTCAGGTAGTTGGGCAGGTCGTAATAGCCCGTCGAGATCGCCAGCTTGCGTGCCCGCAGTTGGCTGCCGCGCTCGAAACGGTCTTTCAAATGGACGGTAAAATTGCCGTCCGTACCCGCCACCCGATCCACGCGCTGATACTGCCGCACGTCGAGTTTGTAGTAGCCCGCCACCTGCCGGTAATACTGCAGCGCCTCGTTGCGGGTGGGCTTCTGGTTGGGGCTGGGAAAGGGAATCCCCCCAATCTCCAGCAGTTCCGGAGTGGTGAAGAACGTCATGTGCGCAGGGTAGTGAAAGAGCGAGTTGCACAGGCAGCCTTTGTCCACCACCACCGCGCTTAACCCCACCTTTTGCGCCTCAATGGCGCAGGCCAGCCCGGTCGGACCCGCGCCCACCACCAGCAGGTCGAAAACCTCATCCTGCAAACCGCTCCCCGCCACCGCATCCATCGCCGAATCCTTCATGCCTCTAGCTTAGGACAGGCGACAGCGATTTGGGTGTAATTGCAGCGATTCATGAGACCAAATGGCGAAAATAGTAGAATGGTGGATATTAATGGTAGAAAGGTGGATTCCGTGAGTCTGAATATCAAGAACACTGAAACCCACGCCCTGGTCCGGGAATTGGCGGCGCTGAAAGGCTTCAGCCAGACCTATGCCGTCGAGTTCGCTGTGCGGAATGAACTCGACCGGCAGAAAGCCGAACAGGAGAAGCGCAATCCGAAGACCGGGCTTGCAGCCTGGCTGATGAAGATCAGCGAAGAGACCGCTCCGCTGATGAACGATGGAAGGACCTCGAAACAGTTGATGGACGAACTCTACGACGACGAGACCGGGCTACCCCAGTGATTGTGGACACCTCAGCGCTCATCGCGATCATCAAGGGGGAGCCGGAAGCATTGGCTTTTGCCGAAGCCATTGAAGCTGCCCTCGTGGCTCGCGTCTCAGCGGCCACTTGCGTTGAGGCACATTTTATTGCCGATGGATTCCGCAACCCCGTTTTGAGCGCTCGTCTGGATGAGATTTTGGAGAACCCCGCAATCACCATCGAGCCCTTCACCGCCGAGCAGGCCCGCATCGCCCGTCAGGCCTATCGCGACTACGGCAAAGGCAGCGGACACCCCGCCAACTTGAACTTCGGCGACTGTTTCAGCTACGCCCTCGCCCGCGACAAGCGCGAACCGATCCTCTTCAAGGGCGACGACTTCGTCCATACCGACCTGCGCAGCGCCGTGGATCTACGCCTCTGAGAACCTGTTTGACGGAGAGTAGCGTCACTTTATAGGGGAACAGGTTACGGGAAACGCCTGGATGCAGGCATACGCAAAAGCGCGACGAAAAACATCGAGGATGTATGTCATCGAATCGCTCATTGAGGTCGGATTCAAGGCGAAACCAGAGTCCCTATGGCCCGGGCGAGTTTCGTGGTGGGTCGCCGCTCCCTGATGGTCGCGTCGACTTTGATGCGTTGCCTTCGGGATACACCAACTTTGGTTTCGCTGTAGTCCCGACGTGTCTCGCCAGGGATACAGCGGAGCCCACTGGTAATCGCAATCGGTCCCGCGACGCCCGTTCAGATTTCGTTGTCTTCAATGGACCTGTTCACTGGTCCCCGTCACGCTTCGCTTTTCAATGCCGAACTCTCAATCTGAATGGCAACTCCCGCTCGAACGGAAGAATCAGCGCAACTGCGCTGCAAATAATCCGTGGTGCGCGAGGATGAAAAGGGTTTTGCGGTCCGGACCACCGAAGACGAGTTGCAGCGGACGCTCTGGTACCTCAATCTCCGCGATCTGTTTTCCGAGGGTCGAGTAAACAAATATCTGCCCGTCGGCGACATAAACATTGCTGTTGCCGTCGACAGCGACACTGTCGCCGCCACGCTGTGCGAAAGGCTTCAGGTCGGCGAGCGAACCGTCGGGGTTCACACGGGCGCTGTAGGTGATGTCTTCCGATTCGCTGCTCACATAAACGCGCTGCCCAGGCTCGGCGGTGAAGAAACCGTAAGTATCCAGATTGTCGCTGAAGCGCCAGCCGGAGTTGTCGTTCGCTGGACCCTGCTGGAAGACGCGGCAGGCAGGCAAAAACACACTGCCATCCGTCGAGACGTACTCGCGCTTCTTCGGCGTCGTGGCATCGTCCGCGAACATCTCCGCCAGGGTCGTAAACCGCATCGTGTCGAGATCGAGCTGGTCCTTGAACTCTCCGTTGTTCCACCAATTGGCGGGGAGGATCACGGAGGCATTGGCGTGCGGCTGCGCGGGACGGGACGTGAGAATGGTGAGATCTTCCGCCGAGCCTTCCGGCTTGAATGTATAAACCGTGCCTTCGGGGCCGGCTGAGGAGACGACCAGCAGGTTGCCCGATTTGTCAAAAGAGAGGTTGACGGGGTCAAGAGGACTGTCACCCACTACGGCAAGGCCTTCCTTCTGTGCCCACGAGTAGATGCGCTGGTTGTGATGATCGACGAAGTAGAGCTTACCCTTGGCGTCAACCGCCGCGCCGGAGATGGAAAAGAAACCCTCCTCCAGCTTCTTCACAGTGGCCCCGGGCGCAAGGATCGCTGATGCGTCTGGCGGCGCGGGCTGAGGCGGATTTTCCGGAATGTCGAGAACCGCAAATGCGCGCTCGCGCACTTCAAGATGATGCGTAACATCTTCAATCGCGTTTTCGTAGGGAAACTTGCTGAGCCGCAAGAACGTGCCGCATCCGTTGTTGTCGCAAATGGGGTATCCGCTCTCAGCGTTCACATGGACGTTTCGGAAATGAATATCCGCTGAGTTGAAGATGCGAACAGCGGTGGAGAACGGCGCGCGGGAACGCGTCACGCGATAGGCGTGGTAGTTGGCAAACGTGAGGTTCCGTGAGTCGTCGATTTCAAGCGAAAGGGACTCGGGGCTCTCGCCGGCTTCTTCCTCTGTCTGTGGGGCGTTGATGTCCCAGTTCTCGACGTGGTCGAACTTGATCTCGTTGCGGACGTGGTGTTCGTTGGAGAGCTCGAACACATGGCCGGGAGTATTGGTGTTCGAGACCATAAAGCCGGCTTGCGCAAAGGTGTTCGGTGTCCAGATATCGGCGAACGTGCCGCCTCCGCCGTCCGCGATCCAGAGGCTGGGATACTGACTATCCCATCGCTTGCGCAAATCGGAATCGGCGGTGTGGTCGTTGTTGTAGGGATTGACGCCGCTGCCGTGGCCACCGAGAAAACGCACGTCATCAATGAGCGACTGTTCCCCTGCTTTCCAAAGAACGGCAACTGCGCGCGGATTGATGCCTCCGGTATACAGGCCGATGCCGCTGAGAATATTTGCGCCCCCCGGCGGAGCAAAGATCACGGCCCTGGGTGCGCCAACGCCCTGGTAGCCCGGGGTCTCGTCGAGCAGATCGATCTGCGTCATCGTAGGATGAAGTCCGATGAGGACCGTGTCCGGCTTGAGCGTGAGCGTGTCGCGCACCACGTAATGGCCGCTGGGGAAGTAGAGCACGCGATGCGCGGCGATGGCTTGCACAATCGCTGCGGTGTCGTCAGTTGTGCCGTCACCCTTGACGCCGAGCACGCGCACATTCACCCATTCATTTGACGGTGGCATGGCGCGGATCGCGGGCGGCTGCGTCGCAGGCATGGCACTGAGCGGCACCGCTTCGTATTGCATGCCCATTGCGCCCATCCGGCCTTCGCCGGGAACGATGAGCCCATAGTTGAAGCTCTTGATCTGATAGATTTCGCCCTTGCCGGGGATGGTTTTTCCGCTTTCGCGCAGCCGCGCGAAGATCGGCGCCTTGGCAAGAAATGCATTCTCAAAGCCGATCTCAGTGAGCGGGCTCTGCTCGTTGCTGATGGTGACAACCGCGTCCGCGACTCGCTCGAATCGGCAATCCTTCACCCATAACTGGTCAGGATAACCGGCATCGATATCGATTGCCTTGGGCACGTCGCGGAATGTATCGCGAATCAACGTCAGTCCAGCTTCGTGCTCGCGAATGGCGGATTCCCGCTGGCCATCAAAAGTCGAGTCGATCAGTGTGAACTGCCAGGCCGGTGAGGTCTTTTCAGTCAGGATCCCATAGCAGCCGCCGTGGAAATGCACGTCCTCGGCCTCGTTGCCGACCATATAAATCCCGGCCAGGCCGGAGCCAATGCGGAAGTCCATGTGGGTAAGAAAGGCATGCTGGGCGACATGGAAGCGGACGGCAACGGCGGCCGGATTGCCGTCGCCAATTTCGAAGTCGATGTTCGTCATGGCCGAGTAAAAGGTGCTCGAGTTGGCGTCGGCTACGTTGAGGTTAGGCGGCACGGTGCCGGGCGGAGGAAAGGCAATGGGACCGCCGGTGCGCGGGACTTCATGCTCCGCGAGGCCGGTGAACATGACCACGACGCCCATTCCATTTTGAAAGCCGGGAGTATTGGGCGGAAGAATGAAGACGGGGCGCGTGGCCCCGTAGCCGATGAGGCGCACGCCGGGCCAGAGGTAGATGGTGCGAGTAAGCGTGTAGCGGCCGGAGGGAATGAAGACGATTCCCTCGCGGGCGGGGCCTCCGGCCTTGTCGATTGCCGTCTGCAATGCAGCCGAACTGTCAGCACTGGCGGCAGTGCCGTCCTTGCCCACAGCCGGCGCGTCGAGATAGACAGCCTTGGAATCGTCGGGGCGCGTGGTGATGACCGATGTGGCGAATAGCGCCGGGCAGAGGTAAAACGCAAGAGCGCAAAGCAGAGTTTTCTTCACAGTTTGTCCGCAATCCGGCATCGGTTTGACCTCTTGAACCCAGCATACGCCACGGAAATGCAGCGATCCTTCGTCGTTCCGCGCCGGGTCCGCACCGGGAATCCGGAAGCAATGCGGCGAGTTCCGCAGCCCAGCTCCATCGCCATTTGATCGGCATAGGGTCACGGGCGACGCGGCAACTATCAGAGCGACAATTTCGGGGGCCCGCGTCGATATACCGGCGATCGCGCGATTCTCATGGGCGCCAAACCAAGCGAGCTGCAATCCTTTTGGACCCAAGTCGCACCCGTCTAGCATCTGTACCACCCTTGCACCATGCCCAACGAGATGTTCGAGGTACAACTCTGCGAGGGCAATCAATGTGCCCTTCAGCAAATTCTGGCCAAGAATCAAGAACCGGCGCTGAACGGGCACCTTCCGAGTCGGAGTTCCTCCAGGTGCCATTTGTCTCGATCGCCGGGCAGACAGCTACGCACCGCTTCGGACTGCTGGGCGCAGCGCCCCTTGGCCATCAAAACCTGACACTTGGCGACTAGTCAGGACCGATCTGACAAATACTTTGTGTGTGAGTCGAATACCCGCTACGAACCGCTCGTCGGGTTACCTTTTCGGAGTAGTTCCAGCGTTCGTTGACCCGCGTCGTTCGTGATCGGACCATGACCTGGAACGGCAAACTTGGTCTTTGGGAAGGCCTCTTGCATCCGCTTCAGCGAATCCGGCCAAGCCTTTAGATCAGCGTCAGCCGTGTTTCCAATACCTTCTGCGTTGGCGGCCTTGACGAAGCAACCACCAAAGACGATATGCTCGGCCGGAAAGTCCACGACGATGTTGTCCAAAGTATGACCGGCCCCCGGGAAGAGAATATCGGCGTCTTTGGCCACGGCAAGTGGCGTAGACGGCACACTGATCGAGTGATCTGGGATCGGTTGGCCTGCTCGCGTGGCCAGGCCTATTGTCGCAGAGGTTCCAAACACAGGAATGTGTTCGGCCTCCAGTGCAGGAATGCCCCCGAGTCGGTCATTGTGAAAGTGCGTCACATAGGCCTTCTCGATGGGATGTTTGAGAGTATTGCGAGCCCAGTTTAAAGCTTCGTTCGGGGAATTTGTGGGTAAATCGGGTGTCAAAACGGACAGGGAGAATCCCTCAGCTTCTTGGCAGTGAGGGTTTACAGTTTCACGCGCTTGCATGAGAATGTATCCGGTTGGTGAAGCGG
>Ga0302320_10025678_pt1 | contig 11441 bp, 12 predicted proteins | sample Bog_T0_3_FD_202130 | JGI IMG/M metagenome (GOLD analysis project Ga0302320, IMG submission 202130) | Peat permafrost microbial communities from Stordalen Mire near Abisko, Sweden - Bog_T0_3 | ecosystem: Environmental > Terrestrial > Soil > Wetlands > Peat | place: Sweden: Abisko, Stordalen Mire... | reverse complement strand
GGTATCACCATCGGCACTTCACCTCCCGCGCGTTCCTTCACTGGAGGCTTTCGGACGACGGCCCCGGGGCGAGCCGAACCGTCGCGATGGGCCGTCATCCGAAACCCTTCACAAAAGGCGAAATACTCAATCCGGGCACAAGACTTCCGTTGCTCACCCGACAACGGACATGCAGCCCGGCGTCCGTTCTTCGTGATGGCGGATCTGGCCAAGAACGCGCGGCGCAAGGCGGAGGGCAAGAAGCCTGCGTTGATCTCGCCGCTGGCCCTGGAAGCGGTGCGGCGGATCGATGCGCTGTTCGAGATCGAGCGCGCGATCAACTGACAGAGCGCCGAACAGCGCAAGGCGGTGCGCCAGGAATTGAGCGCGCCGCTGGTCGCCGACCTGGAAGCCTGGACGCGCGACCAACGCGCCAAACTCTCGCGCGGCAACGATGTCGCCAAGGCCATGGATTAAGCGCTGGACCGCGTTCACCCGCTTCCTCGACGACGGCGCATCTGTGGCGTGCGCCGCCGTCCGCGTCATCCGCGGATCGACGACGATCATATTAGCTCGGTTGAGTCCCTTGCCTTCGAGAATGTGCTGAAGCGAAACGGGATGTGCTTCCGCCGGATTGCCTCCCATGACGAGAATGGTTTTGGAATTGCGGATATCGTTGTAGCTGTTGGTCATCGCGCCATAATCCCAGGTATTGGCGACCCCGGTTACTGTGGTGGAGTGACAGATACGCGCCTGATGATCCGAATTGTTGGTTCCCCAGAAGGCCGCGAGTTTGCGGTTGAGATAGGCGGCTTCGTTGGTGAACTTGGCTGAACCGAGCCAGTAAACCGAGTCCGGTCCTGACTTCTGACGAATTTCCAGCAATTTGTCCCCGATCTCGTCGATCGCCGTGTCCCAGGAAATGCGGACCCACTGGCCATTCACGAGCTTCACGGGATAACGCAACGGGCGCTGGCTCAGGACGTCATCGCATACCGCCGCGCCTTTGCAGCAATGCGATCCGCGATTGATCGGACTGTCGTAGTCCGGCTCCTGGCCGATCCATACGCCATTAGCGACTTCGGCGATGACCGAACACCCTACCGAACAATGGGTGCAGATGTTCTTGCGGGTTGTAACCTTGGCACCCGGCGGAGGCGGTGGACGGGCCTCCGCCTTGCGGATGTTGCCAAGCGGGAGATTACCAAGTGCCGTTAGCGCGCCCACCGTGACGCCGGAACGCTTCAGAAAGGCGCGGCGATCCCAGGCGCCGCTCGATTGACTCGCATCGCTCGATCCGCCCGGCTCTGCGCCGGGCATTTCTTCGCGACCACGATGACGTTGCGACCGCTTGATCAGCACAGACGTCTCGGTTATTTGGCCGGGTAAGCAACGACCCGATAAAAGTTTTGGACTTCCGCGGAGGTGGCCTGATAGCGCGCTCTACGCTTGTCAACGAGATCGACCGGCTTGGCATGCGCTGGGTCCGTCGCAACCGCGTTCGTAACGGCTGCTCCGGCGCCTGCGATCGCGGCGTAAAGCAGATCGCGCCTCCGAACGGCAGCCTCTAGGCGTTCCTTCATAAGGTCACGCTCCTGATTAAGCGACGACTCTTCAGCGCGCACGCTATCCGCTAACGTACTGCGCACGGACCATACCAATCAACTGCGTCATCGATCACGTTTCTTCAATCTGCGCGGTTTGCAAGGCTCATTCCCGCTCGTTTCTCAGAAGCGGAAACGAAGCCCGACCGTGGGATCGATCGTGTTGCGATTGAGGTAGCCGTTCGCTAACCCTCCATTGACCTGCGAGAACATGAATCCGGCATAGGCATCAAACTTCTTCGCAAATTGCCAATCGACGGCCAAAGAAACTGCATCGAGTGTCCCGTGACACGTTGCCGGCGTCACAGCGGCCGCGCAGTTGGCGGGGGCGCCAAAAGTCGGCTGATCGTAGTGATAATAAGCGGCAATTACATCGACGTCGGTAATGACGGTGTATTTCACCCCAGTCCACAATACATGGAACAGCTTGTCACCGGCGTTGAACGCCGTGCTGTTGATGTTTGTGTTGTTGAACGCGGCGCAGCCGGCGCAGACGAAGTTCCCCGCGATATCGCTAAAACCAGTGCCCGCGGCAAATGAATTGCTGGGGGGCGCATATTGAATGTATTCGTATCCGGCAAACAGCTTGACGGGTCCGTTACTATATTTGGCGAGCAGCATCACGCTGGTATCGTCGGAGAGCGTAGCGGTGAGAACCTGGGGTAGCACCGCAGGAAGCGTGTTGCCGGCTAGCGAGATCGCCACCGCATTCTGGACGTAACTGCCGATGGCGTCGAACGAGAGCTTGCCGCCGGCGACGTTGGGAATGTCTCCACCGATCTGGAACTGGTAAGAACCGGTCGCGGCATTGTTCTGACCATAACCACCGAATTGCCAGAGCGCGCCGAGCCTGAACTGGCCGACGTCAACACGATACTTCACCGACGTGCTAAATCGACAATCTTCCGTATCGCCCACCCCGCAGGTAGTCCCTTGATAGCCTATCGGGGAGAAAGCGTACGAGGCTCCCATCGGATCATAGGCGGCGACGGCATCCGTGGTCAGCGCGTTTTGCCGGAAAACGGTCAGGGTGCCATAGGTTGGCGAACTGATGCCCAAATAGCCCACGGAATTGTAGAATTGTCCGGCACGGTTGGAATCGGCGTTCGAGCTCTGGTTCGTCAGTGGAATACCCGCATTTTGAGCCACCGACCCTGGGCCGTTCGCGAATTGCAGAGAATAGGGATCGAAGCCGGCCTCCAGATCGAAGACGAAAGCCCATCCGGGAGCAATCGGCTCATTCCCCTTAATTCCGATGTTTGATTGGCTTAGCGCGTTCGGGGCGAGACCCCACAGCGCGCGATTGCTGTTCTTCGAAATGAGATATTCTTGCCCGGTGAGGGATGTTCCGTTGAAAGGCGTCCCATGGCTCTGCCACGTCACGCCCATGTCGATTGTGCCGTAGACCGTGATCCCCTTCCGGGTCAAAGGGCAGTTCGTCGTGATAAAGTCCTCAGGGCTGGCACACGTCGCCGGCTGCAACGAAGCCGCCGCCGTCGAAGCGGGCGCGGCCTTCGTTACCAAGATGTCGTCTGCCAGCGCATTCGTGGCGCCAGCCAGTCCGAGAATTATCGATAGGGAGACAACAAGGATTCGTGGAATAAGGCCGGTTCGCACCCCAAAAACGATGGCCAGAACGTCCAGCATCATCCCCTCCCGCGAGGCTCAGAACGGACCCACGATATCGAGTCAAAAAAACCGGCACTCCTTCAACGGCATTCATCGCAAAGCAACCCTTGCCGATTGGCCGACAAACGGAAACAGGATATCCTCATTCCCGACTTCGAAAGGCGCCACCATTATGCAAGGGCCACCATACTCAACCATACAACCCTCGGAGGAATTCGGCTATACCAAGGTATGAGCGGCTGGCGGCTCAAAATGAGACCTGCAAACATCCCCCGGCACGCCGGCGGACCGCGGACAAATCTCGCTCCGTCCAGGGCCGCGTCATCGTCGACCCCGATACACCCGCCGCGCGTTTCGATGATGGATTGAGCGATCGGCAGGCCTGGGCCCTTACCGATCTCTTTGGTCGTGAAGAAGCGGTCGAACAGATACGACAGATGCAGCAATCAAACCTCGCCAGCGCGCGATTGCTGTCCGTCGAGAGGAGATATTCTTGCCAGTGAGGGTCCCATTGAGGGGCGAGCGTATGCAAGGGCTCAATACGACGGAGCATAGCGGCACCAACGGCTAACACGTTGATATGATCGCATTCCCCCGAAGGCTGAATGGAAGTGCAAAGGACATCGTCACATTGTGGTGGTGAGGCAAACGAGGCCGGGACTCACGCGCGGGAGATTGCGATGAATATACATGCCGCTGCTTTGGCGCCCTTTGTCGACGAACAGACCTCGGCATTCGCCCGCGACGTGATCGAAGACCTGTCGCAACGGCCCATGCGGCTGTCGCCAAAATATTTCTATGACATTATCGGCTCGGAACTGTTCGAACAGATCACGCTGCTACCGGAATATTATCCGACCCGCACCGAACTTGGGATTCTGCGCGACCGGGGCCACGACATCGCGGCGCTCGTGCCAGATAACGCAGCGCTGGTCGAATTCGGCGCCGGCGCGACCACCAAGGTCCGGCGGCTGCTCAACGAATGTGCGTTCGGCGCCTACGTGCCCGTGGATATTTCCGGCGATTTCCTCAAGGCACAGGCGGACACCTTGCGCCAAGATTTCCCGGGTCTCGCCGTCTATCCGGTCGCGGCCGATTTCACCGCGCCATTCGCATTGCCAGACGCCGTCAGCGCGATGCCGAAGGTCGGATTTTTTCCGGGATCAACCATTGGTAATTTCGAGCCGCATGAAGCATGCGCTTTCATGCGCAGCGCCCGCGATATTCTAGGCAAGGATGCGCAACTGGTAATCGGCGTCGATCTGGAAAAGGACGAGCGCGTGCTGTACGAGGCCTACAACGATGCCGCCGGGATCACCGCACGTTTCAATCTCAATGTGCTCGAGCGCATCAACCGGGAATTGGGCGGCAATTTCGACATTAGCGCGTTCATGCATCTCGCGGTCTACAATCGCGAACGCCACCGCATCGAGATGCACCTGATCGCGAAGAGGACGCAGACCGTCCGGATACTCGGCCGGAGCTTTTCATTCCGCGCCGGCGATACTATCCACACCGAATGCAGCTACAAATACAGCCTCGATCGCTTCATCGCGCTGGTGCGGGGCGCGGGCTGGACGCCGCGAGAATCCTGGACCGATGCGGCCGGCATGTTTTCGGTTCACGCGCTTCGGGCAGGTTAGCCGGCATTTCTGATGACGTGACCGCATCCGCGCTCAAAATCGATAAAACGACCGCACGCGCGACTGGATATTGCGTCCCCTTTCTCCAAACCGGCTCCTCTCGTGATTGATCGCCTGAATCGAGACTCGGACTTTGGGCTGACAGAACGGCTATCTACTATCAGATGATGCAAGGCGGCCAGAAATTCATCGCTCAGCGCTGGTTGAACGGAAATATCAGCGTATTGGCGGGCTCGGCAGCGCGCACCGGCGGGAGGCTGAACAGATAGGCCTTGATCGCCAGCGCATCCGCGTCAGAGATGTAAGTATAGGACGTAAACGGCATCGCCGGATAAAGCCGTGCGCCGTCCCGTCTCGTTCCATGGTGAACCGCGTTGAGAAAGTCCTGGTCGGTGTAATTGCCGATGCCGGTCTCCTTGTCCGGCGTGATGTTGGTCGAGTACAGCGTGCCGAAGGGAAAGCTTGAACCCGAGACCGCCAGCATACTCCCGGCCGCCTTGCGTGGTGTGGCAGACCATGCAATCCGCCGCCTTCGCCAGATAGGCGCCGCGCTCGACAAGGCTCGCCTTGGCGAGCGAAGCGGGAACGCCGGTGGGATCGGCGGCCTTGTAATCCGCCGGAGCTACCTTTAGGCCCGCTGCAAACGCCAGCGGTCCGGGGCCACAGATGATCCAGAGGCCCGCGGCCAGCGCGACCACCACGATAACGATAACTGCAAAAAGAGTGCGGCGTACGGCGGGGTTCATGCCTTTTTTCCCCCTGATATCAGCTTCCGATCGATCGGCAACCGCCGCAAGGCGACGCCGGTCGCGGCATGGATCGCGTTGCGCAGCGCGGGCGGTCCCGCAGCGACGCCGGTCTCACCGATGCCGCCAGGCGGCTCGCCGCTCTTGATGACGTGCACCTCGATCTTCGGCGCCTGGTCGATGCGCGGCATGCGGTAGTCATGGAAATTGGATTGCTGGACGGGCCCCTTGTCGATCGTGACCTCGCCGTAGAGTGCTGCGGTGAGGCCAAAGATCAGGCCACCCTCAAGCTGCGCCATGACCGTATCTGGATTGACCGCAATCCCGGTATCGACCGCACAGGTGACACGGCGTAACTTCACCTCGCCTGACTCATCGACCTCGGCTTCCACCACGGTGGCAATAAAACCGGCAAATGACGGCTGGAACGCGGTTCCGCCGCCTCCTATTGCGGACGAGGCGGACGCGCATTTGCCGTCGCTACCTGACGGCCCCAGGAAATTAGGTCTGCGGTGCAGTCGTCACGATCGATGACGCATTCGATCAACGTTGGTCCTTCCCGGTTGGCGAGCGCGACTTTGATGGCCTCGCTTAGCTCGCCGCCGTTGGTGGCGCGCAGGCCGCGACCCTTACCGTCCTCGGCGTTGAACGCGGAGATCAGTCCAGCATAATCCCAGTTCTTGATGTCGTTGTAGGGGCCGTCATGAATTTCGACCTCGATGGTGTAACCGTGATTATTTATCAGGAAGATGATTACCGGCAGCTTCCGTCGAATCATCTGCGCCACCTCCTGCGCCGTCAGCTGGAACGACCCGTCACCAATCAAGGCAACGATCCGTCGCCCCGGCGCGGCCACCGCGTAGCCGAAAGTGGCGGGCACCGACCAACCTATATGACCCCATTGCATCTCTATCTCAAAGCGAGCCCCGCCCGGCAACTTCAACATCATGCCGTTGAACCAGGAATCACCCGTCTCGGCGAGTATGGTGGTATCAGCGGTAACAAGCGTACGGATCTGACGCACGACTTCCGCCCGCATCAGTTTCGCGTCCGGTTTTGCCGGTTTCTCAGCCGGGCGCTCGGACTGGATACGCCGATATTCAACCATGGTTGCATCGCGCTTTTCCACGACCCGCGTCAGCGCCGCAAGGAACTCTCGCAAGCGGAGACGACTGAAATCGTGACCGTCAAAATAGACGCGGTCCAAATCAACATTCAGCACGTTAGGTCCGCTTGGCATCGACGTCCAACCGACCGTCGAATAATCGTTAAAAATGGCGCCGATGCATACGACGCCATCCGACCAATCGACAATTTCACGCGCGCCCGGCGCACTAATCTCACCCCAGTAGATTCCGACAAATTGTGGATGGTCCTCCGGGAAAAAACTTTTGGCGGCTGCCATGACGGCAACCGAACAGCCGAGCGCCTCCGCGAGCCGTACCGCCTCTTTCTCCGCGCCACTTGCACGCAACTTGCTTCCGATCAGCAAGACGGGTCTCTTCCTGTCGCGCAGATAGCCGGCAACCGCAGCCACGGCAACTTTCAGGGTCTCAGGGTCGCTCGGCTCTTCATTGAGGACTGCGCTAATCGGTCCCGGCGCCGCGCAAGGAGCGGCCGAAAGATTGCACGCGATCTCGATGTAGGCCGGCTTCCTTTCGCGCAACGCGGTGCGGATCGCGTAGTCAATCAACTCGGGCGCGTGGATCGCGGATATAATTGAGACAGCCGCGCAGGTGATTTTCTTCGCCATTTCGAGCTGATAGGAAAAATCCCGCGTTCCGAGGGTGTGGTGAAGCAGGTGTTCCGTCGCATGGTCGTTACTGTTCGGCGCACCTGATATCAAGATGACGGGTAGGTTCTCGGCATAAGCTCCGCCAATCGCGTCGAAGGCCGACAGCGCCCCGACACTGAAGGTCACGACCGCAGCGGCAGCACCATGCGCACGCGCGTATCCTTCGGCGCTGAAGCCGCAGTTCAGCTCGTTCGAACAGTAGACCTGTTTGAGATCCTTGTTAGTCAGAAGCTCATCGAGCAGCACGAGATTATAGTCCCCCGCCACCGCAAAATGATGTTTCAAACCAATTTGAGACATGCGTCTCGCGAGATAGCTTCCAACAGTGTATGTCATACCGTACTCCTCGTGGTGTATCCGTTTCTGTAGTCGAGCCGACGGCGCCGACCTCGCTGGATCACAAGTGGACAAGCCAAAGCTCACGAAAACAACTGGTACTTTCTAGCCTACTGACCTCGCGAAACTCACTCATACGTTGAGCGACCATCGCTCATACATTGATATAAGCGACTTATTCGCGGCAGGCCGACATGATTATGTTTAGCCTGTCGAGGGGAGATGTTGTGATGAGTCATCCGCGATTGAACGAAACAAATACGAGCGAAGGTCCTCACGTTGCGATTGCATCGAGCGCGAGAGATTCGGCTCATCCGTTCCCGACCGTGCGGGATCGCACGATAGTATCGGCAAAAATGGACCGAGCCGCGCGGTCGTATATTTTGGCTTGGGCCGTGGCGCTGATATTCTACGTTCTTGAATATTCGACAAGATCGGCGCCAGCAGCGATGATCCCGCAGTTGGAACGGGCCTTCAGCAGCGACGGCGTGGGCGTTGGTAATATTCTCGGTACTTATTACTACACTTATTCGATCACGAGCCTGGTAGCTGGTCTTGCTTTGGACCGATATGGTGCGAAGTACGTGATCCCCGTCGGTTCTTCCGTTCTCGGGATAGGCTGTCTCCTCTTTATGTTCAGCTACTGGGAAACTGCCTACCTGGCACGGCTCCTGCAGGGAGCGGGTTCAGCGTTTGCATTTACCGGTGCCGTTTATCTGGCGTCGCATGGGTTTTCGTCGAACTCGCTCGCTACCGCGATCGGCGTCACTCAAAGTCTGGGAATGCTGGGAGGTTCGGCTGGAGAGTTTATCGTCGGCCCGCTCATGCAGGCGGGCATCGACTGGCAAGCGGTCTGGATATTCATTGGCGTCGCGGCCCTGGCTATCTCCGTCGGATTAGTTCTCATAACGCCGCAACAGATACGACCCGCTATCACTGGTCCCCGGCAAAGTTTGCTCGCTCCTTATTGGATCGTTTTACGCAATCCGCAGTCATATCTCTGTGGTTTTGTTTCGGGACTTCTTTTTGCACCTACGACTGTTGGTGCGATGACTTGGGGTATCGCTTTTCTCGAAGCGGATCGGCACTTTGCCTACCGGGCCGCCGTGCTTGCCGCGTCCGCCGTACCCTTCGGATGGGCGTTTGGTTGCCCGCTTATGGGATGGGCGGCAGATGCTATCCGTCTTCGCAAACCAGTTTTGTTCGCCGGCATGGCGCTTATGGCGGTTGCCATAGCTCAATTATCGTTCCTTCCAGATCTTTTGCCCACGAGCGTGACACTATTCATATTCGGGATTGCTTCCGGTGTGGCCATGATTCCCTATACCATCATCAAGGAAGCAAACCCTGACAATGTGAAAGGTAGTGCCACAGGAGCCATCAACTTCATCGTGTTTGGCGTGACGGCCGTGATCGGCCCTGTCTTCGCTTCGTTGTTTGCCAAGACACTATCGATCGGCAACCCGATCGCGCACTTTCAACACGCCGCGTCGTTCTGGCTCACCGGTGTCGTCCTCGCCGCTCTGATCGCGTTGCTGTTGCACGAGACCGGTTCCGGGCGGCGGAGGTTGGTGCCCAAAACGTGAAGCTGTCCAGCTTAGGAAGTCGTGGCGGGTGATCTGTGACCTCTATGCCGTCAACTGCGGGCGGCCTTGAAGCCCGGATATGCTTCATCTCAAAGTAACGTTTGAGTTAACCCTCCGTGCAATGGCTCGCTTCATTCCTTTTTGTTTACGGTCGGGTGCAACCGCCAACGCGTCGGCTGCGAGGCGATCTGAGGAGTTCATAGATGAAAACCATGCACACGATCGTGTTTTCAGGTTTAGCCGGAAAAACAGCGAAGCTCGCCTCGGAGTTAGCGAGCGTCGCTCGCAATCTGATCAAGGACGTGCGCGACTGCTATCGACTGGGATTGCACTACATGCGTGGCCCTGGCCCCGAAACGGCGGGCCAGGTGTTGAGACAGAAGCGCATGCGGCCCGACCTGTAACTTTTCGCGAGCGAAAAACATGGGCGAAAAAACTGGCTGGAGATAGCAGTTATGAAGGCGATCAAGGCAATCATTGGCGCCGTTGGATTTCTGGCTGTGGTTGCAGTCGCCGGGAATGGGCGGCTAAGTTCGCTTGCCGCAAAAAGCGATTTGAAAGCCGAGGCGATGGCCGATGCAAACGGAAATCTGCAGGTGCCCGGCGACTATCAAACTACCTATGAGTTCCTTGGAGCTTGGGCAGTAGCCGCCGACCGGGGCGAAGGCTCAAAGGAGCTTCACGTCGTGTATGCTTCGCCCGGAACCATCGCCGCCTATCGCAAGGACGGACACTTTCCTGACCGCACGGTACTCGTGAAAGAGGTCCACCGGGCGGTCACCGGGCAAATGACAACCGGCGCGATAAGCCATGCCGACAGCCTGTTGGGCTGGTTCGTAATGATGAAAGACAGCGAAGGTTACTACGCCCGCAATCAGGAATTGTGGGGCGACGGCTGGGGTTGGTTTTGGTTCGACGCTGCCAACCCGTCAACCCCCTCCGCTAACCTCCCTCTCCCAGGGGGAGCCGTGGCAACCTCGACCGACTACAGAGAGAATTGCAAGTCGTGTCACCTGCCGGCACAGGCAACGGAGTTCATTTACGTCGATGGGTACCCGCCGTTGAAGCGTTAGAACTTGCCAAGAGAACCCCGGGCCCCTTCTGATCGAGATTTCACGTCGCCAGCGGTGTACGCACTCAAACCAGAGTATAGGTTCGAAATCCTGCTCCCCATGTTAGCTTTATTTTGTTGTGCAAGTCCCCCCGAGTACAACAGTGCCCAGTGGCCCCAGCTCACCCCAGAGCTGGGGCCGCTTTTTTGGACTCGCTCTGAATCGGACTAAGATGGAGAGAAGCGTACGCTGTATGCAATACCAGCAACATTGTCGTCGTTCGTGTCGATCTTGATTTCGTATAACGCGTCGGCCGCAAAGGGATCCGGACGGGTCGGTCTCGGCGGATTGAAGCCGAGGGATGGCTGCACGTTCGGCGGCATTTGATAGGTTTTCTGCTCGACTTGTACTTCGCTCATGGGCGGCTCCTATTCGGACTCGGGGGAGACAAGGCTAAGAAGAACATGGAATAATCAACCGATCAGTCAGACCGAATGTTTGGCCAAGAACGCAAGAACGATACTCGCGATTTCGTCGTTCTTCTCGTCCAGGGCGAATGGCCGGCATCGAGCAGGTGGATCTCGGCGTCCGGTAGATCGCGCCTGAAGGCCTCGCCACCGGACGCCGTAAACGACGGGTCATTCGCCCCCATGCCACCAGGGTGGCCGGCTTATCGTCGCTGAGTGGATCGGGAGCGTTGGACCGGACCCTAGGCTGTTCGGGACGCATTCATTGCGTCGCACAAAAGCTACCCTGATCCATCGACGCACGGGCAACCTGAGGGCTGCCCAGCTCTTACTCGGGCATACCAAGATCGAAAGCAAGGTTCGGTATCCAGGAATCGAGTCGATGACGCCTTGGCAATAGCCGAACAAGTTGATGTCTTAAATACTCGGGCAGAGCGGACATGCTCTGCCCAACGTCAAACGACCGGTTCGTGCCATAGAACGAACCCGCTCCCGCGGGAGGCAGCTGCGACGCGGTCGGGCGCTTGCTTCCACAGCAGTAACCATTTGAACGAGCGCAGGTGACGGGCGGGCGCTCCGTCTTGAGGATCGAGGGGTTCAGCAC
>Ga0302320_10025676_pt1 | contig 11442 bp, 9 predicted proteins | sample Bog_T0_3_FD_202130 | JGI IMG/M metagenome (GOLD analysis project Ga0302320, IMG submission 202130) | Peat permafrost microbial communities from Stordalen Mire near Abisko, Sweden - Bog_T0_3 | ecosystem: Environmental > Terrestrial > Soil > Wetlands > Peat | place: Sweden: Abisko, Stordalen Mire... | reverse complement strand
TGCCCGCGCTTGCAGCAATCAATTTGTCGCGGGCGCGCTCGAACAGTCGCCGGTGGATGCGCAGGACCAGCTCGTCCAGGCCGTTGCCGGCGCCTTCCTGAACGGCGTCAGCAACCGCAGCAACGACGGCGGCGTCGTCGACGTCGGGCGCGAGCCGCAAACTCGTTTCGTATTCCATCAAGTCGGTGAAGGTGGTGGTCGAGCCTTCCGCGGCGGAGGAGTGCACGGCATCGAGCCGGGCGAACAGACGACCAACGGCAGCCGTGCGATTCCAGGCCCCAAGCCGCCGGTCGAATTCGCGAATGGCGACCATGGCTGGATCAAGCAGGTCGTGGACCTCATCGAGCGGCGGGAATGCTGGGATGTTCGGTCTGAAGAGCTTTCGGCCCCTATCGTCGGCTTCATACGTGCCCGAGCTCATAACAGCCTTGCCGGTTATTATTTGATAGATCGCTAACCTATAATAAGCGGAATTGCTGTTATTGGCTAGCGGTCGCCTGGCCGTCCCCGCGCAGCAGCAGCGTGTTGCTGCGGGTCTTGCCGGTCTCGACATAGCCGCGTCCGCGCATATCGGCGATGCAGTCCTCGAGCCATACATTCCGTGACAGATGCTCGATCACGATTGCCCTGGGCCAGAGCTTGGGCGGAGCCTCCTTGAAGAAACCGGTCAGAACCCGATCCTCAAAGCCCTCGACGTCGATCTTGAGCGTATCAACGGTGCCGAGCGCGGCCTCGTCCAGAATCCGCTTGAGCCGCAGCGACCGCACCCGGATGGCGTTGCCGGCGCTGCGGCCGGTCACGACATGGCTGGCGCCGAGATTGTCGCCGTCTGTCTCGATCAGCAATTCGCCGTCGGTTGCGCCAGCCGCTGCTGCGACCAGCGCGACCTGGGCAAAGCCGGAGGCTGCGCGGTTGAAAGCCAGCCGCGCATGGGTGACGGGATGCGGCTCGATTGCGATCACCTGGCCGCCGGCCCCGACATGGCGCGCCAGCACCAGGGCGTAGGTGCCGACATTGGCGCCGACGTCGACAAAGACGCCGCCCGGCGGCGTGTGGGCCCGAAGGAAATCCAGTTCCTCCAGATTGTAGTCCGGATTGAGCAGCGCGCCGCGCTCGGTGGCGCTGGCCTGGTGATAGAAGCGGAACGAGGCGCCCTGATAGGACACATCGAGCGGGCCTTTGCGCAGCAGATTGAGCAGCCGCGACAGCATCGGGCGGAACGCGCCGCGCTTCAACTTGGAGCGCTGCGCCAGCGCCAGAATCGCCGCCTGCGTCCGCGTCGGCGCGAAGGCCCCGAAGGGCGGCGAGGTCAGATCATTGGCAACGGCGATGGCGCTGCCGGAGGGAGGTTGGGAAATCGACAACAGGTTCGGCCCGGGAGTGCGGATGCCGGGCCTGCATAGCCCAGTTCATCGCCAGTTCCAACGCCGCAAGCTTCATTCCGCCGCGCCGCGCTTGACCCGCCTTTGCCGGACGACGCGTCCGAGCGCCTGCGCCAGCTGATCGATCGAATAGGGCTTCTGCAACAGCTCATAGCCGAACCGGCCATGCTGCGACAGCGTCTGGCTGAAGCCGCTGGTCAGCAGCACCGGCAGGTCGAGCTCGCGCTGGTCGATTTCCCGGGCGAGCTCGATACCGCTGAGGCCGGGCATCATGATATCGGAAAACACCACATCGAAGCCTTCCGGATGGCGACTGAGTTCCGCCAGCGCCTCGCCGGCGCTGCCGACCAGCGTCGGCGCGTAACCGAGTTCGGTCAGTGCTTCGATGGCGAAAGTGCCGACGTCGCGATTGTCTTCGACCACCAGAACTGTCCTGCCGTCGCCATCGAGCGGCGGCGCCTCCGCCGCCGCCTGCGGCGGCGCGGACAGCGGCGCCGAGACGCGCGGCAGATAGAGGGTGAAGGTACTTCCCTTGCCGAGTTCGGTGGCTACGTCGACCTCGCCGCCGGATTGTTTGACAAAGCCGAACACCTGCGAAAGGCCGAGGCCGGTGCCTTTGCCAATCTGCTTGGTGGTATAGAACGGCTCGAAGATGTGTCCGAGATGCTGCGGCGGGATCCCGGCGCCGCTGTCGCTCACGGCGACCGCGACAAAACCCTCCGGGCGTTCTGGATGCGGTCCCGGGCCCGGGAGTTTGTCGGCAGGGCGCACCGACAGCGTCAGCCGGCCTTCTCCCATCATGGCATCGCGCGCATTGACGACGAGGTTGATCAGCGCGGTTTCGAATTGGCCGACATCAGCGCTGACAAAGCAGGGCTCGTCCGGAACCTGAAAGACCATCTCAATGGCGGATCCGATCACCGCGCGGACCATGTCCCCGAGTGCGGTGATGCCACGGCCGACGTCAAAATGTTCGGGCTTCAGCGGTTGCCGCCGTGCGAACGCCAATAGCTGCGCCGTCAGGCGGGTGGCGCGGCCAACGGTGTCCGAAATCGCGTCGATGTAGCGCCGCCGCCGCTCCTCGGAAAGATCTGGCCGCTGCAACAGATCGACCGATGCCCTGATCACCGTCAGCAGATTGTTGAAATCGTGCGCGACGCCGCCGGTGAGCTGGCCCAGCGCCTCCAGGCGCTGGCCGTGTTTCAGCGCCTCCTCGGCCTGCCTGCGCCGGGCCGCCTCGGCATGGAGATTTTGCGTTCGCCGCAGCGCCAGCGCCAGAATCAAAAACAGCAAGGCGGTTGCCGGGATCCCGAACACCAGATGCTGGCCGATGGTCGCGAGAAAGCGCGCCCGGATCGCCGCTGTCTCCATCCCGGCGCTGACATAGACCGGATATTCGGCAAGCCGCTGATAGCCGAGCCGGCGTTCGATGCCGTCGATCGGCGAAGTCATGGTCAAAAGGCCGGTCTGCGGTTGGGCGGCGAGTTGCTGTCCGATGGCCCCGCGGCGATCGAGATGTTGGGGCTGGCCGATCGACGGAAACCGCGCCAGTACGGTGCCGTCGGTCAGGCCGAGCGCGAAAAAACTGCCTGGATCGTGGCCGAGCCGGGCATAGTAATTCTCGAAATAGTTTGACAGCACCGAGGCCTGGATGACGCCGGCAAAGCTGTGATCGTCGTGCTCCCGGCGGCGGCTGACGCTGAAGAAGGGCGCCCCGCCATAGGGCGCGCGCGGCAGCAGGGTTTGGCCGATGAAAATCCCGTTCCGCGGGTTGAGCTGCGCCTTGAAATAGTCCCGGTCGGAAAAATCGATGTCGCCAGGCGCCGGAAACACCAGGCTGTTGACCAGGACCTGGCCGCCGCTGTCGAAGATCCAGGCGGATTTCAGCTGCGGCAAAGCGAAGGCGAGATTCCTCAGCCGCTCATGCAGCGACGCCGCACGGGCGCGGATCTCGTCATCCGAAAGGCCGCGAACCATTTCGTTGATTTCCGACAGGCTGCGGTCGATGGTCTCGAACACTTTCAGCGCGTGCTCGTGGGCGACGTCGAGGGAGCGTTGGATCTGGCGGTCGGCGTCGTCGCGCGTCGAATTCCAGGTGATCACGGCGGCAACGCCGAACAGCGCCATCGGGAGGGCCAGCGAAGCGGCCATCATCCATTGCAGCAATCTCAGAGAAGTACTTTGCGCGGTCTGCACGATCGGATCGCCTCTTAAGACCGAGTCTACGTCAATCCGGCGCGTCCACAAAGCTGGCGATCCGGGCCGATGGGAAAAGTGGAACCTGACGCCGCGACCTGGCGCTGCTGGCAGAGAACCGAAGCGGCCGCCGGCAGTTCCTTAGGCAGCTTTCCATTCAGCCTGCCGTGCGCCATCCTGGGTCCGTACGGGATGGCCGATGTGTGGGTCGGGATGCAATGCGGATCGCAATCATTGGGGCGGGAATGGCGGGTCTGGCCTGCGCCGAGCGCCTGATCGCGCAGGGACATGAGGTGCGGCTGTTCGACAAGGGGCGCGGGCCGGGCGGCCGGATGTCGACGCGGCGGGTCGAGACCGCGGAAGGCGTAGCGGAATTCGATCATGGCGCGCAGTATTTCACGGTGCGCGACCAGGCCTTCCGGCGCCGGGTCGAGGCCTGGATCGCCACAGGCTGTGTCGCCGCGTGGCCGGCAGCGGGCAACGATGCAAAAAGGGAGGTCCAAAGCGAGGCCTATGTCGGCGTTCCTGCCATGAGCGCGCCGCTCCGCGAGATGGCGCAGGCAATCGGCGCCCGCTTCGCCACCCAGGTGACCCGGCTGGAGCGCCATGCCGGCGGCTTTCGGCTGCGCACGGCCTCAGCCGAAATCATCGACGCGGATGCGGCGGTGCTTGCTTTGCCCGCGGAACAGGCCGCCGCGATGCTGGCTTTGACCGCCCCGGACTTGGCGGCGCAGGCGAGCGCTGTTCCAACCGCGCCGTGTTGGACCGTACTGCTCGCATTTTCGCAGCCGCTCGCCACCGCCGTGCCTTGCTGGCGTGGCGGGGATACCGGCATTCTGGCGTGGGCGGCGCGCAACAGTTCAAAGCCCGGACGGAGCGGGCCAGAATCCTGGGTGCTGCAGGCGCCGACTGGTCGCAACGTCATTTGGAGGCCGATCCCGACTGGGTCGCGAAGGCGCTGCAGGCCGCGCTGTCGCAATGGCTGGGCATTCCGTCGCCGCCGCCCCTCGTCGTGCAAAGCCATCGCTGGCGCTTCGCCCGGTCCGGCGCGGCGGGATCGCTCGCGCTCTGGGATCGCCATCGCCGCCTCGGCGTCTGCGGCGACTGGTTGATCGGTCCTCGGGTCGAAGCCGCATGGCTGTCTGGAACGGCGCTGGCCGATCAGATCGGCGCGGCGAACCCGGGCGAATAATCGGCGCTGCCGCACACAAGCTTACCCCAATTGCCGCGTTGGCAAAGGGGGAGCGGGATAGCGTCCCAGTTTGGAATTCCAATAAGCCCCAGGAGCGCGGATCGATGATTCCCGGCGGAGCGTGATCGAGCGCCTCGCGCAAATCGCCGTCGCTCAAAAACTGACGCAACAGCTTCATATCCTCGTGGGTGGCGCGCAAATTCTTCGGGAATATTCGCCAGCTCATTCCACAGGCGGCGCTGTGGCGGCGGCAGGATATCCCGGCGCAGCGTAAAGTGGATGCTCATGAGCGCTCTTTAAAGGGGGCCCGGCACCACCAGAAATCCGGCGCGTGGAAAATGCACCACCATTTCGCCGGCTTGAGGGTCGTTCCGGCGGATCGCGATGTGCTGGGCGGACAGCGCCACGATCACCCCGCTGACGCCGATCTTGCCGTAGTCATCGGGCAGCACCGCGACCAGGTCGCCGGGCTTGCGGCCGTTGGGATCGCCGGGATCCGCCAGTTCTTCGGTCTCCGGCCGGGCGGCGATCCCGATCTCGAGCGCGGCTGCGGTTGTCATCTCGCTGCGGCGGCCATGCCCGATGGCGCGGATGCGCGCCTCCCAGGCGCGGACCAGGCCGAACTCGGCGAGCAACGCCTCGGCGTCGGCGAGATTGGACCGCACATACCAGATGTTCATATAGGCATTGACGTCAAACAGACTGGGCCCGTCGCCGCCTAGCCAGGGCCGACCATCGGCGAGCTGGGTCTCGATCCAGTCGACATGGGCGCGCAACTGATCGCGCATCTGCGGCAGCGCCGCGCGCATCGCCGCCACATCGAACTTGGCGCCGCGCAGCTTTTCGCGATCGGCGATGAACTCCGGCGGGACCTGGTCGGCCAGCGTGCCGAACACCAGGTTCACGGTGTTCTGGAAGAAAGATCGGTCGGTCCACATCGCGCTGGTCCAGACGAGCCCGGCAGCGCTGCGCGGGACCAGCGGAGGCTCAGGGAAGCGCCGTTCCAGCTCGCGGGTGATGCACTGGGTGTCGCAATAGATGTCGGCGCCGATCTGCAGCACCGGGGTGCGGCGATAGCCGCCGGTCAATGGCATCAGATCGGGGCGGGGCATGATCCGGGAAATCCGCACCGAACGCCACTCGATGTCCTTCAGGCCGAAGATGACCCGGATCTTTTCCGAGAACGGCGACTGATCGAAATGATGCAGGATAACGAGGGATGCAGCCGACATGCGGTCTCCACAGGGTCAGGCGTCGCGACATTCGGGCGTTGCGACAGCATAGCCCGGGATCGTCGATCCTTAAACCCTGGCGGTCGCAGGCTCAGATCTGCCGTTCGACCATTTTCATTTTGAGATCGGCGATCGCCTCGGACGGGTTGAGGCTTTTGGGGCAGGCCTTGGCGCAGTTCATGATGGTATGGCAGCGGTAGAGCCGGAACGGATCCTCGAGATTGTCGAGCCGCTCGCCGGTGGCCTCGTCGCGGCTGTCATTGACCCAGCGGGTGGCCTGCAGCAGCGCGGCGGGACCGAGGAAGCGCTCGCTGTTCCACCAATAGCTCGGGCACGAAGTCGAGCAGCAGGCGCACAGGATGCATTCGTAGAGCCCGTCGAGCTTTTCGCGATCGGCGTGGCTCTGCTTCCATTCCTTCTGCGGCGTCGGCGATGACGTCTTCAGCCATGGTTCGATCGAGGCATATTGGGCGTAGAAATTGGTCAGGTCCGGGACCAGGTCCTTGACCACAGGCTGATGCGGCAGCGGGTTGATCCTGACCGCGCCTTCCTTCACGTCATGCATCGACTTGGTGCAGGCCAGGGTATTCTGGCCGTCGATGTTCATGGCGCAGGAGCCGCACACGCCCTCGCGGCAGGAGCGGCGGAAGGTGAGGGTGGGATCGATGTGGTTCTTGATCCAGATCAGGCCGTCGAGCACCATCGGCCCGCAATCGCCGGTATCGATATAATAGCTGTCGACACTGGGATTCTTGCCGTCATCCGGATTCCAGCGATAGACCTTGAATTCGCGCGTCGCGGTGGCGCCCGCGGGCGCAGGCCAGGTCTTGCCGCCGGAGATCCTGGAGTTCTTTGGCAGGGCGAATTCAACCATTGGCTCTATTTTCCTCCACCTCAATCGTCCTCATCGAGCAGCGCGGTCTTCAGGTCGTTGTTTTCCTCAATACGAAGCATGCGTATGTCGCGAACTGATGGCGTGAACCAGGCAAACTTCTTCGACATACGCTGCACAACACGCACACATCGAACCGCATCGATGGTTTCATCGCCAAAATACGCGCTGCCTGGGGTCCATTCGAAGCCGCGCGACATCAGATAATTCCTCACATCGGTATAGGCATTATTCCATGAAGGAGTCGGATAGAGCTGCTTCAGCATCTCTGTATCGAAATCGAACACGATTGCATACATGCGCCCCCCCCGCCCTCTATTATGACCGATTCCGGCTGTCGCGGTCATCGCCATCCCTCAATAAACTCTTGCCTTGGGCGGGATGTATTGCACGTCGTTGGTCATGGTGTAGTCGTGCACCGGGCGATAATCGATCGTGGTCTCGCCGCCGGCGTCGAGCCAGGCCAGCGTGTGCTTCATCCAGTTCTTGTCGTCGCGGTCGGGGAAATCCTCCCGGGCGTGGGCGCCTCGGCTTTCGGCGCGGTTGGCGGCGGAATCCATGGTCACCACCGCCTGCACGATCAGATTGTCGAATTCGAGGGTTTCGATCAGGTCGGAATTCCAGGTCAGCGAGCGGTCGGTCACGGCGATATCGCTGATGCCGCCATGGACCTTGTGGATCAGATTCTGGCCCTCATGCAGCACATCGCCGGTGCGGAACACGGCGCAATTGCTCTGCATCACATGCTGCATGCTTTCGCGCAGCTTCGCGGTCGGCGTGCCGCCGCTCGCATGACGAAAATGATCGAGGCGGTCAAGCGCCAGGTCAGCGGACCCCGCCGGCAGTTCCGGCTGCTTGCCGTTCGGCGTCAGTTTCTCAGCGCAGCGCAGCGCCGCGGCGCGGCCGAACACGACGAGATCGATCAGCGAATTGGAACCGAGCCGGTTGGCGCCATGCACCGAAACGCACGCAGCTTCGCCCAAGGCCATCAGGCCGGGCACAATGCTGTTGTCCTCGCCATTGCTCTTGGTCAGCACCTCGCCGTGGTAGTTGGTCGGGATGCCGCCCATGTTGTAGTGCACCGTCGGAAGGATCGGAATAGGCTCCCGGGTAACGTCGACATTGGCGAAGATCCGGGCGGATTCCGAGATGCCGGGCAGCCGCTCATGCAGCACGTTGGGATCGAGATGATCGAGGTGCAGGAAGATGTGATCCTTCTTTTTGCCGACGCCGCGGCCTTCGCGAATCTCGATGGTCATCGCGCGCGACACCACATCACGTGACGCCAGGTCCTTGGCCGAGGGGGCATAACGCTCCATGAAGCGTTCGCCGTCGGAATTGACCAGATAGCCGCCCTCGCCGCGGGCACCCTCGGTGACGAGACAACCCGCGCCATAAATGCCAGTCGGATGGAACTGGACGAATTCCATGTCCTGCAGCGGCAGGCCGGCGCGCAGCGCCATCGCGCCGCCATCGCCGGTACAGGTATGCGCCGAAGTGCAGGACGCATAGGCCCTGCCATAGCCGCCGGTCGCCAGGATGGTGGTCTGGGCCCGGAACCGGTGCAGCGTGCCGTCGTCGAGCTTCAGCGCGATCACCCCGCGGCAGGCGCCCTGGTCGTCCATGATCAGGTCGATGGCAAAGAATTCGATGAAGAATTCTGCGGCGTGGCGCAGCGACTGGCCATACATGGTGTGCAGCATGGCGTGACCGGTACGGTCGGCGGCGGCGCAGGTGCGCTGCGCCTGGCCCTTGCCGAAGTCCAGCGTCATGCCGCCGAACGGCCGCTGGTAGATCTTGCCGTCCTCGGTTCGCGAGAACGGCACGCCCCAATGTTCGAGCTCGTAGACGGCCTCGGGCGCGTTGCGAACCATGTATTCGATGGCGTCCTGGTCGCCGAGCCAGTCCGACCCCTTGACGGTGTCGTACATGTGCCAGCGCCAGTCGTCGGCATGCATGTTGCCAAGCGCCGCCGAAATACCGCCCTGCGCCGCCACCGTATGCGAGCGGGTCGGGAAGACCTTGGTGATGCAGGCGGTGCGCAGGCCGGCTTCGCTGCAACCGACCACCGCGCGCAGGCCAGCGCCGCCGGCGCCGACCACGACGACGTCGTAGGTGTGGTCCTCGATCGGATAGGCCTTGCCGTTGCTCGCCGGCGCCGCGCTGCCGTTCATCGACTTGCCTTTCAAAGGCTTGCCATTCAAAGAACTGGATTTGCCATCAGCGGCCATCCGCTACACTCCCGATGACAGTTTGAGGATCGCATAGACCGAGGCCAGCGCGACCGCGATCGCGAAGAAATTGTTGGCCATGACGACGGCAAGTTTCAGCTTCTCGTTATGGATATAGTCCTCGATCACCACCTGCATACCGATCTTCATGTGCCAGGCGCTGGCGAGAATGAACAGCAACAGGATGATGGCGATCGGCAGCGAGCCAAGGATCTGCGCTGCACCGGCCTGATTGCGGCCGAGCAGCATCATCACCACCACGATCACCGGAATGATCAGCAGCGTCATCGCCACCGCGGTCAGGCGCTGTCGCCAGAAGTCCGAGGTGCCCGAATGCGAGGCGCCGTGGTTGCGAACCCGACCGAGCGGGGTGCGCAGCGAAACGGGCTGGCGCGGCAAGCCCCGAATTTCAGGTCCGCTCATCGTCCACCCCCGAGGGCATAGGCCACGATCCACACCAGCACTGTCAGCACAACGCCGCCGATCAGCGCCCCCCAGGTCAGCGCTTCCCGTTCATTCGGCTTGTAGCCATAGCCGAGATCCCAGACGAAATGCCGGATGCCGCTGAACAGATGATGCAGCAGCGCCCAGGTATAGCCGAACACGATCAGCCGGCCGATGAAACTTGACGTGAAGGACTGCACATGGGCATAGGCAGTCGGGCCGGACGCCGCTGCGATCAGCCACCAGGCCAATAGCAGGGTGCCGAAATAAAGCGCGACGCCGGTGGCTCGATGCACGATGGACAGCGCCATCGTCAAGGTCCAGCGATAGGTCTGGAGATGCGGCGAAAGCGGTCGTTCGATCCTGGCGGTCATCGGCAGCTTCAAGGTTCGGGGCAGCTTCAGGGTCTGTCGGGCCCATCCGCGGGTCGCGATGGGACCGAACTAGACAAATTGTATTTACGAACTCGAAACAGCTTGCGCAACGGCGAAAATCGTCGGTTTCGAACTCGGATTCATAATTTCAGATGCCCCTTGCATTCAGGGGGCTTGACGGCGGTGTCGTGTCGCCGTCGCCACCAGCGATGAAGCGTGATTCAGATTGATCCGCGCCAGGCTGCAAGCAGTACCTTTACCGGGTGTAGAGATCCGCGTAGGTATCTCGAAGGATGTTCTTCTGCACCTTGCCCATGGCATTGCGCGGCAGTTCGTCGACCACAATCACCCGCTTCGGCAGCTTGAATTTGGCCAATCGTCCGTCGAGTGCCTTCAGCACCATGGCCTCGTCGATGTCAGCGCCATTGTCGCAGACGAGGACAGCGGTGACGCCCTCGCCGAAATCGGCATGCGGCACCCCGATCACAGCGGATTCGATCACGCCGGGCATGGCGTCGATCTCGCTCTCGATCTCCTTGGGGTAGACGTTGAAGCCGCCTGAAATCACCAGATCCTTGCCGCGGCCGAGGATATGGACGTAGCCCTTATCGTCGATCTTGCCGAGATCGCCGGTGATGAAAAAGCCATCAGCGCGGAATTCAGCCCTGGTCTTCTCCGGCATCCGCCAATAGCCCTTGAAGACGTTCGGGCCCTTGACCTCGATCATCCCGATGGTCTCGCGCGGCAACTCCCGGCCGGTTTCCGGGTCGGTCACGCGCACCGCAACACCGGGCAGCGGATGGCCGACCGCGCCGGGAACGCGATCGCCAGCATAGGGATTCGAGGTGTTCATGTTGGTCTCAGTCATGCCGTAGCGTTCGAGCACCGCGTGCCCGGTCCGCGCGGCCCATTCGCGATGGGTATCGGCGAGCAGCGGCGCCGAGCCGGAGATGAACAGCCGCATCGACCGGGTCGCTTCCACGGTCAGCGCCGGGCTATGCAGCAGCCTGGTGTAGAAAGTCGGCACGCCCATCAGCACGGTTGCACGCGCCATCAGTGGGATGACCGCTTCGGGATCAAATTTCGGCAGGAAGATCATCGACGCCCGGGCAAACAGCACGACGTTGCTGGCGACGAACAGGCCATGGGTATGATAGATCGGCAGCGCGTGGATCAGCACATCCTGGTCGGAGAAGCGCCAGAAATCGACCAGCGTCAGGGAATTCGACGCCAGGTTATCATGCGTCAGCATCGCGCCCTTGGAGCGTCCCGTGGTGCCCGAGGTGTACAGGATCGCTGCGAGATCGGAATCCCCCCGCACGACCGTGGCAAAGGCCGAGCCGGCCTGCGCGGCGGCTTCCGTCAGTGTGCCCCGGCCATCGGCGCCGAGGGTTTCAACCTTGGCGCCGACCGCAGCCGCGACCGTGCCGATGCCCTCCGCCTTGGCCGGGTCGCAGACCACCAGCGACGGCTCGGCATCCCGGATGAAATAGTCGAGT
>Ga0302320_10025675_pt1 | contig 11442 bp, 11 predicted proteins | sample Bog_T0_3_FD_202130 | JGI IMG/M metagenome (GOLD analysis project Ga0302320, IMG submission 202130) | Peat permafrost microbial communities from Stordalen Mire near Abisko, Sweden - Bog_T0_3 | ecosystem: Environmental > Terrestrial > Soil > Wetlands > Peat | place: Sweden: Abisko, Stordalen Mire... | reverse complement strand
CACCGCATGGTGATGATGGTGATGGCGATGGGTCCGCGGAGTCATGATCTACAAAATCCTAGAGCAGTGAAGCTATGGTTGTCAATCTGCTTCTCTTTCTTGAGTGGGTCAGTGTGCTTTCCACACTCATCTAAATTCCGGAAGATGTCTTGGACTCGTCCGTTGGCCAAACCTGCTGCACCACAATGGTGGTAATGAGGGTAAGGAAAAAGCCCGCAAGCTGCGGATGGTTAGGCCACAACATTCTTGTCAAGCCAAGTTTCCAGGCCCAGAAGCCGACCGCCGTTCCGATCAAAGTCGCTATTAGCGCAATCTTCCAAGTTGTCATGAATGCCCCTTCAGCCTTCCGTGCGCGGAAAGTCCTCACCTTGTTTCGCAGACTACGGATATAAGTTTACTCGCCGAGCCTATTGAAAATCAGACTCATTCAAAATCGTGATACCAATCATTTTTTCCGGTAGTCGCAAAATCTCTCTGGTATTCTTCTTGGCTCACCTATATTGCTTGCGGAAAATAATGCGAAGGACTGATACCAACTCATGGCAAGTGTGTATTCTGACGGTGTACCCGACGCGCCGGATCGGATCTGCTCACGGCACGTATTCGAGGCGAAGATTTGGATCCGTCTCGAGCGGGCCGGCAAGAAATTTAAACTCCCGGGCTGGGTCCGCAATCTCAGCGAGAGCGGTCTCGGCGGATTCGTTGCTGAACCTCTGAGGCTCGGCGAGATGGTTACGCTCGAAATCCCGCTGGCTGACTCTGACAAACAGACGATCCCAGCAAAAGTGGTTCGTGCCCTCGGAACAGAGTTTGGCTTCCAGTTCATGGCGCTCAGCGCCGAGCAACGCCAGCGGATTCAGGCGGCCCTGCAAGGTCGTCCGGCAATTCCCTACCACAACAACCGCCCATGACTAGCAGGCAGGGGCTGGCTGCGAGTTGGGCGCTTGCACCAGAATCGGTGCAGCCGGTTTAAGGGACGACGGCGCATGCCGAGTCCCAACTTGGCCGTATACCCTATGCCCACCGCTTGCTATCCTGATACCTAAGGGCCGCGGCGGTGGTTGCGGCGCGTGGCCAAACCGCCAGCCCAGAAGCGGGTTTGCCAGGAGTGGATGGCGGACAGCTCTGCCCTGAAAGTTGGATCGAGCCTCCGGTTCAAGAGTTCTCAACCATGCAGATGGTGTTCGACGTTTTTGCGCAGATCTTCGGCACCCTCTGGGCGCACAAACTGCGCTCGTTCCTGACCATGTTCGGCATCGCCTGGGGAGTCGGCTCCCTGCTTCTGCTCGTCGGCCTCGGCGAGGGCTTCCGAACCGGCAACCAGCGCAACCTTTCGGACTACGGCGAAAACATCATGTGGATCTTCCCGGGTCGCGCTCCCGCCGTTGCGGGCAGCATGAACTCCGCCCGCCAGTACCGCCTCACGTATCAGGATTACCTCGACATCCGCCGAGAGTCTCCGCACATCAAGGCCGTCACTCCGGTCATTACCACCGACGACGTACACGCGGTCAGCGAGTTCGCCAGCGCCAGCGGCCAACTCACCGGCGCCGAACCGCAGTACAACGGAATTCGCTTCCTCCCGTTGCTGCAGGGACGCTATCTCAACGACCTCGACGAAACGCAAAGACGCAACGTTGTCGTCCTCGGCGACGAGATGACGCACAACCTTTTTCCGGGACGCCCCGCCGTCGGCTCGTTTATTTTGCTCAACGACTATCGCTTCGAAGTCATCGGCACTTTGAAACGCGTCGGCCGCGGCGACGATAACTCCACCAACACCCGCTGCTACATACCCTTCCAGGTCATGCGTAGCGATTTCCCACTCAAGGGAGAGGAAGCGTACGACGCAATTTCTTTTCTCAATTATCAGCCGCGCGTCGCCGACGAGCACCTGCTCGCGCAGGACGAAGCGCGCCGCGTCATCGCCCGCAATCACCACTTTGACTTTCACGACGAAGACGCCTTCGAAGGCCAGGACACCGTCCAGCAGGCACAAATGATGGGCGCCATCTTCGATGCCATGAACGAATTCCTCGGTACCGTCGGCCTGGTCACGCTGGCGCTCGGAGCCATCGGGGTGGTCAATATTATGCTCATCGCCGTCAGCGAGCGCACCCGCGAAATCGGATTGCGCAAAGCTCTCGGCGCCACCAATCGCAACATCATGCTGCAATTTTTCGCCGAAGGCATCCTGCTCACCCTGGTCAGCGGACTCATCGGTATGGCGCTGGCGGGCGGTTTTATGGCCCTGCTCGGCAATTACAACGGTCCCGGCGGCTTCGATCCGCCGCGACTAGTTCCGAAAACCGCTATCCTCGCCATTGTCAGCCTTACTCTCGCCGGCGTCGTTGCCGGACTCTATCCCGCGCGCAAGGCCGCCCGCCTGGAACCCGTCGAGGCCTTAAGGCAAGAATGAAAGAGGATTTTGTAATTTGGTAATCCGGTAATTGTGTAATCTAAAACCATGCCGGTCTCGGGCTTTCAAATTACCAATTTACCCGATTACAAAATTGCCAAATAGATTGAATTCCTATGATTCGCGATCTGCTCCAGGAGTCCTACGAAGCCATGCGCCACAACCGGCGGCGCACCGCGCTCACCATGCTCGGCATGGCCTGGGGCATCGCCACCGTCGTCATGCTGCTCGCCTACGGCGATGGCTTCAGCCGGGCTTGCGCCAACATTTTTGCCAACTTCGGAACCAAGCTCATGATCGTGGTTCCCGGCCGCTCCACCATGCAGGCCGGTGGCCAGAAGGCCGGCGTTGCCCTGCGCATCACGCTCGATGATGTCGATCTTCTCGCCACCAACGTCCCCCAGATCACCCATATCACTCCCGATTGCTTTAAACAGGCGACCGTGCAATACGATACTCGTTCTTACACCATGACCGTCAATGGAGAATATCCCAACACTTTTTCCATCCGCGCCCTGAGCCTCGACCAGGGACGCTTTTACAATCCCCAGGACGAGATCCAGCGCGCGCGCGTGGCCGTCATCGGCTCCGATACCAGGGAAAAACTTTTTTCTGGGCGCAACCCGCTTGGCGATCACATCCGCGTCGATGGCATCAGCTTTGAAGTGGTCGGCGTGCTCAAACCCAAGATGCAGGCCGGTGATGACAACATCAATCGCGTCATCTACGTTCCGTTCACCACCGTCAGTGACCTCAAGGATACCCACTACCTCGATTCAATCTGGTTCAACTACGAGAGTGACGATTATCAACGGGTCGAGCAATCTGTGCGTTACACCATGGCGGCGCAGCACAAATTCAATCCCGCCGACCGCCGTGCGCTTTTCGTCTTTAATCTTATGGAGCAGGTTCATCGCACCCAGATTCTTACGATCGGCCTGAGGATCTTGCTCGCCTTCATCGGAACTCTCACCCTCGGCATCGGCGGCGTCGGCCTGATGAACATCATGCTCGTCTCGGTCACGCAGCGTACGCGTGAAATTGGGGTCGAGAAGGCGCTCGGGGCGCGCCGACGCCACATCTTCCTCCAGTTTCTGGCCGAAGCGCTCACCATCACTTTCATCGGCGGGATCCTCGGCATCCTCCTCGCCTACGTCGTTTCTCTCACCGTAGGCCGCCTTACGCTCTACAGCGCCATCGCCAAACACGCCGAGGCCGGCGATGTGCGCCTGGTGATTGACCCAATCACCCTGATCGTTGCCGTCGTCATTCTCACTGCCGTCGGACTGGTCAGCGGCATGGTCCCGGCCATTCGCGCCTCTCGCCTCGACCCCATCGAAGCCCTCCGCTATGAATAGAACCGTGGAGTGCGCCGTGGTGCAACCATTCCTGCATTGCGAAACGTACCGAACTATTCTGGCCGCTGGGGCTGCTGGGAACGTAAAGCGTGGGGTTATGAGGAAACCGTGAGGCGACGGGCGTCTCGCTCGTCCTTCTTCTCGAAACCTGAGGAGAGCCGGGCGGGGCCGCCCGGCGCTCCACCGGATAAAGCTTCTGTTACTTCTTTTCTTCGCTCTTGTCGTCCTTCTTTTCGTTCTTAGTCTTATCCACGATCGAGACCAGTTCAACATCAAAGATCAAGGTCTGATTGGGCTCCATTCCGCGGCGCGGATCCCCTTGGCCGTAGGCAAGGTTCGATGGGATGAACACCTGCCACTTCGATCCCACCGGCATAAGCTGCAGCGCTTCCGTCCACCCTTTGATAACTTTTCCGACTTCAAATGTGGCCGGCCCGCGCTTCGCGGAGCTGTCAAATTCCGTGCCATTGACGAACGTGCCTCGATAGTTGCAGACCACGGAGTCAGTTGCGGCCGGCTTCGGTCCGTCCCCCGCTTTCAGAATCTTGTACTGCAGACCGTCGGGCAAGGTGACAACGCCCTCTTTACCTTTGTTAGCGGCCAGAAAGGCTTCGCCCTCGGTCTTGTTTTTCGTCGCGGTCTCTTGCATTTCCTCCTGCTGCTTTTTCTGGACTTCGTTCTGCACCTCGGTAAGCACCGCCTTCACTTCGTCTTCCGATAGACGGGTCTTACCGCCCGACGTGAAATCTTTTAACCCCTGGCCTACCAGGTTCCAGTCCACTTCCACCGACCCTTGCTTCAACTGCGTCCCAAGGTTCTTCCCAATGTTCATTCCCAGCGCGTAGCTGAACTTCTGTTTTCGAGTTGTGAGTGGAGCAGGCGTCGCTGTTTTCGCTGCCGTTCCTGCCGTTTTTGCCGGAGTTTTCGAAGTTGTGGCTGCAGGAGCCGCTGGTGTCGTTGCCGGAGTGTTCGTTGGCGGAGTCTGCTGGGCATAGCCATCTCCGGCCACCATCATCGCTGCGGCCAATAGTAGTGCGGTAGTGAGAGATCTTTGCATTTCCCTATTGTCACATTGCGCGGCATTCTGCGCCAGACCAGAGGCCAACAGCCTTCGTGATCCTTCGTGTCCTTAGTGGTTAAGGTTTTTGGGTTGCATCATGAACCTGCCCACCACCCTTTTTTCCCATCCCTGGAGCAATCGCCCCCGTTTCGCTATAATCCCTGCCATGAAAACCACTTCTTTCTTCCAGCTAGCACTGCTCGTCGTGGCGCTCGCATCCACCAGTTCCGCCAAGACCAAAGTGGAACTCAAGAACGCCCAAGGCAAGGTTGTGGGCACTGCGATTCTGACGGAATCGGCTCCGGGAATAAAAATGGCAGTCCAGCTTGAGAATCTGCCGCCCGGCGAACATGCCATCCACTTTCATCAGAACGCGAAGTGTGACGCTCCCGACTTCAAGTCCGCCGGAGGCCACTTCAATCCCGATGGCAAAAAGCATGGCTTGGAGAATCCGGAAGGCCACCACGCTGGCGACAATCCCAATTTCACCGTGGGCGCGGATGGCAAAGCGCATTTCACCTGGCAGGATAAGGACGTCAACCTCGGCAGCGACAGTCATTCGCTGTTCAGCAACGGAGGCACGGCCCTGGTCGTGCACGCCCAGGCCGACGACCAGAAGACCGACCCCGCCGGCAACGCCGGCGACCGCATCGCCTGCGGCGTGATTACCAAATAATTTCTGCCTGTAGAGACGAGGCTCGCCCCGTCTCCGCGGCTACCACCAAACTAAACTTTAGAAGGCGTCGCCGAGCCCGCGGTTCGAGTAAAGAAACTCCAGCGCCTCCGGAAAGCGCGCCGCCCAGGCCAATTCGCTGTGCCCTGCGCCTTCTCCGATGCGAACCTTCAACCGCGATTCGTCCAAACCAGCCTCGCGCAAGACGTCTTCCAGTTCGCGAACGTCACCCACAATCCCTTCGTCTTTTTCCGCCTGCCCCGTTTCCCGCATCCCCACTCCCAGGTACACACGCGCCGGCCAACCGCGAAATCTACGGCTCTCTCCCAGAATCTTCCGCTTCGCCACAAACAGAGACGGACTCTCGATCAGCAATCGTCCAAACGCGCCCGGAGCTGCCAACTGCGCGTACAACGTGATTAAACCTCCGAGAGAGGACCCGCCCAGCCCCGTATTCTCCGGCCCCTTCAATATCGGATACCGCTCTTCGATCAGCGGCATCACTTCACGCTGCAGAAAATCCGGATAGCATTTTCCCTTCGCGTTCAGAACCCTGGGATCTCGTGACGGGTATGGAATGTACTCCTGGGCCCGATTTTTCGTGTTGTCAATGCCGACGATAATCAGCGGAGGAATTTTCTGTTCGGCGATCAGCCGCGTCGCCGTCTCCCCAACTTGCCAGTGCACTCCGGCAAATGCCGTTGCCGGATCAAACAGATTCTGTCCGTCATTCAAATACAGGACCGGATAACGCGTCTCGCCCCAGCCGTCATAATCGGGAGGCAGCCAAACCCGCAACAGGCGCGTGTTCCCGAAGATGCGGCTGCTAAGCTCGTGCACCCAAAGCTTGCCCGCCGGAATCGGCAGGCAAGTGGCGCCGGCGGCCTTGGCCTTTGCTTTCAGTTTTCGGCGTGTAGGTCGGGGCATGAATAAATTTGGTCTGTATCAGGGTATCGCTTTAGCGGTACCGCAAGTTTTCTGAAATTAGACGCCCCTCTAAAAGCTGGGTACTGGCTACCGGGAACTGCGTCTCCACCAGATCACGGCCGCCAACACGGTCGTCGTCGCAATCAACGCCAGCGAACTCAAACACAATATGCAGCACACTCCCAGCACGCGCGCTTCAATGTAGGTCAGGTACAAGGCAAACGCCAGACCCGCCGCCGCCGCGCCGAAGAGCATTGCCGGAGTCTCGCGCCGCTCCCGATATACCGTGGCCAGACCCGCCAGTGCTCCGTACCCAAGCATCCCGATCAGCGCCACCGGAATTCCGAAGATGGACGAATATTCGCTCCGATTCACGATGTCGCAATTGAACGCTTCCCCGATATCGCAGAATGCCGTCCTCGACGTCGCGTAGTGATGCTTCAGAGACTCCGACGACACCACGATTCCGCACACCGCCAGTATGGCGATCAGGCTCATCAGACGATTGGTCAGCGTGTTGGTTGACGGCAGCGTCACGGCAGCGAGCACCCCGTCCGGTCGCTCAATTCCTGCAGGGTGAAAACGCGCTCCACTCGCTCGCCAGTGGGCGGAAACTGCCAGGTGGGGAAATGCTTGATGCTTTCGTCCCGGCAAACCTGCGCCACTCCACGCAAGTCCCCTTTGATGCCGCACTCCACATAAGGAACGTATTCGAACGACGCTCCGAACTCCTCTTTTTGCTCCACGCAATGCGGACACCAGTACGCGCCAAACATTTTCACGCCGCGATCCTTCAGGCAGCGGGCGAAGGCGTCGTGCTTGTGCTGGCTGCGGTTGCCCAGATAGTAAGTTAGCCCGAACGCAGCCACGATCAGCACGGCATAGATCGCAATGCGCCCCCAATTCCGGCTCGAAGTCCTGATTCCCTGTCTTTCGTTTTGGCGTTCTCTGCGCTCTTGCGACATGGAGTTTTTATATCACGATCAGCGGAGACGGGCCTTGCTCCGTCTCAAACCACGACTCGCAGCGCCGACGGCAGCACATCAATCGTCCGGCAGTCCAGCGTCAGTACTTCGCCGTCTACCATTACATCCACCGGCCCTTCGAGCTGAAACTCGACGCGCCGTACCGCCCGCCGTTCCGCCAGTGGATGGAGCGTGTGCGTGCCATCATAAAGCGTCGCTAAATTCCGAATCAGCCCGAGTCGACCAATCGGCCCCCAGCGCACGTATTCAATCAGTCCGTCATCGGTAACCGCATCGGGCGCGATCATCATCGTGCCGCCCGTAAATTTGCTGTTGTTGAATGTCAGAAACAGACAGCGCCGCGCGTCAAATTCCTGCTGATCATCGAACCGCACCGGAAACGGCCGCCGATCGAGCCGCGCCAGACAAAGAAAAATAGAAAGCAGATAGCCGAATTGTCCCAGTCCCAAAAACCGCCGATGCCGCAGCGCCGCCACATTCGCCGCAAAGCCCACGCTTAACAGATTCGTGTAGTAGATCACTCCATCTTTATGCGTCAGCCGCAAAACATCACAAGGCCGCGAACGCCGCATCTCCAGCGCCTGCATGGCGTGTTCTAACCCGCTCTGGTTGGAAGCGCCCTCCACGAAATCCCGCAAAAAAGAATTGCCCGTCCCCAGCGGAAGAAATCCCAGCGTAGGAATCTGTTCCTCTGAAAGTCCCTGAGACCTGCTCTCTGGAATGATCCCGTTGACGATCTCATAGGAGGTCCCATCCCCGCCGACCGCCAGAAACTTCCGATAACCGCGCCCATAGGCCTCGCGCGCAATCCGAGTAGCATCGCCAGCCGCATGAGTCTCCGCTGTCTCGATCGCAATCCCTGCGCCCCGCAGACGATCTAGCGCCGCTCCCACTCGCAAGCCACAACGCCCGCCACCCGCCGCCGGATTGATAATGGCAAGAAAAGTTTCGTTCACGATTTGGCTCTTGGCCGTTAGCTCTTGGCTCTTGGCGAGTTCGACGCACGATGAAAACAATCTGGGAGCCTCAAGCCAAAAGTTAACGGCTAAAAGCTAAAAGCGCTAAATCCCCACTACTCCCGTCCGCGCCGTCCCCGTTCCAATTTCCGTTGCCAATTCTCCGCGCTTGATTTTCAGCGATGCCGTCCGCGGAAAGTCTCTCTCCCACAGCAGATACCCGCCTACCCGCTTAAAGTCCGCCAGTCGCCGGTTGCGGGCCACAATCTCCTCACGCAAGCGATCGTCGAACAAATGACCGTCGAACTGCCGGTTCTCTTCCAGTCGCACCACCAGCACGAGCATTTCGTTGCCCAGCGCTTTCTGCGGCCACAAATAATTAGCCGCAAAAACGCAGAATTCCTTCACCGGCAGACCATCAAACACGGCTTCAATGTCCTCGGGGTAAATATTCTTCCCGCCCTCCGTGACGATCATATTTTTCTTGCGCCCAACCAACTGCAGGTGCCCATGCTCTTCGAAGCGCCCTTGATCGCCCGTCAGCAGCCAGCCTTCGACGATCGTTTGTGCCGTCTGTTCCGGGTCATCCAGATAATGCGACATCACCGCGCGGCTCCGCACCGCAACTTCGCCAATCCCGTCGCCATCCGGATTCAGTACGCGCACTTCGCTCCCGGGCAGCGGCTTGCCCACGGTGTCCGCGCGAAATGGTTTCAGATCGTTGAGCGTTACCGCCGTGCAAGCTTCCGTAAGCCCGTATCCACAAGTCACCGGAATGCCCAGATCGTAAAAAAACTGCAAGGTCGATGGATCCGTAAACGCTCCGCCCACAATCAAACCCCGGAGATCACCGCCAAACGCCTTGTGTACCTGCGGCAGCAGACGCCGGCTGATCGCGGCCCGCGGACGCCCGCGCGTCAGCATTTTGTTCACCCCAATCAAACGATCAAGCATCCACCGTTTGCCAGGTTTCAGTTCATCGAACTTCGCGCGCAGTCCACGTTCCAGATTCTTCAGCACCATCGGCACCAGGCTCACATAGCTGATTCGATAGCGCACAAACGCATCACGCACAAACTCCGGACGCAGCGTCCGCAAATGCACAACGCAAGCGCCACAGATAAACGGTCCGATAAATCCCACCATGAAATCAATCGCGTGATTGGTGGGCAGAATGCTCAAATAGCGCACGCCCGGCCAAAACGGATACCACGCCGTCAGCGAAGCGCACTGCTCCAGATAACTGTCGTGCGTGAGCACGCATCCTTTCGGACGCCCGCCCGTGCCCGACGAATAGACGATGCAGGCCGTATCCTCGCGTTGTCGCGCCACAAACTGCGGCTCGCCCCTCCGCTTGAATTCTTCCCACCGATAAGCGCCACGCAAGTCCGCGCCCACCGGCGCTTCCGTTACCAACACAATCTGCACCGTAAGTCTTGAAAACTCCGGTGACTGCGTGATCGCCCGCCACAAGTAGTATTCGACCACCAGAAACCGCGCCTTCGAATGCGCCAGCAGTTGCAGATGCTCCGCCGCAGTTAATTTGTAATCGAGCGGAACCAGGACACCGCCGCAAAAAAAGATCGAGTATGCGGAAATCAGCCACTTTGACTGATTCGTCATGATGATCGCCGCCCGGTCTCCCGCCTTGAAATCCGCGGCTTCCAGCGCGCGGCAAAGCGGTCGCGCCATCGTCTTAAAGTCGGAGTAAGTAAGCCGCACCTTTTCGCGGTCGCGATCGGCTTCAATCAGGCAGGTTTCATTGGGCCAGCGCTCCAGCGCATCCTTAAGCGCTGCACCCAGGCTGGCATATTGGCGGAGATCAAGCATTCAATATTTCTTTGAAAGGGCCAGGGTTCAGCCGGGCCGCAACGACACCCACAAACCATGGGCTTTAGCCCCTGAGAGAACAGTCGTTTCCTCCGAGACTACAGCCGCGCCTGAATCCGATTCGCCAGCGTCCGAAAATCTGAGACGCCCTGCAATTCGTAATCCGGTAACTCGATGCCAAAGTGATGTTCGAGTCGCGTCAGCAAATCGAGCGCCTGCAGGCTGTCGATACCCAGGGTCTTGAAAAAATCGTCGTCGGGCGTGAGCTTCTCCCGCGGCACTTTGAAATGCGAAGCGGCCAGATTCAAAATCTCGTCCAGTGTGTGATCGATCGTAGGCGCTGACATAAGCAAAGCATCCTTAAACGTGCAAATTGCGAATCACCAATTACAACTTCACGGCAAGTACGGCTGCACTCCCTCGTTCTCCACAAACTTGCGCAGCCCTTCTTCAACCGCGGGACGCGAATAAAGCTCGCAAAAAATATCAATCTCCCGCTTTAACTCCTCGTACGGAATCGGCTTCACAAACGCCTTTGCCGCCGCCGCCGCCCGCCGGTCGAATTTCCCGACCTGGCCGGCCGTGGCGCGCGCTACCCTAAGCGCCTCGCCTTCGGCGGCAATTTGGCTCACGAGTCCAACCTGCTGCGCCTTCATCACATTAAAGCTGCGCCCGGTGAGCAGCAGATCGCGCACCACCGCGTTGCCCAAATCCCGCTTCAGACGCGGAATTCCGCCGAATCCCGGAATCAGCCCCAGCCGCAGTTCCGGAAAGCAAAAGCGCGCCATGCGATCCGCAATCATAATGTCGCAAACCAGAGCCAGTTCGAATCCGCCGCCAAACGTCACCCCGTGTACTGCCGCGATTGTCGTCAGCGGCGCCGCATCGAGCGCGTTCATCACGGCGTGGATGCGCTCCAGAAAATCCCGCACCCCGCGCAACGCTGCGCCTTTCTCCATCTCCCGCCCGCGCTGAAACAGTTCCCGCAAATCCGCGCCCGCAGAAAACCCGGCCTTCAACGTCGAATGGATAATCAGCGCCCGCGCTTCATTCGCCAGTGAGGGTAAAGCCTCCGTAAACTTTTCTAATTCGTCCAGCGTGAGTGACCCAATCTCATTGCAAGGGCCGCGATGGAATGCCAGTTCAATCGCGCCGTTCACGATCTGCCACGAGAGCGCTTCCCCCTTGAAGTCGTTCATACCGTGGTTGCCGCCGGCCGATTGTTCGAGGCCT
>Ga0302320_10025674_pt1 | contig 11442 bp, 7 predicted proteins | sample Bog_T0_3_FD_202130 | JGI IMG/M metagenome (GOLD analysis project Ga0302320, IMG submission 202130) | Peat permafrost microbial communities from Stordalen Mire near Abisko, Sweden - Bog_T0_3 | ecosystem: Environmental > Terrestrial > Soil > Wetlands > Peat | place: Sweden: Abisko, Stordalen Mire... | reverse complement strand
GATGTCCAGCTGGGCAAAGGCGGCTTCGATTTGTTCCTTCGGCCACTCCTGCTTCAACAATTTCATCATCATTTTGCGCCGCTGGGAGAAGGCCAGTTTGACGAGGCGGTAAAACGGCTTCCGCCGGCTTTCCGGCAGCAGCAGTTGCGGCCGGCGTTCGAGATGGATGCAGGCGGAATCCACGTCCGGCGACGGGAAAAAACACGTCGGGGGAATCTTGAACCACTCCCGCGGGATAAAATCCAGTTGAACCATCAGGGTCAAGATACCGTAATCGTCATCATCGGTGGCGGCCATCAGGCGGCGGGCCACTTCCAGTTGCAAAGTGGAAACGACGCGTTTCGGGGAGCGCTCGCCGCAGGCCAGCTCAACCAGGATGGGGGAAGCGACGGAGTAGGGCAGGTTGGCGACCAATTTCCAGTCACGCCAGTCGCGATTCTCATCCTTTAAGAACACCACGGCGTCTTCATGGAGTAATTCCAGTTTGGGTTCGCCGGCAAACCGCTCGCGCAGGACTTCGACGAGGCGGCCATCTTTTTCGATGGCCAGCACGTGGCCCGCTCTTTTTAAGAGGTGCTCCGTCAACGGTCCCAGGCCGGGGCCGATTTCAAGAATCTTATCCGTTTCCGTGACGTCCCCGACATGGACGATGCGCTCGAGTTGATTGGCATCGTGCAAGAAATTTTGACCGAGCGCTTTAGTCAGCTGAATCTCGCGTTTTTTCAGAATCTCGCGCATTTCGGAAAGTTTCACGACAGCACCTCCGCGAGGGCGGCGGCGGCATCACGCAATTGCCGCCGATTGATGATCAAGGGCGGGGTGAAGCCGATGACGTGGCTGTGCTCGCCTTCCGGGAGAAAAATGTAACCCTGGTGCAATAGCGATTTCACGGCCTGGAGGGCGATTTCGGTGGCCGGGCGGCCATCCGGTAAAACCAATTCCAGTCCGGCCATCAGACCGAGTCCGCGGGCGGTGGCGATGACGCGTTTGGGATTGGGTTTGATGCGAGATAGCTGGGCCAGGAGATAATCGCCGAGCAAGCGGCTGCGGTCAAAAAGTTTTAACCGGCGAATTTCCCGGATTTGGGCGAGAGCCATGGCGCATCCGACGGGATGTCCGAGAAACGTGCTGGTGTGGATGGCTTCGCCCCGGGAAACCGGCCACGCCTGGTCCATGATTTTTTTTGATCCGACGCACACGGACATCGGGAAGCCGCCGGTCAAGGCCTTGCCCAGGCAGATCAGGTCCGGCACGACGCCGCTATGTTCGCAGGCGAACCATTTTCCGGTGCGGCCAAACCCCGTGTAAATTTCGTCAAGGATCAACAGGGCTCCGTGTTGATCGCAAATACGGCGGAGCAGCGGCAAAAATCCTCGCGGGGGAACCTGGATTCCGCCCCGGCCCTGGACGGGTTCCACGACGATCGCGCCGATCGCGTGGCGGCGGAAAAGCTGGCGGAGCTGCGCTTCCAAGGGTGGCAGGTCGCCCGGCCGGGTGGGATAGGCGGCAAACCGGCCGAATTTCCGCAATTGGGAACCGAACGATTCACGGAAGAATTCGCGATGGGTGGCGTTCAGGGCTCCGTAACCGAGCCCGTGATAACCGCCGGTGAATGAAATAATTCCGGCTTTGCCGGTGGCGAGTACGGCGGTTTTTAAGGCGGTTTCGACGGCCTCAAAACCGGAACTGGAAAAAACCACTTTGCCGGTGGTCCGATTCCACCGCTCGAACGTCAAATGGCTCAGTTCGCAGGCCAGGCTGGCCTTGAGGGCATGGGGATGCACATCGCCCATGGCATGGAGCAAACAGGCCATCTGGGCCTGGCCGGCCTTTACCACGTTGCGGTTGGCGTGACCGGCGGCCGCCACGCCGAAGGCGCTGGTGAGGTCGAGATATTTTCGCCGGTCCGCATCCCAGACATAAACGCCGCGGGCGCGTTCCCAAACGATGGGCCAGGAGCCGTCCAGCTCGGCGAACAGCACATTGCGCGATTCGTACATGCGCAGGAGCTTGATGGTGCTTTTGGTTTTGCTCATTCAGACGCCCCGTTGATCCGGCGGCCAGATAATCTTGTGCTGCTGGATTTGAAAGCGCACCGGCAGGGCATCGGTGATGATTTTTTCGGCGAGTTGCCGGCGGGAAATGGGCGTGAGGCCGGGGGGAACTTTTTTCAGCGCGGGACTTTGCTGTTCCGGCGCGAGCGGGTGAACCCAGGAAAAGAGCAGCGGGCAAATGGCTGCCAACTTATAGGTCGCAATTTGCCGGCGGGACCACTCGTAATCTTCCGCAGTGCCGATCACAAATTTGATTTCATCCGTTGATTTCAAATGGGGAATGTTCTCAAACCGGTTCCGGTCGACTTCGCCGCTGGCGGGGCATTTCAGATCCATGATACGGTGAACGCGCGGGTCCACTTTAGAGATATCATGGGCGCCGCTGGTTTCGATCAAAACGGTGAAACCCTCGTCGCAGAGCGCCTTCATCAAGGGGAGGGAGTTTGGCTGCAGCAACGGCTCGCCGCCGGTCAGCTCCACGAGCGGAAGTTTCAGGCCATTCGCGGTCCGGACATGGGCGAAAGGATTGGCCTGGTGGTGAACGGTTTCCCGGATGTCGGTGAGCAATTTTCTTTTACCCTGGGTGAAGGCATAGGCGGTATCGCAATAGGAGCAGCGCAAATCGCAGGCAGTCAAGCGGATGAAAATGCAGGGGAACCCGGCAAAAGTGCTTTCCCCTTGCAGGCTGAGATAAATTTCATTTACGACGAGCGAATCGGACATCCCTTTTAATTTAGCGGGAGGACGGGGAATTAAACAGAACTATTCGGAGTGAGGGAAAATCATGACTTGCGAATCGCGAAGGCTCGAATTGGTCCTTCCGCCGTTCGGAAACAGGGACGACGGGATGAACGAAAGCTGGCCCTGCCGGGTGGACCCGCGGCAGGTAAATTGCCGCAGATGTGGATTTCTTCTGAGAGTTGGGCTATGGTGGCGCGGCTCAATTTGAATTATCCAACATGATTCGCACTATCGTCTTCTCCGTCGTGGCTGGTTTCCTCTTTACTACTTTTGTGAGCGCGTCGCTGGCGGATCAAATTGGTTTCGCGGCTCTGCAGTCGGTGACCACCAATTTGAATGGGAGCGGCATTCGCCTGGCGCAACCGGAGGCGGAAGTGGCTCTTTCGCCGCCGGCCTGGGAAATCGATCCGGCGGGCGTGGGTCAGCCGGTCACCCTTTTTTCGTATGCGTCGGACGCGGGCACGGCGACCAATTATCCCAATACCCTGGGCGCGAATTCGGGGCATGCGGAGGCCGTCGGTGGGATTATTTACGGTATATCGGCCGGATTGGCGACCAATCTGGCGCACGTCGACAGTCTGGAGGCCAATTATTTTTATTCCAATTACGTGGGGAATGATGCCTTGCCGGCCATTGACGACGCCATCGTGAACCAAAGCTTTACCTTTGGGGCGGTGACGAGTCAGGTCTCGATAGCGCAAGAACAACAGCTTGATTCACAATATGATAATTATGCCGTGCAGAACAATACGCTGTTTGTTTCCGCGCCGAACAATGGCGGTCCGGTCTGTCCGCCCGGGACAGCTTACAATAGCCTCAGCGTGGCCGCGTTCGGGGTGGATTCGGGGTCGAGTTACGGGCCGACGCTGGACAACGGCCGCTGCAAACCGGACATAGCCGCTCCGGCGCCGTTCACGAGTTTCTCCACGCCGGTCGTATCGGGAGTCGCGGCGCTGATCATGCAGGCGGCGGCTCGTGGCGATGGGGGAACGGATACGGTGTCGGCGGGGGACATGCGCACGGTTCGGGCTTTGTTGCTCAATGGAGCGGTGAAACCCGCGGATTGGACGAATGCAATCACGTCGCCATTGGATGCCCGTTATGGCGCCGGAGTCGTGAATGTATTCAATGCTTATGAACAACTGGCCGGGGGAAAGCACGGCTACTCCAGTTCAGTGGAAGTTTCGCAAGGGGCGGACCATCCGCCCGGAACGTTTGGCAATCCGATCGGCGCATTGCGCGGCTGGGATTTTAATACGAACACCAGTTCGGCGATTCAGGATTCGATCAACCATTATTATTTCGATATTACGAACGCGGTTCCCGGAACCGTTTTTACGGCGACGGCGACTTTGGAATGGAACCGGGCTTATAATCCGGCGTACATGATCAATCCGGGTACGATCAACAATCTTAACTTGTATTTGTACAATGTTTCGAGCGGCAACCTGGTGGCGTCGAGCGTCAGCACGGTGGACAATGTGCAGCAGGTCTATGTTCCGCGACTGCCCGCGGGCCGTTATGATTTACAGGTCTGGAAGGCGGGTGGCATTTCGATTTCCACGCCGAGCGAAACCTACGCCCTGGCGTTCGATTTTTTCAGCTCACAACTGAGCGTCTCCTCCGCGGGCGGCACGGTGGTTCTTGCGTGGCCGCTTTACCCGGACGGTTTTGGATTGGCAGGGTCGACCAATCTCCTGTCCCCGCAATGGAGTACGAATAATCTGCCCGCAGCCGTTATTATGGGGGGCACGAATGTGGTTACGGTATCGGCGACCAATGGGTATGAGTTTTTCCGGCTGCAGCGGCCGGACTTTTAGGCGGGCGAATGAATTTGAGATCCAGCGGCGGGTTTACCGCAGGCCGGAAGGGTGTTTTTTCAAACCCGGCTTTCGGCCAGGTGGTGGCCGGGCAAAGCCAATGAACGGCTGGATTTCAGGGACGTGGTTTGCGGCTTGGGTTCCCGGCGGGAGGTGGGGGACGATTTATGGTTTCTCCGCGGCGGCGTTTTCCCGCCAGCCGCCACCGAGCGCTTCATAAAGGCTGACCAGATTGAATAACTTCGAAAACTGGAGTGCCACCAGATTTTGCTGGGCGTTGTAAAGGTCTTGCTGGGCGGAGAGCACGGCCAGGTAACTGTCGGCGCCATTGCGGTAACGCGCCGTCGACAACTCATACCGGCTCTGTTCGGCCGCCACCACGTTTTGCGCGGCCGCCAGTTGTTCCCCCAGATATTTTCGGGCGACCAAGGCATCCGAAACCTCGCGAAAGGCGGTTTGGATGGCTTTTTCATAATTCGCGATCTCAATCCTTTTGGTGAGAGTGGCGACATCCAAATTCGCCTTGTTTTGGCCCGCCTCGAATATCGGCAGGGTGATTTGCGGATTGAACAACCAAGTGTCTGCCCCGGAGCCAAAAAGTGTCGAAAGCTGCTGGCTGGAAAACCCCGCATTGGCCGTGATTTTTATGGCCGGGAAAAAGGCCGCGCGGGCCGCGCCGATGTTGGCATTGGCCGCCTTTAATTGGTGCTCGGCGGCCAGAATATCCGGCCGGCGCTGCAATAGATCTGACGGCAACCCCGGTGGCAAATCGGTCAATAGTCTTTGTGCGTTCAAGGCTTCGCCCGGCGGCAGATTGGCCGGCATCGGACCGCCCACCAGCAGCACCAGCGCGTTTTCGGCCTGATGCTTGAGTTGCTCATAATTGGCGATATTGACCTTGGCGGTTTCGACCTGGGCTTCGGTGGTGCGCAGATCCAGCGCTGAAATATTGCCGGCATCATAACTTTGTTTGTTCAGGTCGTAGGCGGATTGCACGGACGCCAGCGTCTGGCGCGCGACGTCCCGTTGCTGGTCGTATTCGAGCTCGGTCAGATACTGCCCGGCCACCTCGGAAACGAGCGTGATTTGGGCGGCCCGCCGGGTTGCTTCCGTCGCAAAATAAGTTTCCAACGCCTGTTTTTTGAGGCTGCGGATGCGGCCGAACAGGTCCAGTTCGTATGAGCTGGTGCCGATTCCCACAGTGTATTGACTGTTAACGGACGATTCACCGGGAACCAACTCGTAACCGGGAGTTTTCTGGCGCACATAACTGCCGCTGGCATCAATCTGGGGATACAGATTCGCGCGCTGGATGCGATATTGCGCCTGCGAAACTTCCACGTTCAATACCGCCACGCGCAAATCGCGATTGTTCGTCAGCGCCAGGCCGAGGAGCTGCTGCAAACGCGCATCCTGAAAAAATTCACGCCAGCCGATGTCAGCGGTGGCCAGGTTGGTCTGGCCGGGACCGTTTGGGGCATAACCGGCGGGCCACGTTGGCGCGACCGGCGGCACGGGTGGTTGATATTTTGGCGCGAGCGTGCAGCCGGTGACGACCATCCCAACCAACGCGGCCAGAGCGAGAATTTTATTCATACAAGTCTATTTGCCGTCGGGCTGGTTTGGCCGGCCCGCGGCGCCGGACACCGCCAAGTCATTATGGCTGGGCCGGTATTTGAAGATCCGCCGCACGACGACGAAGAAGACTGGCACGAGGAAAATCGCCAGCACGGTCGCGGCGATCATGCCGCCGACCACCCCGGTGCCAATGGCGTTTTGGCTGCCGGAACCGGCGCCGTTGCTTAACGCCAGCGGGAGCACGCCGAGAATAAATGCGAAGGACGTCATCAAGATCGGGCGTAAGCGCAGATGCACCGCTTCCAGCGTGGCCTCGATCAATCCCTTGCCTTGAGCCTGCAAGTCCTTGGCGAACTCAATAATTAAAATCGCGTTTTTGGTTGAAAGACCGATGGTGGTCAACAAGCCGACTTTGAAATACACATCGTTCGGCAGACCGCACAACGTCGCGGCCGCCAACGCGCCGAGCACGCCGAGGGGCACGACGAGAATGACCGCGAGCGGAATCGACCAGCTTTCGTAAAGCGCGGCCAGACACAGGAAAACAACCAGGAGGGAAATCGTATAAAGCGCGGGCGCCTGGGAACCGGAAAGCCGTTCCTCGTAAGATTGTCCCGTCCATTCGCCGCTGATGCCGGGGGGAAGTTTCTTAACCATGTCTTCGATGGCCTGCATCGCGACGCCGGAACTTTTCCCGGGCGCGGCCGTGCCCACAATTTCCAGGGAGGGAAATCCGTTATAACGTTCCAGGCGCGGCGAACCGTAAATCCAATGCATCGTGGTGAAGGCCGCAAGCGGAACCATCGTGCCGGTGCTGTTGCGGACGAAGACCTTTTTGATGTCTTCGGGCGACATCCGGTAAGGGGTGTCGAGCATGACGATGACCTGCTGGACCCGATTGGCGTCCACGAAATTATTGACGTAAGTCGATCCGAAATCCGCCTGCAACGTAGTGTTGATGTCCGCGAGGGCGACGCCCAGCGTGGTGGCCTTGTCGCGATCAATGTCAATTTTCAACTGCGCCGTGTCTTCCATGCCTTGCGGACGGACCTGGGTAACCAGGGGGTTTTGCGCGGCCAGGCCGAGGAGCTGGTTTCGGGCCGCCATCAATTGCGCATGGCCGAGCGAGCCTTGATCCTGGAGTTCAAAATCGAAACCGGCGGAGTTGCCGAGTTCAGAAATGGCGGGTGGATTGATCGGATAAATGATGGCGTCCTGAATGCCGGCCAAACCCAGGAACGCGCGGCCGATGATGGCTTGCACGCGGTGCGCCCGGCCCTTGCGGTCGCTCCAATCTTTCAAGCGCGCAAACGCCAGCCCCGCGTTTTGGCCGCGGCCGTTGAAACTGAATCCCGTCAGGGCGATGACTTCGCTGATTTCCGGCTGTTTTTGGTAAAAGGCCTCGACTTGTTTGACGACGGCCAGGGTGCGTTGTTGCGTGGCGCCCACGGGCAGCTGGATCGCCGTAATGAAATATCCCTGGTCTTCCTCCGGCAAAAATGACGAAGGCAGGCGGAAGTAAAGCAAGCCAACCGCCCCCAAAATCGCGGCATAAAGAATCAGGCAGGCCGCCGCTTTTTTCAAAAGGCGGGCGACGACACTTTGATATTTGGTCGTGCCGGCCTTGAAACTGCGGTTGAACCAGCCGAAAGGCCCGCGCTTCTCATGTTGTTCGCCTTTTTTCATGGGCTTCAACAACGTCGCGCAGAGGGCGGGGGTGAGCGACATGGCCAGAAAAATGGAGAATAGCATCGCCGCCACCATCGCAAGCGAAAACTGCCGGTAGATGGCGCCCACCGAGCCGCCAAAAAACGCCATGGGAATGAATACCGCCGTCAACACCATGGTGATGGCAATCAGGGCGCCGGTGATCTGTTCCATCGCCTTGCGCGTCGCGTCGCGCGGCGACAGGCCTTCTTCATTCATGATGCGCTCAACATTTTCGACGACCACGATGGCATCGTCCACGAGCAGGCCGATCGCCAGCACCACGCCGAAGAGCGTCAGGACGTTGATGGAAAAGCCGAACGCATACATGATGGTGAAGGTTCCCAGCAAGGCGACCGGCACCACAATGGTGGGGATAAAAGTGGCGCGGATGTTTTGCAGAAAAATGAAGATGACCACGAACACCAGCGCGATGGCTTCAAACAGGGTTTCGACCACGTTGACGATCGAAATATGGACGAACGTGGAACTGTCGTACGGGTAATCCACTTTGACGCCGGGCGGAAACAATTTAGATAATTCGGCGACCTTGGCGTGCACGGCTTCGGCCGTGCTAAGCGCGTTGGCCGTCGGGGTCAGCTTGATGCCAATCGCGGCGGCGGGAATCCCGTTTACGCGCGCCTGCGTGACGTAGTTTTGCCCGCCCAGTGAGACTCTGGCGACGTCGCGCAAATGGACGCGCGAGCCGTCGGAATTGACGCGCAGTAAAATATTACCAAATTCACCGGCTGTCCGCAGTGTGCTTTGCCCCTGGAGAGTGATGTTCAACTCCTGACCGTGCCGGGCTGGCAGATCACCGATCTGGCCGACGGGAACTTGAATGTTCTGGGCCTGGATGGCGGCGATGACGTCGCCGGCCGTGAGACTAAAGCTGTCCAGTTTCGCCGGGTCCATCCAGATGCGCATGGCGTATTCCGTGCCAAACTCATCCGCTTCGCCGACGCCATCGACGCGGCGGACGGGGTCCAGAACGTGGGAGGCGATATAATTGCCCAGGGCAATTTCATCCATGCCGCCATTGGTGGATGAAAGCGTGAAAAACATGAGAAAGTTGCGCGTGGCCTTCGCCACGACAATGCCCTGTTGCTGCACGACCTGGGGCAGACTGGGGGTCGCCAGTTGCAATTTATTTTGCACCTGCACCTGGGCGATGTCGGGGTTCGTGCCAGGCTGAAAATAAAGCGTGATGACCGACTGGCCGGAGGAATCGCTGGTCGATGAAATATAGAGCAGTCCGTCGATGCCGTTCATCTGCTGCTCGATCACTGACGTCACCGTGTCCTGCAAAATCTCGGCGGAGGCGCCCGCGTACGTTGCCGTGACCGAAACCGAGGGCGGGGCAATGTTGGGATATTGGGCCACGGGCAGCTTGGTGATGGCCAGCGCCCCCATCAACATGATGAGAATCGAAACGACCCAGGCGAAAACCGGCCGGTCAATGAAAAATCTGGCCATGTGTTTTTATGGTTTGGGCTGGTTGGCCGCGGGCGCGTTGGTGGAAGCATCCGGCGACACCGGATTGACCACCATGCCGGGTTGGACTTTTTGCAGGCCCTCGACAATGATGCGTTCGCCGGATTTCAATCCACCGGTCACGATCCACTGGCCGCCAACGGCGGTGTCGGTCTTGATGGGACGAACTTCCACTTTATTTTCCGGTGTGACCACGAGCACCGTCGCGCCGCCATCGGCGCCGTGCGCAACGGCCCGCTGAGAAACGGCGATGGCTTCGCTGTTGACCGCCTGCTCCAGTTGTCCGCGGGCAAACATTCCCGGCAACAGCAAGCCGTCGGGATTCGGAAATTCCGCCCGCAACGTGATCATTCCGGTCGTCGGATCAACGGTGATGTCGGAGAAAAGCAATTTACCCTCGTGCGCATAGGTTGACCCGTCTTCCAAGATCAACGTGATTTTTGCGGCGCCCGGTTCCACACTTTTAAGCGCCCCGCTCGCGAACTGTTTGCGCAGCCTTAAGACGTCCACGCTCGATTGCGTAAAATCAAAATAGATCGGGTCGAGCTGCTGGATGACCGCCAGCTCCGTCGCTTCATTTTGGCCGACCAGGGCGCCTTCGGTCGCTATGGCCCGGCCAATCCGGCCGGAAATTGGCGCCGTAACGGTTGCGTAACCCAAGTTCAACCCGGCCGTTTCCAGCGCCGCCTTGGCCGATAGTATGTCCGCGTTGCCCTGTGCCGCCGAGGAAATGGCCGTTTCATAATCCGCCTGGCTAACCGCATGGATTTTTATCAGCACCGCGTCACGGTCCGACTGCGCCTGCAATTGTTTCAGGTTCGCCTCCGCTTTGGCCTGCGTCGCTTTCGCGCCGTCATAGATCGCCTGCAACGGCGCCGGATCGATCTGGAACAAAACATCGCCGGTTTTTACGTCCGACCCCTCACGAAAAACCTTATTCAAAAGAATTCCCGCAACCCGCGCCCGCACTTCCGCCGTCCGAATCGCGTCAATCCGCCCCGGCAGTTCCGTTGTGACCGCCAACGATTCCGTCGTGGCTGTTTCCACCGTTACTTGCGGCGGTGGGGGCGCGCTCCCGGCCGCTCTTTTCCCACAGCCAGCGGATACCACCGCCCAGACGGCCAGCCCGGCCGTCGAAATTGCTCCAAATTTGCGCGCGGCAATAAACCATCGTTTGATCTGTTTCATTTTGGGAATGTTGTTGGGAAGCTTAATGCGATCGCTGAGCTTTTATGCCGGCGACCGCGAAGGATACCATCCGCCGCACGACTTCCTCGCCGCTCAGTTCTTTGACCGGACAAGAGGGCATCGAATACTTATTGCCCAGAGTCAAAAGGAGGTGATGCAAACCGCTCAATGTGAATTGCAGCCGCCACAATAACTCGTCGCGCGGGAGCCCGGGCAATGCGCGGAGAAAAGCCTTCATAAACCGGGACATCACTTTATCCATGTTCGCCCGAATCAATTCGTTGGTCTCTCTATTCGGCTCGCAGAAAAAACGACCCGCCAGCCGTAAAAACGTTTCCCAGCCTTGTCGTTGATCCAATCCGACCGGCACGGCGGGCCGGATCAATGCCTCTACCAAAGCTTCAACCGTGGGCGGCTTGTGGCCGGCCTTTCGCTCGATTTCCGCCAGCAGGGCCAGTCGGCGTTGGTTCACCGGCTCCACCCGGCGGAGGAAAATGGTGTTGATCAATTGCTGTTTGGTTTTGAAATGATAATTAACGGAGCCCAGATTGACTCCAGCGGCGCCGGTAATGTCACGGGTCGACGTTGCTTCAAACCCGCGTTCGGCAAACAACCGTTCCGCGGCATCCAGAATACGCTCTTTGGTTTCCGCCGTGTGCAGCCCCCCCTCGATTTTAATCTTTACCGAGTTCATACGTTCGTTTGAATCATCTGTTTAAATCATACGCTCGTTTTATTTTCTGTCAATTTTGTTTTTCCCCGCCGTTTGGATGACTTCCTTTAGCAAGGAGGAGTGGCAATTGGGCTCACGGCAGGGTTCAAAAACTGGCGGCGATACACCTGGACCGGTTGCTCCGCCG
>Ga0302320_10025673_pt1 | contig 11442 bp, 10 predicted proteins | sample Bog_T0_3_FD_202130 | JGI IMG/M metagenome (GOLD analysis project Ga0302320, IMG submission 202130) | Peat permafrost microbial communities from Stordalen Mire near Abisko, Sweden - Bog_T0_3 | ecosystem: Environmental > Terrestrial > Soil > Wetlands > Peat | place: Sweden: Abisko, Stordalen Mire... | reverse complement strand
CTCTCGTCATTACTCATGATTCTTGCCGGTGCGACTGTACTTGTGACTGGCCAGAGTTACGAAGCCGCACTTTGGACGCTCGATGGGTTCGGCAGGCTCACACTTCGCCTAGATGCGCTGAGCTCCATATTTCTGCTGGCCGCGGGAATTGTTTATTTCTCGGTTTCTATTTTTGTAAGAAACTTCATCAAAGACCAACTCGATGACGCATATCCCACGCATCGCTACGGCGTCCTGTACTTTGCCCTGATGGCCTCGGTTGTGCTAATTCTCGTGGCCAGCGATGCTCCGCTCTTCCTCATCAGCTGGGAGTGCATGTCGATCCTGTGTTTTCTGCTGCTCAACTACGACCTGCGGCGGCAATCGGACAAGACAGCGGGATACATCATGCTGGCTATGAGCGAGGCCGGCTTTCTGGCAGTGGTCGTCGCCTTCCTTGTTCTGGGCAGGACCGCGACGGATCTCTCGTTTCCCGCTCTGAGTGCGGCGGCTGCCGGGCTTTCACCCCAAGCGCTGTGGAGCGTGTTTCTTCTCGGATTCTTCGGGTTTGGAGTAAAAGCCGGTCTTGTTCCGGTCAATTTCTGGCTTCCACGGTCCTATACGGCTGCCCCATCTATCTTCATACCAGTTTTCGCCGGCGTCACGCTCAATCTTGGCTTCTACGGAATTCTGCGGCTCAATGCCGATCTAATTCACACCGGTTACGGAACGGGCGTGCTCGCATTGGTCGTGGGGAGCATCACGGCGCTGGTGGGAATTCTCTACGCCACAACTGACAACGACATGAAGACGATGCTCGCCCATAGTTCCATCGAGAATGCAGGAATCATCGTAGCCGGCCTGGGGGCTTTCCTGATTTATCGCGCCTCTGGGCATCCCGTTGCGGCGGCCATTGCCCTATCGGCGGCGCTTTATCACATGGTGAATCACTCCATATACAAGACACTCCTTTTTCAGGGTACGGCTTACGTGGAGGCTGAAACCGGCACACGCGACATGGACCAACTCGGCGGCCTGTCTCGACTGCTGCCAGGACTGTCGATCATCTTCCTTGTGGGCTGCCTGGCGATTTCCGCTGTGCCTCCGTTCAACGGCTTCGTCAGCGAGTGGATGACGCTGCAGGCACTGTTACGGAGCGCTGTCCTATCGTCCACCTCGATCAGGATTGTCTTCGCTCTCTGTGGCGCCTCTCTCGCACTCACCGCCGCACTGGCGGTGACCTGTTTTGTGAAAGTGTACGCCATGAGCTTTCTCGGCATTCGCAGGGGGACGTGGGAGCCGCGGCTTCACGCGCGCGCGGGTGCCCGATTTTCTCTGGGGTTTCTGGCCGCTGTCTGTTTGCTGCTGGGGACCCTCCCGACCTATGTCCTTCCCGTGCTCAACCGGACCGTGGAGCCGCTGGCCGGCGCGAGCGTCACCACTTCTCTGGTGCAGCCATTCTTTACGGCCACTGCGGAGAACGGGCAACTCCCGCCGGCCTTCCTCCAGGACTTCCACAACCTGGGCGCACAGTCGGGTAAGGGCCTGCTTCCTGGCCGCGGTCTGGTAGTGCTGCTGCGCGGTCTGGAAGCGAACCCGGTGGTATTCGCCATGTCGCCCTCTTACAGCGTCATCGCTCTTGCGGTCCTGCTGCTACTGGCGTGGTTTGTCGTCACCCGGCTGACGCGCCGGAGCGCGGTGGCGCGGCGCGCACTGTGGGCTGGCGGAATTCCGCGGCTTCTGCCGCAGATGACTTACACCGCAACGGGATTTTCCAATCCGGTGCGCGTGGTCTTTCAGGCTATCTTCCAGCCCAACATCACGGAGGACACCCGTCAGACTGTCGCGGTGCATTTCCGCACCGCTATTCACCGGCAGCGCGAGGAAACACACGTGGTCGACCGTTTGTTTCTGGAGCCGGTCGGCGCGGCCATGCAATGGATCGCCGGATTCCTGGCGGGGATGCATCACGGCAGGCTCAACGCCTATGTGACCTATGTCCTGGCTTTCTTCCTGCTCATCCTCTTCCTGTACCGGGGGACGTAGACATAACAATGCGCCCCCACACCGCTGTTCATAGTATTCCGCGGAAGGTAACCTGCCCGCGAGACAATCCGATGAACACAGGCGGAGGCTCCTGATTTAAAGGGGGTTCCATGAATACTGTCGGGCCGGCATTAGCTCTGTTCTTTGCGGTATGTGGCGCAGGTATCGTGCTGGGAACGATAGTTCCCGAGAGGCGCGTTCCGATGGTGCTGGCATGGATTGGATCCCTGGCCGCGGTCCTGGCGCTCTGGGCCTCAGGGTCCGTACTTGCTTCGGGAGACGAATTCCACCATTCCCTGTGGTCCATTCCTTCCGTTGGCACTCTTACGGTCCTGCTGGATCGTGTGTCTGCATTTTTCCTGTTTATCGCGGCAGTTGTCGTTCTCGCCAGCTCTGTCTTTTCGGCCGCATACATGAAGCGATACGCCGGGCATTACAGTCTTGCTGCTTTCAATGGATGGTATCTGGTCTTGTGCGCGTCTATCGTTTGGATTCTGATCGAGGGGGACGTTTTCGGTTTCCTGCTCGCCTGGGAAGCGATGTCTATTTCGAGCTATATGCTGGTCAATTTTGAGCATGAGCGCGAGGGAACCAGACAGGCGGGCTACCTTATGCTGGCCATGGGCGAAGCCGGCTTCATTGCGGTCGCGATCGTATTTTTGCTTCTCGCCGTCAGAGCGGGATCATGGCAGTTTTCGGAACTCAAGGCAGCTGCGATCGGATTGGGTCCAGTCTCGCGCTGGATTGTCTTTCTGCTGACTTTCTTCGGTTTTGGCGTCAAAGCGGGCCTCGTTCCGGTGAATGCTTGGCTGCCACGGGCGCATCCCGCGGCGCCAGCAAACGTATCCGCCATTCTGTCCGGCGTAATCCTGAATCTTGGACTCTATGGGATCATCCGGATCAATTTTCAACTTGTCCCCGTCAGCACCGTCAGTGTGGGATTGGTGATGATGCTGACAGGGACGGTCTCGGCTTTGGTGGGCATTCTTTACGCCACCACCGAGACGGATCTGAAAGGCGTCCTAGCTCACAGCTCTATCGAAAACATTGGCATCGTGACTCTTGGCCTTGGGGCAGGCGTCATCTTTGCGGCTTTGGGCCGACCTCTGCTGTCAGGTATGGCCTTGATTGCTGCTTTTTACCACATGCTCAACCACTCCTTCTATAAGGCGCTCCTCTTTCTGGGCGCCGGATCGGTGGACGAACATGCCGGTACTCGCGATCTGGATCGGTTAGGCGGGTTGATGCGGGTTATGCCGTGGACAGCCGGAGCGTTTCTGGTGGGAGCGCTAGCCATTTCGGCTGTGCCGCCATTCAATGGCTTTGTCAGCGAATGGCTCATGCTGCAAACGCTGCTGCGCGGCGTCGAGATCCCCTCGACCGTACTTCGTTTGGTATTTGCTCTTTGCGGCGCAGTTCTGGCTCTCACGGCGGCTCTGGCTGTTACCTGCTTTGTGAAAGCATTTGCAATGGGCTTTCTCGGTCTGCCGCGTTCTGAAAGTGCTGCAAGGGCTGTTGAAGCTCGCAGTTCCGCGATCGCCCCGATGGGAATGCTGGCCATCCTTTGCCTCATGCTGGGAGTTCTGCCAACCTATGTGATTCCGGTTCTGAATCACGAATTGCAGCCGCTCATCAGTCCAGGCTCTGCCGATACACTCGTACAGCCCTTCTTTACGGCGAATGCTGAGAACGGGCAGCTTCCGGCGCCATTCCTCAAGGACTTCCACGATCTGGGCGCTGAGTCGGGTAAGGGTTTGCTGCCTGGACGCGGCCTCGTGGTGCTGCTGCGCGGAATGGAAGCGAACCCGGTGGTTTTCGCCATGTCGCCCTCTTACAGCGTCATCGCTCTTGCGGTCCTGTTGCTGGTGGCGTGGTTTGTCGTCACCCGGCTGACGCGCCGGCGTGCGGTGGCACGGCGCGCGCTCTGGGCCGGCGGAATTCCGCGGCTTCTACCGCAGATGACCTACACCGCGACGGGATTTTCCAATCCGGTGCGCGTGGTTTTCCAGGCGATCTTTCAGCCCAACATCACGGAGGACACCCGTCAGACTGTCGCGGTGCATTTCCGCACTGCCATCCACCGGCAGCGCGAGGAAACGCACGTAGTGGACCGCCTGTTCCTCCAGCCGGTGGGGGCAGCTACGCGATGGATCGCCGGATTCCTGGCGGGCATGCATCACGGCCGGCTTAATGCATATGTGACCTATGTCTTGGCCTTCCTCTTGCTCGTGCTCATTCTGTACCGAGCAACTTAATAGGTCGTTCTCTCACCAGTTGGATCGGCCAACCAGGGTCCTCAGAATTGGCAATAAGGCTCTTTGTCTTCGTGCAAAAACTGATTCCGCAACGCCTGTCTGCTCATGCCAATAGTTCTCCTAAAATCGCTTGACGGAGAGCCGAGTCGAGGGATATTCTTGATACGTGTGGTGACGGAGTTCACCCTTAACCGCTGTCCATCCCAATTGCCGGACAGATGATGACTCCTGACAGGGAATCCTGTTGCGGAGTCATGTCCCGGCAAGACCCCTGATCAAAAATCTAGGAGTTCGCTCTGATGAGGAACACTTGTGCTTTGCCTACACTCTGGGTGAATCTGGCATTGGCCGCTACGCTGCTGGCGATCTGGTTCAGGGGCTCTACCGCGCTTGCCAAAATTGCGGCGAGCGGAAATTGCGAGCGCCCTCTTCGTCCCCTTCCGCCTGCGAGCAAGAAATCAGCACAGGAAGTTCTGCGGCCCAACTCTGCTGGAAGAGCATAGGTAATCGCCATGGGAAGCCCAAGTTTTGTCGGATTTCAAAGGATACTGGTGGCATTCGATGCGTCTCCTCATGCGGAACACGCCTTGGAGGTTGCCCTTTCAATGGCAGCGGATATGAAGGCCAAGCTGTTTGTCGTCGCTGTCATCCGGCCACCAAAACCCGCCGAAAATCCGGAGTTCAACGCGGTCCTCGATGACGGGCATGAGCACTATGAGCGCAGTTTCGTCCCGATCCGCGTGCGTGCCAAGCAGAAAGAAATTGACCTCGAAACCGATATCGCCGTGGGCCATCCCGCTGAACAGATCATCCATCGGGCGGAAACCATCCAGGCCAGTCTCATTGTCATGGGTAAACGGAAACACTCCATCTTTCACCGCTGGATGCTGGGTTCGTACTCGGAGTGCGTTCTCAAGTACGCGCATTGTCCAGTAATGATTGTCCATTGATTGGGAGGTCGAGCTATGAAGATCACGGATCCAAGTGAGCGGCAATTCGCCGGGTCGATCATTCTTTCGATGCCTGCCTCCGATGCCGTCCTCCAGCAAGCCATCGAAGTCCTCACAACTAGCGGCCTTGCGGCCGGGAAAGCGTAATCATCATGTCTGAAATCGCAAAACTTGAAGCCCTTGAAATCCTCGATTCCCGCGGGAATCCAACGTTGGCAGTCACAGCAACCCTGTCGAACGGCGTGAAAGCAACTGCAAAGGTACCCTCCGGCGCTTCAACTGGAAAACGTGAAGCCGTCGAACTGAGAGACGGCGACAAGGCGCGGTACGGCGGCAAGGGCGTACTCAACGCCCGGGATCATGTGAACGGTGAAATTCAAAAGGCCGTGCATGGATTCGATGCTAACAACCAAAAGGCATTGGACAAGAAGCTGTGCGAACTCGATGGAACCCCGAACAAGGCGCGGCTTGGAGCCAACGCGATTCTCGGTGTTTCGCTCGCGGTTGCACGGGCCGCCGCGGCAGACCACGATTTGCCGCTCTATGCAAGCCTGGGAGGCGAGAAGGCCAACCTGATTCCTGCGCCGTGGTTCAACGTGCTCAACGGTGGAAGCCACGCGGACAGCAATGTGGACTTTCAGGAGTTCATGATTTCACCGGTGGGCGCACCTTGCTACAGCGAAGGCCTCCGGGCGGCTGCTGAAACCTTCCATGCACTCAAGGCCGTTTTGCACAAGAAGGGCTACAACACAGGAGTTGGGGATGAAGGCGGCTTCGCGCCGCAACTGACGTCCAACGAAGAGCCCATCGAACTGATTCTTGAAGCCATCCAAAAGGCTGGCTACAAAGCGGGCAAAGACATCGTCCTCGTGCTCGACCCTGCCACCAGCGAGTTTTTCGAAGACGGTGCCTATGTCTTCGAGAAGTCGGACAAGAGCAAAAAATCGCCGGCGCAGATGGTCGACTTCTGGAAGGGCTTGCTCGATCGGTATCCCGAGATCTGGGCGATTGAAGACGGAGTGGCCGAAGACGATCATGCCGGCTGGCAGCTGTTAACAAAAACCCTTCGGGACCGGATTCAGTTGATCGGCGACGACAATTTTGTCACCAATCCCACCATCTTTCGTCAGGGCATCAAAGACGGAATAGCCAACGCCATTCTGATCAAGCTGAATCAGATCGGCACGCTGACCGAGACGCTTGAGTGTATCCAGATCGCTCGCGAGAATGGGTATGGCGCGGTCATCTCTCATCGTTCGGGCGAGACCGATGACACCAGCATCGCCGACCTGGCCGTGGCTGCCGGCATGGGCCAAATCAAGACGGGCTCAACCAGCCGTGGCGAGCGCATCGCAAAATATAACCGCTTCCTAGAGATCGAGCACGACCTCGGGACAAAGGCTCGGTACGCCGGAGCCAGCGTGTATGAACGGTGGCACAAAGCAGTAAAGGCATAGCAAGCAACTGTGGGTGTTGGAGTCCACCTGAAGACCGCTCAACTGGGCAGATGACTCCTCGAAGCAAAGAATACTTGGAGGAGTCATGCCCAAATCAGCACTCGAGATTGATAAAACGCGATACCCTGGGGAGCTGAACGATGTTCAGCAGCGACGCCTGAGTATCACCTGCAAGTACATCGACAAACTGCTGTGCGACATCGAACAGGCCCTTCACTCTGCGTCTTCGCCGTCTCCGTTTCCGCGCTACGTCGTGGACATCACGCCTGCGCAGTCGCGGGTGATAGAAGATCATATTCGGCGTCTACGGGCTCAATTGTTGCGGGCTCTCGATTGGCAGCACTTGACGCCAGAGCCGCCGGAGATTCCAGTCACCCGAGCGCTCACTGTAGACCTTACATTTATCGACATTGCGATCGAGGAACTCAAACCCAGCTATATGCGTGGATGCGGGGCCGTGCCCGAGGATGCAGTTGACGAGCTCAATGGAGTGGTCCATGAACTTCGCTCCCTGGCCGGGAGCATGCAACGTTATCTTCGCCAGGAGTTGGGCATAAATCTGGAATCGCGTCTGAAGAAACTGGAAGAGACCGGATACGACGTGGCTCTTTTGCGATTGATCCAGGAACTCGTCACTCGTCATGGCTTGGTGGAATTCCGGACGCGGATCGATACGCTTGCGTCCCGTCTGGAGGACAACAACCTGGAGGTAGCTCTCTTCGGGCGTGTCAGCAGTGGAAAATCCTCCCTCCTCAATGCGCTCCTGAGCACAAACGTTCTACCCGTGGGCATCAATCCCATCACTGCGGTACCCACGAAATTGCGCTATGGCGCAACACTGCGCGCTGATGTGGCGTTTGGAGGCGGGAGAGAAGAGACCGTAACGATCGAAGAGCTTGGGAAGCTTGTAACGGAACAAGGGAATCCCGGCAATCTGCGGAATGTTGTGCGAGCGGTTGTTGAAGTCCCGTCGCCACGCCTCAAGCAGGGCATCGTGCTGGTGGATACGCCTGGACTTGGATCGCTGGCCAGGCGAGGCGCCGCAGAAACCCTTGCCTATCTTCCGTCGTGCGACCTCGCGCTGCTCTTGATTGACGCAGGAACTGCATTGAATGAAGAAGACATTGGGACTCTGCGTCTCCTCTATGAAGGCGGAATCCCGGCGATCGTTCTACTCAGCAAGGCGGACTTGCTGGCGGAAGGCGATCTCTATCGAGTCACCGGCTATATCCAAGAACAACTGCAAGCCGAATTGGGCCTGGGCGTGAATGTTCACCCGGTAAGCTCGCTCCCGGAATTCAGCGTCCTGCTGGATCATTTCTTCGAGCGGGAACTGCTTCCCAGATTCGACCAGGCTCGAGGGCTCCGCAACAGCTCCATCGCTCGAAAGATCGGTGCTTTGCGTGACTCGGTTACGGCGGCCCTTGAGACGACTCTCGACCAGACGAGGCGCAGGGGGCGGGATCTGCCCACCGATGTGCACGATCTGGAGGAGCAGTTGCGCCATGTAACTGGGGAGGTTGGAGAGCAACGCACCGTTCTCGATCATGCCTTCTATAGGCTGGGTGAGACGCCGGAGACGATTCTGAGTGAGGCGGCAGACAGCGCATTTACATGGATGCAAGCGAATTCTAAGGCTCGTGTCACGTCGCTGCAACTTTCAGAGTGGCTCCATGATGCCGTTTGGAAGTCCGTGGAACGTCATATTGAAGACGTCCGCAATGTAAGCCAGCGGGCACTCTTCACGCTGCAAACAGTGGCGCAAGAGATGGGGCGCACCGACATGCCGGCGCCGGATGAATTGGAGATTCTTTTGCGCGACATGCCACGGTTTGAGTTGGCAACACTCCCGCTAGCCATCAATATGGGCCCCTGGATGTTCCTCGGCAGCCGTTTTGTGCGCTCCAGAATCAGAACGGCTCTGCGGGGCAGTATTGGCGATTTGGTGAAACAGGAGCTTCACCATTACGGTCACGCACTTTCTGAGTGGAGCCACCACTTTGTCAGCAAGATCGTGCTCCTGGTGAGTTCATATGCTGACGCCTATCGCGTTCAAATTCAGCGGATCTCAGGAACTTCTGATAGCGCCATCGACGCACCTCAGCTCGAACATGATCTGGCTCTCTTAACCAACTGGAATACGAACGAAAGCCCTGACGCAAGCGACACCATCGCAAAGGAGGCTTAGGGTTGCAGAAATACCTTTTTATCGCATTCGGGGGCTCACTCGGCTCCATGGCTAGATACTGGGTGGGCTCGACGATTGCCAGCCGCATGGGAACAAAGTTTCCATACGGCACTTTTGTCATCAATATCACGGCCTGTATGATTATCGGCTTCTCGCTCACTTTCCTGGCCAAACGAGCGGACCTAAATCCCGCTTGGAGATTCCTGGTGCCAGTCGGCTTTATCGGTGCCTACAGCACCTTTTCCACATATGAGTGGGAGACTCTTTCCACGATTCGAACCGGCGCTTTTTTGCTTGCCGCCTTCTATGCGATCAGCAGTCTCATTCTTGGGCTCGCTGCCGTGTGGGGCGGCTCAGTGATTGCGGAGATTCTCTTATGAGAACACAAAAGCAACTCGTCTTCTACCAATCTATCCTGGAAGTGCTCCAGGAATCAGGATGCCCCTTCTGCCGCTTTTTGAAGGAGTATCAAGCGGCACGTCTTCAACATCATTCGGAACATGAGATCCACCGCCTCTGCAATTTTCATACGTGGGGACTAGCCGCAGTGCAGAACGCGCTGACAGCAGCAGAGTTATTCATCCATCTCGTAGACGAGCCAGCCCCAATCTCCAACGAAGAAGCTGCCTGTGATATTTGTAGGGAAGTTTCTGCGGAGGAAGACCGGCGGATTCGCGAATTCGTCAGCTGTATCCATCGGACAGACGTTTCCGATTGGCTCCGAACGTCTGCGGTATTCTGTATCCCGCACGGGAGAAAGCTGCGGCGTCAAGTCCAACCTGTGGTTGCTGCCCGCATCGACACCATTATCGAAAACTGCCGCCGACAGCTGACAGAAGAACTGCAAAGCCTGCGTGACAAACCGGAATCAGACAGACCCGGATGGGGCTCGCTCGGACGTGCTGCCGAGTTCCTTGTCTCACAGCGCGGACTACATTCCTGAGGGGGACACATGTTGAATGCCGGAAAGGCAGTGAAGGTTTCCATCTATCTGAGCGAGGGATCAAGGCATCATGGGGTCCCAACGTATTCGAGCATTCTTGACTTCCTATTCTACCGGGGCGTCTCCGGCGCAACCGTGCTGAAAGGGGTAGCCGGATTTGGCGCAGACCATCACATGCATTCCGCCAGCATTGTCGAGATCTCAGACCATCTCCCCTTGAAGATTGAGTTTGTTGAATCTCGTGAAAAGGTCAACGAACTCCTTGGGAAGCTGGAAGAGCTAGCCGGATCTGGGATGATCGAGATTCAGGAGACTACTGTGGCAAAGCCCGCCCAAGTCTCGAAGCCAAAGAAGCCTGCCCTTCCTGCGCACCTCAAGATTGAGGGCAAGGCAAAGATGATGCGAATCTACATTGGCGAAGCGGACCGCTGGAAAGACAAGCCCCTTTACAATGCGCTCGTTGAAGCCATGCGCGCCAACGACATCGCCGGCGTCACCGTCTACCGCGGCATCCTTGGCTACGGCGCACACCGGCGTATGCACAAGGACAAAGCCTTGCACCTATCGCACGATTGCTCGATCATGCTCTCGGCCGTCGATTCAGAGGAGAAGCTCCGATCTTTTCTTCCCCTTGTGGACCAGATGGTGGAAGAGGGATTGGTCGTCTTGTCCGATGTAGACATCATCAAGTACTCCTACCGCGCGCTGGATGTGGATCAGCCGGAAGCGCCGTCGACGTCTGGAAACGCATCGGTATAAGCGGAGGCTTTGCCATGAAAGAACAGTTTCAAGCTCGCATGTTACGCATCCATTTCGGTGAAGGCGACAAATGGCAAGGTAAGCCTCTCCATGAAGCGATTGTCGCCAAGTGCATGGAATTGGGAATCGCCGGGGCAACCGTGTATCGAGGAATTGAAGGGTACGGGGCCAGCACCAGGATCCGCCATGCCAGTCATTGGACGTTCTCGAAGGATGCGCCAATCATGCTGACCATCATCGACCGCGAGGAACAGATCGAAAAGCTGATTCCCCATCTTGACGTTATGGTCGAGGAGGGGATCATCGCGATGTCGCGTGTCGAGGTCATTCGATACTCGCGGACTTCAACGAACGAACCGGCGAAGGTCTAACAGAACCCAGATGTACAAATTACGGGGTATCCCAGAAGGTGTTCGATCACAAGGGTGATAACAGATGCAGGAATACAACAGCAGTTCGACAGTGCAAGAGTATGGCAGCCTTCTGACTGAGACACCCGTATCGATGGACGGTGCCTCCCACCTGTTGCGACTCGGCAGACTGGCTCAGGAACTTGGGGCTGAGCCTGTCGCCGAGGAAGCACGTGAACTCGCAGCGCGAGTTTCCGAAGGGCGTTTCTACGTAGCTTGTGTAGGCCAGTTTAAGCGAGGCAAATCTACCCTGCTCAACGCTCTAGTCGGACACGAGGTTGTTCCGACCGGGTTTGTTCCGGTCACGGCGGTACCTACCGTGATTCGATTTGGCGACGAACCTCACGCGCGCGTTCGCATGCGAGACGGGGCCTGGCGGGACGTTGCGATGACCGACTTGAAGGAATACGTGACCGAGGAGCTAAACCCCGAAAACAAAAAGGCCGTGGACGGCG
>Ga0302320_10025668_pt1 | contig 11444 bp, 9 predicted proteins | sample Bog_T0_3_FD_202130 | JGI IMG/M metagenome (GOLD analysis project Ga0302320, IMG submission 202130) | Peat permafrost microbial communities from Stordalen Mire near Abisko, Sweden - Bog_T0_3 | ecosystem: Environmental > Terrestrial > Soil > Wetlands > Peat | place: Sweden: Abisko, Stordalen Mire... | reverse complement strand
AAGGCCCTCTCACTCGTCTGGGGCGTCTGGCGCGGTGGCAAGGCGTTCGACGCGGCGCATGGCAGCGCCACCAAGGCACCTCCAACCCCCCCTGAGGCTTGACAAGAAGCTATGGGATCTAGGCGGATGCCACGATCCGTGGACGGATCCGACAATCGCCGGCGAGCCCATTTCCTGGTCGGTCAGGCTCCCCCGCCGGAGCGTCGATCAAGCCAGTTGCGGACGAGGGCGGGAGTGGCGAGCCTGCGCGTGGTGGAACGTGGCCCTGACCCACCCGACAGCGGGTTGGGCAACACCGCCCTCGAGCATGCATCCTGTGATGTGTGTTCGTCTTGACCATGCGAACATGCGTTTGGTATAATCACTGGCGATGACCGTCCGAGAGGTGGGGCTTCGCGGGGGCGTCGGCGGGGAGCTCGCCGCCGTCGGTAGCGCCCTCGAGCGCTTCATCTCCCGCCCCCGCGAGGAACGGCCGGGAGAGGTGGTCCGTGCCGAGATGGTGGGCCTGCGCCGCCTCATCGACCGGCTGGAGCTGGAGTTCGCCGGGATGGTCACCGAGCTGGCCGCCTGCGGGGAGGACGAGTGGCTGGGGCACAACTCTCCGACCGACTGGGTAAAGGAGGAGTGCCACCTCACCGGGACCGCCGCCTGGAACGCCCTGGTGGTCGGGGAGCAGGCGGCCCGGATGCCGGAGAGCACCCGTGCCCTGGTCGCGGGCGAGATTGGGTACGCCCATTTGGCCCTCATGGCGAGAACCGCCGACTGGGTCGCGGGCCTGCCCGTCGTCGCCGTGGACCTCCGCGCCGCCGGCCTGCCGGACGCCGCCGCGCCGGATCCCGCCGCGCCAGGTGCCGCCGACCCTGATGCCGCCGCGTCGAGTGCTCCCCTCCCGCCCACGTTCTCCGAGCAGACCCTGCTCGCCCGGGCCCGGGGCCACTCGGTCGCCGAGCTCCGGCGTGACTGTGCCCACTTCCGCCATGCCGCGGATTCCCGCCGCTTCCTCACCGAGCAGGTCGAGCAGGTGGAAACCCGTTTCCTGGAGCTGAAGGCCGTGGAGGGAGGCGCCCTCTGCCTCCGAGGCTTCCTCGACAGCGAGGGGGGTGCTCTCCTGCGCTCCGCCCTGGAGCCGCTCGCCCGCCCCTGTGGAGAGGGCGACGACCGCACCCGGGAGCGGCGCTTCGCCGATGCCCTGGTGGAGCTGGCCGGCCACACCTTGGACAGCGGAATGCTGCCCCAGCACGCGGGTCAGCGGCCCCACCTCCAGGTCACCGCCGCCCTGGCGACCGTCCAGGGGCGGGAGGGAGCCCCTGCCGCCGAGCTGGACCTGGGCGGGCCGATCGCCGCCGAGACCGCGCGGCGCCTGGGTTGCGATGCCGGGGTGACACGAGTGGTGTTCGGGGCCGACTCCGCGGTCCTCGACATGGGCCGGGCGACCCGGGTACCGGCGACGGCGACCCGCCGGGCGGTCCAGGCCCGGGATCGGGGCTGCGTCTGGCCGGGCTGCCACCGGCCGGCGTCGTGGGGCGAGGTGCACCACCTCCGCCACTGGGCCCAGGGCGGCTCGACTGATCTTGCCAACCTTGTCATGATCTGCCGGGCCCACCACTGGAAGGTGCACGAGGGCGGCTGGCGGCTGATCCGTACCGATGAGGGTGTCGTCGCCCTGCCGCCGGTGGCTGATGACTACGCCACCACGGGATCTCAGGCCCACGGGCCGGACACCGGCTGAGCGCTCCACCACGGCCCCGCCCACGGCGCTCTGGCCCGCGCTCCCGACACCCCTCGGCGGGCTCAGCGCTCCACTACGCTCGTGCCCGGGCTGACCCGTGCACCGCGACCCCAACACCCATGGCGAGCTGACGGCTCGACTTTCGAGCAATCGCGGGGATCAGGCCGGCGGCGGGCCCGGGGCGGGCGGCGGCAACACCACGCTGACGGTGACACCAACCCAGGCGAGCAGCCGGCCGTCGGTCCAGTACTCGGCCCGGTAGCGTCCCTGGTCGCCGAACATCGGCGCCATATGGGTGACCGTGCTGATCAGCACCTCGCCCTGATCGGGAGGGATGGCCTGCGCGGCCTGGAACTTGAGCGTGGCCGGGGGCATCACCAGCTTGCCGTCGGCGTCCAGGAGGCGCAGCTCGACGGTGTGGACGCTGTGGGAGTCGGCGGTCGTGAAGCGGAAGCCGCCGACGACGTCGAAGGCCACCCGGCCGGGGATGGCGGGGAGACCCAGGGTGTTGATGCCGCCACCCAGCACGTAGAGCTTGCCGTCGGGGGGGACCGAGGCGTGGTCGGCGACGAAGGCGAAGGCCATGTCCATGGACGCCGACTCTGGCACGGGGCTCACCCCTCCCGTCCGATCCCCCGGCTGCACCTCCGGCGCCGAGCACCGACGACGCCCCGCGGGCATTGCTGATACGGTGAAAGCGGGACACGAGGAGCGACGGCGGCAGGTCGGGAGGTGGAGAGATGGGCTACATCAGAGGCTTTGTCCATGGAGCGGTGGCGGGCACGCTGATCGGCCTCTGGGTCGCCCCGCAGTCGGGCGAGCGCACCCGAGCCCAGCTGCGCGCCGTGTGCAGGGCGGCACGCGACGGTATCGACACCGCGCAGAGGACGGCCCAGCAGGTCGCCCCGGTGGTGGGCGGAGCGGTGGCACTGGCCCGCGGACAGCTCGAGCGTCGGCGCCACCAGGAGGAGGCCGAGATGACCTTCCGAGCCACCCCGCAGAACGGTCACCGGTAGCCCCGGTCGGTCGCCACGCGGCTGCGCTGAGCGGCGTCCGGATCGCTCAGAGCAAGGAGGCGAGGAGCAGGGCGAGGGAGCGCGCTGACGTGCGTGACCGGCGGCGGGCCCACGGCCCGGCGACCGGCGGACGCTGAGCCGGTGCGGCTGTGGACGGCCCCGGGCGCCGCTCAGGAAGAGGCGGGCCGGATGATGCTGGTGGGTCCCTCGTCCTCGACGGTGCCCAGCGCGGCAAGGATGGCGAGGACGCCGACCACCAGGTCAAAGATGTTCATCGCGAGGGTGAAGTGCAGGTCGAGGATCGACCGGCTGCCCCGGTTGGTGTCGACGAAGAGGAATCCGACCACCGCCAGGATCAGCAGGACCACGCCGACCACCCCGATGACGATCCGCCCGATCCGGCGGTTAGCCATGAAGCCGACGTAGGCGAAGGCGGCCAGCAGGATCAGGTCGAGGATGTCCCGGACGTAGGTCAGGTGGAGCTGCATCCCGGCGACGTTGCCGACCGCCTGGCCGTGGGCGACCGTGACGGAATTGCCCACGAAGAAGCCGCCGATGGTGACGATCAAGAAGGCCACCGTGCAGATCTGAGCGTAGAAGCGAGCCATGTCGGGAGTTCCCTCCTCGCCCGGGGAACGGGGCGGTAGAAGCGGGCGAATGATACCGAGAGGCCGGGTGCGGTCGCCGCGCGAGCCCGGCGAGGCGGTGCGGGGAGCCCCCGGGAGTGGGCTGCGAGTTCGGGAAGTTTCCGCTCCCCTCTCAGGCGAGGTCGAGGCGGGCCACCACGGCGGTGACGTTGTCGGTGGCGCCGGCGGCCAGGGCCGCGGCGACCAGCCGGCGCGCGCCCTCCGCCGGAGCCGCGTCGCCCCCGGCGAGGCCGTCGATCTGGCCGTCGGTGAGGGGCTCCCAGAGCCCGTCGGTGCAGAGCACGATCACGTCCCCGGAGATCAGGGCCAGCTCGGCGACGTCGGGCTCGACCGGGTCGCCGAGCAGCGCCCGGGTCACGTAGTTGCGCCGGGGGTCGTGGCGGGCCGCCTCCGCGTCCAGCGTGCCGGCGCGCACCCGCTCGCCGGTGAGGCTGTGGTCGGCGGTGAGCTGGGTCGCCTCCCCGTCCCGGAGCAGATAGGCCCGGCTGTCGCCGGCGTGGGCCAGGGTCAGCCGTCCCCCCTCGATGACCGCGACCACCATGGTGGTGCCCGGGTTGCCCCCCAGCTGGAGGCGCACACCACCGACGGCGGCGTTGGCCACGGCGATCACCTCGCGCAGGCGCTCGTCATCGCCACCTGGCACCTCGAGCCGGCCGGCAGCACCGGCACCCGGCACCCCGAGCCGATCGGCTGCGCCGGCAACCGCCGCCTCGGCGGCCTCCCGGCCCCCGCTCTGGCCGCCCATCCCGTCCGCCAGGATCAGGCCGAGGCCGGTTCCGTCCACCGATACGAGGCGGAAGGCGTCCTGATTCTCACGGCGCACGGGGCCGCAGTCGGTGGCGCCGGCCCCGGACAGGCGCCATGCACCGGCCTGGACGGCGAGCTCGGCCGCACTCTCCGCGCCCGTCACGGCGCGACTGGCGCCCTGACGTCTGCTGGCTGTGTCACGACCTCATTGTGCCGTGAAACCTTCGGCCCGCATGCGACCGGGGTGAGGCACAATTGCTCAGGTGCCAGCTGAACGCTCGAGAGCTCACAGCCCGGTGACCACGAGACCCGGAGTGGCGAGCTCCAATGGGGGCGACCCGGACCAGCCCACCTTGGATGTCGTGGTCCGTGATGGCACGCCCAAGCACGCCGAGCTTCCGGGCACTCCCGCGCCCACTCTGGCCCCCGCCTCGCTCGCCCCTGAGCCGCCCACCGCCTCCACGCGGGCGAAGGCCGCCCCCTCCCCCACTCGCCACCCGCCCCCCAGCTCCCTTGCCGCGTTCGACGTCACCGACGTCCTGATCAACCGCGAGCTCTCCTGGCTCGACTTCAACGGGCGGGTGCTGGCCCAGGCCGAGGACGAGAGCCTCCCGGTCCTGGAGCGGGCCCGCTTCCTGGCCATCGCGAGCCGGGCGCTGGATGAGTTCTTCCAGGTCCGGGTCGGCGGCCTCAAGCAGCTCGCGGCGGGGCTCGAGAGCGCCGCCTCCGACCCCCACGGGCCACAGGCACAGATCCGGGCGATCCGGCTCAAGGTGGTCGAGCTGTACACCCGCCAGGCGCGCGCCTTCCTGCAGGGGCTGGTGCCCCACCTCGACAGTCACGGCATCCGCTTCAGCGACTGGTCCAGCCTGGACGAGGACGACCGGGCGTACCTGGACAAGGTCTTCGAGGAGCGGATCTTCCCGGTGCTGACCCCCCTCGCGGTCGACCCCGGTCACCCCTTCCCCTACATCTCCAGCCTCTCCCTCAACCTGATGGTGGTGGTGGTCGACCCGGCGAGCCACGAGCAGCGGATCGCCCGAATCAAGGTGCCCCCGCTGCTCAGCCGGTTCGTGGCGCTCCCCGACGGGGAGCGATTCGTGCCCATCGAGCAGGTCATCGCCGCCCACCTCCACCCTCTCTTCGAGGGGATGAGGGTGCTGACCCACCACGTCTTCCGGCTCACCCGCAACGCCGACTACACCATCGACAGCGACGAGGCCGACGACCTGGTCGAGGCTGTGAGGGCCATCCTCAAGGAGCGCCGCCGCTCACCGCTGGTGGTCCGCCTCGAGGTGGGCACCGACATGCCCGCCGAGATGGTCGACCTGCTGGCGCGTGAGCTGGAGATCCAGCACCAGGACATCTACACGGTCTCCGCGCCACTCGACCTCGGTGGTCTCTTCGACGTCTGCAAGCTGGACCGTGCCGACCTCAAGTACCGCGCATGGGTACCGGTGACGCCGCCGCGCTTCGCCCAGGACCTGGGAGGGAGCGACGGCGACCTCTTCCGGGTCCTGCGCGAGGACCAGATCCTCGTCCATCACCCCTACGACAGCTTCGAGCACACCGTCGAGGCGTTCATCGCCCAGGCTGCCGAGGACCCCGCGGTGCTCGCCATCAAGCAGACCCTCTACCGGACCTCGGGGCCGGTGAGCCCCATCATCCGCTCGCTCACGCGCGCGGCCGAGGCCGGCAAGCAGGTGGTGGCGATGGTCGAGCTCACCGCCCGCTTCGACGAGCAAAACAACATCAACTGGGCCGAGGTTTTGGAGGACGCCGGCGTCCACGTGGTCTATGGCACGGTCGGGCTCAAGACCCACGCCAAGGTGACCCTGGTGGTCCGCGAGGAGGCTGGCGGCATCCGGCGCTACTGCCACATCGGCACCGGCAACTACAACCGCGACACAGCGCGCGTCTACGAGGACATGGGCCTGCTCACCTCCGACCCCGCCCTGGGCGCCGACGTGGGCGAGCTCTTCAACAGCCTCACCGGTTACAGCCGGCAGGCGCGGTACCGCAAGCTCCTGGTCGCCCCCGACTCGATGCGCCCCGCAGTGCTGCGCCTGATCCGGCGCGAGACCGATCGCGGTGAGACGGGCCGGATCGTCATCAAGGTCAACAATCTGGTCGATCCGGAGATGATCGCGGCACTCTGCCTCGCCTCCCAGGCCGGAGTGCAGGTCGACCTCATCGTGCGCAGCATCTGCTGCCTGCGCCCGGGGGTTCCCGGGCTCACCGAGAACATCCGGGTCCGGTCACTGGTAGGCCGCTATCTGGAGCACTCCCGCATCCTTCGCTTTGGCCGCGACGCGAAGGACAGCGACTACTACATCAGCTCCGCCGACCTGATGCCGCGCAACCTGGACCGGCGCGTGGAGGCCGCGGTTCCCATCCGCGCTCCCGAGCTGCGGGCCCGTCTCGACCAGGTGCTGGAGATCAACCTCAGCGACGACACCCTGGCCTGGGAGCTGGGCTCTGATGGCGAGTGGCAGAGGGCGTCGAAGGGCGCCGGCGTCGACACCCAGCTCCGGCTGCAGGAGGTCGCGTTGCGCCGAGCCGAGGGGAAGAGCTGAGCCCGGCCCTGCCGGTCGAGCGGTGCCAGATCGACCTCCCGGTGGGCATCGCGTTCCGGCTCCGCCAGCTGAGGTGGGGACGGACGGCCGCGACGCGGGTCGAACGCTTCGAGACCATCCACTGGGACACCCCGGACTTCCGGCTCGCCAGCTGGGACGCGGGCCTCCGCTACCGGCGCGGCCGCGGTTGGAGGGTGACCCTCACCGACTGGCCCGAGGGCCCCGGATGCCGCCGCACCTACGTCGACCTCGAGGGGGGCCCGTCCTCGCCGCCGGCCGAGGCGCTCCGCCTGCTCAGCCCCTACCTGCGCTACGCGGAGGTCGGCGAGGTCGCTCGCCTCCGTCACCTGGAGACCGGGCGCCAGGTCGGCGAGCTCTGGGCCATCCACCAGGTGGTGAGCCTGCTGGTCGAGCGCCACGCCGTGGCCCACGCCCGCCGGGTCAGCCTGCGCAGCCACGGCCCGCTCACCGGCACCCGCCCGGCGCTGGCGGCGCTCCGGAAGGCCGGGGTGGTGGACACCACCGAGCTTCCGCTCCTCGCCGAGCTGCTCGGCCCCGAGGCCGCTCCGCGGTGGCGGGGGACGCCGCTCGATCGCGACAGCAGCGTCGCCCAGGCGGTGACCGCGGCGCTGCGCGACAACGCGGCCAGATTGGTCCGCAACGAGGCCATCGTCCTCGAGGGGAGCGACCCCGAGGGGGTGCACCAGGCGCGGGTCGCGTGCCGCCGCTACCGCTCCGCGCTGGAGACGTTTGCCCCGGTGCTCGAGCCCGCATGGACGGCCGAGCTGCGCGCCGAGCTGGGAACGCTGGGGACCGACCTGGGTGCCGTCCGCGACTCCGAGGTCCTGCTGATGCGGCTGCGCGCCAGCGCGGCGGCACGGGGTGTCGAGGGCGAGGCGACCGAGCGGCTGCTGAGCCGCCTGGTCGGCGAGGGGGTGCTGGCGCGCGACGTCCTGATCTCCGTCGTCGAATCCCACGAGCACGGCGAGCTGCTGGAGTGCCTGCTCGCCGCGGCCTCCCATCCGGCCCTGCTCCCGGAGACGGCCGGCCAGCCGGCCCCCGCCGTCCTCCTGCCCCTGATGGGGACCAGCTGGCACAAGCTCGTGCGGCGTGCCCACCGTCTCGACGCCCACCCGGGTGACGTCGACCTCCACCAGCTGCGCATCGCCGCCAAGAAGTGCCGCTATGCGGTCCTCGCCCTGGTCCCCCTGCTCGGGGACGGGCCGGCGCGCATCGCGGCCCGGCTCGGCACCCTCCAGGACACCCTCGGCGACCAGCACGACGCGGTGGTGGCGGGCCAATGGCTGCAGGACGCGGTGGGACGGGCCACCGACCCGGAGATCGCGTTCGCCGCCGGCGTCCTCTACGAGGTCGAACGGGAGCGCGCCGATGCCGGTCGGGAGGCCTGGCGCAAGCCATGGGCGGCGCTCTCCCGCAAGAAGGGCTGGGGTTGGATGTGACCGCAACCGGGAAAGGGCTGGAGCTGGATGTGACCGCAACCGGGGAGTGGATGTGACGGACACGGGGGAGCGGACATGACCGGCAAGGCTCCGGCCGGCCGGCGAGCGGCGGCGAACGCCCCCGGGGCGCACTCGCGGCTGGGGCGGGTCCTCCTGGTCCGCCACGCCGATGCCGGCGAGCGGACGGAATGGACCGGGCCGGACCGCGACCGGCCGCTCAGCCCCCGGGGCCGGACCCAGTCCGAGCTGCTCGCCGCCCTCCTCGCCCGCAACCCCGTCGAGCGCCTGGTCAGCAGCGGATACGCGCGCTGCGTCGAGACGTTTGTCCCGCTGGGCGCCAGGCTCGGCCTGCTCACGGAGACGGCCGGCTGGCTCGAGGAGGGGGCTGATCCCGAGCAGGCGCTGACCGCGCTCCTGGTTGGCGGCTCGGTGGCGGCGTGCAGCCATGGCGACGTGGTGAGCGGCATCCTCTTCGAGCTCGCCGAGCGAGGCGTCGCCCTGGGGTCCAGGCCCCGGATGCAGAAGGGCTCGACCTGGGTGTTGGAGGTCAACGAGGGCCAGGTGTCCTCGGCCCGCTACGTGCCGCCACCGGGGTGACAGCAGGACCTCGATAGGCCCAGCCATTGCGGCACCGGCGCTCGACGTCCATCCAGGGCGGCGGAGTCGTGACTCTTTACCGGCGGGGTCCGGCACGCCATCATTGTCGGCAGAGAGCCCAACTCGTCATTCCCAGGGGGAACACGCATGCAGCCACGCGTCGCACGCGGAAATTTTGGCGCGTCCGCGCGCCTTGGAGGAGGAGGATCATGACGTTTGCTCGCAAGTGGGCGGCGCTGGCGGCCGTGGGCCTCGGGGCATCGGCCCTGGCCGTGAGCACCAGCGCAACCGCCCTGGCATCAGGACCATCGGGACGCGCTGATTTGGCAGGGTCGCTGTCACCCGCACTGCAACATTCGACGGCCGAGGGCGCGGTCCCGGCAGCCAACCAGGTCAGCTTCGACCTCGTCCTCGCGCTGCAGAACGCGGCGGGAGCGCAGGCCTTGGAGGCGGCGGTGTCCACGCCGGGATCCTCGGCCTTCCACCAGTACCTGACCGACGCCCAGTGGGAGGCTCAGTACTCGCCGACCGCTGCATCCGTGACGGCGGCCCAGTCCTGGCTGACCAGTGAGGGCTTCAGCGTGGGGGCCGTCCCGGCGGACCACCTCTTCGTCCCCGCCTCGGGCAGCGTCGCCCAGGTGGACAGCGCCTTCGGCACCACCCTCGGTTACTACCAGGTCAACGGGCAGCAGGTGCAGCTCGCCGGCAGCTCACTGTCGATCCCCTCGTCCCTCAGCGGCGTGGTGGCAGCCGTCGAGGGCGTCAACCAGTCGATCGCCACCACCGACCAGGAGCCGGCGCCCCCCGCGGGTTTCCGCAACCCTGAGCCGTGCTCCGCGTACTTCGGTCAGAAGACCGACACCGCCGACAGCTCATCCCTCTATGCGCCGTACACCAGCCCGCTGCCGTACGACATCTGCGGCTACACGCCGTCGCAGCTTCGCAGCGCCTACGGGCTCTCGGGAGGCGCCACCGGCGCCGGGGTCGCGGTCGCGATCGTCGACGCCTATGACTCCCCGACCCTGTTCAGCGATGCGCACCACTACTTCTCGCTGAACGACCCGAGCATTCCGCTGTCCAGCTCGCAGTTCATCAACGACGCACCCGCGACGGTCGATGACCAGACCGAGTGCAGCGGCAGCGGCTGGTACGACGAGCAGGCACTCGACGTCGAGGCGGTGCACAGCATGGCGCCGAAGGCGGACATCGTGTTCGTCGGCGCTCAGGACTGCTTCGACAACAGCCTGCTGAGCGCGGTGAACACCGCCATCACCAGCGGAGCATCCGTCGTCACCGACTCGTGGGGCGACGACCTCGGCGACCTGCTGGACGACGCGGCCACCAAGACCGCGTACGACGACACCTTCCTGCTCGCGGGCGGGACCGGCGTTAGCGTCCTCTTCTCCTCGGGCGACAGCGGCGACAACTTCGCCGACTTCGGCCTGACGGCTCCTGACTACCCGCCGTCCAGCCCGTTCGTCACCGGCGTGGGCGGCACGACGCTGGAGATCGGCAGCAGCGGCCAGCGACTGGCCGAGTACGGCTGGTCCACCGGCAAGCAGATCCTCTGCGAGCCCGCGAGCAGCACCAACTGCGGCTCGGCCACGGTTCCGACCGGCACCCTCGCCTTCCAGGCAGGAGGCGGCGGCGGGACGAGCTACTACTACACCGAACCTTCCTACCAGGCCCCCGTGGTGCCCTCGGCACTCGCCCTCAAGAACGAGTCGCTCTTCGGACCGACTCCGCTCCGGGTGGTGCCGGACATCTCGATGGACGCCGACGCCCAGTCCGGGATGCTGATCGGGCTGACCCAGGTGTTCCCCAACGGCACCTACTACGCTCAGTTCAAGGAGGGTGGCACCAGCCTCGCATCGCCACTGCTGGCCGGGGTCGTCGCCGACGCCGACCAGGCGGCGGGGGTGTCGCTGGGCTTCCTCAACCCGGTGCTCTACAAGGCGTACACCGAGTACCCGGCAGCCTTCAACGACATCGTGGCACCGTCCGCCCCGGACGCGACCGCGGTGAGCCGCGTTGACTACGCCAACACCATCAACGCCTCGACCGGTTACATCGTCAGCGTCCGGGTCATCGACTACGAAGGCGTCGAGACCTACTGCGACGGCACCGACAACTGCGCCTCGCGGAACGTCACGCTCACGACGACTCCCGGTTACGACAGCCTGACCGGACTAGGTTCGGCCGGTCCGGCGTTCATCGCCGACCTCTCCAAGTTCTAGGGAGAGCCTTCTCCTAGAGGCCTTCGCTCACGCGGCGGGGCGCCGGGTTGGTCCGGCGCTCCGCCGCTTCCTTTTGCCCAGTGGAGCACGCCCCGCGTGGAGTGGCCGGGGTCACTCTGCCCATTCACTCCTGTGACTTTCGGCCCAGCGAGTTGCCGCGCGCGCTTCCGTTCCCCTAAAGTGATCGGAGCGTGCCGACCACCACACCTGACATCGCCCCCATCACCGGCCGTGTGGAGCTCTTCCGGAGCTGCCTCGTCTCGACCCAGTACCCCGGCGTCGAAGCCGCCACCAAGTGGCTCTTCGACCAGCTGGACGTCGAGTACATCGTCAACCCGGACCAGACCTGCTGCACCGGCCTCGGCTACTACACCGACGTGGTCTCCTTCCCCACCACCGTCGCGGTGGCGGCGCGGAACGCCTGCGTGGCGGTGG
>Ga0302320_10025665_pt1 | contig 11445 bp, 5 predicted proteins | sample Bog_T0_3_FD_202130 | JGI IMG/M metagenome (GOLD analysis project Ga0302320, IMG submission 202130) | Peat permafrost microbial communities from Stordalen Mire near Abisko, Sweden - Bog_T0_3 | ecosystem: Environmental > Terrestrial > Soil > Wetlands > Peat | place: Sweden: Abisko, Stordalen Mire... | reverse complement strand
TGCCGTCGTCCCCTATACCGCCCCCGCTGATACCCACGGCCTCATCCCAATTGCCAAACCCGCACCCAAGTCGCTGCCGCAATTGCCGCGTCTACGCGCTGTCTTCGACGGCTGTCCTGGCGCGACCGACGCAGTTATTCTTCAGGACTCCTCGAAGGCTTTCATCGCTTGCTCCGGCGGCCATCAGGTAATGGTGGTCTCGCTCGCAGCCGCGGCCGATTCGTGGGCGGCGAAGCAAGACCCTTCGCTACTCACCGACCACCTCGTCACATTGCTCGACGTGGGCGACACACCTGTGCAGCTGGCACTCAAGCCCGACGACGGAGAGATCTTCTGCTCCAACTTCGGCTCCGGCTCCTTCTCCGAGATCGAGACCGGGAACAACGAGGTGGAAGGCACCTATCCCATCGGCAACAAGCCCGCCTACGCCATCGTCGGCGAAGACAACAACACGCTGTGGGTCTCCAACTTCGGCGCCGACTCCGTCAATGTCTGGAGCATCGAAGACGGAATACAGGGCGGTATCGTTCGCGTTCCAACCGGTCCCGCACCCGACGCGCTCGCCTTCTCCTCCGACCAACATCTGCTGCTTGTGGCCGATACCCACTCAGGCGACGTCTCCGTCATCCGTACGGCGGACAAAAACGGCCCCGCGCTCTTCACCATCCTGCCCGCGGGTGGATCGCCCAACGCGATCGCGATCAAGGCCATGCCCGCCAAGCCCTGACGGCCCCATGCCAAGGCAGCCCTGCGCCGAGGCAACAGAGTATCCTTATAAACGTGATATTATGCCCGAAACGAACTCCAACTTCGCCACTGTTCCGGAAGCGCTGGAAGAGATACGCAGCGGCCGCATGATCGTAGTCGTCGACGACGAGGACCGCGAGAACGAGGGCGACCTTACCCTCGCCGCTGAGTTCGTCACGCCCGAGGCGGTCAACTTTATGGCGCGATTCGGCCGCGGCCTTATCTGCCTCACTCTCACCGAGGAGCGCGCCGACTACCTTCGCCTCGGTCCCATGACCGCTGAGAATACCTCGCGCTTCGGCACTGCGTTTACCGAGAGCATTGAGGCTCGCGAAGGAGTCACCACTGGCATCTCGGTGGCCGACCGCGCGCGCACCATCCGCGTCGCCATCGATCCCGCTTCCACCGCGCAGGACCTCGCGCGGCCTGGCCATGTCTTTCCTCTGCGCGCGCGCAAAGGCGGCGTGCTTGTGCGCGCTGGACAGACCGAAGCATCGGTCGATCTCGCGCGCATGGCCGGCCTCATCCCTGCCGGCGTCATCTGCGAGATCATGAACGAGGACGGCACCATGGCGCGCGTTCCCGATCTCATAAAGTTTTGCGCCGAGCACAAGTTGAAGATGCTCACCGTCGCCTCGCTGATCCGCTACCGCCTGCAGCACGAGCGCTACATCCACCGAGTCGCCGAGACCACGCTGCCCACCCCCTGCGGCGACTTTCGGATGATCGCCTACGAGAGCGAGGTCGATGGTGCGGAGTCCCACGTCGCACTGGTCTTTGGCGATGTAGGGGGCGACACTAGCGGCGAAGACGCCCAGCCAATTCTCGTGCGCGTCCACACCCACTGTCTGGCCGGCGATGTCTTCGCCACAACCCTGTGCAACTGCCGTGCTATTGTGGACAGCTCACTGCGCTTGATCGCGGAGGCGGGACGGGGCGCGCTGATCTATCTGCACAACGGTCATCGCGGCTTCGCGATCGATCGCCCCGCAAACTCCGCGGCTTTGCCACATGGACTTTTGTTGCATCGCGACCCAAGATCGAAGTGGGCGAGCGAAGAGCCGGGCCAGCGGGCACAGAGGACTCTGCGCCAGATTGGGTTGGGCGGCCAGATCCTCTCCGACCTCGGCATTCACCGCATCCGGCTGCTCACCAACACGCCCACCCATGTCCCCGCGCTGCAGGGCTTCGGCATCGAGATCGTCGAACAGGTCCGCATTCCGCTTGCGGCCACCGCTTCTACTGCACGATAAGGTTGAGCGTCACTGTCTGGGTAATCTGTGCGCTGCCATTGGTCGAGCTTCCCGTCACCTGATACTGGTAGGTCCCCGGCGCGACATATCGGAGGCCAGAGTTTGAGCTGCTCGCCCCGCCGCCGCCCCCGCACCCTCCGGCGGAGAGCAATGCGATCGTCAAAATGATCCCCCACGCCACCGGCACGCATCTTCGCCAAGCCCGGCGTGGCGATTTGCGCGTCTTCCACACAAAAAGCATCACTGGAAGCGCCAGACAAATTTCCGCCTCACGTGTGCTGCGAAGCTGCGGACTCTTCGGCGAGATAGTCAACGCGGTGGGAACCGACGTGACTGTGTTAATCGTGGCGGTTGCGCTCTGTGCAGTGCCGGCCAATGTTACGCTCGACGGCAGGATCGAGCACGACGCCCATGTTGCCGCAATCACCGGCGTGCAGTTCAGCACGACAGTCCCACCGAAGCCATTGCCCGGCGTCACCGACAACCCATAGGTTGCAGGAGTTCCGCTGCCGCTCGCGACCGTGACCGAGGCGCTGCTGCCTCCATTCACCGTCAGCGTAAATGTCCCGCCAGCCGCTCCTGTTCCGGTCAGCGGCACCGCAGCAGGCGAACTTATATCCGAACTTATTACGGTCAGCGTTCCCGGTCGCGACCCAATTGTCGACGGAGTAAATGTCACGGTAACCGAGCAGCTTGCCCCGGCCGCAAGCACAACGACTGCACACGGCCCGGTGATCGCATAGTCGCCTGCGCCCGAAGTGATTGACGTGCCGACTTTGGTGATTGCGGTCGCCCCTGTGTTTGCCAGCGTGAACGATTGTGTCAACGAGGCACCGACTGCGATAGACCCGAACCCGAGGCCTGTGGGAGATATCTTCAAGTAGGACTGCACTCCCACACCAGTGAGCGGCACAGTCAGCGGAAGCGAAGTCGCCGAGCTCGTAATCGAAAGCGTGCCGCTGAGCGTGCCTGTCTGCAGCGGCAGAAAGCTAACCTGCACGCTACAGCTTGCCCCTGCGGCAAGCGCGCCTCCTGTAGACGGACAAGAGCTGCTCGCGACGCTGTAGTCACCCGTAGCGCTGATACCGCTGAACGTCACCCCACCCGCGCCCGTGTTGCTGATCTGCTCACCCATCGTCTCGCTCGCGCCCAGCAGCACACTGCCAAAGCTCAACGAAGCAGGACTGAGCAAGAGCGTAGGCGCGCTGGCGACGCCGACCAGCGAGATGAACTCAAGCGACGTACTTGAGTTCGAAGAGATCTCCACGGCCCCGATCCGCATGCCCGCGCCCGTCCCAGCCTGCGACGAATTTTGCGGCGTAAACCCGGCCGTTACTATGCAGCTCGCTCCGGCAACCAGTGTGGAACAGTTGGTTGAGGCCGAAAAGTCAGCCGATGTCTGAAGCCCCAGGATGGTTAGTGTGGCTGTGCCGGTGTTGGTCAGGGTGACGCTCTGCGTCGTGGAGGCATCCCCCACCGTGGTGTTGGGAAATGTAAGCGAACTCTGCGATGGCACAAATGCCGCCAGCGGTGCGGCATCCGACGGCAATGCCACCGAGACCGGAGTGGAGCTGCCGCTCAGGTTAATCAGGTCGGGGCTCGAGGCCGAATCGCTCTCGATCACCAGCGTTCCCGTGTCGGTGGTCGATGGCGGCGATTCCGTGCCGGTCGCCACCTGGTTGAGTGGTGTGTAGGTGAGTGTGATTGTGCAGCTCTGCGTGGGCGCAAGTGTGGCGCCGCAGGTGTTGGTCGCGAGAAAAGGCCAATCGCTGGTAATTCGGCGAATGGTCAGCGGCTGCACAGAGGACGCATTGGTCAGAGTCAGCACCTGCTGCGCCGTCTGGCCCGAGGGCACTTGTCCAAACGCCAGCGATTCGCCGGGTTGCAACGCTCCAGTTACTGAAAGCGCGCCGCTGCCGATTCCGAAGCCCTCAACATATCCCAACCCGTTCAGCGTCGTCGAGCCGTCCAAAGGTGTGCCCTGGACGGAGATCGTGCCTGTAATATCGCCGCCCGCAATCGGCAGGAAGGAGATGGAAAAGTTACAAGCCGCATTGGGCGCCAGCGTCAAGCAGAGCGAGCCGGCGAGCACAAACTGCCGCGGCAGCGAAACGCTCAGGGCCAGAGACTTCGCTGTGAGATTGTTGATAGTAAATTGCAGCGTCTCGCCCACCACGCCGGTCGTCTGCGGCCCGTAGTCCATATCGCCGGGTACAATCTCCAGCCCTGCATTCTCCTCGGTGTAAGCACCGGTCAGCGGCACGCTCAGGGTGGTCAGCACGGCAACCCCGCCCACATTGCTGGTGACGGGAATCGTCAGTACCCCCGCCGCCGGTCCGGTCGCCGGCGTAAATGTAACCGAAATGGTACAGCTGGCTCCCGCAGCCAGCGCGCCACAGGAAGTTGTGGCCGCAAAGCTTGAAGCGCCCCCGCCGCTGGTAGTCGAAGTAACAGTGCCAATCTGCTCCGCGGCCCCGCTGGTGTTGGTGAGCGTGACGCTCTGCTGGGTCGACGTTGCGCCAGGCACATTATTGAAGATCAGCGCCGTTGGATTCAGCGAAGCTCCCGGGTCAGGCGAGCCATAGCCGGTCAGCAGTGCCGTCGCGGAGGCACTCCCCGTTTGTAAGGTGACCGTCCCCGTCTCCGGCCCGGCAGCCGTAGGCGCACAGGCAACCTCGACGAAGCAGGACGCAGTGTAAGCCAGTGTCCCTCCGCAGGCCGCACCGCCGCTTGCAGCGCTTGAAACTCCGAAGTCGCCGGTGAGTAAGGGCGATGCGACACTCACTGCGTTCCCGCCCGAAACCAGATTGGTCAGCGTAAACAGCTCGCTGCCGCTGGTGCTGTGGATTGGGACCGGCCCAAAGTCCTGGCTCGCCGGCGTCAGCAGTAACCCAGTGAGCGGCAGTCCGCTGCCTGCGAGCGCGAGTACATAGGGGTTTCCTCCGATTGTCGACGCAAGCGTGAGCGTCCCGGTGACGCGGCCCGCCGTAGCTGGCGTAAACTGCACACCCAGCCAGCAGTTGAGACATGTCCCCTCCTCAGCCGTTGAAAAATCGCTGCTCGGCAGCTCACCATGTCCGTAGCCTATGTCTTCGACTAGCACCGCGGTAAACGGTGTCCCACTGCTTGACGTCGTCTCAACCGCGAGACTGGTGAACGGCTGCGTGACCTTGTACCACTGCACCAGAGGCTGGCCCACCGCCACTGCCCCGAACTCCAGCGTGCCGTTCCCAACGCTTGCCGGCGAAAGGATACCGGTGCCCATGCCCGTCAACGTTACGTACACCGGCGAAGTTCCCGCGCTCGCGGTAACGGCAAGCAGTCCCTGACGCGTGCCCGGCTGCGATGGAGCAAAGCTGAAGACCACACTGCACGAGACCCCGCCCGCCAGCGTCGCACCGCAGTTGGTCGTGTCGATAAAGTCGCCTGTGAGCGCCAGCGAAAGCACGAAGGATGACGCGCCCGTGTTTTGGATGGTCAACGTCTGCGTGGCGTTCGATACGCCGGTCACCACCACTGCGTTAACGAAGCTGAACGACGTTGCCGAGACACTGAGATTCGGATTGACGCTCGCCCCAGTCAGCGAGGGCTGCGGCAACGACCGCCCCGTCACCAGAGCGGTCAACCCCTGATCGAGCAACAAAGTCACCGCATCGGCGGAAGCTGTTGCCGCAGTTTTGTAAGCAAGTTGCAGCTGGCACACGGTAAGCGGCTCAAGCGTCCCCGGACATCGGTCGGTGACCGTAAAGGGCGCAGTGTTCGGCAGCGCTACTGCGGCGTGCGAGATTGCGGCCGTGGAGTTGTTCGAGAGATAGAGATAGCGTGGCAGCTTCAGCCCGCCCACATACTGCGTGCCGAAGTCGATCTCCCCAGCGGAGAGCGAGAGCGCAGCCGCTTGCCCGTACGCCGTGAGCAAGACGTAGCGTCCGCCCACCATCCAGTTCTGCTGGATTGGGCCGTCATTGGCCGCCGTGTTGGATGCGGTCAGGCCAATCGTGATGTGGCAAGCGGCGCCGGGAGCCAGTGAGTATGTGTTGGCCGCTCCCGCGGGCGCGCAGTCGGTTGCCGTCTGCGCAAGGGTATATGGCAGCGTGGCTTTTGCGCTGATGTTAAGCGCGGAAGTAAACGTCTGGCTCTGCGCGGTGAGATTTGTAACCGTTATAGTCTGAGCGACCGTACCACCGGCCGAACTCACAATCCCAAAGTCAAGCTCCTTGGGCGAGACGACCACCGGCGCTTGCGCCACACCAGCTGCAAGCGCAGGAAGCGCCGCTATCTGTGTCGTCGCGTTGCCGGCTACAACCGTAACGTTGCCCGGCCCGCTACCGGTAAGCCCAATGCTGCACTCGCCGCCCGCACGCAGTGTTGCCCCGCAGTTGCTGGCGAAGCTGAAGCCGCTCACAGAGATTGCCACGCCCGTCGCCTCCGCCGAGCCCAGATTGCGCAGCGTAAGGTTCGGCGAGTCATCCACCGAGAGAGCGAGTGCTGCATTCGCTGCCACCGCACTCCCGGGGACAACGAGCGTCGCCAGATACGCGGCCGAACCCGCGCATAGACTTCCGGCGCAGGCAGACGCTGGAAGCACCGCGCCCCGCACCGTTGAAGGAAACGCCGCCGTCGGAGCATTTTCCAGCGGCAGATCGAAGGTCTGCGTCGCCAGCAGACTCTCACTCGCATAGGGAGCAAAACCGCCGGCCACAATCGCCTCGCCGGCCGGACTCACCGCTACGCTGGTAAGCGCCACCGGGGCCCCTGCATAGCCTGGATTCGACACTGACAAGCCGCCGAAGCGAGCTGTCTGGTCGACCACATTCGCCGCGTTAACATCGGCCGCAAAACTATTGCCAATCGTAGCCAGCGGCGTCAGAGGTAACAGCGGCAGGCCGAGCGCCCCATCGACCCACGCCGTCCCGGACGCACCCGCCGCAACGAAAGATTGCGAGCCCGCCGCAACCACGGTCGATCCCAGCACCGAGCTGCCATCCATCGTCATGCGCAGCAATACTTGATACGTAGTGGCTGTCAGCGGCGCGGAGATGCTCGCCACGGGAAACTGGCCCAGCGACACCGGACCCGAGAGCAGCAGGTTCCCCGCAGTTGTGTCGATGGCCAGCGAGCTGATCCCCGCGCCAGGAATATACGTTGAGAAGGTGATACCGTTCCCCGCGGGTGTCAGCCTGGTAAGAAAACCTGAGACTGGGCCGAGCGATCCCGAAACCAGCATCGCCGGCACAACAGCCGCGACCGTAGGATAGCCCGCCGAGGTGGTGATGCCCGCGATGTACGCGTCGTCAGATGAATCTGCTGCGATGGACGTGGGCGTCGTGTTGCCGTTGACCCCGCTCAGATAAGTTGCATAGAGCAACGTCGCGCCGGAGGCAGAAAGCTTTTCGACAAAGCCATTCTGCGTGCTGCCAAACGCAGGTGCTTGAATAATTCCAGCGGGCGTCGCCGGCAGCGTCGCCGCAAAGATGCTGCCGGTGATGAATACTGCATCTGCCGTCGCGGCAATCCCGCTCGCGGCCATCTGTCCGCCGCCGGCGAATGTGATGAATGCGGTATTCAGGCTGCCGTCGAACTTGGCGACGAAGGAATTAATGGAACTGCCCGAAGGCGTAAGAAACGCCGCGCCCGCGGTCGCCGTCATCGCTCCCGAGGTTGTCGTGCCTGTGACATAGACATTTCCCGCCGGATCAAGCGCCATCGCCAGCCCGATGTCGCCCTTCGCACCGATCTGCGCCTGCGCGAGCACATTGGCCCCGGCCGCATCCGTCTTCAGCAGCCGCACGCCGTCCTCTTGATCGATCAGCAGGTAGAGATTGCCTGACTTATCCGTCTGCACGGCATTGATCTGGCCTTCGTACGCCACCGCGCGAAGCCCCGCGAACGCCAGCTGTTGCGGTCCGGTCTGCACCGGCTCCTGAGCATCCACTCCGGAGGCAAGCCCAAACAACACGCACAACGCCAGCAACCATCTTGCTCCCGCGCGCGCCCATCGACGACCACCCTCGAAGATCGAAGCCGCCTGCGCGGACCTCACGGTCTGAATGGAACTCATCATGGTCATCTGGCTGCGGCGTTACTCTGAGTGCAGCCTGCCCTTAAACTTCCATGGAATCGAACAGGTTGAGTTGTGTGGTCCGAAACCCTCGGATCAAGTGAAACTAACTATAGTCCCAAATTGGATTTGAGGTATCGCTACTTCGCCAACGACTCAGCGGCGGGTACCTGTGCGGAGTCTCGGAGGGCTTGCGCATTCTTCGGGTTCATCCCCATTTCGAGTCCCATTTCGAGCAACATCCCAAAGCCGCGCGCACGCATCGTGTCCTCGAACTCCGTATGGCCCGTGTAGTGGATCGCGAGCATCCCTGCCGCCTCCGCGGCTGCGATGTTTTCTTCCTTATCGTCGATGAAGAGAATCCCCGCAGGTGGCGTCTTGAGCGCCATAGCGGTCGCGACATAAATTGCTGCCTCAGGTTTCGCCATTCGCAACGCATACGACCACGTACAGTGATCGAACCTCGCAAGCCACGGCAATCTGGCGAGAATCCCATCCGCAATCGCGTCGCCGATGTTCGACAGGATGCCGGTGCGCATCCCCGCACTTTGCAGCCGCGCGGACCACTCCACCATTGGCAGATTCAGCTGCGTCCACAGGGCGACATCCGCATCGAGCAGCGCCGCAACCTGCTCCGCATCGAATGTAACCCCTGCGTGATTCGCGACCGCGTGCCAGTAGGCACGCCCGGTCAGCGTGCCCCGGTCATACTCGTGACGGAACGCCCAGTAGCCTTTATGCAGCGCATCTTCACCTAGTCCGGTCACCGCGCGCATGCGCGCCCAGGCCGTTGCGTCAGGTGGCCCGGAGAGCACCTGGCCGTAGTCGAACAGCACTGCGTCGATGGGCGTTGTATCGTTCTCGCTCAATATATTGTGGTCCCTGTCGATGGATTCTCACCCTCTACGATTGTAGGGGATTTACGCTAGACCCAGCGGCGCCTAACCCGCCGCAGAGGTCCCTGACTCGCAATGCAGCCTTACTCATCCACCACATGGACTCCGGACCTGCGCCGCTGGCTCGACGAAGCTGCACGCGAAGCAGGATTCGACGCGGCGGGCGTCGCAGGCGTGCCGGAGCCGAGCGAACCGGCCTCCGCGGATGAGTCGCAGCGCTTCGCCACCTGGGTCGACGCTGGCCGCGCGGGTGAGATGAATTACCTCAAGCGCCGTGATGAAGATGGAACGCTGATCCGCAGCTCGCTCAACGTCCCGATGCCGTGGGCGCGTTCCGTGGTCGTGTGCGCGCTCAACTACAACGCCGACGCGCCGCTCTCCATCGATCCCGCTCCGCTCGGCACCGGCTGGATCGCACGCTACGCGTGGAGCGGGCAGGCGCAGAACGGCGAGAGCGCGCTTGCTCCCTCCGACTATCACGACAGGCTGCTCAGCCGCCTTCACCGCATTGAAGCGGCCCTGCTGACACAAGCTCCCTGCACCACCCGCTGTTACGTCGACACCGGCCCCATCCTCGAACGCAGTTACGCCGCCCGGGCGGGCGTTGGCTGGATCGGCAAGAACACCTGCGTCATCAACCAGCGCCTTGGCCCATGGCTTCTGCTCGGCGTCATCGTCACCTCGCTGCGCCTCGACATCGAGCCGGCCGAGGAACCAGCACCCAATCAGCCGAATGCGCAGCTAGCTACACTACTCGCGCCCGACCGTTGCGGTAGCTGCACTCGCTGCATCGATGCGTGCCCCACCGGCGCGCTGCTCGGCGCAAAGGACCCCGCTGCCCCGCGCGAGATGGACGCCTCCCGCTGCATCGCCTACCTCACCATCGAGAAGAAGGGTGCGATCGATGAAGGCCTGCGTCCCCAGATCGGCCGCCAGGTCTTCGGCTGCGACATCTGCCAGGATGTCTGCCCCTGGAACGGAAGCGAGAGACACGGAAACAACGGGAACCGAAAGCCCCCCATCAGCGTACATCCCGATATGCAGCCACGCCCCGAGCTCATAAACCCCAACCTCGACTGGCTCGCCTCAATGGACGCACAAGACTTCAAGCTTCACTTTAAGGGTTCGCCGCTCGAACGCACCGGGCGTAAGCGCCTCCTGCGTAACGTCGCCATCGCCATGGGCAACAGCGGCAACCGCCGCTTCCTGCTCCAACTCGACAAGTGGGCCGAGCAGACGACAGACGAAGTCCTACGCGAATCAGCCGTGTGGGCGCGCACGCAAATCCTCGCCGCCTCCCCCACTCAATGAGTCTCAGGCCTCTGCTAGCATCGAAGTCACGTTCGGCGAGTACCCTCGCCGCCGGGAGCACACATCAGCGCGATGTCAATCGATAGCCCCGCCGAATCGCAAGACACACAAACAGCCGTCCCCATCGCCGAGGTGCGCCCCGTAGTCCGCATTGACGGGCTCGGCCCGCAGCTGCTCGCGTTGGCCCGCTATATGGTCAGGACCGAGGTCCACACCTACGCCTTCTCGGTCGCCGCGAACGTGATCCTCTCGCTCTTCCCTTTCATCGTCATGATGCTGACGATCTCGAGTCAGGTCTTCCACTCCAGCACCATGCAACAGGTGGTTGGCCAGATGATGACGACCTTCCTGCCCTCGAACCAGGACTTCATCATGCGCAACATGCTGTTGCTGGCGCATCCGCATAAGAGCACGCAGATTTACTCCGTCATCATGCTCCTGATCAGCTCCACCGGCGTGTTTCTGCCCCTAGAAGTCGCACTCAACTCCGTCTGGGGAGTGCGCGAGAACCGCTCCTACCTGCACAATCAGCTCGTCTCCATCTGTCTTGCCTTCGCGGCCGGCATACTCGCCATGACCTCGGTGGTGCTGACTGCCGGGCAAGAGTCGCTGCTCGGCTTTATCTTCTTCGGCCATACCGACAACTTCGTGTACAACTTCCTCAACGGCCTCACCTTGCGCCTGCTCGCCGCCTGCGCCGCAATCCTCATCTTCTTTCTCATCTATTGGATTCTGCCCCACCGCAAGATTCCGCCGCGCGCCGTACTGCCCACCGCCATCGTGATCGGCCTGCTCTGGGAGGCTGCAAAATACCTCTACGTCCTCGTGCTCCCGCGCCTCAACTTCTACGCAGTCTATGGCCCCTTCTATGTCTCGGTCAGTCTGATGATCTGGGCCTTCCTCTCCGGACTGTTGCTGCTCGCCGGAGCGCACTTCTCCGCGACCCGCTACGCGCTCGCCGTTGCCCGCCAGGAAGATCTCGATAATAAACAGGAAGAGCGTGAGCAAGCCGCCCAGCCGAGATGAGCCCCATGCCATTCGATGTTGAATCCGGCAAGCGGCCACAGCGCCGGTGGTGGCAGCGCAAGCCGCCCACCGGCATCGCCGGCGCAGTCTTCTGGCTGGCGATCTGGTTCGGGCTGCTCTGGCTGCTGGGCCATGTGCCTGCGTTCCACGGCGT
>Ga0302320_10025664_pt1 | contig 11445 bp, 6 predicted proteins | sample Bog_T0_3_FD_202130 | JGI IMG/M metagenome (GOLD analysis project Ga0302320, IMG submission 202130) | Peat permafrost microbial communities from Stordalen Mire near Abisko, Sweden - Bog_T0_3 | ecosystem: Environmental > Terrestrial > Soil > Wetlands > Peat | place: Sweden: Abisko, Stordalen Mire... | reverse complement strand
AAATGTTGTTGATCTGCGCCCCGTCCGCCGAGTTAGGCGAGCCATTGGAAGGGGTAACTCCAGCGCTCAGTTGAATGAGGTCATAAACATTGCGCGATAACAGCGGAACGCGATCAATGGTTTCAGAGGAGATCAGTTGGCCGACGGTCGAATTGCTGGTGTCGATGGGATCGACCGCTTGCGAGACCGTGACCGTGTCGGAAACGCTGCCAACCTGGAGGGCTATGTTGACCTCGCTGGTCTGGTCGACAGTGACCGCCACATTATCTTTGGCGACGCTTTCGAACCCGGAGCGAGAAGCGGTGATCTTGTAGGAGCCTGGATTGAGAGACACAAAGGAATACAAACCAGCCGCGGTGGAAACGGTGGATTGCGTGATTCCGGTAGCGTGGTTGAGCGCGATCACCTTGGCACCAGGGACCAGCGCTCCGCTGGGGTCAGTGACCGTTCCGTTGATTCCACCGCGCCCCGCCTGAGCCCAGGCGACCGATCCGGCGGCGAGGAGGAGCAGGCAGGTAAAGAGGAGAGAGTGTAGGAAAACGGAAGTTGTTTTCTGGATCATTTTGGCCATCCCTCATCAATTTGTTGACATTCAATCGTTTGAATAGTAGAAGGCTAATGTAGGATCAAACATTTCGCCTGTCAAGGGAAAAATCGGAACGGCGAAGAATCCGGCGGTTTTTTCGATCATCGCCCAAAAGACCTGTCGGCCGGCTATTCGGTTCAGGGCGATCGACAGCAACGCGGAGGAGGGAAGCAATTGGCACAGCGTAAATCCGGTCATGTCACATTGCTGGACGTCGCAAAGGCGTGCGGGTTCTCCGTGTCGACGGTCTCAATCGTGCTGAGCGAGGCGCCGCTCTCGCAAAACGTTGCTGAGAAGACTCGACAGAAAATCCGCGACATGGCGCAGGAACTTGGCTACCATCCTGACGCATTCGCGCGTTCGCTTCGCCGCCAGCGCAGCCAGACCATCGGCGTGCTGGCATACGACCTCTCCGACCCCTATTGCATCCCCATCGTCCGCGGCATTCAGGAGCAGCTTCAGCCCGCTGGCTATCTACCGCTCTTGATGGATGCACAGACTCAGCGCGGATTATTCGATAAGTATCTTGAGATGATTCTGGAACGCCGCGCCGAGGGCGTAATCGTCATCGCCAGTTGGGTCTTCGATGAAACCAACCTGCTCAGCGACATCCAGAAGAACAACGTTCCCATCGTCATTGTCAGTCGCGATCTCACCGAGCGCGGAGTTAGTTCCATTCTTGTAGACAACGAAGCCGGCGGCGAGCTTGCAATGCGCCATCTCAAGGATCTCGGGCACCGCAAGGTCGCCGTGATCCGTGGTCCGGAAGAAATGTTTGACAGCGCTCCTCGCTGGGCTGGAATCCAAAGCGCGGCAACCGCGGCAGGCATCAAATTCGATCTCAAACTCGTATTTCAACTCCCCAGCCTTGTCGATCCAATGTCTGGCTTTGAGGGCGGACTGGATTTCGCGCGGCGGATGCTCGCGTCTGGGCGGACCTTTTCCGCCGTGCTTGCATTCGACGACCTCACTGCCCTCGGAGTGGTGCGCGGCCTGCTGGGCGCGGGTTTGCGTGTGCCCGAAGATTGCTCCGTGCTTGGGTTCGACGATGTCTTGCCGGCTGCCGTCGCGACACCTGCAATTACAACCATCCGTCAGCCGCTGCGCGAAATGGGCGTCCTCGCTTCAGAGTGGGTGGTCGAAGCAATCAAGGCCCGCGAACAAAGGAAAGGGCAAAAGCCGCGCATGTATCGCGCTCTTCCCGAACTGGTGGTTCGCATGTCATCCGCCGCGCCACCCGCTCCAAGAAAACGAAAGTCAGCCACGGCAAACGGTGTGACCTGATCTTGCCTGGAAAGCGAATACTTGTCATAGCTCGGAAATTGGAATTGCAATGTGAACCCGAACAAGGATTTCTGGTGCCCCATGAATAATAAAATGCTGCTGTGTTCTTTGAGCCTCCTCGCGTTGGCGCCGCTGTTACATGCGGGAACAGTTACTCCGCTTCATGAAGGCTGGCAGTTACAGTCTGCGTGCAAGCTACAGTCGCCGGGCGATGCAATCTCCACCACTGGCTTTCAGCCTGATGGCTGGCTGAAGATCACCGTGCCCAGTACCGTGCTGGCCGCCCAGGCAGCCGATGGCGTTTTCCCGGATCCGTACTACGGCATGAATCTGCGCCAGATTCCAGGGACCACCTATGGGATCGGAAAAATATTCGCCAACCTGCCCATGGATCCGAACAGCCCGTACCACTGCGGCTGGTGGTATCGCACCGAGTTCACCGCGCCGGCCGCTCATGCCGGTGAGCGCCAGTGGCTGCACTTTGGCGGCATCAACTATCGCGGCGATGTGTGGGTCAACGGCCACAAGGTCGCAGATTCAATCGCCGTTGCTGGCGCCTATCGCACTTATGACTTCGATGTTACGGACTTCCTCAAGCCCGGCGCGAAGAATGTCCTTGCCGTGGAAACCTTCGCGCCCACAGAAAAAGATCTCGGCATCAACTGGGTCGATTGGAATCCCTGCCCGCCTGACAAGGACATGGGCCTGTGGGGCGCCGTCGCCCTCGAAAGCACAGGCACAGTAACATTGCGTTCACCACTTGCGGTCACGCATTTCACGGATGACACGCTGAAGGCTGCGGAACTTACCGTCTACGCGGAGGTGCACAACGCCAGCGATCGCGCCCTCAAAGGCGTGGTTGCCGGAACTGTTGCCGGAGTGAAGATCGAGCAGCCAGTAGAACTTGCCGCGTATGAAGACCGCACCGTTGTGTTTTCTCCCGATCGTTTCGCGCAGTTGCGCATCCACGATCCGAAGCCATGGTGGCCGCGCCAGATGGGCGAGCCGCACCTCGAACGATTGACCATGAGCTTCCGCGAACAGGATGAAGTTACAGACGAGCAGAGCGTTGACTTCGGAGTCCGCGAGATTACTTCGGAACTTACTATAAATGGAAGCCGCCTGTTTCGCATCAACGGAAAGCCGCTCTTGATTCGCGGTGCCGGATGGTCGCAGGACATGCTGCTGCGCACCGATGAGCAGCGTCTCAAAGATCAGTTCAAGCTTGTCGAAGATATGAACCTCAACACCATTCGCCTGGAAGGCAAACTGGAGACCGAAGACTTTTTCCATCTTGCCGACCACGATGGAATTCTCATCATGCTGGGCTGGTGCTGCTGCGACCACTGGGAACATTGGAAGGACTGGACGCCTGACGACCTGAAGATTGCCACGGCCTCTCTGCGCTCTCAGATGCTCCGCCTTCGCCATCACGCCAGCCTGCTCGTATGGCTCAACGGCAGTGACAATGCGCCGCCCACCAATGTCGAGCGCGCCTATCTCGACGTGGAAGCGGAGACGCACTGGCCCAACCCGATTCTCTCCGCGGCCTCAAAGGAAGACACTGCCGGCGGCGGCCCCAATGGCGTCAAGATGACAGGCCCTTACGACTACGTCGCGCCCAGCTATTGGTATGTTGACAAGCGGAATGGCGGTGCGTATGGCTTCAATACTGAGACCAGTCCAGGCCCGGCGATTCCATCGCTGGCCAGCCGCGCAAAGTTCCTGACCGATCCAAAAGCCTGGCCGCCGACCGCTGACTGGAGCTATCACTACGGAGGCGGCGAATTCACCGACCTGAAGGTATTTGACACTGCGATGGCCGCCGTATACGCAAAGCCACAATCGGCAGCAGACTATGAGCGTATCTCGCAAGCCATGGAGTACGACTCTGAGCGCGCCATGTACGAGGCCTACAGCAGAAACAAGTACGATTCCACCGGTGTCATTCAGTGGATGCTCAACAACGCATGGCCGTCAATGATTTGGCATCTCTACGACTACTATCTCGACGCGGATGCCGGGTACTTCGGAACCAAGAAGGCCTGCGAGCCCGTCCACATTCAATACTCCTATGACGACGGCTCCATTGTCGTGGTAAACAGCACCTATGAGCGAGTCGGCGGTCTGCATGCGAGCGTTCAAATCCACAACACAGCCTGGACGGAGTTATACAAGCAAGATGCGCCAGTCGATGCTGGCGCTGATAGTTCGCAGATTGTTTTTAATATTCCAGAGAGCCTCTACTCCGGCGCGGATCGAACCTTCTTCATCGATCTCACGTTGACCAATGCCGCGGGCAAAATAGTCAGCCGCAACTTCTACTGGGTGCCGGGAACGTTGACCGAGTTCGACTGGTCGAAGACCGACTATACGCACACGCCGGCCGCGAGGCACGAAGACCTGACTGCACTGGCAAGCCTGCCCGCTGCGAAGCTCGTCACTCATGCCCAGATAGAGAAGACCGCGCGAGGAAGGGAAGTGCGCGTTGAGCTTGAAAACCCGAGCGCAGCTCTGGCCTTCCAGGTGAGCGCGGCAGTCCGCACAAGCACCGGTGGCCTCATCGCTCCCGTACTCTGGTCGGATAACTGGATCGAACTCGTGCCCGGTGAAAAGCGCGTGCTTACCGCGCTCCTGCCCGAAGCCGAAGCAGACGCTCCAGTAGTCGAAATCAGCAGTTGGAACGCGGGTTCGCAATCTGTCACACCAACAGCAGCGCAATAAAGGATTCCCATGGCAGAGGCAGCAGCGCAATCAAAACCGGCCAGTCTCAATCGCACGTTGGGGCTATGGAACCTGATCATCATCGGCATGGTGATCATTCAGCCGGTGGCGCCTATGGGGATTTATGGCGTCATCAGCAACACAGCCCATGGCCATGTGGTCACCACCATTCTGGTTGCCATGGTGGCCATGCTGTTTACGGCTATCAGTTACGGCCGCATGGCCCGCATCTATCCCAGTGCCGGCTCGGCCTACACTTATGTTGGCCAGGAGATGCACTCCGCACTCGGTTATGTTGTCGGTTGGGGCATGGTCATGGACTACCTCATCAATCCGCTCATCTGCACTGCCTTCTGCGCCAAAGCCGCAATGAATATCCTTCCCGGCCTTTCTTTCTACGTCTGGATTCTCTTCTTCGCAGCTTTCTTCACATGGACCAACCTGCGCGGAATCCAGACTTCCGCACGCATGAATGAGGCTCTCTGTGCCGGCATGGTTGTGGTGGTCGCGCTGTTTCTGGCCGCGGTGGTTCGCGCCGTGTGGGGCATCCATCACGACCCAGACTTCTTCACGCATCCCTTCTACGACCCGGCAACGTTCCATGTGCAGAGCATCTTTGCCGGCACATCCGTAGCCGTCCTCACCTACATCGGCTTCGACGCCATCTCCACATTTTCTGAAGAAGTAAAGAACCCGCGCCGCAACATCATGCTGGCCACTGTACTGGTCTGCATCGTCACCGGCGTGCTCTCCGGAATCGAGGTCTATGCCGCGCAATTGATCTGGGGTTCCAAGCCGTTTGCCACCGACAGTGTGGAATCAGCCTTTGCAATTGTCTCCGGCAAAGCGGGCGGCATCTTCCTCTTTCAAATCGTCAACTTCACCCTGCTCATCGCCAACATGGGCTCAGGCATGGGCTCGCAGCTTGCTGCTGGCCGCCTGCTCTACGGCATGGGCCGCGGCAATGCGTTGCCCAAGTCTTTCTTCGGCGTCATCGATCCCAGGCACCGCGTACCGCGCAACAACATCATCGCAGTTGGAGGGTTTGCGCTTGCTGGCGCGGCGCTACTCGAATTCTTTTCCGACAAACTCGGCGGCGGCGCTTACGACATCGGCGCGCAGTGTCTCAACTTTGGCGCGTTCGTCGCTTTCATGGGTGTCAACGCCGCGGCCTTTGTGCATCACCTTCGCAGCTCAAGTCGAACGAGCCTCGGCGCCTATATCGTCCCTACGCTTGGCTTCCTGATCTGCGGGTTCATCTGGTTCCACTTGAGCCATCCAGCGCTGTGGCTGGGCGCTGTGTGGATGGTTGCAGGCATCATCTACGGCGCGATTCGCACCCGCGGCTTCCGCTCAGAACTGGTAACCTTCGAAGTCCCTTCGGATGTCTCTTAGTCCATTATCGACAGAACAGAATCACCCGGCCGCGCTCTCAACAACTGCTTTTGATAAATTCCTCGGCCGGTCCACATCTACCCCGTGCGCCAACGCCATGAAATACGAAAACAGTTGCAGCGGCACAACCTCTGCAATCGGCAACAGGTACTCCGGCGCCGCATCCACAAACACGCAGTCGCTCACCAGTCCTGCAACCTCATCGTCGCCGCTGTTTGCAATCGCAATCACGCGCGCCCCCTGCGTCTTCATATCCGCAAGCAATTGCAGCGTCTTTTCATAGCGCATCACGGATGCATCCAGCGCGCGGTCGACGGTTGCCAATACCACCAGCGGCACCGTGTCGCTCACCAGCGCATTCGGCCCATGCTTCAATTCGCCGGTCGGATAGCCCTCCGCATGAACATACGAAGCTTCCTTCAGTTTCAACGCGCCTTCCCTTGCAATTGCGTAATGAATCCCGCGGCCCAGGTAGAGAAACGTGTTTGCCGTCCGGTACTTCGTTGCCAGTGCATCCATCCGCTCACGCCAGCCGTCAAGTTGCTTCTCAATACTGCCCGGCATCGCTTGCAATTCGCGAATATGCGCCGCCAGCGACGTGGCATCGATGCGGCCCAGCCGCGCGCCCTCATAAAGAGCCAGCAGATAGAGCACAGCCAACTGGCAGGTGAAGCTCTTCGTCGCCGGAATCGCCTTCTCAATCCCCGCCGCCAAAGGCATCGACACATCCGCCTCGTGTGCCATGGTCGAGTTAGCGGCATTGGTAATGGCCAGCGTCTTCTGTCCACGCCGATGCGCCTCGCGCAAGGCGGCCAGAGTGTCTGACGTCTCGCCCGACTGCGACAGCACCAGCACGCTGGGGTGACGAACATCCGCCTTGGTGTTCGCGCCGCGGCAGCTGTATTCGCTGGCATATTCGACATCGACAGCGAGCCCGCACAGGTCTTCCAGCAGAATCTCCGCCGCCAGCCCGCTGTGCCGGCTCGACCCGGAAGCGGCGATGAGAATTTCGCCCTCCGGAACCGCCCATTTCGCCAGCATGGCGGCAACATCGGGCTTCAGTGCGCCATCTGTAAGGTAAAGTGCAAAGGTGTGGCGCAACGCCAGTGGCTGTTCATAAATCTCCCGCAGCATCTCGTGTTCGAAACTAGGCATAGGTTGACTTCCGTGACTGTTCCAAGTCTACAGAACAGTTCCAATTACGATCATACATGCTCCATATGATCAGTTTATTGAATGATTGATAGACAAATCAGGATAAATTGCCAGAAAAATCGAATCAACGTTGCCAAGCCCCATATGCAGCGAATTAGAATCGCTGCGGTATGTCCGAGTCAATCAATCGCCGTTCTGAGCTGATTATCAAGTTCCTCCTGCGCACCGGCAGCGCCACCATTGAGGAGATTCTTGCCGTTGCCGGCTCCTCCGCGCCAAGCATTCGCCGCGATCTCGTCCGTCTGGAAAGCCGTGGCCTCATTCGCCGCACCCACGGTGGCGCAACGCTTGTTGAACCCCTTCTTTACGAGCCTTTCCGCTACGACAGTTCGTTCCTAGCCCGCGAGCAGCGCTTTGCGGAAGAGAAGCGCCGCATCGGCCTGGCCGCGGCCGAGATGGTCAATCCCAACGAGAGCATCGGCCTCACCGCCGGAACCACGACCACCCACGTAGGCCGCAGTCTGCGCCATCGCGACAAAATTCAGGTCATCACCAACGCCATCAACATCGGCATGGAACTCTGCAACCAACCCGGCATTCGCACCTACCTCACGGGCGGCGTCGTCCCATGGGCCTGGTCATTTTCGCTCACCGGCAATGCGGCCCTTGATTTCCTCGACGACGTCTACATGGATAAGGTGTTCCTCAGCGTCACCGGCCTCGACCCGGAACGCGGCGCCACAACCCTCGAAACCGACGAGGCGCTTATCTTTCGCAAGATGCTCAAGCAATCAAAACAGGTGATCGTCACTGCCGACTCCAGCAAGCTTGGCAAGGTCAGCCCCGCATTCATCTGCCCCATGAATGAAATTCACATCCTCATCACAGACACTGGCGCAACCGAAGAAGCTGTTGCCCCATTCGAGCGCCAGGGCCTGCGCATCCTCCGCGTATGACGCGCGGAAGCTTGAGGATTCAACCAGGATGAGCCTTACAACCACCCGCCAGAAGGGAATCGCTTCATGGGCTTGAACATCGCGGACCTGGTGGTGATCGTTGCCTATCTCGCAGGGGTAACGCTCTTCGGTCTGCGTTTTCGCGGCAAGCAGCGCACCCTCAAAGACTACTTCCTCGCTGGCAACACCATCCCCTGGTGGGCCATTTCCCTCTCCATTGTCGCCGCGGAAACAAGCACCCTCACCATCATCAGTGTGCCAGGCATCGCCTACGAAAAAGACTTCCGCTTTCTGCAACTGATCATCGGCTATCTGGTCGGCCGCATCCTGGTCAGCTTCGTCCTCATTCCCCAGTATTTTCGCGGCCATCTTGTCACTGCCTATCAGCTGATTGAGCGCCGATTCGGCGGCGGCCTTCGCTCGCTAACCGCCGGACTCTTCCTCATAACTCGTGCCGCTGCGGAAGGCGTACGCGTCTTCGCTGTGGCCATCGTAATTCGCGTAGCTCTCGGAGGTCTCATCTCCGGCATGAGCGACTTTGGCCGCGACATCACCGCCATCGCCATCGTTACGGTTCTCACGCTCCTTTACACATTTGAAGGCGGAATGACCGCCGTCATCTGGACAGACGTAGTCCAACTCGCCATCTATGTTACCGGCACACTCGTTGCCGCATTTTCCATCCTCCATCTCATCCCAGGCGGCTGGCAAACCGTTGCATCCATCGGCGGAACTGCCGGCAAATTCCGCATGTTTGACACTACTTGGAATCTAGCTTCAACATACACGTTATGGGCGGGAGTTATCGGCGGCGCATTCCTGACAACCGCCAGCCATGGCACCGACCAGTTGATAGTGCAGCGCCTGCTATCGGCGCAGAGCGAGCGCCAGGCAAAGCTCGCCCTGCTCTCCAGCGGAGTCGCCGTCTTCCTACAGTTCTCAATGTTTTTGCTCATTGGCGCCATGCTCTTCGTGTTTTACAAGCTTTACCCTCCCGCCGCCGCCTTCACACGCACCGATCTCATCTTTCCCACTTACATCGTTACCCGCCTGCCTCACGGCATCAGTGGACTGCTCATCTCCGCCATCCTCGCCGCGGCCATGTCCAATCTCAGCGCCGCTCTCAACGCGCTCTCGTCTACCACCATCGTCGATTTCTACTCTCGCATCGCTCCGCATTCCACCGAAGAGCGCCGAGTCAGACTTTCACGCTTCGCGACAATTGGCTGGGGACTCCTGTTGTTCGGTCTCGCCATCCTCGCACGCAGCGGCGGCAAAGTGGTGGAGATGGGCCTGTCCATCGCATCCGTTGCCTACGGATGTCTGCTTGGTGTCTTCCTCCTAGGTGTCCTCACCCGCAGCGCAAATCAGTCGGGCGCAATGATCGGCATGTTGGTCGGCTTCATGCTCAACATTTATTTGTGGCTCTACACCAGCGTGGCCTTTACCTGGTACGTCGTCCTCGGCAGCGTCGCCACGGTTGCCGTGGGATATTGCGCAAGCTGGATACTACCCGCGACAAATAGACCACAACCGTTCTCTGGAGCAAGCAATCACCGTTAACTGCAATTCTGAATCAATCACCTGCGTCAGGCGGTTAAAATGAGCACCATGCAAAGATGCTTACGATTGCTGTTATGCCTCTTGGTGTTTGTAGGCAGTTCGCGCATGTGCCTCACCGCCCAGACACAAACCGACAACGAAAGCAGTTTCAAGTTTGTCGACGCGGTCGTCGAAAACGCCGTTGCGGAACACAACGTTCCTGGCGCAGTGCTGATCGTCGGTCACAATGGCAAAATCCTTCACCGCAAAGCGTTCGGGTCCCGCTCGCTCGAACCAACGCACGAAGCAATGACAGTCGATACGATCTTCGATCTCGCCTCCCTCACCAAGTGCATCGCGACAACCACCTCGATCATGCAGCTTGTCCAGCAAGGCCGAATCCGCCTCGCAGACTCAGTGGCCGCATATCTTCCGGAGTTTGCGCAGAATGGCAAAAAGGACATCACCATCCGCGACCTCATGACCCATTACTCCGGCCTCCCTCCAGACCTTGACCGCAAGGTTGCGTGGTCTGGCCGTCAGGCCGCTTTTCAAATGGCCATGCATGAAAGGCCAACCAATCCGCCCGGTTCGCGCTTTGTTTATAGCGATATCAATTTTGAAACACTCGGCTTCATCGTCGAGAAGGTAACTGGCCAACCGCTCAATGAGTATGCGGCTCAGAAGATATTTGTTCCTCTGGGAATGAAGGACACTCGCTTCCTTCCCCCAAAAGATTGGGAGCCGCGCATCGCTCCCACGCAATACGATGAACAAGGCCACATGCTGCGTGGCGTAGTCCACGATCCAACAGCGCGACGCATGGGTGGCGTTGCCGGGCATGCGGGCCTGTTCTCCACGGCCGATGACCTCGCCAAATTCGCCGAAGATCTCCTCAGCGGAAACACCATTCTAAGCCGCTCGGCCATTGTAAAAATGTCCACGCCTCAGCAGCCTCCCAATGCCATCCCTCTGCGTGGTCTTGGCTGGGACATCGATTCACCCTTCTCGACCAATCGCGGTGAGTTCCTTCCGGTCGGCTCCTTCGGTCACACCGGTTTCACCGGCACATCTTTATGGATTGATCCGGTAACTGACACTTACATCGTGTTACTCACCAATTCGGTGCATCCGCGAGGTAGCAAGGGCACAACAACCCTGCGCAGCAAAGTAGCCACAGCCGTGGTGCAGACGCTTTCGCTTTCTGCAAGCGAAGATGCAAAGCTTCGTCTCGCCGACATCACCGGTTACAACGAATTGATGCCCGCCGCCCGACGTATCGCCGCCAGAAATGGCGACGTGAAGAACGGCATCGATGTGCTAGAAGCCCACGGATTCCGCGAGCTTCATGCAGATGTGGCTCGTCCAGTAAGAGTGGGCCTGGTGACCAATCAAACCGGAGTAGATTCTCACGGCGCCCGCACCGCTGACGTGCTCGCACACGCTCCCGGTGTCAAGCTTGCAGCTATCTTCAGCCCCGAACACGGCATCGCCGGCAAACTCGATACGACCGCGATTGCTAACTCCAGGGACGAAGCTACTGGAACACCAATCTACAGCGTCTATGGCGATTCCGACGAAAAACGACGCCCTTCCTTCAAGGCTCTTTCCGAGATAGACGTTCTCGTCTACGACATACAGGACATCGGCGTACGCTTCTACACCTACGAAAGCACGTTAGGATATTTCCTCGAAGCCGCAGCCAAAGCAGGAAAGGAAATCGTTGTTCTCGACCGCCCCAATCCCATCGGCGGCGGATATGTGCAGGGTCCCGTGGCAGACCCTGGCAGGGAATCCTTTGTC
>Ga0302320_10025663_pt1 | contig 11445 bp, 10 predicted proteins | sample Bog_T0_3_FD_202130 | JGI IMG/M metagenome (GOLD analysis project Ga0302320, IMG submission 202130) | Peat permafrost microbial communities from Stordalen Mire near Abisko, Sweden - Bog_T0_3 | ecosystem: Environmental > Terrestrial > Soil > Wetlands > Peat | place: Sweden: Abisko, Stordalen Mire... | reverse complement strand
GGCGTTATGACAATCGTCACCGCAAACGCCGTGTCCACCGGCTCGTTGCACACCGTACTGCACGCCTGCGAATTGATCTTACCCCCCAGCGTGATCGGGCCCGGCCGCGCATCGGCGGCAATCGTGAACGGAACAAGAAACACCACGTGCTCTTCATAGACGGCAATGGTCGGCTCCGCCGGCGGAAGCAGGCCCGACGGAATTTCCGCGTGCTCGGGATACAACGGCTCGCCAAACACCACGCCCGCCGCCGGGTCGGGTGTCAGCACCGTCGCGCTCAGTTCCTTGTCATGCGGCTGCGCGCTCTGAATATGCCAGCCCGGCGCGATATCCACCTGAACGGCGATCGTCCCCGTCCCCCCCGGCGGCAGCGAAGCCACATCCGCCACCGCGCCCAGCGCAATCTTCGATCGCGCCCCAAAATCCGCCCCCCGGGCGCCCACCGAAAGCCCCCCGACGACCAGCGCAAACAACCAAATCAGCGCCTTGAAAAATGCCGGCCGATCAGCCGTCTGTGCCATGGTGCAAACCTCAAAATCAAATGCGCTTGCGGATCATCACCAAGAGTAGCTGTGCCCGCGACCAATGGCAAGTTTCTCGTTTTTCTTTCACCATGGATTGGCCGTGTACGCGTCGGGGCCATTCTCATCATTCGCTTCGGCCGGCCGTTTGACCCAAAGCGCCCATGGGCAGCGGCCGATTTTTAGCCAATGCCGCTGCCCGCCGGTTCCGAGCGCGATGCCGGATCAAAGAAGAAAAGGGATTTGCCACCGGCCAGGCGGGAAATGAGGAGTGCCAATTCCAGAACGTGGTAGTCACCCCACATGGAGGACTCGCCGGAGGGGATCTTCCGACCGGCGGGAACGTGATCCCAGTTGTTGGGGTGATGGTAGATCGAATGAAGCAGGAGGCCTTCGTGGGTTGGGGCGGTGGAAAGGTAAGGCTCGGCGAAAAGCGTTCCCGCGATAGTGAGGCCCGCGTTAATGTACTCTTGAGCGTCGATAGCATGATCGCGCTGGGTGCCATGGTCCTGCGCAGTTCGCAGGACCATGCTATGCGCCCCGCAATCAGCGACGTAGCGTCCCAAACGAATCAACCCCTGCGCCGCAATGGCCGCGGCGGAACTATCCACAGGCTCGTGGTCGTTGAACGGGTCGGCGGCCCGCGATTGCCAGTCCCCCAGCTTGTGCAGATTGGGTGCGCCGTCATCCCAGTAAGGAATCCCATCGGCGGCGGAAACATCATGAATATAGTGGTCGGCAGTGTCGGTGGCCGCCTGAAGATACGCGGCCAGAACATCCGCTTTTTGCAGACCGGTGGAGGCATGAAATTTTTCGGCGGGAATCGTGGCGAAAAATTCCAGCTCCTCCGCAAAGCCCAGAATGGACCACGCCAGCCCGCGCGACCACGTGGAAAAAGGCGAATACCCCTGCTGCGTGGCCCGGCTGCGGAAACTGCCGTCGCTGCGGTTGAAGATACCCTCATGCGCGGTGCGCCCCCGGCAATCGTAGGTGGCCCCGCTGCCGCCGTGGAAGATAAGGTGGTGATTGGTACACAGGCCGTGGAGGACGGAGCGTTTGAGGAGGTCGGCGCTGCGGTCCCCCTCGTGCATCAGTTTATGGCCAAGCTGCCACGCAACGCCGAGGATGCGGCAGGTGCGGATGGTGTCAATAAAGAGCGAGTGCGGGCCGTTGAAGGAGTGGATGTACCCCAGCGCAGTGGCATTCGCCGTCGCGGCGTTGGCCGCGGGAGCCGTGCCCGACCAGCGCGCGACCTGCACCGCGCCGGAGGCTTTGAGGGCGAGTTCATAAAAGTGGAGCTCCCACTCATTGTGCGGGATGCGGCCCTCCTTCATCAGGCGGCGGAGGTTGCCGTAGGTGGAAAGGTTGTTGAAGGCGTGGTCGTGTACGCCGGTGTGGGTGATGTGGGGGGCCATACGGACGAGGGTGTTTTTGCGGCCGAGATCGAGGAGGGCTTGTTCGCTTGTGGCATCAAACGCGAGAAGGGCGGAGCCGTATTGGAAGCCCTGGGTCCATTCGGTCCAGCCGCGGGTGGTGTATTGGCCGTTGATGGTGAAGACGGGCGTGCCGTCGGAGGGGTTCCAGCGGGAGTTGAGGGCGGGGATTTTTTGCTGGGCCAGCGCGAAGAGGCGCACGGTGGCGGGGAGGAGGGAGGCGGGAGTGAGGGAAGTGATAATCACGGGGGTTCCAATTCTTTCGACAAGCGCCTTAATTCTTCCAGTCGCTTGCAAGCCTTTGTGCCTGTTGGCGAACCTCTTTCGGAACGTAGTACTTGCGTTGATCGGGCATTTTTGTGGTGACAGCCTTTAAGCGTGGAAGCACTTCCGTAACTTCAACCGGTTTTTTCGACCCTTGGGGCAGTACACGTATTGCGTTGCGCACACTTTGCTCGTCGCTTTCCTTTTCCGGAAAATAAGGCTGACGGTATTTGCCGCGCAGGGTGTCCGGGAGGCAGTACACTTCAGCTTCTTCATAGCCTTCTTTGCGAACTACGTCGGCCAAGGCCTGCTCCCATTGCGTGAAATCGGGCATCAATTCGTCCTGTGATTTGGGCGGATCGATCATCGCGAACCCGTGGCGGTTGAGGAAACGCTTTGCAAGGTCTGCGAGCGGCTTGTCGGAATGGCTGGTCCACGATTGAATTTGGGCCAGGACCGTGAATTCTTCCAGTTTCAGGTATTGGTCGACGGTTGGTTTATCAGCTCCCCAGATATCATTCAACACGGGAGCAAGGGCCACGTCCACATTCAGGGAGCGCAGCTTTCTGGCCCTGTTCCACATGGCTTCCAGGAGTTTTTCAAATCCGCGCGTCGTCTTGTGCAGGTAAACATTCTGGTACATGTAATATCGGGCGAAAATGTATTCCTCAATGGCCATCGCCGCCTTTTCCGGCCAAACGAGGTCACATCCGTCCGCGTCATCCCCGAAGAACTGCACCGTGGTCAGGATGCGAAACCAGTCAAAGTGACCGTACCCGGCACCGGTAAAGAGGCTGTCGCGGCGGAGGTAATCCACGCGGTCCACATCAAGCTGGCTGGACAACAACGCCTTCTGCCATGCCGGATGATCGTTGTTGTCCTTGTCGATGAGGTCGGCGACATGCTGCGGTAGGTAGCGTTGCTCCGCGCGAAGAATTTTGTTCACGCATGAGGTCTCATCCATCACGATTGATTTTGACCATACTTCGTGATCGATTTTTAGAATCGGTTCAAACAGGTGCGAAAAGGGCCCATGACCGACATCATGCAGCACCGCCGCCGCCAGCAGGGGCTGACGCGCCGCCTTTATCTTTTCGCTGGCGGTGGAGTTTTCCAGATTCCTCAGCACTTGCAGCATGAGGTGAACCACGCCCAAAGTATGAACGAGCCTGTTATGATCCGCGCCCGGATAGGTCATATTACTGACCCCAAGCTGGTGAATGCGTCGGAGGCGTTGCACTTCCGGGCAATCCAGCAGTCGAATCAACCACTCATCGCGTTTCTTGTCTATACTTATGTAGTTATAAAGTGGATCACGAAAGATTTTGTCAGACATCTGGTCCCCTACGCAATGTCAGTTCAAATAATTTGCTTTCTGATGCACCCTTTGCGCGAGAGCGGCGGCGGCGTTTACAGTCCTGTCCGTTTTCGGATCAATTTTCTTAAATTCACATGCCCGCCGGACCGCCTCGTCCCAATCGGAACCACCGTTCAGATCGTGAAAGAAAAGGATCGTGGAACCAAGCTCGAGTTCCCAGATATCCCTCTGGATCAATTCCACGGCCAATGACCCAAACCCCTCCAGCCTGGGAGTTCCGTCCCCCCGGCGTCTTTCCGTGGATGCAAGCGCCGCGGTTCCTGCGGGAGTAAGCGTGTAGGCGTACTGGGTACCCCCCGCAATGGTGGAAGATGCTTCTTCCGCGAGGATTCCCGCCCCAACCAACTCATCGCAAGCTTCGGCGACATCACGAGAGTACGGACCATAATGATGCAACGTGTAATCAGCATCCAATGGGCACCCGGCTTGCTTCAAGAAAAAAATGACCTTCTGCAACCGCTTTCGTCCGTGTATGCCACCAGCGCCCGCCCATTGGGCAATTTTCGCGAGTGCGAATCGTTCCATGAAAACTCCTTTTTCCGACCGCCCATTGCAGCCACTTTGGGGCTTACTGTCAACCGAACATGGGCGTTCCAGTCATCTTACTCATCGGCAGGCCCCGCGGATTTACGCGAGCAGGGAATTTACCGCCGCCTTGGTCAACTCCGCAATCTTCCCCCACTCCTTCGCCTTGATCAGCGCCGACGCCACCATCCAGCTCCCGCCGATGGCGATCACATTCTTGGCGCCCAGATACTCCTTGAAATTGTTCTCATTGATCCCGCCGGTGGGCATGAATTGGATGCCGCGGTGGCCGTAGACGGTCGAGAGGGTGTTGAGCATCGCCGGTCCGCCAGCCTGGGAGGCGGGGAAGAATTTCAGCGTGGTGCAGCCGAGGTCGAGGGCGGCCTCGATCTCCGTGCCGGTGGCGATACCCGGGATGAACGGCAGGGCGATCTCGCGGGCGCGGGAAATGATCCTGGCATTGGTCCCCGGGGCCACGGCGAAAACCGCCCCGGCGGCCTTGGCCGCTTCCAACTCGGCAAGCTGGGTCACCGTGCCGGCCCCGACGAGAAAGTCGGGGAATTCGCGGGCGATAATGGAAATGGCCTCGCGCGCGGCAGCGGTGCGGAAAGTCACCTCGGCCACGGGCAGGCCGCCATCGCGCAATGCACGAGCCAGGGGAATGGCGTCCTTGGCATCTTCAATGACGACAACGGGAACCAGACGGGCGGCTTTGAGACGGGCGGCGATCATGATGGGACTCCGGTGAGTGGTTCAGTGGTCAAGTGGTTAAACGGGATTGTACGCGGGATGCGGGCGGGGGCCAATATGGCGCGTGTACTGTAACCGTTGCCACCGAGGCTATAGACTATCCCACCGACGGCCCCCTGGCCGGATGGTGCATCCGCAAAAAAGTGGCAGCGGAGTCCCGCCGCTGGTTTGTGCTGCGGCAATCCCATATTCCCGCAGTTGTCACCAAATTATGGATGCACCCCTGGTCGAATGGGTGGAAGGTTTGTGCAATGCGGCAATTCCAGGAGAGCGAACGATGAACCCGAATTCCAAATTGTTGCTGGCGGCAGCGGCAGCCTTTGCCTCCATCTGGGCTGCCGGGGCGGCAATCGCTGCGGACCCCGTCGCAAAGGCACCCGCCGGAACCCAACCCGCGACGCAGCCAACAATTGACGCCCATTGGCGCGACGTGCTGGACCGGCTGGGCAGCACCGCCTTTGCCGAACGCGAAGCGGCACAGAAGGAACTTGCGGCGCTGACGTACAAGCAGATGGAACTACTCAAGCAGCTCATCGCCGGGGCGACCGATGCGGAGGTCAAATTCCGTCTTCGGGCCCGCCTGACGGAAATTGAAGAGGAACTGGCCTACTCGCCCCCGCCGATTTCGCTGGACGTGCAAAACGCCACGCTCAACGATGTGGCCGAGGCGCTGGGCAAGGCCATGGACATGCACCTGGAGACATGGCCGCCGCAGCAGATGGGTGGCCAGGGCCGGCCAACATGGACATTGGCGGTCAAGGAAAAACCGTTCTGGAATGTCATCATGGAACTGCAGCAGCAGCGCGGCATGGGGCTCCAGGATATCAATGGCCAACTGCGCCTGATGGAAGGCGACCGGGGCATCCATGCCGGAAAAGTGTTTGGCGGGTTGTGCGTGTTTCCACAGTCGATCACGCGCTCGCGCACGGCGAACCTGCAGGCCGAGCCCGGCGGCCAGTTGCAGCCCGAGCAGATGTCGCTGAGCTTCACCGCCCTGCTCGACCCGCGCGTCGCAGTGAGCAACAGTAGGGCCCCGGAGGTGACCAAGGTGGTGGATGACCTCGGCAACGTGCTGCATGAGGAGCCAGAAGAGGCGGCCCCCGTGAGATGGAACAATTTTGGGCAACCAACACACACCTGGGGCCAAAGTGTTCAACTGACGATACCGCAGAAGCCGGGCAGGAAAATCGCCTCGGTCCAGGGCCGGCTGCGGCTGGTCGTGCAGTTGGCGACCGAGAAAATGGAAGTGACGGAAGTGGAGAAGAAGATCAACACGCCCCTGAACATCGGAAGCCGGACGGTGACGTTCCAGCAGTTTGAGCCCCAGCCGGACAACAACAGCGTGCGGTTCAACATGCAGGCGTCGGCACAACCGCGCATCAACCAGCCCGGGACGGAGTTGGACGCCGCCAACGCACCGGTCACCGTGGCGTTCATCGACTCCACCGGCAAATTCATCTGGGGCCAGACAATTCAGGGCGGCTCGGGCGGCAGCTTTGGCGGCCAGTTTGTGCCGCCATTGAAGGTGGTGCTTTCCGCCCCGACAAAGCTGAGGGAAGTGACGATTCCATTTGAACTGAAGGATTTGCCGCTGCCGTAAGGCGTCACAATCGCTTGAGTTGAAATCCCCCGCTGGCGTCGATGGCGATGCCCGTGGAGTAGTCGAGGTCTCCCTTGGCGAAGGAGGCGACGATCTTGGCCACATCCTCCGGCTGGCCCCAGCGGTTTTGCGGCATCAGCCCGGCGGCGATCAGGGTATCATACTTGTCTCTTACTCCGGCGGTCATGTCGGTGGCGACAATACCTGGGCGGATTTCGATGACGGGGATATAAAACTCCGCGAGGCGGCTGGCCCAAAGGGCCGCGGCCATGGAAAGGCCCGCCTTGGAGATACAGTAATCGCCGCGGTTGACGCTCGCAGCATATGCCGAGATCGAAGTGATAAAGCAGATGCGCGCCTTGGGGATCGTGCCGGCCTTGAGAAGGTCAACCATGATAGTGGCGGCGGACTGGGTGAGGAAATACGGGGCCTTGAGGTTGGTGGCGATAAGGCGGTCAAAACTTTCCGGGGTGGCCTGAAGGATGTCGGCGCGCCGCTCGGGCGCGATGCCCGCGTTGTTGACCAGGAGATCAAGCCGGCCGAAATTGGAGAGGATATCGGCAAGGAGGCGGGCGCGCCCGGCGGGGTCGGAGATATCGGCCCGGATGGCGTGTGCGGTGCCCCCGGCGGATTGAATGGCGCCGACGGTTTGGTCGGCGGGTGAAGGTTGGCCGGGGGCGGGAACGGAAACCGAGTTGATGATAACGGCGTAACCATCGGCGGCCAGTCGGATCGCGATGGCCCGGCCAATGCCGCGGGCGGAACCAGTGACGAGCGCGACAGGTTTGGAGGAGAGGGGCATGAGATGCTCCGTGGTCAAGTGGTCAAGCGGGATTGTAAGTGAGAGCAGTGGATGTCCCAAATGCCACTTTCATCTCAATGGCACCCGTGCCCACCGGTATTCGAAATGGCGTCAAAATCTCACGGTATCATTGCGTCTTTGGGGAGAGTACAATCCCTCCCGACTTTGGCGGCGACGGCCGCGATTCCCATGCAAGGAGCCCCCGCAGTGCATAAATTCCCCCCATTCCAACGCATCGAATCCACCAGCCCCTGGCATGATGTCGAACCGGGCGACGGCCTCCTGCCCGCCCAGTTCAACGCCATCATCGAAATCCCCCTGGGCAGTTCCAACAAATACGAACTCGACAAAAAATCCGGCCTCCTCAAGCTCGACCGCGTGCTCCACTCCGCCGTCTACTACCCGGCCAATTACGGCTTCATTCCGCAAACGCTCGCCGATGATGGCGACCCGCTGGACGTGCTGGTCCTGGGGGCCGAACCGGTCTATCCGCTGACGCTGGTGGCGGCACGGGCCATCGGGCTGATGTCGATGAAGGACCAGGACGAGCTGGACCACAAGATCGTCGCCGTACACGTAAACGACCCGGAATACAACAGTTACCACGACGTACACCAGTTGCCGCCGCACAAGCTGGCCGTGCTGAAACGCTTCTTTGAGGATTACAAATCCCTGGAGCACAAGAAGGTCGTCGTGGACGACATTTTGCCTGTGGAGTATGCGTACCCGGTGATCGAGCATTCGCTGGCGATTTACAGCAAGTGGAAGGCGGGCGAGGATATCAGCAAGCTGCTGCACAGTGCATAAGTGGTGCCGACGCCCTCGTCGGCCAGTCGATGGCGCGTTGGTCATGCGATGCCGACCGGGACCAAGGCCTGTGTGCCCGTGACTCCGGCGGGAGGGTGGGGTATCATACCGTCGCCGTGCCACTTGGCCGGCGGACGCGAAGCCCGATTTGGAGCCACCATGGCCTACACAATGGAAAAAGGGGTCGAGACCCTTTCGAAGCAGGAAAACCCGCTGGTCACCCAGGCGCTCTCCACCGAGGAGAACCTGTGGACGCTCAACTTCGGCCCCCAGCACCCCGCAACGCACACGACCATCCGCCTGGTGCTGGAACTCGATGGCGAGCGCGTGATCAAGTGCAAGCCGATCATCGGGTACCTGCACAGCGGCTTTGAAAAAAACGCCGAGGTCCTCAACTACAACCAGTACGTGACGATCGTGGACCGCATGGACTACGTGTCGCCGATCGCCAACGAGTTTTCGTGGTTCCGGGCGGTGGAAAAGCTGTTTGACATCGAGCCCACGCCGCGGTGCAAGGTCTACCGGACGATTCTGGCGGAGCTGGGCCGGATTCAGAACCATCTGCTCTGCGTGGGGGCCGCGGCGCTGGACCTCGGGGCGTTTTCCGCCTTCCTCTTCGGCTTCAACGAACGCGAATCGATTTACGACATCGTGGAATACGTCAGCGGCGGACGCTTCCATCCAAGCTGGGCCCGCGTGGGCGGGGCGTATAAGGAACCCGACGACAAAATTTTTGTGACGATGGTGAAAAAGTTCATCAACGGCAGCCTGCCCAAGGCCATCGCCGATGTGGAGATTCTGCTCAACCGCAACCGCATCTTCCTCGACCGCACCCGGAAAGTCGGCGTGGTGACCGAGGCCGAGGCGAAGAACTGGTCGCTCAGCGGCCCCGTGGCGCGGGCCAGCGGCGTAAAACGCGATGTGCGCAAGGATGACCCGTACCTCTGCTACGCGAACAACTGGGACGGCAAGGGAGCCTCGGCCGTGCAGTTCAAGGTGCCGGTGATGACCACCGGCGACTGCTTCGCGCGGTTCTTTGTGCGCGTGGAGGAAATGAAGCAGTCGATGGACATCATCAGGCAGTTGATTGATGGGATTCCGGCGGGACCGATGAGCGTTTCGAGCAATTCCAAGGACGTGGTGCCGCCCAAGGCCGAGACCTACGGCAGCATCGAGGGGCTGATCCACCACTTTGAGATGATCATGACCAACCGCGGCTTCGAGCCCCCGCGCGGCGAAGTCTACGCCTGCACCGAAACCGGCAACGGCGAACTGGGGTATTACATCGTTTCCGACGGCAGCGCCAAACCCTGGCGGGCGCGGACCCGGCCGCCATCGTTCATCCACCTCAGCGTTCTGCCCAAAATGATCGAGGGCCATCTGGTCAGCGACGTTGTGGCGGTGCTGGGAAGCCTGAACATCATCGCCGCGGAGCTGGACCGGTAATGAAGATATCCGCCCGGCGCATCGACCATGTGCAGCTCTGCGTGCCGCCAGGAGAGCTGGCCAAGGCGCGGGAGTTTTACCTGGGCGTGCTGGGCCTGCGGGAAGTGCCGATGCCGGAGAGTTTCGCGGGCATCGTCATCGGCTTCTGGTGCATGATGGGCGAGGTGCAGTTGCACATCGGCCTGGACCCGGTGACGGCCCGCACCAAGGCGCACCCGGCGTTCGAGATCGAAAAAGTGGCCGAGGCCCGCAGGTATCTGGAGGGCCTTGGCATACGGACGAAGAATGAACCGGATATTCCGGGGCGGACGCGGTTCTCGTTTCTGGACCCGTTCGACAACAGGATAGAGTTTCTGGAGTTTGTGTAACCGCAGCAGTAAGGAGCCGCAATGGCTTGGATCACGCAAAATCGTCTGCAACCCTACACCCCGACGCGTTCGGAGCCGTACCTGACCGAGACGATCAAGAGGAAAATTTCCGAAAAATATTTCCCGCGCTATCCCACCAAGCGCGCCTGCATGCTGCCGCTGTTCCACGAGGTCATGCACGAGTACGGGTTCATCGCCCCCCAGGCAATGGACGAGGCGGCGGCATTCCTCGAAGTATCCCCGGCGGAAGTGCAGGACGCGGTGGGCTTCTACGAGGAATTCCGCTTCGAGCCCTCGGGCAAATACGTGGTCAACGTCTGCCGCTCCATCTCCTGCGAGATCACCGGCCACGAAAACATCCTCGCCAAAATCCGCGAAGTATTCGGCATCGACCCCGGCGAGACGACCGAGGACAACCTTTTCACCGTGTTTGAAGTGGAATGCCTGGGGACCTGCGAATCGGCGCCCTGTGCACTGATCAACGAAGACCTGCACGGCCCGCTGACACCCGACGGGTTTGTGCAGACGCTCAAGCAGCTTCCCGCAAATCCATCGCATTCTGGAAACGGACATGCCCACTGACCCGAAGATGCTGGATTACGCCCCCCACCCGCGCTCGCGACGGCTTCTTCCATTGCTCATCTTCGGATCGATCCTTCTCGGTCTATTCGTCCTCGCATTTGCGTGGTTCGCGCAATCAAGCAGCCCCGCTTCTGCGCCGTTGATGAGAATGGCCCCCACGACGTCATCGGCTTCGACCAAGTGAAATCATCCGGAACTAGGCGCCGCCCTGCTTCACGATTCCGGCGTGTCGATAAGCTGCTGGAGGCGGGACGCGAGTTCGGGGGGAAAGCGGACCGGCCACGTGGAGTCGATCAGGCCGACTTCAAGCATGTCGCGAAGATGCGTGCGATCCTTGTCGCGGAAGGAAATGAGCTTCATGCAGACCAAGGATTCCAGATCGACGACAAGGATGTTGCCCTTCCGCTGGCAGTCGCTGACGTCGGGAGCGGCGGAAGCGTATTCCGGGCGGACCTTTTCGTTGGCGAAGAGAATATGCACCGCGTCGCGGACCTTGGCCTCGGGACCATCGAGAAAAACATCCATGCCCGCGACATGCCGGCGGATGAAACCGGCGGATTCCAGCGCACCAGCCGCCGCCGTAAAATCCGCCCGGCGAAGCAAAATATCCACATCCTGCGTGTTGCGGACGGCGGAGGCGTCAATCGTGGCGACCCACGCCGCCACCGCATTGCCCCCGGCGACGGCATAAGGGATACCCGCGGCCTCCAGGGCCGCCGAGGCACGCACCAGTCGATCCCGAACGCGTTCCACGGCGAGCACCATCCTGTCAAGAAGAGTCATGTCGGGCGTCAGCGGAAGCATCGTGGGAGTATAGCAAAAGGAGACGATAGGGTGGGAACCTGGGGTTTGGAAGCCCTGAATGTTCAGCGGGCCGAACTTCCGGGGGGCGTGACAAATTTTCCGGGAGACGATCAATTTCGCTGAGCCAGGGTGATTTTCCAGTATTCGGACCATTGATTGCTCTGC
>Ga0302320_10025662_pt1 | contig 11445 bp, 6 predicted proteins | sample Bog_T0_3_FD_202130 | JGI IMG/M metagenome (GOLD analysis project Ga0302320, IMG submission 202130) | Peat permafrost microbial communities from Stordalen Mire near Abisko, Sweden - Bog_T0_3 | ecosystem: Environmental > Terrestrial > Soil > Wetlands > Peat | place: Sweden: Abisko, Stordalen Mire... | reverse complement strand
AATGGTGTAGACCGATAGCACACACTTAGTTGGCTTTTTTATCAAGAAAAAGCCACCCTGCACGCCCCTCACAAAGTCTACGTGTATTCCGAAAATGCTCTAAGACTTCCTCGCGCCTACTTCGCCGCCGCCTTCACCGCCCCGCCCAGCGGCAACCTCGGCCGCTCCAGCTTCGTCGCCGCCGTGGCAAACTCCTTGATCTCGATGTATTGGTTCTTCTCGATCCCTGTAAAATGCTGCCGCGTATTCGTCGTTGGCCAGTACACGTCAATCGCCTGAATCACCGCCCCGTGCCCCAGCCCGATATGCAGCTCCATCGGATTGGCGCCAAACGAACTCGTCTCGCCGCCGGTCCGATAGATCGATCGCGCCGCCTGCCCATCGTCCGTCACTGTCACATGCACCTGCGCCCCAACCCCTGCGCGGTTGCTCTTCACCCCCACCAGGTGAACATTGATCCAGTCGTTTCGGCTGCCGGGGTTCTTGAACATGCGCACATAATGGGCATCGCCCGGGATCGCCCCGCCGTAATTGGCGACAATCGCCTCGTTCCCGCTCCGGTCCAGGTCGGCGAACACGATGCCGTGCCCCTTGTGCATATCCCCGGTCCCCGATGAGGCCGTGATGTCCACAAACTCCTTGCCTTCCTTGTTGTGCAACAGCACGTGCGGAAACATCGCTGTATACGAGGGATTTCCGTTGCCCAGGTAGATGTCCAGAAATCCATCGTTGTCGATATCGCCAAAGTTGGACCCCATCGGCATGAACACTTTGTCCAGCCCCACCTGTGCCGTCACATCCTCAAACGTCCCATCGTGCTTGTTGCGGTAAAGCTTCATCGTCTCGGCATTGTGAGGCTGGCCAAGATAGGTTTTTACTGACTCGGTCATCGGCATGTAATAGCTGTTCACAAAGATGTCGGGCCAGCCGTCGTTGTCATAGTCGAAGAACCACGTCGCAAAGCTGATCAGCGGCGCCTGCACGCCCGCCTGCCGCGAAACATCGGTGAAGGTCAGGTTGCCGTTGTTGTGATACAAGGCGTTCGGCCCATCGAAGTTCGAAACGTAGAAATCCACAAACCCGTCGTGGTCGTAGTCTGCCGCCGTCACGCCCTTGGTAAACGCCGTCCGGTCAATCCCGGCGGAGTGCGAAATCTCTTCAAACGTCCCATCGCCCTTGTTGTGAAAAAGCTGGCTCGGCTGGTTCTCATTGCCGATAAAAAGATCCAGATATCCGTCGTTGTCGATGTCCGCCCATGCCGCCGAGTTTGAGCCGGTCACCGGATCGCCCAGACCGCTCGCTTCCGTCACGTCGGTAAACGTCCCATTGCAATTGTTGCGCAGCAGTGACCGCCGCTGCGGATACTCCCATCCCCCGCGCAGGACCAGCAGGTCCATGCAGCCGTCGTTGTTATAGTCCGCCTGCACCATGTTCAACGCGCCCACCTGCCCAATCAACCCTGCCTCTTTCGTCCGGTCGGTAAAGGTCCCATCCCCGTTGTTGTGGAAGTACTGCATCTGATCGCAGACACCCATGCTGCTCAGCACAATGTCCAATAATCCGTTGTTTTCAAAGTCGTCCACAACCACGCCGCCGGCCTCGAAAAATGCCTTCACGCCTGCCGCCGGCGCCACATCCACAAACCGCCCGATATCCTCCTTCGACTGCAAATCCGCCAGCGGAATCAGATACGCCTTCGGCACAAGGTCTGGATACTCGCCCAGTGTCATATAAGTTAGGTTCAAATCCCACTTCACTTCCAGGTCGTCCGGGAACTGCTTCAGATACTCCGTGAAGTACTGAATCGCCAGTCTCGACTCTTCCTTCTTCTCATAACTCGCCTTCAAATTCACCGGAGGCACAAGCCCAAAGTCGCTGGTCTTGCTATAAACTCCATTCTCCATCTCGGAGAAATGCAGATAAGCTCCCCCGATATCCTCAAGATACTGCGGCGCAAGGTTCGGCGCGGCGGTTTGAGCTATCTGGTAGGCAGCCTTCAGATCCTTGATTGCCTCCTCCATCTTCCCCGCGTAAGAGTAAAGCTGCCCCCGGTACGCGTGCAGCTTCATCACTTCACCCGCGCTGTAGGTACTTGAATTGCCCGCCTCTGCCGCAGCCAGAATTTTGCTCATTCTGTCCACTGCGTAATCCCACGATTGATTGCGCAAATCGCAGCTTTGCTTCAGATCGTGATTCCATCCCTCCGGCTTCGGAAATTGCTTGAACACCGTAATCGCTTCTGAAAAACCGCCGATAGAAGGCCCCAGTCGAAGGTCTCCGCTTGCATACTGCTGCCCAACGCGTTCCACCTTCAGGTCTTCGATCGCCGGCGCTTTGTCCAGAACCTTCAAAATCGCAAAACCCGAAGACACCGGAATAATCCCGCTCAGTTGCCCGACCGTGCGCCCGGCCAGCGCATCGCGAAACTCGGGCCGAAGCTGGTCGGGGCTGAAGTTGCCAAAGTAACCGCCGTCGTTCGCCGTCGAGTCAATCGACTTCTCCTTCGCAAGCACGCTGAAGTCAAAGCCGTCCTTCAGCCGCACCAGCAAGTCCTTCGCCTCAGCCTCCGTCGACGTCACGAGGATGCCAATGTCCACCGGATGCGCAGCGCCCGCTTGCAGCGCCCGAGCCTGAGGGCCCATGCCGGCCAGAAGCACAGTTGCAATCGAGATCGCGAATGTTGAAAAAGGAACTCCTGCTGGCCTGCGCCTTTGCATTACTGCCTCCACGGCTGATGCGGATTGCCCGCACCCCGTGAGTTTAGTTAAATCAACGAATCAAATCAAGAAACCGGCCTCTTGCTGTCGTTTGCCTCCAATCAACCTTCCGTATGAAGGAAGAGCGCAGCAACTTCGCTATAATGACCGCTTGGCAGCTATCGCGGCAGGAGAGTTCCCTGTGAAGCTCAACCTGATTTTGTGCGCCCTCATCTTCGCGCCCTCCGCGGCGCTCTCCGCACAGCACGCGGCGGCCATTCCCACCCCGCTTGCCACTCTGCTCAAAGAGGCCGAGGCAAACAACGCCGACGTTGCCGTGGCCGACGACAACTGGAAAGCCCAGATGCACGTCGCCCAGCAGGCCTCCGCGCGTCCCGGTCCCGAGTTCTCCGTCGAGTCCTTTGACGTAGGCAGCCCCAAGCCCTTCGCCGGATTCAGCAACAGCGAGTTTGCCTACCTCGGCCTCGGAGCCTCGCAGGAACTGCCTTACAAGGACAAGCTCAAGCTCCGGTCCGAAGTCGCCAACCGCGAAATGGAAACCCAAAAAGCCGCGGCCGTCGTTGTCCGTTCCACGGTTGCCGAGCAGGTCAAGCTGCTCTATCTCCAGATCTCCTACTCCACCGGCGCAATCAAGTATATTGACCGCACTGACTCGGTCCTCCAGTCCCTCATCCAGGAAGCTCTCGCCCGTTACAGTATTGGCCAGGGAAGCCAGGCAGCCATCCTCAAGGCCCAACTCGAGCGCACGCAAGTCCAGCGGCAAGACACGATGCACAACGAGAATCTTGATCGGGCGCAGGCGCGCCTCAAGCAGTTGCTCCATCGTCCCCAGGACTCGTTCGACATCGTCCCCGAGCCCCTCGCCGCCTCGCCCTTCAACTGGGACATCGCTGGGCTGCAATCCCAGTTGCGCGACCAGAACCCTCGGCTCCAGGTCGACTCGAGCGCGATCCAGAAGCAGGATGCGCAACTCGCCTCGGCCAAGCGCGAAATCAAGCCCGACTTTTCCATCGGCGGCCAGATTGACTTGACCGGCGACGGGTATCGCAATCGCTACGAATTCACTGCGAAGATCCAGCTCCCCAACCGCAGCCGTGTTTCGGCTGAAGTGGCCCAGGCTGCCGAGCAGGCAAGCCGCGCCCGCCATGTGCTTGACGCCGAGGTCCAGCAGACCCTGGCCGAGTTACAGGAGCAAGCCGCCGTTGTCAGAAGAACCAATGAGCTCCTCAATGAATTCACCCAGGGCCTGATCCCCCAAGCCGAGGCGGTTTTCCACTCTGAGGAGTCCTCTTACAAGGCAAATAAGCAGGACCTCGCTCCGGTGCTATCCTCGCTGGTGGATGTGCTTCAGTTGGAGAACGACTATCAGCAGACCATCTTCGATCACGAGGCAGCGCTCGTACGCATGGAAACTCTCACAGGAGAAACGCTTCGATGAGTGCCGCTAAGCAAGTCCTGGCAACGTCACTCATCTGGGCAGCCGCTCTGGCCGCGCTGTTCCTCTATCTGCGACCTCCCGCTCCGCACCCGCTTGCGCCCTCCGGACCGCCCGCGCCCATCGCCATGGCTCCCGCGTCCCCGGCGGCCATACCGTCAATGGCCTCCATGCAGCCGCCGCTCTCCCCGGTTCAGCTCACGCCTGACCAGATGCGCAGCATCGGCCTGACCACCGGCACTGCCGAATACAAGCAGATCAACGACGACCTGCGCGCCACCGGCAGCGTGGCCATTGACGATCGCCTCGTCTCTTATGTTCAGGTCCGCTTCTCCGGCTATCTCCGCCAGATCTTCGTCAACGCAACCTATCAGATCGTAAAGAAAGGCGAGCCGCTCTTCACCATCTATAGTCCCGACCTCGTCGCCACTGAGCAGGAGTACCTGCTCGCGAGCGAAAATCAACGCGCTCTTGGCTCCAGTTCCATTCGCGGTGTTGCTGCCGGCGCCCGCTCTCTCTCCTCGGCAGCCGAACGAAGGCTCGAACAATGGGAGGTTCCCGCCGATCAAATTGATACCCTCAAGCGCACCGGCAAGGTACTCACTGACCTCACCATCCAGTCGCCGGCCTCTGGCTACGTCACTGAGCGCAACGCCTTCCCCAACATGTTTGCCGAGCCGGGCACGCGCCTTTACACCATCGCCGACCTCTCCCGCGTCTGGGTCAACGCGCAGGTCTTTCAGTCGGACCTTGCCCGCCTCAAACCCGGCAGCGCCGCCGCCGTTACCGTCGATGCCTATCCGCAAAAAACCTTCGGCGGCCACATTGAAGAGGTGCTTCCGCAACTCGATGCCGCCACCCGCACGGTTCCTGTCCGCCTGCTCGTCGAGAACCCCGGCTTGCTGCTCAAGCCCGGTATGTTCGTCAACATCAACTTCAAATCTTCCCTAGGCCGCAGCCTCGTCGTCCCCGCCTCCGCCGTCCTTCAAACCGGCCTCAGGCAATACGTCTTTCTCAGCAAGCCCAACGGCCTCATCGAACCCAAAGAAGTCGTCCTCGGCCCGCAGTCCGGCGGTGACATCGTGATCCTCCACGGGCTGGACGATCATCAGCCCATCGTCACCTCCGCCAGCTTCCTCATTGACTCCGAAAGCCAGTTGCAGTCCGCCTCCGGCGCATCCATGCAGTCCATGCAAGCCGCGGTCCCCACGCAGCAGACCGCGCCCGTACCCTCCGCCAACATCGAATTCGTAACCCATCCCGACCCGCCCCAGATGGGTTCCAACCAACTCCGCGTCCACCTCGCCAACAACGGCGCGCCCGTCAGCGGCGCTGAAGTCTCCGTCAACTTCTTCATGCCCGCCATGCCGCAGATGGGCATGGCCGCCATGAGCGCCAATGCCAAGCTCTCTGAAACCAGCCCGGGCCTCTACACCGGCGCAGCCGACCTCTCCATGGGTGGAACCTGGGCTGCCACCATCACCGCCAAACTCCACGGCCAGCTCATCGCCACAAAGAAGCTCAGCGTGAATGCAAAAGGCGGAATGTGAGATGATCGCGCGCATCATCGACATCTGCTCGCGCAACCGCTTCCTCGTCTTCGCGATCGTTGCGTTGCTTACCCTGGCCGGTTACTGGTCCTTGCGCAACGTGCCGTTAGACGCCCTGCCCGAGATCTCCGATGTCCAGGTCATCGTCCGCACCACCTGGGCAGGCCAGCCCCCCGATATCATCGAAGACCAGGTAACTTATCCCATAGTGACCAGCTTGTTAGCCGCGCCCCGCGTCAAGGCGGTTCGCGCGCAAACCATGCTCGGCGACTCCTATGTGTTCGTCGTCTTTCAGGATGGCACCGACCTTTACTGGGCCCGCACTCGCGTCCTTGAGTATCTCCAGCAGATAAGTGGCCGTTTACCCGCCGGTGTAACTCCCTCTATAGGTCCCGATGCCACCGCCGCCGGATGGGTCTTCGAATATGCCATCGTCGACAAGAGCGGAACTCACTCGCTCGCCGACCTGCGCACCTTGCAGGAGTGGCATCTGCGCTACGCGCTTGAGACTGTGCCCGGCGTCGCCGAGGTGGCCAGCATCGGCGGCTTCGTCCGCCAATACCAGGTCCGCCTCGATCCCATGAAGCTGCTCGCTTACGGGATTCCCCTCTCCACCGTCATCGACCGCGTAAAGGCCAGCACCAGCGAGGTCGGCGGACGCGTCCTCGATCTTGACGGCGCCCGCTACATCGTCCGCGGCCTCGGTTATCTCAAGTCAGCCAGCGATCTTGAAACCGTCGCCGTCGGCAGCAAAAACGGAACCCCCGTCCTGCTCCGCGACCTGGGCACCGTCGGCTTCGGCCCCGACATCCGCGACGGCGTTGCCGACTGGAACGGCCAGGGCGAAACCATCGGCGGCATCGTCATCATGCGCCAGGGCCAGAACGCCCTCAATGTCATCGACGGCGTGAAAGCTAAATTCCGCCAGATTGCCCCCTCGCTTCCCCCCGGTGTCCAGATCGAATCTGCCTACGATCGTTCCGGCCTCATCCACGACTCCATCAACACCCTCCAGCGCGCCTTGATTGAAGAGGCAGTCATCGTCAGCCTCGTCATCCTCGTCTTCCTCTTTCACTTCCGCTCCGCGCTCATCGTCGTCGTCACACTGCCCATAGCGGTGCTCGTCAGCTTCATCCCCATCTACTTTCTCGGCATCAGCTCCAACATCATGTCGCTCGGCGGCCTCGCCCTCGCCATCGGCGTCCTCGTCGATGCCGCCATCGTCATGGTCGAGAACGGCTATCGCCACCTCTCCGAGCACCAGGCCAACGCCGCCGGCCCCGTCTCCAACGCAGAGCGTCGCCGCATCCTCATCCACGCCGCCCGCCAGGTTGGCCCCGCGCTCTTCTTCTCCCTGCTCATCATCCTCGCTTCGTTTCTCCCCGTGCTGCTGCTTGAGGCGCAAGAGGGCCGCATGTTCCGCCCTCTCGTCTGGACAAAATCCCTCGCCGTCGGCGCCGCGTCCCTGCTCGCCGTCACCCTGGTCCCGGCCCTCATGCTGCTGCTCATCCGCGGCAAGCTCCGCCCTGAGCGCGCCAATCCCATCTCGCGCCTTACCCAGGCCCTCTATCTTCCCGTATTGCGTTTCTGTCTCCGCCACAGGGTCATCACCATCGCCGTCAACCTGCTGTTCCTCGCCGCCACGCTGCCTATCGCCTTCAAGCTCGGCAGCCAGTTTATGCCCCCGCTCTACGAGGGCTCCACGCTTTACATGCCCACATCGCTTCCCGGCATCTCCATCCAGCAGGCCCGCACCCTCCTCATCCAGCAGGACCAGATTCTGCGCACCTTCCCTGAAGTCCAAAGCGTCTTCGGCACCGTCGGCCGCTCTGAAAGCGCCACTGACAATGCCCCGCTCGACATGTTTGACACCACCCTCATGCTCAGGCCCCGCGAGCAATGGCGCCCCGGCCTCACCTACGACAAGCTCATCCAGGAGATGGATGCCAAACTTCAGTTCCCCGGCATCACCAATACCTGGACCAGCCCCGTCGAGGGCCGCCTCGACATGGAACTGACCGGCATCAAGACCCCCCTCGGCATCAAGGTCCAGGGTCCGAACGTAGACGGCGTCGAACGCCTCGCCGCGCAGATTCAGGCCCTGCTCGCCACCATGCCCCAGCAGCGCTCTATCTTCGCCGAGCGCATCTCCCAGGGCTTCTATGTCAACGTCGAAGTCAACCGCGAAGAGGCCGCGCGCTATGGCCTCACTGTTGAAGATGTGCAAACCGCCGTCGCCTCCGGCATCGGCGGACGCAACATAGCCGAGAACATCGAGGGCCGCGAGCGTTACCCCATCAACGTCCGCTACCAGCAGGACTTCCGCTCGAGCCTTGACCGCATGCGCGCCGTGCTCATCGCCACGCCCACCGGCTCCCAGATTCCCCTCGGCGAGGTCGCCCGCGTCTCCTTCTCGCCCGGCCCTGCCATGATCCGCGATGAAGACGGCCAGCTTACCGGCTACGTTTATATAGACCTCAAAGACACCAACTACGGCGCCTTCGCCAGTGCCGCCAATCGCCTCCTCGCCGCCAAGCTCGTCCTTCCACCCAGCTACTCCTTCTCCTGGGCCGGCGAATACCAATACGAGCAGCGCGCCCGCCAGCGGCTCAAGCTCATCGTCCCCGTCGTCTTCGCCCTCATCTTCCTCTTGCTTTACATGGTCTTCCACTCGGTCATTGAAGTTATCGTGCTCATCGTCCCCACCTTCTACGCCATGACCGGCGGCCTGCTCATGCAGTGGCTCCTCGGCTACAACTTCAGCGTCGCGGTCTGGGTGGGTTACATCGCTCTGTTCGGAATCGCCGTTGAAACCGGCGTCGTCATGGTCGTCTATCTCCACGAGGCCCTGGAGCGCCATCTCGAATCAGGCCAGATTCACTCCCCCGCCGACATCGGCTCCGCCGTCATCGAGGGCGCCGTCCAGCGCCTCCGCCCCAAGCTCATGACCGTCTTCGCCGTGCTCGCCAGCCTCGTGCCCATCCTCTACGCATCCGGCGTCGGCTCCGACGTCATGAAGCCCATCGCCGCCCCCATCGTCGGCGGAATGATCACCTCCACCATCCACGTCCTCATCCTGGTCCCCGTCTTCTTCGCCATGATGAAAGAGCGCGCCCTCCGCGCCGGCAAACTCCGCGCCTCTTCCGATCCCGAAATCTAAGACGCAATCGCCACCCTCAATACAGCAGCGCCGCTATCCGGTACACCGTGAACGCCCCCTCCACATACTGCGCCGGGCAACTTCCCACTGCCGCCTCGCGATACTGCCCCGAGCCAAGCTGATTCACCAGCTTTTTCGGCAACTGGTCAAGGTTCGTATCCTGCCAGCGCATCACAAACATGGGCTGCGGCCCACTCTCCGCCACCGGCATGCCCCGGTCCATCGCGCAAGCCGCCCGCGCCGCCGCCGGATCGCGCCGCACCACCACGCCGCTCACCCGCACCAGCGCCCCAATCCGCGCCTCCACCTGCTCCGCCGTCAGCACCGGCACGCCCGCGGCATAGTCGGCCACCGCATACAGCACGCCCCGGCTCGCCACCAGCGCCACGCCCACTCGGTCCACCTGCGGGTTCAGCAGGTTCGTCCGGTGCCCCTCCGAGTGCATCCACTCGTCGTGAATCGCCGCCGGCGTCGGCCCAATCGCCACATTCTCTTCAATCAGGCTGAAGTGCGCGCCAGCCGCCCCGGCCCGTTCCCCCAGATCCGCCTCGCCGCCATACCGATGCGCGATCGGTCCTTCCTGGGCCATGCGCAAGCAATGCTGCCGCGCCGCCTCGCCCAGCGACGCATCCCACTTCAGCGGCCGCGCTCCCTGCGCCGCCCGAGCCTGGTTCGCCAGCACCACAATCTGCCACGCCCCCGGCTCAATCGCCGCCTGATGCTGCGCCTGCGCCCCCAGCGCCAAGCCCGACCCCGCCGCCAGCGCCAATCCCGCCGCCCATCCCGCTCTCAAGTTGCCCATACAGTATTTAGACACTACTTTCCCGCCAGCGTCGCGGAATTCTTGCCCTGCCCATGCTCCAACTTTCCGCCACCAGGTTTAGGGCTCAGGCTCCTCGTGCCCGCCCTCAGGGTCTGGCTGGCGATTCCTGAAGTCCTCGCGCGGCCCGATCCACATGAACAGACCGATTGCCGGCAACGCGACCACGGTCGTCATCAGGAAGAACCGCACCCAACCCATCTTCTCTGACAGCACTCCCCCTGAAGAGGCCACCACGGTGCGCCCAAGCAAAGCCAGCGACGAAAGCAGCGCGTACTGTGTCGCCGTAAACGCCGGCGAGCACAGGCTTGAAAGATACGTAATCAACGCGGTCCCGGCCATTCCCCCCGTGATGTTTTCCGCGGTCACACACAAAGCAAGATAGCCGATCCGATGCCCGCCCACAGCCTGAAGTACAAAAAACAAATTCCCCAGCGACTGCAAAATCCCGCACAGAATCAGCGAGCGCCGGATTCCGTACCGGGTCGTCACTACTCCGCCAATCAGCGCCCCCGCCACAATCGAGAAAAATCCGAACAGCTTCGATGTGGCGGCAATCTCAGGCAGCGTGAATCCCAGCGAGATATACAGCGGCGTTGACATCACCCCCGCCATCGCCTCGCCCAGCTTGTATCCGAAGATGGCAATCAAAATCACCGGCCAAAGCGGCCTGCGCATGAAATCGCGAAACGGGCCAATCACCGCGGTCGAAAACCCCTGCCGAATCGCATCCCATCCCGATCCCGCAACCTCTGTAGTTGCCGCCGAGACCTTCGGCTCCGGCCCCAGCAAAAACGCCAGCAGTCCCGCGCCGAGCAGCGCAGCCATCGTGGCATACGCCGCGAACCACCCCGCGTACGAGGCGATCAGCAGCCCGCCAGCCCCTGCAACCAGCATGCCCACCCGGTAGCCGGCCCCAATCATCGCCGCCCCCGGAGCCTGTTGATCTCCATGCAGGCTTTCCACCCGCCACGCATCGATCACGATATCCTGGCTCGCCGACAGAAATGCCACCACTACCGCCAACGCGGCCATCAGCGGCAGGTTCTGCTTTGGATTGCACAATCCCAGACCAAGAACTGCGCCGATCAGCAGGATCTGGATCGTGACTCCCCAACCGCGCCGCCGTCCCAGGGGCAAGGGCGGACGTACGCGATCAATCAGCGGCGCCCACAAAAACTTGAATGCGTACGGCGTGCCCACCAGCGCGAAGGTGCCGATCGCCGCGCGCCGCACGCCGCCTGTCGCAAGCCATGCCGAGAGCGTCGAGTAGGTAAGCAGCAGCGGCAGCCCACTCGAAAATCCCAGCGCCAGCACCTGCAAGACGCGCGGCTCCGTATAGGCCGCGAACGCCTGCCGCCACTTGCTCCGAGCCTGTTCCTGCCAGATTGCCGATTGTTCCGTCATCTCAATCCTCGGGCCCCCTGTTTCAGCATCCTGCCCCGCTTCAGCATCTTGAACGAGTGCTCGCTAAACCAATCTTTCATGGAACCAGTCTTTCCGTAGCGTCGGCAAAGCACTGATGAAAGAGTTAACATATCACCCATGGCCTCGCTTGCCCTCGGCCTCCCGGGCTTTCCGGGGTACGAGTCGATCCCGCGCGTACCACCTTTTGCCGGAGGGCAGGTGGCCCGGTCATGAGAACCGGAGAGTCCCGAAATGCTGTGGGCAGGTGGCCCGGTCATGAGAACCGCAGAACCCCAAAAAGCTGTGCCCCGTTCATCGCGTTCTTTGCGATGAGCGGGCGTTGAGGTAGGATGGTG
>Ga0302320_10025661_pt1 | contig 11445 bp, 12 predicted proteins | sample Bog_T0_3_FD_202130 | JGI IMG/M metagenome (GOLD analysis project Ga0302320, IMG submission 202130) | Peat permafrost microbial communities from Stordalen Mire near Abisko, Sweden - Bog_T0_3 | ecosystem: Environmental > Terrestrial > Soil > Wetlands > Peat | place: Sweden: Abisko, Stordalen Mire... | reverse complement strand
GCCCGCTCCTCGGCGGTAGGGATTGGGCAGTGATCCAAGCGTCCCCAGATCCGGTATCGCCAACGGGCGATGAGGCGGTAACCCAGGTTGCGCAGGGGACGGGGGATGCGGGCCAGAGCGGCTGCGATGGCAGGCCAGGGACGCGGCAACTCGGCCAACAGGGCCAAAACCGCGTCGGAACGAGTGAGCACACGCCCTGCCGGGCGACCTGCATCTGTCACAACCAGTAGGGTCTCCGGTCGCAAACCCAAGTCTGCCGCGCCCAACCCCTGCCGCGCGAGAAGAGTGGCAGCCTGGGGCGATTCGGAGGCCACAAAGCGCAACCTATCCCGCCGGTCCCGCCGAAGAAACCACCGCACCGAGCGATTGCACAGCCCGCAATGGCCGTCGAAGACGACCAGGAGTCGTGTTCCGAGTCGTGGGTAGTGCAGGGTGTCGAGTTTGTGCGATTCAGCCATGTCGCCGCTCGTTGGATGCCGGTGCCTGCCCGCCAGTCACTCAATTGCGAGGTTGAGGTTGCGTTCGTGCGTCATACCGCGTCATACTTAGTATTATGCGGACCACGAAGGTTGTCTCCATCACCCTGCCCCCCCCTCTCTTCGACCAAGCCCGTGCCCTTGCCAAAGAAGAGAATCGCACCATGAGCGAGTTGCTCCGCGAAGCACTGCGGCGCTACCAGAGTGACCGATTTTTTGAGAGAGTGCGCGCGCAGATGGCTCCCGCCGCCGACCGGCTTGGAATCGAGAATGAGGAGGACGTTGTCAATCTTGTGCGCCAGGTCCGCAGGGAAATGGCGGAGGAGAAGCGCAGCAGCAATCTGGCGACAGGCACGAAATGACTCCACGCATCGTATTCGACACAAACATCTACATCTCTGCATTCCTATACGGCGGCAGGCCCAGGGGCGCGCTTGAACTAGCAAGGTCGGGACAGGTGCAATTGCTCATCTCGATGCCTCTGAAGCTGGAACTTCAACGCGTGCTCCGAGACAAGTTCAATTTCACGCCGCCCCAGCTCGACGCAAACACCAAGCCACTCTGGGAGCAGGCTGAATGGATTGCGCCGCGCCGCCGGCTTAATCTTTGCGCTGACGAACCCGACAATCGCGTGCTGGAGTGCGCAATAGAAGGGAGGGCGGATTTTGTGGTGACCGGCGACCGGCACCTGCTCTCCCTGCCGGCGATAGGAGGACTGGTCATTCTCACCCCTGCCGCCTTCATAAGCCAATGGACCGGGAACGAGCCGCTCGCGTGAGCTGAGCCGCATCCTCCAATCCCCCACTTATACTGGACCCACCATGAATTCCCAGACCAACCCTCCCAACCGCACCCGTTCCCAGGCCCTTCAACAGCGCGCTGAGCGCTACTTTCCCGGCGGCGTCAACTCGCCGGTGCGGGCTTTTCGGGCAGTGGGCGGGGCTCCGCCGTTTGTGGCGAGCGCGCAGGGCGCATGGCTCACCGACGCCGACGGCAACCGGTACATCGACTACTTCGGCTCGTGGGGCCCAATGATTCTGGGCCACGCGTTTCCGCCGGTGGTGGAGGCCATTGAGCGGGCCGCGCGCAACTCGGCCAGCTTTGGCGCGTCCACGGCAGCCGAGGCGGACCTGGCCGAGCGGGTTGTGGCCTGCTATCCGGCCATCGAGAAGATGCGGTTTGTCAGCTCGGGGACGGAGGCGACGATGTCGGCCATTCGACTGGCGCGGGCCGCCACCGGCCGCAAGATCATCGTCAAGTTCGAAGGCTGCTACCACGGCCATGCCGACGGGCTGCTGGTGAAGGCGGGCTCCGGCGTGGCGACATTTGGCATTCCCGGCTCGGCCGGCGTGCCGGAGGAGATTGCGGGCCTGACGCTGGCGCTGCCTTACAACAGTCTGCCCGCTGTCGAAGCCGCATTTGCCGCGCATCCCGGCGCCATTGCCGCCATCATTCTGGAGCCCGTGGTGGGGAACGCGGGTTGCATTGCGCCCGCGCCGGGCTATCTTGCCGGCCTGCGCGCAATCACCGCCCGCGATGGAGCGCTGCTGATTGCCGACGAGGTGATGACCGGTTTCCGCGTGGCGCTGGGCGGAGCGTGCCAGCTCTACTCGCTGGACCCGGACCTGGTGACGCTGGGCAAGATTGTAGGCGGCGGACTGCCCGTGGGCGTCTTCGGCGGCAAGCGCGTGCACATGGATCTGCTTGCGCCGCTGGGGCCGGTCTACCAGGCGGGAACGCTGTCGGGGAATCCGCTGGCCATGGCCGCGGGAATTGCGACCGTGGGCTACCTGCAGGCGCACGCCGGAGAAGTCTACTCAAAGATTGAAGCCACTTCGAAGGCGGTTGCGGAGGGCGTGGCCGCGGAGGCGGCCAAGGCCGGAATACCACTCACGTTGAACCGGGTAGGCGCCATGTGGACATGGTTCTTTACGCCCGGCCCGGTGACCCACTACGACGAGGCCGCCAAGAGCGATACCGCCGCGTTCGGCCGCTTCCATCGCGCCATGCTGGATGCGGGCGTGTGGCTGCCGCCCTCGCAGTTTGAAGCGGCTTTCTTGGGGACGGCGCATGGCGCGGAAGAGACGGCAACCACCATCGCAGCCGCGCAGGAAGCCCTCAAGGCCGTCTTGGCCGGGTAGCTACCACCACGCGTCCAGCGTGACAAAACGGTGCGTGCTCTTGTAGAGGGCAATCAGCTGTCCGGCGGCGGCGATGGAGGGGCCACGGAACGCGGCCATGTCGCGGTGGCTGCCGTCGTGCAGAACGATATTGACTGCACAACCGAGACGCTGCCGATGCTCAATCTTCGACACCAGCCTGGCAACAATCACGTCGGCTGAAGGCTGGCTCCAGTCGGAGGTCATGGCGTTCCACAGCACCGGCTCCAGGCCCAGGCGCCGTGCGATGCGCAGCACCTCTGGACGGCGCGCGCCAAAGGGCGGGCGGAAGAACCGCACCGGCACACCGGTGATCTGCTGCAGGATTTCGTTGGTTTGCGCAAGCTCCTGGCAGACGCGCTTGCGCCCGGTGAGCGCCAGGTTGGGATGCGACCAGGAGTGATTGCCGACCAGGTGCCCGGCCGTATGGATGCGCCGCACCAGCTCCGGCTGGGCCTGCGCGTAGCCTCCCACCATGAAGAAGCTGGCCCGCACGCCGTGGCTGGCCAGAACGTCCAGCAGCCGCGGAGTCCAGGCTGGATTGGGGCCATCGTCGAATGTGAGAGCAAGCTCCCCAGGGCGCATGGGCGCGGCATACGCCGGCCCGAATAGCTGCGAGCCGGGCCAATACGCCGCATAGGCGCAGCCGCCGGCAGCCAATCCCAACCCGGCTGCGACACCCAACCCGGCAGAGACTCCTGTGGCCAAAGGGGATAGCATTCTCTTCTCCAGTTTGCAGTGCCGGGGGCTTGCAGGGCAAGCACTTGAGCGTTATTGCACATACTTCGGCATGGGTCACGCGGTGGTTGCGCCCATTCCTCCTTGCGGGCGTATACTCTGGTTGTTCGGGCCACATCTTGAGTAGACGGAGCGGCACTGGAGACCTGATGAGCGTGACCAACTTTCCCGGAGGCGGCGCCTCCGCCCCCACCGGCCTGCACCCCACCAAAGTGACCATGCCTGCGCTTGCCGAGATGAAGCGCCAGGGCAAGCCGATCTCCTCGCTCACCGCCTACGATTACGCGACCTCGCGGCTGGTGGACGAGGCCGGAATCGACATGATCCTGGTGGGCGACTCCCTGGCCATGGTGGTTCTGGGCCACGAAAATACGCTGGCCATTACCGTGGACGAGATGCTGCACCACACCCGCGCCGTGCGACGCGCCGTGCGCCGCGCGTTGCTGGTGGCCGATATGCCCTTTGGCAGCTATCACGGCACCGTGGGCGAGGGACTCACCAACGCCATTCGCTTTGTGAAAGAAGGCGGCGCGGAAGCCGTCAAGATCGAAGGGCCGCGCGTGGAGCTGGTGCGCGCGCTGACCGAGGCGGAGATTCCGGTGGTGGCTCACCTGGGCCTGACGCCGCAGAGCATTCACCGCATGGGCGGCTACCGCGTGCAGGCGCGCACCGCGGAGACCGTGCTGCAACTGAAGGCCGATGCGCAGGCCCTGGCCGATGCCGGTGCGGGAGCGCTGGTGCTGGAGGGCGTTCCGCGCGAGGTGGCCGCAGCCATTACTGCCGAGCTGCCGATTCCCACCATCGGCATTGGCGCGGGACCGGACTGCGACGGGCAGATCCTGGTGTTCCACGACCTGCTGAATCTGACCTTTGCGCCCGCCGCCAAGTTCGTCCGCCGGTATGGCGATGCCGCCGAGCTGATCCGCAGCGCCGTCGAACACTATCGCGAAGACGTGGAGCATCGCGCGTTCCCCAGCGACGAAGAGAGCTACCATTTGCCTTCAGCAGTACGGCAGGTGCTGGATGCTACCGAGAGGACCGGAACGCTGAGGAAAGTCTGATGGAAGTCCTGCACACGGTGGCCGATCTCCGCGAGTGGTCGCGCGATTTGCGGGCTGAGACCAACACGATTGGGCTGGTGCCGACGATGGGCGCGCTGCACGCGGGCCATGCCTCGCTCATTCGCGCCGCGTCCGCCTCAGGCCGAACCGTCGTCAGCATCTTTGTCAACCCTACGCAGTTCGGACCCAACGAGGACTACGCTCGCTATCCGCGCAGTTTTGAGGCCGATTGCGCGCTGGCCAAGGCAGAGGGCGCGGATGCGTTGTTTGCTCCCAGCGTCGAAGAGATGTATCCGGCCGGAGCGGCGACGTTTGTCGATGTGGAGGGCCTGAGCAGCCGCTTGGATGGCGCATCAAGGCCGGGGCATTTTCGCGGGGTGGCTACTGTGGTGGCCAAGCTGCTGATTGCCGCCGAGGCCGACCGCGGCTACTTTGGCCAGAAAGATGCGGCACAGGTGGCTGTGCTGCGGCGCATGGTGGCCGACCTGCGGCTTGGCGCGGAGATTGTGGTTTGCCCGATTGTGCGTGCGGCGGATGGGCTTGCGTTGAGTTCACGCAACATCTATCTCAGCCCTGCGGAGCGTATCCAAGCGCTCACACTGAGCCGCGCCGTGCGGCAGGCTGAGGCGATGGTTGGCGCTGGAGAACGCCGCGCCAGCGCCCTCGCGGCAGCGGCGCGCGCGACCTTTGCGGCAGAGCCGGCAGTTCGGGTGGATTACCTCGAGGTTGTGAACTGGGCCACGCTGGAGCCGGTCGAAGCTGCGGTCCCCGGCTCACTGTTTGCAGTTGCTGCATGGGTGGGGGCGACGCGGCTGATTGACAACGCCATCCTCGGCTGAGGCGGGCACCATCACAAGAACCCCATTGCACAACGAGCGGCTTCGGCTGCAATCTGGATGCAATGCCGGAACTGCCTGACATTGCCGCTTACATCACCGCGCTGGAGGCCCGCATCCTCGGCCAACCACTGGAGCATGTTCGGCTGGCAAGCATCTTCCTGCTGCGCACCGTTGACCCGCCTCTCGCTTCCGTGGAAGGCAAGACCGTCGTCGCCCTTCGCCGCATCGGCAAGCGCATCGCCATCGGCCTCGACGGCGATCTCTGGCTGGTGCTGCACCTGATGATTGCGGGACGGTTGCATTGGAAGCCGGCGCAAGCCAAGCTGGCCGGGCGGAATGCGCTGGTGGCTTTCGATTTTCCGACCGGCACACTGACGCTGACGGAGGCAGGCAGCAAGCGTCGCGCGTCGCTGCATGTGTTTCGCGGCGAAGAGGCGCTGCTGACCATTGATCCGGGCGGGGTGGAGATCTTTGCGACGGACCTGGATGGATTTCGGAGGGCGCTGACCGCGGAGAACCGAACACTGAAGCGCGCGCTGACCGATCCGCGGATTGTGAGCGGGGTGGGCAACGCCTACTCCGACGAGATTCTGCACGCGGCGCAGCTCTCGCCGATTGCGCTCACTCACAAGCTCAATTCCGAAGAATGGGAGCGGCTGTTTGCCGCGACACGATCGACGCTTACGGTGTGGATGGACCGGATGCGGGCTGAAGCGCTTGCCGCGTTCCCTGAAAAGGTCACCGCCTTCCGGCCCGATTTCGTTGTTCACGGGAGGTTCGATCAGCCCTGCCCGCGCTGCGGAGAGAAGGTGCAGCGCATCCGCTACGCCGACAACGAGACCAACTACTGCGCCCGCTGCCAGACCGAGGGAAAGGTGCTGGCCGATCGCGGTCTTTCGCGCCTCCTGGGCAAGGACTGGCCTCGTACGCTGGACGAGTTGGAGGCTCTGAAGCGACGTTGACGGCGAAAGCCTCGCGAATCTTCTTGACAGCGCCTTTCTGTCTCCCTGACAGTAGTCTGCGCGACTCCTGTCAGACAGGCCAGCGATTTTCCCCATTTTCCTGGTCACCCTCTCCCCGGGAGCCGGAATTCAAATTAATCACGGAGGTTCTTCGATGCACTATTTCCACTTCAACCACCTTGCCGTGCTGGTCGTGTCCCTGATCCAGTGGATTGTGGGCGCTCTCTGGTACTCGCTGCTGTTTGCCAAGCCGTGGATGGCCCTCACCAACCACACACCAGGCGAGCGCCCCAAGGGCGCTGTCGTCGCCATGATCTCCTCCTTCATCGGCGGCCTCATCATGAACTTCATGCTGATCCACCTCATCGTCTGGGGCTTCGCCAACACCATGCAGAGAGGCGCATTTGTTGGCTTCATCTGCTGGCTGGGATTCATTGCCGTGCCCCTCTACTCCGAAAAGGTATACGAGCGGCGCCCGACCAACCTGTTCCTCATCAATGCGGGCTACTGGCTGGTTTCGTTGCTGATTAGCGGCACGATCCTGGGTTGCTGGCACTAGGAATTGCAGACGGGCTTGTTTGCGCGCCCGAGCCTGGCGGCCCGGCGGCGTGAGCAGGCCCGTCGCCTTGCCGCTACAATCGAAGCATGAGCAAAGCAGTCATCGCGACCAACGGAGCGCCTGCGGCCATCGGGCCCTATTCGCAGGCGGTGCGCGCAGGAAACCTTGTCTTCACTGCCGGCCAGATTGCGCTGGACCCGGTCACGCAGCAAGTTGTGGCGGCCGGCATCGCGGAGCAAACCACCCGCGTGCTGGAGAATCTGAAGGCCATTCTGGAAGCGGCAGGCTCCAGCCTTGCCCAAACGGTGAAGGCCACGGTCTTCCTGAAGGACTTCAACGACTTTGCCGCCATGAACGCAGTCTATGGGGCCTATCTGGCACCGGAAGGCGTGTTGCCGCCCGCCCGCTCCACCGTTGAGGTGTCGCGCCTGCCCAAAGATGTGTTGGTCGAGATCGAACTGATTGCCGAGGTTTAGGGCACGTTGTTACTTTCCCCTGCTACGCTCATCCAATTGGCATAGCGCTTGCAACGGAGGCCATCATGGGCGAAACACCCGACAAGGTTGTGCGGAGCGATGCAGAGTGGCGCACCCTGCTCACCCAGGAGCAGTACCAGGTTCTGCGCGCAAAGGGCACGGAACGCGCCTTTACCGGGGCGCTCACTCAGAACCACGCAACCGGCAATTACCATTGTGCCGGCTGCGGAGCGCTGCTGTTCCTGAGCGACGCCAAGTTTGAGTCCGGGTGCGGCTGGCCCAGCTTCATGATCCCAGCCGAATCCACGGCCGTGGAAGAACACGAGGACACCAGTCACGGAATGCGGCGCGTGGAGGTGACCTGCGCCCGCTGTGGCGGCCACCTGGGCCACGTCTTCCCCGACGGACCTCGGCCCACCGGTCTTCGTTACTGCATCAACTCGGCTTCGCTCACTTTTGAACGGGCAAAGTAGGACGGCCGGGTACGGGGCGTCGCGAGGCACAACAAAACCCCGTCCGGGCGGGACGGGGTTCGCGCCGAGCTTGAGATTTGGCCTTTGAGTCTGGTTGCGGCGTCTGCCGGACCTATTCCCGGCAGAGCGAAGAACTGCCGGCGTTACGCCTTGGCGATCTTGCCGCTCTTGATGCAACTGGTGCAAACCCTGATCCGCTTGGCGTTCCCGTTGACCAGTGCCTTGACCGCCTGGAGATTGACGCTCCAGCGGCGGCGAGTCACGTTGTGCGCGTGAGAGATGTTATTGCCGAACTGCGGGCCTTTGCCGCAAATATCGCATACCTGTGCCATGACATTGCTCCAAACTTTGGGTGTTTCGTGCCGCGGGTTCAGCCGCCTGCAAGCGAGGAGAGAAATCTCGCTTTGACCGGGCCTGTTTGCCGGGGCGGCCAGCGGGGCGGGTGAAGACACACGTCCCCGGCAGCTTTCCGAATCTTCAGTATACCCGGAATGGGCTCTGGAGCCAAGGCGCGGTGCTCTGCTGGCGGCGGCCGAGAGGGCAAAGTGCTGCGCTGGGGCCAGCTTGGCCTGTTCTAACCAGGCGCGATGGTTTTCTGGCTGCTGGGAGAATGAGTTTCGGAAGCGATCACGTCCGCTGGGGGGTGGAGGGCGGGAGGGCGACGGAAACACGGTTCCGGCCGCCTTTTTTGGCCGCATAGAGAGCCCTGTCTGCGGCGGCGATCAATTCCTCGGGCTTACAGGGCCATTTTGCGAACGCCACCCCGATGCTGACCGTCAGGAACGGGGCAGTTGGCGAAGCGGGGTGGGGCAGCTTGAGGCCGGCGATTGCCAGGCGCACCAATTCCGCAAACCTCTCTGCTTCGGCAACGTCCGTGTCGGGCAGGATGACGGCGAACTCTTCTCCGCCGCAGCGCGCCGCCAGGTCCGTCCGGCGCCTGCACATCCGAGTCAGTTCCGCCGCCAGCAAGAACAGGCACTCGTCTCCCCGCTGGTGACCCTCAGAGTCGTTCAGTGCCTTGAAATGGTCCGCATCGATGCTCAGCAGCGAGACGGGGGAGCCGGTCCTCTGCAGCCGGGCACATTCCCGGGTGAGTGTCTGATCAAAGACCCGCCGGTTGGCCAGTCCGGTGAGTGGATCGGTAAACGAAAGGCGGCGCAGTTCCTCGTTGGCCAGACGCAGGTCGGCGGTCTTCTCTTCGACAATACGCACCAGTTCCTGTTCTCTTCGATGCGCGCTCAGCATTCGCAGCCGAAGAGCTGCCACCACCACGAAGAGCGGAATCAGCACACAGACTGAAATGAACCACCATCTCTCATACCAGGGGGTGAGGACCCTGAAGGGAAAATGAACACTGTGCCCGCCCCAGGGCCCGTCGCTCTCGCGCGCTTGAATCTCCAGCCGGTAGTTTCCCGGCGCCAGGTTGGCAAAGTGCAGCTCCCTCTGAGTTGTCTCGGTCCAGGCTGAGTTTTCGCCTCCGACCCGGTAGCGAAAGACGACCCCGTTCTGGCGGAGTGAGTTGAGCACGGAATAGCGAACGATGAGCGAGTTGGCGTGGGCGCCGAAGGATGGGTCTTGCAGCCCGGAGACGTCGATCTGCCCCATCGTCAGGCGCGTGAAGACCACCTCAAGCGGCGCATCGGGGGTGCTGCGCGGACGCGGCTTGAAGCGGGACAGTCCTCCGCTGGTTCCGATCCAGACTGTGCCATCCGGTTCCTCGGCAAAACCGTTGAGGTTGCAGTCGTCCCATGCCAGGCCGTCGTTTACATCGTAGTGGCTCCAGCGAGCGCCGTCCCACATGTCCACGCCGCGCTCGGTCCCTGCCCACAGGCGGCCGTGCGAATCGAAGTCCAGGAAGTAGACGAGCCCGTCGCTGCCCGGCCTCTGCACGCCCTTCTCAACTGCGACGCCGCCCGCTCTGGGTTGCACCCGGTCAATGCCGCCTCCATGCCGGTAGCCCACCCACACGACACCGTCCGGTCCCGCACCCAGCGAAAGCACCTCCTGGTTGCTCAACCCGTCAGCTTGTTTCAGGTTAGTCCAGTGCCCACCGGCAAGCTCAAAGAGTCCGCCCAGGCCGCCGGCCCACAGGGTGCCGTCGGTGCCCTCGGCAACAGCCCAGATTCGGGTTGAGGGCAATTCGGCGATGCGCGAGAACCTGTGGTACGGCGCCTCGGACAGGAACAAGCCCACTTCCGTGGCGGCCCAGAGCTGGTGTTGGCGGTCGAAGCGCAAGGTGTATGCCGCCTTTCCGGTCAGGCCCTGCGCCTCTCCGAACCACTCCACTTTCCCCGTGGCAGGAGTCAGGCGGGCCACGCCGCGCGTCTCGGTTCCGGCCCACAAGCTGCCGTTTGGATCCATCTGGAGACTGTGGACCGGGAAGCCGCCCATTCCGGGCACCATCCTGAATTCCATGCCCGATTGCTTGCGTTCTCCGCGGAACAGCCCTGCCTCAGTCGCCACCCAGAGCGACCCATCGGCCCTGGGCAGGATCTCGTACACCAGGTCGCTGGCGAGTCCGCTGGCTGCGGAGTAACTCTCCCATTCCCGGTATCCGCGCCATTGGGCCAACCCCCGGCCGGCCAGTCCAATCCAGAGATTGTGCTGCCGGTCTTCAAAGGCCGCGTAGACGGTTCCGCGCAGGCCCATCGAGCGGCCGATCGTCTGCCAACCCGTCTCGTTCTGGATCAAGAGCCCTTCCGGCGAAGGAAGCAGTATCCTGCCTTCGTCGTCGGTGTTGGCAACACCGCCCAGGTTCTCCGGAGGGTAGGGTAGTTGTGGCCGCTCAAACTTGCTCTTGGCGGCAGACCATACGAAGATGCCGAAGTTTCTGGCGCGGACCCAGAGTCTTCCCGCTCGATCCTTCTGGATGGTGAGCAGGGCTCGGCCGGGGAGCCCGCTCTCTTTGCCGAAGACGCGGGTCTCCTTGCCTTCCAAGCGGCAAAGTTCCTGGCCACAGCCATACCAGAGGATGGCGCCGTCCACCAGAACCGATCCCACCTCCGGACCGGATGTTCCTGCCGGCTGCGGAAGCCTGTGAAAGTCAAATCCGTTGTGGCCTGCATTGGAGACCATTTCTACAAGTCCCACATTGGTGGCGAGGAACGTGTGCCCTTTCCCATCCGCCTGGATACCCTGAGCCCAGTTGATCGTGCTGAAGTCTGCGGGAACCTTCTTGAAGCGGTTGCCTGAAAGCTGATAGAGCCCAAAGTCTCCGCCCGCCAGCAGGGAACCATCGGGAGCCTCGCCAAAGGCCGCGCTTGAGGTGGGTGGAATCCCCTGCGCCGGCCCGAAGGACTCAAAGCGCTCCCCGTCATAGCGGAAGATTCCGTTTTCTGTGCTGACCCAGAGGAAGCCCGCCCGGTCCTGATAGATTCTGCGGACGGCAAGGTTGTTCAGCCCATCGGAGACGCCGAAGCTGCGGAAACTGTACTCCTGCGCGCACACGAGCGTCGCCGCTACCATGAGCAGCGCCAGAGCCCACAGATTGGATCTTCGGATCACGGACAGGCAAAATCGGCGGCACCGGGAGGATGCTTTCCCTCGATGCGAACCGGGAGCGGGGCGAGGTGCGTTATGGAACCACATGGGCTCTCCCGCGAGGTCGCGCCTGATCCAGCGATGGAGATCGCGCTCCATTCAGACTTCCTTTTCCTGGGACTCGCCCTGGAACCAGAATTGTACTCGCAACCCGAGTTGAGC
>Ga0302320_10025660_pt1 | contig 11445 bp, 11 predicted proteins | sample Bog_T0_3_FD_202130 | JGI IMG/M metagenome (GOLD analysis project Ga0302320, IMG submission 202130) | Peat permafrost microbial communities from Stordalen Mire near Abisko, Sweden - Bog_T0_3 | ecosystem: Environmental > Terrestrial > Soil > Wetlands > Peat | place: Sweden: Abisko, Stordalen Mire... | reverse complement strand
GAATGTGGCATTATGTGGCCATGAACAAACCAAAGATTGTTGCCTATTTGAAACCGACCTGCGGCTGGAGCCAGGGCGTCCGCGCCGTCCTCAAAAAATACGACCTGCCTTACGAAGACCGCGATGTCATCAACGACCCGTTGCAGCGCCAGGAAATGATCGAGAAGAGCGGCCAGATGTTGAGCCCGTGCGTCGAGATCAACGGCCAGATGCTGCCCGACATCAGCGGCGAGGAAGTCGAGGCCTGGATGCTTGCGAACAACATCGTGACGCCCAACGACCGCACGCCCGACGCGCCGATCAACCAGCCCTGCGCACATGAAATGCCGCAGAGTTCGCCGTTGAATTTTGCCGTGCGCCGGTAAAATTTTCTGAATCGCACAAGCCGCGTGGAGTAATCCGCGCGGCTTGTTTGTTTGGTGAATCGGAATTAACCTTGCCGCCATGCAAATCGTTTCTTCCATCGCCGTGATGCAACGGCTCGCCAAAAAATGGCAGCGCACCGGTATACGCATCGGCTTCGTGCCAACGATGGGCTATTTGCACGCCGGCCATTTGAGCCTCGTGAAACGCGTGCGACAGGCCGTCGGCAAAAACGGTAAAGTCGTCGCGAGCATTTACGTGAACCCAACGCAGTTCGCGCCAACGGAAGACCTGGCCAAATATCCGCGTGACTTGAAGCGTGATTTGAAATTATGCCGTGAGGCGGGCGTGGATGTGGTGTTCACGCCGGGCGATGCGGAGATGTATTCAAATATGGGCTCGACGGAGTCTCGCCCCACCAACGGATTCAGCACCTACGTCGTCGAAGAAAAATTATCGCGGACAATGGAAGGCGCAGCGCGGCCGGTGCATTTTCGCGGAGTGACGACGGTGGTGGCGAAACTATTCAACATCGTTTTGCCTGACGTTTCCGTGTTTGGACAAAAAGATTTTCAGCAGGCCGCCATCATCAAACGCATGGTGGCGGATTTGAATTTTCCGGTAAAGATCATCGTCGCGCCGACGCTGCGTGAGCGTGACGGACTGGCGATGAGTTCGCGCAACAAGTTTCTCGACGCAGAACAGCGCGCGCAGGCCGTAATTTTGTTTTACGCGTTGCAGGCGGCGAAAAAGGCGGTGGTGAAGAAGTCCATTTCTGCCACTAAATTAAAACGCGACTTGCAGCAGTTCATCACCGCCGCCCCGCTGGCCCGGCTGGATTATGTGGAGTTTTTTGATCCAGAAACGCTGGAGCCGGTTGCGCTGGTGAAACACGGGGCGCACATGGCGCTAGCGGTTTACTTCGACAAGACACGGTTGATTGATAATGCAAATCTCTGACGATGAAACAATTTGACTATCTTGTGCTCGGTAGCGGTATCGCGGGATTGACGTTCGCGCTGAACGCCGTGCCGCGCGGACGCGTGGCCATCGTCACAAAAAAAAATCGCGCGGAGTCGAACACTAATTACGCGCAGGGTGGCATCGCGTCGGTGACGAGCAAGGAGGATTCATTCGAGTCACATGTGCGCGACACGCTCACGGCGGGCGCGGGGTTGTGTAAGGAAAGCGTCGTCCGCACGATTGTCGAGGAAGGGCCGGCACGCATCGCGGAATTGATTGCACTCGGCATGAAATTTTCCGAGAGCGACGCGCCGGGAGAGGACGGCGGCAAACAGCTTGACCTCGGCCGCGAAGGTGGACATTCCGAGCGACGCATCCTGCACGCCAAGGACGTGACGGGCCGTGAAATTGAACGCGCGCTGCTCAACGCAGTTTCCAAGCAGCCGAACATCGAGATTTTTGAGAACCATCTCGCGATTGACCTCATCACGAGCCAGAAGCTTGGCTACGTCGGTGAGAACCGCTGCCTCGGCGCGTATGTATTCGATAAAAAATCCGGCCGCGTGAAAATTTTTTCCGCGCCGGTGACGCTGCTGGCCACCGGCGGCTGCGGCAAGGTTTATCTCTACACGACTAATCCCGACATCGCGACCGGCGACGGCGTGGCGATGGCTTTCCGTGCGGGTGCGGCGATTGCGAACATGGAGTTCGTGCAGTTTCATCCGACGTGCTTGTATCATCCCAAGGCAAAATCGTTTCTCATCAGCGAAGCCGTGCGCGGCGAGGGCGGCATCCTGAAAACGTTCGACGGGGCAGAATTCATGGACGCGTATCATCCGCTGAAATCGCTGGCACCGCGAGACGTGGTGGCACGGGCGATTGACCGCGAGATGAAAAAGTCCGGCGCGGAACACGTCTGGCTGGACATCACGCACAAGCCGGCGAAATTCATCATCGAACGGTTTCCCAACATTTACGAAACTTGCCTGCGCTACGGCATCGACATCACAAAGGAGCCGATTCCAGTGGTGCCGGCGGCGCATTACCAGTGCGGCGGCGTGGTGACGAACGTGGACGGCGAGACGGACATTGCCGGACTTTTCGCCGTGGGCGAGGCGGCCTGCACGGGCCTGCACGGCGCAAACCGGCTGGCGAGCAATTCGCTTTTGGAGGCGCTGGTCTGCGCGCACCGCGCGGCGGAAAAAATCATTTCCGTTCCACCTGAAAAATCCAACTTGAAAATTCCCGCGTGGCAGCCGGGCAAGGCGACCGACGCTGACGAGATGGTCGTGGTGTCGCACAATTGGGATGAAATCCGTCGGCTAATGTGGGATTACGTCGGCATTGTGCGCACGAACAAACGCCTGCAGCGCGCGCAAAAGCGCATCGCAAACTTGCAGGAGGAGATCCACGACTACTACTGGAATTTCATCGTGACGAGCGACCTGCTGGAGCTGCGCAACATCGCGACGGTGGCGGAGCTGATTGTGCGGTGCGCCTTGCAGCGTCCCGAAAGCCGGGGCTTGAATTACAACCTGGATTTTCCCGACGCGAATCCCGGCTGGGCGCAGCGGGATTCGGTGGTGCGGAAAGGCATTTGACTTGCGAAATTTCTCCCGCTGGCTAGGCTTAAATGACGACGCGCGGTTAGCTCAGTGGTAGAGCATTTGCTTCACACGCAAGGGGTCGCAGGTTCAAACCCTGCACCGCGCACCATTCTTCCGATTTTGTGAATCTCCGCGCCGATTTTTTCTTACCAAGAATGATCGTGTCGGCAAATGGATGATGGACGGCGGCAGGCGGCTTGAATGTGATGGCAACAGTACTGGGGAAATCGCCAAAACCCAAGAAATTATCGAAATTTAGGCGTTTGGGAACTTAAAGACGGATCATATAACTTGGCAGACAGGCCAAACGACTTGGTAGAGAGGCCGTCTGAGTTGTCAGACGGGCAGGAGCAGCTGGAAGTTTGATCAGGCCGCGTCCGTCCTGAAGATTACGGCGGGACGACCATATAATAAGTTCTGTCGGCGTCGCTGATGGCCCACAGGTTAAGCGGATAGAGCGCGGTGTGGACTTTCAAATAACGCGCACTGCCGTCGGCGAAGGCGTAGTTCGCCCCGTTCTTGCCGTCGTGCCGCTGCTGTTCCAGAATGCCGCTGAAATCGTTGCCGCCGTTTTCGCGCAGGTCCATGTAGAAATCCCCCTCGACGGTTGCCTTTTCGCCTAGAATGATCGTGTCGCTGGTATGGGCGATCAGGTTTTCCTTCAAGCCGTTGGGATAATTGCCGTTCATATAGCTGTTATCAAAGTCATCCGCGCTCAATGTGTCGTAAAAATAATCATTCCAGCCGTTGATAAAATAACTGCGGGGTGAGGCGTCGGCCACATTGTTCGACGGGGAATTGCCGTTGGTGATGGGCGTTTTGGTTTCTGTCGGGCAAAGCAGCAACTTCAAATTTTTTCCGTAACTGTCGTAAAATTTGTCCGGCCAGCGGTCGGTGTTGGAACGCGGCGGATAAAAGCCCTGGCTGTCGCTAACATACATCTGCGCAGCGAGGCTCAACTGCCGGAGATTATTCAGGCAGGAGATGCGTTTGCCGGATTCCTTGGCACGCGCGAGCACCGGCAACAGCATCGCCGCCAGGATCGCGATGATGGCGATGACCACCAGCAGTTCGATCAGCGTGAACGCCCGCAAAAAATTTCCGCGCGCTTTTGTTTTTATTCCCATAACCTTTGGTCTAATCTGCGTGTCTTGAGATTGGACGCTGTCCGGCGCCCGCACGTTTCAAAATATTTATGAAAAAAAAGAACTGGCTTATGCTGATTGTCCTGCTTGTGCTGGCGGGCGTCTACCTTTTTTATTTCACCGACTGGCTCAAGCCCAAGATCATTGCCATCTCCAGCACCAGCCGCGCGTTTGGCCGGCGGCCCGCTAACAATGTCCGCACTGACCCGGCATTGGTGACAATCACTTTCAGCCTGGAACCGGCCTGCCGGCCTACCGAGATCAAAGTCGTCCCGCTCGCCGCGTGGCAAACCAACCCGAATACGACGCCCGTCTGGCACCTCGTTCACAGCTCTAGTCCGGATCCGGTAAAGATATTTTCCTACGGCCAGCCTCTGAGCGGATTGCAACCGGCCATCGCGGGCGAGCAGGCCGAACCGCTCCAGCCCAATGTCACCTATCGCCTCTTCCTCACCGCTGGCCGGGCGAAAGGCCAGCACGATTTTGAAATCAAAACCGCCAATTGAAAATTTACACCGCGATGGCGGCTCCCGTTTTGCGTGCGTCAATCTTCGTTCCCGCAAAATGGCACGCGGCGAAATGATCTTTTGAGATTTGCTGCAATGGCGGCACTTCCGTTTTGCATTTCGCCTCCGCAATCGGGCAGCGCGGATGAAAAGGACAGCCGCGCGGCGGGTGAATCGGTGACGGCACATCGCCCGGCAAAACGATACGCTGCCGCTTCGTTTCCGGATCAACCTCCGGCACGGCGGAAATCAGCGCCTGCGTGTAAGGATGCTGCGGGTTGCGGATGATGGCTTTCGCGTCCGCCGTTTCCACGATTTTGCCGAGATACATCACCATCACGCGATGGCTGATGTGCTCAACCACCGCCAGATCGTGCGCGATGAAGAGATACGCGATGCCGCGCTGCTGCTGCAAATCGCGGAGCAAATTGATGATTTGCGCCTGCACCGAAACGTCCAGCGCGCTCACCGGCTCGTCGCAGATGATCAATTCCGGCTCAACCGCCAGCGCACGCGCGATGCCGATGCGTTGACGTTGGCCGCCAGAAAATTCGTGCGGATAGCGCTGCGCATAGACCGGGTCGAGGCCGACGTCCTTGAGCAGTTCAAAAATCCGTTTCTGCCGCGCGGATTTGCTGTCGGTCAGTTTGTGGATGTCCAACGCCTCCCCGACAATTTGCTCAACCGTCATGCGCGGATTGAGCGAGCCGTAGGGATCCTGGAAAATCATCTGGAACTTGCGCCGCCGCGCGCGTAGGGCCGCGCCGCCCATTTTCAAGATATCCTCGCCGTCGAGCGAAATTCCTCCCGCCGTCGGTTCGACGAGCCGGACGATGGCGCGGCCAAGCGTGGTCTTGCCGCAGCCGCTTTCGCCGACGAGGCCGAGCGTTTCGCCCGGCGCGATGCTGAAGCTCACGTCGTCCACCGCCTTCACGAATTCGCGGACGCGGCTGAACATCCTGTGCTTCACGGGAAAATGCACCTTCAGGTTTTTTACTTCTAGCAGCGACATAATTTATCCGCCGAGAGTTTGGGGTAAATCGCGTGCGCCATGCAAGACCCGCCAGATTTGGATTCCATCCGGCAATTCGCGTCAAAAATCAGATAACGGCCAAAGCCCTCGACTCGCCATGAACGAATTTCAGGAAATCCTAAATCCGCGCGCTGGCGGCCAACACCGGGATTGCTAGCGAGAAATTCAAACGTGTCATAAGCCGCCTCCAAAAATAATCGTGCGGCGAATGGATTATCGTGATGAATGAACCGCGCCACCGTCTGCAAATCGCCGAAGACAAACTCGCTTTCATCCCAGCGGGGATTCATTTGAGTGAAGAGAGGATTTTGGAAATGTTCGAGCGGTCGCCCGGCTGGAAGCGGCCTTGTGCGGCCTCGGCTAGTTTTTCACGGACGCGCGGCGGCGTTTCGCTTTGTGGCTGATTTTTATCGTCCGGCCACTCGCTCAAACAGCGGGCGACGTCCGCGCGCTCTTCGAGTGTCAGCGAGGGAATCGCAGCCTTGATTTCAGCAACCGTGCTCATGCAGGAAAATTAAGCGCAACGCGGTATGGCGTCAATGCGGCAAAACTGGGTTTTGTCCAGCGCCGTGGGCGCGGCATAGTTGTAGCACGAAAATCAAAATGTTTTTAGCTCCGTCAGGAGCGGTAGGTTCCGGCGAAATGATTTTCAGAAGATACCGCTCCGACGGAGCTTTTCGCAATTGGGGAAATTTTCTTCAAAGATTTCCTCGCACATTTCTCCACGTCATGAGCTACACGAAAGGGCTCCAAGAACGTCCAAACAGCAGCATTACATTTTGGACAGGATTTTGGTTGAGCCGCTTCGCAGCCATGCACAAAAATAAAATTCATAGCCGTGTCCCTTCAGGATATTGAGCGCCGCAATAAGAACATTTTAGCAATGAATTGCTTTGTGGTAGAAGCACCTCGGCATCTTTATGTTCATCTAATGGCCACGTTGAAAATGGCTCGCAGAACCCCCCAGTGCGCCATTGTAGCGGGTTGCCGAGCATATTTAGCCGCCCACGAATTGCAGTCATTGGCGCTGATTTTCCGCACGTCGCGGGTTTCAATGCCGGGCCATGATTTTGAGATGCTCCCGATGACTTCCCGCCGGTAGAGCTTGGTAGAGGGTTTTAACAGGTTGCTGGCTTCCGACTGCGCTTTGAAGATACCGACGCAATCGCCGAACATCATTTTGCCCTTGCTGGCGGATTCAAGGGTTTCCGCCGATTCGCGTTCATTCTTTGACAAATCACCAAGCTGTAACTTCGCCACGGACAAGACATCGGTTTTGAGGCTTTTGCGAATCAGATTGCCATTAACGCGCTGCCGTGCAAAAAATGTCCCTGATGGAACGTAGCGTATTTAGTTTGAATACTGGGTTTTCTGCCATTCCTTGCCGGAATCGGCGGGTGTCGTCTTTGCTTTGCTTGGAATCATGCAGCCAGTATCAGATTGTCAAACCCATTTTAATAATCCGCTATATTCCATTATTTTACAAGGCTGCCCCCGTAGCTCAAATGGATAGAGCAGCGGTTTCCTAAATCTATGCAAGCACTTTTTTTGAATTTTTGCTACCGTTCGCTTCCGCATATTCGCATTGATTTCATTGAAGATTATTTTGGTTCCACCACATTTTTGACGGCGCGACCTTTTGCTGTTTTATGCCGCAAATTGCTCTAAAAACTCAATATGGTATCAGATGCGGTATCAGATTTTAGGCTCGGAATTCGGTGGAAATTTGGCTGGAAAAAGTGGTGCTCCCGCCCGGAATCGAACCGGGATTTGCCATTTAGGAAACGGCCGCTCTGATCCATTTGAGCTACGGGAGCGCAAATTTCGACTAGCATACGCGCTCCCGATTTTTTGCCAAGTCGCATCGTATCAATGTGAAATGTGAAATGTGAAATGGACGCGGGGTTTGCCATTATGGTCAGATAGGCCATCATGTCATTCATGCCCAGAAAAGCGCACAGCGCACGCACCATCTCGGCCACGTCGGTTTTTCCTGACTGGAGAATTTCGGAAAATTCGCGCTCGGTTTCCTGATTCCAATGTCAAGTGTCTTTGAACGCCTCAATCTGCGCTTCGCTTTCATGTCCATCCGGCGATTTGAAATGAACTCCGTAATCGCGTTTGGAATTGAACGGCGGATCGAGAAAAATCAGGTCAACGCTGGCATCGGGAAACTTTTCGCGGTCGCGCAGCAAATCCAGATTGTCGCCGAAAAGCAATCCCGTTGAGTTGGATATTTAACTTGTATTTCAATCTGTAGCAACTGGGTTAAACGGAGCAGGTCGGGAGTGGCATGAACGGACGACGGCGGAGTTGAGCGCGGTTTTAGAACGATCGGTGGGTGCGAGACCGTCTAGGTTCCCATCGCGGCGATTTCTCTGGATGGTTTCCGAGTGCCCGCAGGAAAGCCGGCCAGTCAAAGCGCCGATATAACCGTTGTCTACCGGTCAAGAGCTTGGTTCCTTTGTTCCAAGATCAGATTCGTCGTGGTGTCATTTTTACGGATAAGGTCAGAGTCAAATTTCTTTGCCGGGAGCTCCATGGACACTTGCCGAGTTGAAGCAGCCAGCCAAAGTGCCCGACTTTACTAAAACTGTTTCCGGCACAACTCGCGATCTCTGCCGATTTGTTTAGCACAATCTGTGGCTTGAAGTGTGTGATTGATCTTAACAATATCTTAACGGGTTGAGGCCGCCTTTTAACTACCCCAATCGCCTCAGTCGTGGGAATTTAGCTGTGGATTAAAACCGCACGCCATGAATACCCCCAACCCATCGAAGCCCGCAAATGGGATTGGTCTCCGTTTTGATGACGTGAATTTCAAGCGGGTGCTGGTGCCGGTTGATTTCTCGGTCTGCACGCTCGAAACACTGCGTTACGCCAAGTCGCTGGTGGAAAAATCGGACACGGTGGTTGATGTTTTGCATGTTGTCCATCCTGTGTTTGGACGGAATGAAGTGGCAATGCCGGGTCCAGGTTTGATTCGCACCATGGTCGAAGGCGCCCGTCAGGAATTGAAAAGACTGGTCGGAGTTTTATGGGCGAATGAAAGTAATGTTCCCGTTTCAATTCGCGTTCGGGAAGGCCGCGCTGACGAAGTCATTCTCCGCGAGGCCGGGTCCACCAACGCCTCGCTTATCATCATGGGAATGCGCAGCCGCAGTTGGCTGTCGGGATGGTTGCGACGCCATACCGTGAAGCATGTTATTCAAAACTCACCTTGCCCGGTCATGGTGTTTCGCGTCGGGATGACAGGTTCTGAGACGAAGCGTATTCGTGCGGCAATATTGCAATGACATTCGTCCTTGGGTGCCTGAAGGCGAGCGCCTAAAAACCGTTCCTCAAATTGTCACCAGTGTCGCCCACCAGCCAAAAGCCTCGGACGACTTGTCGGCATACGTTCAATAATTCATTCATCAAATCTGACCGCACGATATCCCACCGCCGGCTCGGTGAGGATGAATTTTGGCTGGGCCGCGTTGTCTTCCAATTTGTCGCGCAAATGTGCGATGTGGACGCGCAGATAATTGGTTTGTCCAACCGCATTGGGTCCCCAGCCTTCTGTGAGCATCTGGCGGTGCGTCAAAACTTTTCCGGCGTTGACGACGAGCAGGCGCAGCAGGGAGTATTCCGTCCGGGTGAGTTTCACTTCCTGCCCGTTTTTGCGGACAATGCGCGCGGATAGATCAATTTCAATTTTTCCTGTGCGAAAAACCGATTCCGCCGATGACTGCTGGCTGTGGCGCAAGGAAGTTCTTAATCGAGCGAGCAGTTCGGCGCTGTTGAACGGCTTGGTTACATAGTCATCGGCACCGGCATCAAGCGCGGCGACCTTGTCATCTTCGCCGTCGCGCACGCTCAGGATGATGACCGGCACGGGGCTCCATTCGCGCAAGCGTTTCAACACTTCCACCCCGGCCAAATCAGGCAGACCGAGGTCAAGTAGCACAATGTCTGGCTGGCGTTGCGCGGCCTGGACAATGCCATCCTGCCCGGTTGCCGCATCAAAAACGCGATAACCATTCGCCTCCAGCGTGACGCGCAGCAGACGGCGGATTTGCGGCTCATCGTCTATGACCAGTGCGACCGGTGCAGCTTTTGAATTTTCGTTGTTCATCAATCTGGCTCGTTGGCGGGTGCTTTTTCCGGTTGCGGAAGGCGGATGGTGAATCGGGCACCCCCATCCGGCCGATTTTCCACCGCAATGGCTCCGCCGTGCGCCTCGACAAAACCTTTTACAATCGTCAGTCCCAATCCGCTGCCCCCGGTGGGCGCGGTGGGGGCACGGAAAAATTTCTCAAAAATGCGCGGCAGCCATTCGGGCGGAATGCCCGGCCCGTGATCGGCCACGCTCAATACCAGAGTCTCGTCCGCCAGTTGGGCCTGGACTTCAATCAGTGTGCCGGCGGGCGTGTGAGTGGCGGCATTGAGCAGCAGATTGCCGAGCGCGTGCTGCATCAGTGAAAAATCGAGCCGCACTAGCAGGGGCGTGTCGGGCATTTCCTGTTTCACCGGATGCGTGGCGAGTTCGCGCTGCAATTCGCGCAACGTCGTCTGCACGAGATCCCGCGCGTCGTGCCAGTCCAGACGCGGGCGGACCTGGCCGGATTCCAGCCGCGCGACGTCAAGCAGATTGCCCACGATGCGGTTAAGCCGTGCATTCGCCTCCTGGATTTCACCGATCAAGCCGCGCCGCTGTTCCAAGGTCAAACTGTCCGTGGCGGCGAGCACGCTCGCGGCGCTGGTGCTGGCCGCGAGCGGCGTGCGCAGTTCATGCGAGATGGAATTCAACAGCGTCCGGCTGAATTTTTCCGACTCGGCCAGCAGCCGGGAATGCTCGGCGGCGGAACGGAGTTCGACGCGATCCAAAACGAGCGCGGCCTGACGCGCGAAAGTTTCAAGCAGATCGCGTTGCGCGAGCGTCGGCCGTTTTCCCGGCAGGCTCACGGCGAGAATTCCGAATACCTTCCGGTCTGTCGCCAGCGGCAGATGCAGCGCCTCGGCACCCGGCAGATTGTCCGTGAAACGGCCGGCCGCCTTTCGTTGGCGGAACGCCCAGTCGGCCACGCTTAATTCCTTTTCCGAAAGCGCGAACGAGCTGTCGGGATGCACGAAGAGCGTGTTGCCGGCGGGCAGCGCGACGGCGACCGGCGCGTTGAACACGCGGCTGACCTGTGCGACCAACTGCCACACAACTTCATCCCGCGAAGTTGCCTCCGTCAAATCGCGTGACATTTCGTAAAGCGCCGTGGCGCGTTCTTCGCGGCGGCGTTCCGCCCGTTCCTGGGTGCGGATGCGTGCCACCAACTGGCCCAACACGCTGGCGATGACGAAATAAAGGGCGAACAAAATCGCGTCTTCAACAGTGGTGATGTAAAAAGTAAATCGCGGCGGCAGAAAAAAATAATCCCACGCCAGCGCGCTCACCGCGCCAGCCAACAGCACCGGTCCGCGGTCCACCTTCAACGCGAGCAGCACCACGACGAGCAGGAAAAAAAATCCAGGCACGCGCGGACCGGCGATATTCATCAGCCCCAAATTCACGAGGCCGGTGGCGGCGACGACGCCGAGCGCAAATAGGTATTGCTGGAAATTTGAGGCCAGCACCGGCAGCCAGATTTTCTTCGCGGGCAGGCTGCGGGATTTTTCAGCACGGACCACATGCAGGTCAATGTCCCCACTTTCCCGCGTCAAACGACGAAGCAGGCGGTCGCTGCGAAACCAATTGAACCACGCCGACCCCAGAGGTTTGCCGATGATGATCTGGGTCGCGTTTTGTGCGCGGGCCACGCGCAGCAGTCCGCGCACGAGGTCGTCATCCGTGGTGG
>Ga0302320_10025659_pt1 | contig 11445 bp, 7 predicted proteins | sample Bog_T0_3_FD_202130 | JGI IMG/M metagenome (GOLD analysis project Ga0302320, IMG submission 202130) | Peat permafrost microbial communities from Stordalen Mire near Abisko, Sweden - Bog_T0_3 | ecosystem: Environmental > Terrestrial > Soil > Wetlands > Peat | place: Sweden: Abisko, Stordalen Mire... | reverse complement strand
CCTGCACGTCTCCCGCGACGCCGTGTCTGACGCTCGGCGAGGCGCTCGCACAAGCCGAGGCGGCAGGCGGGTTCAATCGTGTCGTGATCGTCGGGACCGGCGTATTCGTGGAATCGCTCACATTGACCAGCGCGACCGAAATCGCCGGCGACGCCTCTTATTACCAGGCGATCTCGCCCTTATCCGGCAAGGACGCGATCACGATCAACGACGACGGAAAGCAATATGAATTTCTGATCGACAACGTGCAGATTTTGGGGACTTTCTACGGGACCGGCAGAGGTATCAACGTACTCGACGCGAACTCCGTCAACCTCCAGAATGTCGGAATCCACGGTTTCGGAACCGCGGCGATCCATTTCGCGCCCTCCAAGGTGATCGCGGTGTTGTCGATCGAGAATTCCATCGTCGGGGATGGAGCAGGCGTGCAGTTGCAACCTACGGGCAATGTCAATGCCAGCTCGGTCATCAGCAATACGACAATACATAATTGCTTTTCGTCATGCCTCATCACCGATGTGTCGGCCATGACGGGCAATGGTCTGAACGTATTGGTGAAGGAAAGCACCTTCGCCAACACCAACGGCTACGATATCCAGGCCACGTCCATCGCCGGATCCACATATATGAACGTGACGGTCGCCAACACGAGCGCGACCCTGTCCGAATTGGGGGGCGTCAGCGCCAGCGGGCCGCACACTTATGTATTCCTCGACCATGCGACGATCGCTCACAATGCGAAGGGCGTGACCAATACCAACGGCGGCACGCTACTATCCTTTGGCGACAACGACATCTACTCGAATGGGATCGACATCAACGGCAGTCTCTCGCCGATCTCGCCTAGATAGACAGGCCGTGCACGAAATCGCTGATGGGAGCCAAAAGCGCGTCTCGAGCCACGACACTTCCGGCTCTTGCGTTCCGCCGAGCACAGCGGGAGGCAGGACCGCGAGCGCTCGTAAAATCACTTAGATTTCAAATTGGGACGCGACGCCTTAACGCGTATTCAGCCAAAAGCCGCGACCACGGTTTCTATCGGGAGAAAGAGCGAGCGGCTGTCCCCGCGATATGCGATGAATTCGGCGCGCTTCATGTAAAATCGCTTCGCCGCGGCGCGCACGAACGGCCGCGGGTCTAGTCATACGCCATCACTCCGTAATCCAGGGCCAACTTCGCCGCATTGAGAGACGTCGGACACAATTGGGCCGCAATGCGAGCCAGCAAATATCCGCGTGAGTGAATTCCGAGCCTATTGAATCAAACGGGGCTCAAATATAAATATTTTCACGGAACCGGTTCACTATGCCCCGGGTTTAGGAGACATAGCATCACTTTGGGAAATCTGAACATGCGTACCACCTTATTCAAGAATTGTGGCGTCCCGATTGCGGCCTTGGCGCTCGGGCTCTCGTTACTTGCGACCCCGGTCATGGCCCGGGGCGGTGATGGCGGCGGCGGCAGCGGGATTCGTCTCGGCGGCGGCGGGTTCCACGGCGGCGGCGGCGGGTTCCACGGCGGCGGCGGCGGCGGGTTCCATGGCGGCGGCGGTGGATATCACGGCGGCGGCGGTGAGTATCACGGCGGCGGGTACCATGGCGGTTACGGCGGATACGACGGCGGATACGGAGATGGCTACGTTTACGGGGGCGCGGCCCTCGGCCTAGGCTTGCTCGGCGGCGCGATCATCGGTTCGCAGGGACCGGATTATGGCTCCGGCTATCTCAGTGACCCGCAGGACGGAGCTACGCAATCGCCGGGCTACTGCGCGAGCAGGTTCAAATCTTACGATCCGGCGAGCGGGACGTACCTGGGCTACGACGGCTTGCGGCATCCTTGCCCGTAAGTTGATCGAACGATCTATCCGTGACGAACGGATCGCGAGCCAGACGGGACGGTCATTCATCAAGAGCCGCGGCGTCGCACGGCCAGTGCGACGCTTGCAAATGCACGGCCGGCCCGGCGACGGGCCGGACCCGGCGGTGAGAGACCCGTCTTCGTCCGTTTTCAACCCAAGGCAAATGCACTCCCGTATCCTGGTGTTCGGGTGCACCTCGCGCGCGCGGGGAGTCGGCTCCGGAATGGAAATCCCGGGGTCTTGACGCTGCTTGGGCCGAAAAGCATCCTGCGCGCCACTTGGTATGAAGTGGGAGGCGGCAATGCCTTTGGATGTGAAAATTCAGATATTGAAAGACAATGCTGGGACGCCTGTCTATCGTGTTGCTTCCAGCGTCGGGCGCAATATGTCCGTTGTCAGGGACTTCAAGTCGAGGGAAGAAGCTGAGCGGTTCGCGACCCCAAAAAGCAAGCCGTCTGCAAAGGGGCGCGCTGATAGCTGATGGCCCCAGGGAACGTCGCGGCCATCCAATCGCGAACGGAGACGCGGCCCCGGGACGACATAAGGTCCGGCGGCGCCGGAAAACGTCGCTATTGCATTTGGCTCTCATCCCAAAAGCTAAATCCCTCCCGCATCTGCCGCATGGACGCGCACGCCCGCCTCGCCTAGAAGCAACGGCTGAACTTGTCCGGCTAGCCGGGCGTTCGACCGAGGGAACGATGTTCACAAAAATCCTGATCGCCAACCGCGGCGAAATCGCCTGCCGCGTCATCAAGACCGCGCGGCGCATGGGGATCAAGACCGTCGCCGTCTATTCCGAGGCGGACAAAGACGCCCTGCATGTCGAAATGGCCGACGAAAAGGTCGCCATCGGTTCACCGCCCGCCGCGGAATCCTATCTGGTGATCGAGAAGATCGTCGCCGCCTGCAAGGAGACGGGCGCGCAGGCCGTGCATCCCGGCTACGGCTTCCTCTCCGAGCGCGCCGCCTTCGCCGAAGCGCTCGCCGCCGCCGGCGTCGTCTTCATTGGCCCGAATGTCCGTGCCATCGAGGCGATGGGCGACAAGATCGAATCGAAGAAATTCGCCAATGCGGCAAAAGTGTCGACCGTGCCCGGTTATCTCGGCATCATCGAGACGCCGGAGCACGCGGCGGAAATCGCCGACGAGATCGGTTATCCCGTGATGATCAAGGCATCGGCCGGCGGCGGCGGCAAGGGCATGCGCATCGCCCATTCGCGCAAGGAGGTCGCCGAAGGCTTCGCCCGCGCCAAGTCGGAGGCGAAATCGTCGTTTGGCGACGATCGGGTGTTCGTCGAGAAATTCATCGTCAACCCCCGCCATATCGAAATCCAGGTGCTCGGCGACAAGCACGGCAACGTCATCTATCTCGGCGAGCGCGAATGCTCGATCCAGCGCCGCAACCAGAAGGTCATCGAAGAAGCGCCGTCGCCGTTGCTCGACGCGGCGACGCGGCGGAAGATGGGCGAGCAGGCGGTCGCGCTGGCGAAAGCGGTCGGCTACGATTCGGCCGGCACCGTCGAATTCGTCGCCGGGCAGGACCGCAGCTTCTTCTTCCTGGAGATGAACACCCGCCTGCAAGTCGAGCATCCCGTTACCGAATTGATCACCGGAATCGACCTCGTCGAGCAGATGATCAGGGTCGCCTATGGCGAGAAGCTGGCCATCGCGCAGGAGGACGTGAAGCTCAACGGCTGGGCGGTCGAAAGCCGCGTCTATGCCGAAGACCCGACCCGCGGCTTCCTGCCGTCGACCGGACGGCTGGTGCGCTATCGCCCGCCGCAAGAGGGCACGATCGAGGGAATCACGGTTCGCAACGACACCGGCGTGTTCGAGGGCGGCGAGATTTCGATCTTCTACGATCCGATGATCGCCAAGCTCGTCACCCACGCCGCCGATCGCCTGACCGCGATCGAGGCTCAGGCTCGCGCGCTCGACGCGTTCGTCATCGACGGCATCCGCCACAACATTCCGTTCCTGTCGACGCTGATGCAGCATCCACGCTGGCGCGCGGGACAACTTTCGACCGGCTTCATCGCCGAGGAGTTCCCGCACGGGTTCTCCGCGCGGGCGCCCGAGGGCGAGACGCAATTGCTGATGGCGGCCATCGCCGCCCATGTCGATCATTGCCACAACGGCCGCAAGCGCAAGATTTCCGGGCAGCTGCGCGCGCCCGAAAGCCTCGCTTTCGACGTCAAGCGGATCGTCACGTTGGATAAGGCGAGCGTCGAGGTCGAAACGGTGGCAAGGGCAGGGGGCGTCGACGTGATCTTCGCCGATGGTCGACGGATGCGCATCGACACGCCGTGGACGCCGGGACAGCCGGTGTGGCGCGGCGATATCGACGAAAGACCCGTCGCGGCGCAGATCCGGACGATCCTCAACGGCTTCGAGATCACCCATGCCGGCGCGCAGGCCAACGCGCGGGTCTACACGGTGCGCGAGGCCGAACTGGCGGGGCTGATGATCGAGCGCGTCGGCGCCGGCAATCTGAAGGTGCTGTTGTGTCCTATGCCCGGGCTCGTCAAGGCGATCCTGGTCAAGGTCGGGCAGGAGGTCAAGATCGGCGAGCCGCTGTGCATGGTCGAAGCGATGAAGATGGAGAACGTGCTGCTGGCCGAGCGCGACGCGACCATCGCCAAGATCGCCGCCGCGCCCGGGGATTCGCTCGCTGTGGACGCGGTGATCATGGAGTTTGCTTAAGGGGCCATACTGGTTAACGGCAGCGAGCCTCAGGCGCGAGGACTGGCCATGAGGGAAAGGGCGGTTGCTTAGCCAAAATCCGTGATCCCGGCGCCAAGGGGCCGACGACCCCGCTGTAAGGGTTTCCTCACCGGCCGTCTTTACCTCTCGACAACTTCGCCAAGGCAAAATGCCTCGAAGCAGAGGAGTGGTGGGGAATGACTTGGCTGACGGGCGCAAAGCCTTTGCAAGCGCAGGCGCGCACGTGGCTCGCCGCCGTGCGTTTCCGGGCCTCGCTCGGCGCCGAGGGGTTCAAGCTCTACATCGCGATTCTGGCGACCCTCGGGCTGACCTATGTGATTCTCTGCCTCAAGGCGGTGGCGTTTGGCAGCGCGATTTATGGCTACGCCGACTTTCATCCGCTCTGGGTGTCGGGCGTGCTGGCGCACGAAGGCCAGGGAATCGTCAATTACGACGGCGCCGCGCTGCATGCGCGGCAAGTCGCGACGGGGATCGACGATCATCACGTAAATCCGTTCCCCTATCCGCCGACGCTGCTGCTGATGTTGGCGCCGCTGGGCGCGCTGCCGCTGCCGGTGGCGTACTGGCTGTTCATCGGGTTCACCGCCGCGTGCTTTCTGTTGGCGATGACGGCGGGGCGCTGGACGGATTTTCGTTGGCCGCTGATCGGCGCGGCCGCGCCGGCGACCGGGATCGCGATCATCGCCGGGCAGAGCGGCCTGCTGACGGGCGCATTGATGGTGGGGGGATTTCGCGCCGCGACGAACCGGCCGATCCTCGCAGGCGCGCTGTTCGGCCTGCTCACGGTCAAGCCGCAACTCGGCGTGCTGATTCCCGTCGCGCTGCTCGCGGCCGGCCTGTGGCGCGTCGCCGCCTCGGCGATCGTGACGTCGGTGATCGGAATCGTGGTTTCGGGGCTGGTGTTCGGCTTCGGGCTCTGGCCGGCCTGGGTGCATCAGTTGCGCGAATACGCCAACGACTATGACGTCGTCCTCAATCTCATGCCGACCATTTACGCCAACGTGCAGAAAACCGTGGCCGGGCCGGTCGCCGCCACCATCGAACAGGCGATCTTTTCCTTGGCCGTCGGCTTCATCGTCTGGCGGGCGTTCCGGGAAGGCGTCACCGAGCGGGCGATGGCGCTGGTGTTCATCGGCACGTTCCTGGCGACGCCGCACGCCTTCAACTACGACATGCCGATGACCTCGGCCGCGATCGCTTCCTATCTGATCGCACGTTACGAGAAAGCGCAGCGACTGACGCTCGTCGAGGCTTTGGTCACCGGCGCGGCGTTCATCACGCCGTTCGCCATTCTCGCGCTGCGCGGCATGGGCGGCGCGTGGTCCTGGGCTCCTCTCGCCGCGATGTTCGCGCTGCTCGCGCGCCCCGACGCCTGGCCCCGCCCGCGATCCGCCTGAGCGACAGGCTCGCTTTCCTGGGCGCAGCGTGGTAACGGCCTCCGTTCGCCGGCCGGGGTTTGCCCTTGCTGGCTTGGAGCGTTGGCTAGAGCGGTGGAATGAGCGATATTTTCCGGGAAGTGGACGAGGACGTCCGGCGCGACAAAGCCGCCGAGTTCTGGAGCCAATATCAGACCTATGTTTACGTAGCGGCGGCCGTGATCGTGCTGGCGACCGCGGGCTATCGCTTCTACGATTACCGGCGCACCGCCGCCGCGGAAGCCGCCGGAGCCGCCTTCCAGCAGGCGCTGAAGCTGGACGCCGAAGGCAAGAGCGCCGACGCCAAGACCTCGTTCACCCAATTGCAAAACGACGCGCCCGCCGGTTACCGCGTGCTGGCGCGCTTCGCCGCCGCCGCGGATGTCGTCAAGGCCGACCCCAAGGCGGGCGCCGAGGCCTATGACGCGCTCGCCAACGATTCGGCGGTCGATCCGTTGTTCCGCGAGGCGGCGCGTCTGAGGGCGGCGCTGGCGCGGCTCGATTCCGGGGACGTGACGAGCGCCAGGGGCGCGCTGGAAACGCTCGCCTCGGCGACGGGGACCTATCGCAGCACCGCGCGTCTCGCGCTCGGCGCGCTGGCGTTGAAAGACAAGGACTACAAGGCTGCGGGTGCGTGGCTCGATCAGGTCGTGGCGGATCCGCAGGCGCCGCAGACCGAGCGCGCTTCGGCCGAAACCCTATTGGGAGTCGTCGCGTCGAACGCGCCGGCCAAATGAGCAAGCGGGGCGCGCCTTGACCGGTAAAGTCGCGATCATCGGGCGCCCGAACGTGGGCAAATCGACGCTGTTCAATCGCCTCGTCGGCCGCAAGGTCGCGCTGGTCGACGACCAGCCTGGCGTCACCCGCGACCGGCGCGAGGGCGAGGCGCAACTCGGCGATCTCATGTTCACCGTCGTCGACACGGCAGGGCTGGAGGAGGGCGACGCCGTCAGCCTCGCCGGGCGCATGCGCGCCCAGACCGAGGCCGCGCTGTCCGATTGCGATGCGATCCTGTTCGTCGTCGACGCCCGAGCCGGCATCACGCCGAGCGACCGGCATTTCGCCCAGGCCGTGCGCCGCGCCGACCGGCCGATCATCCTGCTCGCCAACAAGGCGGAAAGCTCGGCTTCCAGAGACGGGGTCAACGACGCTTTTACGCTCGGGCTCGGCGAGCCTATAGGCATTTCCGCCGAGCATGGCGAAGGCACCGCCGACCTCTACGAAGCGCTGCGCGACGTGCTGCCGGCGTCTTCGCGCCTCGACCCCGACGAGGACGACGAAGGCGCTCCGTTGGTGCTCGACGACGAGGAGGACGGCAGCGAGGCCGACCTAAGCAAGCCGCTGCGCGTCGCCGTGCTCGGCCGACCCAACGCCGGCAAATCGACGCTGCTCAATCAGTTGCTCGGCGCCGATCGACTGCTGGTTGGACCCGAGCCAGGTCTGACCCGCGACTCGATCGGGCTGGAGACAACGTGGAACGACCGCAAGCTCAAGGTGTTCGACACCGCCGGGCTGCGCCGCCGCTCGCGCATCACGGAAAAGCTCGAAAAATTGGCGGTCGCCGACGCTATCCGCGCGGTGAAATTCGCCGAAGTCGTCATTCTGCTGCTCGACGCGACCATACCGTTCGAGAAGCAGGATCTGACGCTCGCCGATCTCGCTGAGCGCGAGGGCCGCGCCGTCGTCATCGGCCTCAACAAATGGGACCTGATCGAGAACAAGAGCCTGATGGCGCAGCAGCTGCGCGCCGAGGCGGACCGACTGCTGCCGCAGTTGCGCGGCGTGCGCGTGATCCCGGTGTCCGGCCTGACGGGCGCGCATCTCGACAAGCTGATGGAAGCGGTGTTCGCCACCCACGAAATCTGGAACCGCCGCATCTCCACCGGGCGCCTGAACCGCTGGCTGGGACCGGTCATCGACACCACGCCGCCGCCGGCCGTCTCCGGGCGCCGGGTGAAGATCCGCTACATGACCCAGCCGAAGGCGCGGCCGCCGCTGTTCGTGTTGTTCGGCAACCACGTCGACTCGATCCCCGAGAGCTACAAGCGCTTTCTGATCAACGGATTGCGCGAGGCGTTCGGCATTTTCGGCTCGCCGATCCGCCTATCCATGCGCGGCGGATCGCCGAACCCCTACGCCCCCAAGGGCCGGCGTTTGAAGGGGTAGACGCGGCGCGTCAGCTATTTGGCGCGAGTCATCTGCACCGCGACGGGCGTGACGGCGGCGGACATCCGGTCTCGCAACATCGCCCGGAATTTGCGGATGCCCTCCAGAATGGGTTGATCGACCCATTTTTCCGCCAACGAGGCCAGAGCCAGGCTGAGGATCAGATAAATTAAAAATATCGAAACCAGCGCGAAATTGCCGACGGGCTGAAGAAAAACATAGAGACTTGCGATCGCGGTATAAATCAAGACATAGTGAACCAGGTATAAAGAGAACGAGATCCGTCCAAGGTATTGTACAAATTTGGTCGACATCAAGTATTGTAAAAATCCCGACGTCAGCGTGGAATAGACGATCATCGCCGCGGCGATCGGGGGTATCCATCCGTCCGCCGCGCCCAGCGTCAATGCATGGGGCAAATGCGGGATTCCGATTCGCGCGGCGAAGCCCGTCGCGGGAAAGCCCAAAACAACGCCCGCAACCAACGTCGCCGTAGGGCTAAAGGCTCCGAGCTGTCCCCGGCTCCAACGCTCGCGCATCAAGGCGCCCAGAATGAAGCCCAGATACCTTGGGCTCAACAGGCAGGGAATGGCAAGCAATACCAACAACGCAACCCGTATTTTCCCCTGGGTAAGTCCATATATTGCGTATAACAGAATTGACCCTTCGGCTTCGATTTTCATCGTCCAAAGCACACCATTGAATCCGGACGATCCATCGACGAAAATCTTGACCATGCCATCATAGAGCGCAAATCCGATAGTGGGGATATCGCCTTGGTAGGTCTCGCCAGCCCAATAATGATTAACGACGGCATTCAGTTGCGTTGAAGCGGTCGGGAAAAGGGTCAAGAGAAACCATGCGAAAATGACGCTGGCGGTGGATGGCAGCGCCAGCCGCAGATACCGTAGCATTATGTTGACGTAAGCGGGCGATGCGGACCTGGAGGCGGCCTGCGCAACGACAAAACCGCTCAAGATGAAGAAGATCGATACCGAAAAAGGGCCATTGAACACGAGGGCCAATGGCGTGTCCGCCAGCCAGTAGGGGTGAGCCGTTTCATTGGGCATAAGTGAAGGTTTGAACGCCGAAAGAAAATGATAGAAAACGACCACCAACGCCGCAACCCCGCGAAGTCCATCGAGATCTGTAAGTCGATTATTTGCATCATTTGCCCGATATTCCAATTGGGATCCTTTCTGAGGAAGCTACGTGATCGTTGTTTTTTTGCGGAATGGGCTTTGTCATGGCTGCCAACCTCACATCGTTCACTGCGCGCGGGGGCGAAGCGAGGGTGGGAAGCGGTTCGCCACCTGTACGGCGAGCGCGTTCGTCAGGGTTGAGCCACGGAACGCCTGCGCGGCGGCGATCGCTCCCACGGCAAACAGACAGCCGAAAATCACGTCCATGAAATTATGTCCGCCTTCCGTGATCGTGCCGATCAAGATCAGTATGTTGAAGCCGAGAAAGGGAAACCAAAGCCATTTCAATGTCCGCGTCGCCGTGGCGAGCAAGACGGCCGCGCCCGCGTGGAAGGAGGGAAAGGAGACGAGCCCGACAATGGCATTGAAGTCCATGACGGAATCGAGGCCTAGACGGAGATGGTCGAGCTTCTTGAGATAGTCGGGGCTCACGCCGCTGGGATGATGAAGGCCGGCGACGGCATAGGCCGCGACGCCGTCGAAAGACCTCGCGTCCAACAGTCCGGAAACCGCCAGAGTCGACATGCCGGCTATGATGTAGCAGAGCGTCAACTCATGCAAATCCTGGAATTTGCCGAAATATGACAAGGCGACGAACACCACAACGAATTCCCGCATCCAGTTCTTGTAGCAAAATCCGATGATTTCCGACACGTAGGGGTAGCTGTTCATCTTCGTTATAAAATCTAAATAAACAAACCCTATCGATCTATCGACCGCTTCGATACTGTTCGAAATGGGATACGCTTTATATAGCGCCAATGAATATTGAAACGTCATGAATGTTACCGACATAATCAAATATATAATGGTCATATTGACGAATGTCATCATCCGTTTGTTGTTGGGCATGCGGATGCTTTGGTAGATGTTCAGAGCAATGAGCGCAAACAACAAAGCGCCAAACAGCGCGAAGAAGCTTTCGGCATGGACGAATTTCAGGCCGCTGGCCGCGATCGACGCCAGCGTCGCGAGTATGGACAAAGACATCAAAAGCGCGATTTCGAGCGTCGATCTGACGGATTCCGGCTCCCAAACCTGTCGCGCCATTGCGTCTTTTGAAGTCATGGTCGTCTCTTGGGTTGGGTTGGCCGCAAGGCCCGCGACGCAACGTTGCGTGGCGGCAAACTGTCTGAAAATATTTGCCAAAGCGTGAAAGCGCGGGATGCGACGCTACTCGGCCGATCGACGCTCTTGGACCCGAGCCGAATCTGGGCCGTCCGGATTCACGGCGCTTCCAGATCGCCTCTTAGCGCTCCGTAAGGAAAGAGACGATACGGTCGCGATCCGTGATCCTGCCGGGGGCGCCCTTTGGAAATCCTAGCGAAGACAGAACCACCCATCGCGAATTTTCAACGCCGGATTCCTTCACTGGACGGGGCGCGCGGAATACTCGCTTTGGTCGTCATGTTGGCCCATTTCGCGGCCCTCGAGGGATACCGGCAAGGATTGCCTTACGCCACGCTCAGCGTCTACGGGTTCTTCTTCATTTCCGGTTACGCCCTGACAGTAGGTTGGCAGGGGTTCTACGTTCCGTTCCTCGTCAAACGCTTCGTGAGGCTTTGGCCGATGTACGCCGTGGCGCTCGCCATCGGCAGTATGCTGACGGGCGTGGATACCCCATGGCATGATTTCTTCTGGGCGCCGTTCCGAAATCGGCATACCGCCTTCCCTCAGGACCCGCCCGTCTGGTCATTATATACCGAAGTCTATGCGGGAATTGCGATGCCGCTGATCATTCTTTCCGCCCGCAATGGCTGGACCGCCGTCGTGGCAACGTTGGCGTGCCTGTTGATGTCGGGCCTTCAGGGCGACTTCGTGCTGGCCCCGTTTTTCATCGCTGGCGCTTTCGCCGCGACTCGAATTCGCTTCGACGTCGCGATACTCAATGGCGCGATCGCCCAATGGCTCGGGAAGATCTCCTACAGCCTTTACCTGACGCACGCCCTGACGATCGTCGCCTGCAAACATGCTTCGCCGGTCTGGTGGTCGCTTGTCTCGATTCCGCTGGCGTTTCTGGTCGCGGCCGCTTTCCAGGTGCTGATCGAGGGACCCAGCATTCGATTTTCCAGGGCGGCGGC
>Ga0302320_10025655_pt1 | contig 11446 bp, 7 predicted proteins | sample Bog_T0_3_FD_202130 | JGI IMG/M metagenome (GOLD analysis project Ga0302320, IMG submission 202130) | Peat permafrost microbial communities from Stordalen Mire near Abisko, Sweden - Bog_T0_3 | ecosystem: Environmental > Terrestrial > Soil > Wetlands > Peat | place: Sweden: Abisko, Stordalen Mire... | reverse complement strand
TGTAGGGACAGTTGTTCGAGCAATAACGGGTGCCCACGCAGCGGTTATAGACCATGTCGTTCAGGCCTTCCGTACTGTGAATGGTTGCTTGCACCGGACAGACCAGCTCGCAGGGCGCATTCTCGCACTGCATGCAGGGCAGGGGCTGGAAGAAACCCTTGGGGTTTTCACGCGGGCCGTTGTAGTAAGCGTCCACGCGCAACCAGTGCATGTGGCGGCCTTTGAGAGTCTGCTCTTTACCGACCACCGCAACGTTGTTTTCCGATTGGCAGGCTACGATGCAGTTATTGCATCCGACGCACGAATTCAAGTCGATCGCCATACCCCAGGAGTAAGTCTCCTTGGAATAGTCGATAGGAGGCTTATAGAGCGTCAGTTCCGCCGGAGGTTCGCCCTCTTTTGCGAAATTCGGTGCCTTCTTGTACTCCTCGAGATTGCGCGTTTGCACCAGCGGACACTCGCTCCCGTCCGGAGTCTCCATCGTTTGATAACCCTGCGTGCTGGCGAGTTCGTAGGTTTCGCCGGTGGGAGTAAGTTTCGCTCCGTCCGCAAACCAGGGCGCTCCACTGGTACGCAGAGGATAAACGTCGAAGCCGGTGCCCGTGCCGACGCGGCCCGCGCGGGTGCGGCCGTAACCTAGGAAGACGGTAATCGAGTTGTCGGGATGGCCGGCTTGAATCCAGACTGCGCCTTTGACTTTCTTTCCGTTGAATTCGAGCTCGGCAACGTCTTTGAAATTCAGCTTCAGCCGCTCGGCCATCGCCGGGCCGATCATGATGGGGTTGTCCCAAGTCAGCTTGGTTAGGGGCTTCGGGAGTTCCTGCAACCAGCCGTTGTTCGAGAAGCGGCCGTCATAGATGGACGGATCGCGGCGGAAATTGAGCTCGTAGCCGGTATTGGACGCAGATGGCGACGCCGGGAAACCCGCGCCTTTCAGCGCGACATTCTTTGGCGCGTAGGTGGTGCCCGCAACCCAACCATCATGCAGCGACTTGCGCCAGAAGGCGTCGAAATCGGCGCCAGTATGCTGCTTCTGCCAGTAGGCCTGGACGAGATCGCGCCCAGTGAGGTCGGACTGTCCAGCGAGCGTGGTGAGGATTTCGTGCGCGGTCTTGCCGCCGTAGAGCGGCTCGATGAGCGGCTGAATAATACTGACCGTTCCATCGTAGGCGCGAGCATCGCTCCAAGATTCGAGATAATGCGCTTCGGGCACATGCCACTGGCAGAGTTCCGCCGTCTCGTTGCGGTGCGTTCCGAGAAATACCTTCAGACTGACGGCGTTCGATTTCAAAGCCGATGCGAACTCGAGTTCGGCGGACGCATCGTAGGCCGGATTGCCGCCGAGGATCACCAGCAGGTCAACTTTTCCGGCGCGGATATCTTCGATAAGAGCGTGCAAGGATTCGTTTTGATTGACGGGATTGGAAGCGACGGGGTCGGTATAGAAAACCGTCTGGCCGACATTACCCAGCGCCTGATTGAGCGTGTGTGCGAGCGCATGAACCGCCGGAGGTTGATGATCGCCAGCGATAATGACACTGGATCCCTTGTGCGCCTGAAGATCCTTCCAAATGGCCAACAAGGACCTGCCAAACTCATTCTTTCCGCCGGCAATACCGTAGTCCGTCCCGGTTATGGCCGCCAGCGCACGCGCGAATCCCTCGACGTCCGAGGCCCGCACAGGAATACGATGATCCGCTTTCATCCCCGTCGAACTCGTCGTGCTCTCGACGACATACAACCGGTTCATGTTTGCATCAGGATTGCGGCGTGCCGCGAAATCGCGCGTGTAGCGTGCCGAGCCGGGGAATCCGGCGTAGAGGAAGTCGGCGTCGAGCGAAACGATCACGTCGGCTTTCGACAAGTCGTAGCGGGTCTCGACCACTTCGCCGAACGCCAGCTTCGCACCTTCATAAACGTTGTCGCGATTGATCGGCTCGTAAACGTGCCACTTCGCCTGCGGATTCGCCGCAAGATAATCACGGATCTGCGCCGCCAGCGTAGGCGAAGAAACCGTCTGTGTCAGAATCCGGACGCCGCCGCCCGCCAGTCCCTTCTCCACGCTCATGGGCCCGCGAACCGCTTCCAGAAATGCATTCCAAGAGCGCACGTCGCCCAGGTAAGTGATGTTCTGCGCCCGGTCGGGATCGTAGAGATCGAGAATAGAGGCCTGCGCGTAAACGTCCGTGCCGCCTAGGCTGGCCGGGTGTTGCGGATTGCCCTCAACTTTCGTCGGGCGGAAAAGATGGCTCTCGACCAGAATCGGCGAGGCATAACCGCCGAGCGTGAACACGGTCGCATAGAACATCGGCCGCCCGGGAATGACGTTTTCCGGCTGCCTCACATAGGGCACGATCTCGGTGATCGGCATCCGCGTGCAACCGGTCAAACCCGCGAGCGCCAGCGACGCGCCCATAGTTTTGAGGAACCCGCGGCGCGAGAAATCATCGAGCCACTCGGAAGCGCCCTTGGGAAACTCGCGGTGCAGCATCTCCTGAAACTCTTCGCTGCCGGCCAGTTCTTCGAGGCTGCGCCAGTATTCAGGCCCGGTCGCCTCCTCGGTCGCCTTTTCGAACTGCGCCTTCACTGTCGACAAGTCAAGCTGCTTGCGCTTGCTCGGGCAGACGTCCGTTCCGGCAGCCGTTCCAGCGGGTTTCGTTTTGTTCTCGTCGATGCTCATCGTTAAAATCAGCTCTCAGCTGTCAGCTCTCAGAATTAAAACCCGCCCTAGCGATGGCAGGTATTGCAGCTCGTAATGTCGCTGACCGACCGCACTTTGTATTGCTCCTTTAATGCATTTCCTAGCGCGTCCTGATCGGAGTACGCCGTGCCGTTCACTACAACCGGCTCACTCGTGGAAGGTTCCTCATAGCGCATGTTGAAAACCTGCTCGCGCGGCCGCAGATACTTTTCCGGAGCGCGGTGGCATTCCAGGCAAAATTCCATTTGCAGCGATGCGTACTGGTACGTCAGCGGCATCTGATCAATCGGACCGTGACAGGTATTGCACCCCACTCCCTTATTCACGTGGATGCTGTGATTGAAATAGACGAAGTTCGGCAACTGGTTGACGCGCGTCCATTCGAGCGAGCGTCCACTGCGGAAACTCTCGCGGACGGGCTCCAGATAAGCCGCGTTCGTCCAGATCTGCGCATGGCAGTTCATGCACGTCTTGGTGGGCGGGATGCCGGCGAAGCTTGATTGCTCGACCGAGGTGTGACAATAGCGGCAGTCGATGCCCAGCCCAGTCACGTGATGCTTGTGGCTAAACGGGACAGGCTGCGACTTGCGGACTCCGGCATAAGTGATGTACGGGGACCGCTCAATCTGCACCATGACCCAAAAGAGCCCCGCCACGGCAAGCACAGTCAGGACCATGGAGGCCCGGGCGATTGCATTGCTGCTGCGCGGAAAAATCTGCATTGAATGTGAAGTCTTTAATATTGCGGAATTGGCCCAGGCCTCTCCCGGTTGACCACGTTGGCATGATTTACGTCACATGCTACGGTGACGCAGGATACTGAAACACGTGAGTATAACAGTTGCCCGGTAAATTGGAACAGGCCACGCAGTTTTTTCTTGTGCCGGATAGCAAATTGAATGTTGAGAAAATCAACAGCCATTTTCTAAATAAATGTGCGATGAATCCGTTTCTTGAAAATGCTTCAGCCAAAAATCCTTAGCGCAGATTCATGACCAGGAGTTTTGGTTCGGTCATCTCCTGAATGGCGTCGCGCAGGCCCTCGCGGCCAAGTCCCGAATCTTTGACGCCGCCGTAAGGCATGTGGTCAATACGAAATGTGGGAACGTCGCCTGCAATCAAGCCTCCGACTTCGAGTTCGTCATAAGCCTCAAAAATGAGTTTGGCATCGCGGGTGAAAAGACCGGCCTGCAGGCCATATGTAGAGCTGTTGATCTGCTTCAGCGCGGAGGCGAAATCGTTGTAGGGCTCGACCGTGACCACCGGCGCAAAAATTTCCTGGCAATTCACTTTCATGTTGGGTTTGGTGCCGGTAAGTACGGTAGGCTCGAACAACGAGCCTTTGCGATTGCCTCCGCAGAGCAGGCGCGCACCGCCTCGCACCGCCTCCTGCACCCACTCGGCAGCGCGGACCGCGTCGCTTTCCCGGATGAGCGGGCCGAGGTCGCTCAACTCGTCGAGCGGATCTCCCACTTTCAACTTGCGGACTCCCGCCAGGAACAACTCGGTGAATTTTCCGTAGACGGAGTTCTCGACCAGAATCCGCTGTACGGAAATGCAGGACTGCCCAGCGTACGCAAATCCTCCGGTAACGCAGCGATCGGCGGCGTATGCAAGATCGGTATCGCTGTGGACGATGACACCCGAATTTCCTCCGAGTTCGAGAATGACTTTCTTCCTGCCCGCGTTGCTCTTGATCGCCCAGCCGACGGCGGCACTGCCCGTGAAGCTGATCAGCTTAATGCGTTCATCGGTCACCAGCAGGCCGGAATCTTCTTTCGAGAGCAATACCGCATTGAATCCGCCGTCCGGCCATCCCGCTTGCTGAATCACTTCCGCCAACAGCATCGCGGTGAGTGGAGTCTCAGGCGCGGGCTTGAGCACCATGGAACAACCCGCGGCCATGGCCGGCGCAACTTTATGCGCGACCAGGTTCAAGGGGAAATTGAAAGGTGTAATGCCGGCGACGGGGCCGAGAGGGAAGCGTTTGACGATGCCCCAACGCCCGGCCGTGGACTGCTGCCAGTCCAGCGGCAAATATTCGCCGTAGCCGCGAACCGTCTCTTCGGCGGCGATATTGAAGGTAAAAACAGCGCGATCAACTTCGCTGCGAGCGCTCTTGATGGGCTTGCCCGCTTCCAGCGCGATGGTGCGCGAAAACTCTTCTTTGCGATCGTGAATGCCAACCGCAATCTGGCGCAGAACTCGCTGGCGCTCGAAGGCGGGCAATCGCCGGGTGGTTCCAAAAGCCTTGACGGCGGCGGCAATGGCGGCTTCCGCGTGTTCGCGGCGTCCCTGGTGAACGCGCGCGATGATGGCGCCATCGTAAGGCGCGCGCACCTCGACGATGTCGCCCTCTTCCAGCCACTTCCCGTCCAGATAAAAACCATGGGTTGCAACCGGAGTCACCGTCAGCTCGGCCATGCCTCCACCTCTATCGAAAGTATTCGTGATTCAATTCTGATGACGCGTCTTGCCCCGCGGCTCCCACGTTCCAACGATTATAAACTTCGCGAGCAACCCGTGATCGACAACCGCGCGACCGCATGCAGCGCTTGGATGTCATTTGCCGGTTTGGGGTTTGAAGCGGTCGTCGACTTCCACCTGATATCCCGCGACTAGGCGATTGGTTTCGTTCGCCATGCCGACTACCGACATCAATTCTTTGAACTGAGCGTCGGTCATTCCTTTCGCTTGCGCCGCGGCCGTATGCGAGGCGATGCAGTATTCGCATTGGTTGGAAACCGATACGGCAACGTAGATCATTTCTTTCGTGAGCGGATCGAGCGCACCCGGAGCCATGATCTGCTTGATGTCTTGCCAAGTCCGCTTGAGCAGCACCGGATCGTGCGCAATTGCCTTCCAGAAATTGTTGATCCAGTCGGTCTTGCGCGTAGCCATGATGTCGTCGTAAACGGAGCGGACTTCGGGGCTGGCGTCGGCGTATTCGATCAGGCCAAATAGTGACATGAGTTCCTCCAGTTCTTCGTGTTCCGTAGTGTCCTTGGTGGTTCCCGGGCCTTTCTTTACCGAAGAACACTAAGGCACGCGAAGGAAAGCCACACTACAGCGCCGCCGTCTCGTGAATCATCCGCCCTTCTGCAAAGCGCGAGAAGTTGAGCAGAGATGCGTCGATCAGGTCGGTTGTTCCGGTCAGAATCAAATCGCTAAGAATTTTTCCGGTAGCGGGCGAATGCATCACGCCGTGCCCACTAAAGCCGTTGGCGAAGAAAAAGCCGGGAACCTCGGGCGATTCGCCGAGAATGGGATGGTGATCCGGCGTCATTTCATAAAGTCCGGCCCATGCCCGCTTGGGATTGATCTCGACATTTTCGAAGATGGGTACGCGATCGGCGGCGCGGGTCAGGATCTTCTCGATGAAACTCGGGTCGAAATCCGTCTTGTAGCCGGGCGTTTCTTTCGGATCGTTCCAGGCCAGCAGAAATCCGCGGCTTTCGGGGCGAAAGTGGAAGCCGGTGGACATGTCGACAATCATGGGCGCGGTGTGCGGAAACTGGTCAAACGGTTCCGTGGGAACCAGCATTCGCCGCAAAGGTTCGACGGGAAGATCGATGCCCGCCATCTTCGCAATCGAAGCCGCCCATGCTCCGGCGCAGTTCACCACGATGCGCGCGGAAACCGTGTCGCGCGTCGTCGCGACTTCGAAGCTCCCGCGTTGCCCAGCAGCTTTGCGCGTGATTCCCGTGACAGTCGTATTTTTCCAGAGCGTGGCGCCGTGATCGCTTGCCCAGGTCATGAAGCCGACCATGGCGCTGTTGGGATCGACAAAACCATCGGTGGAGCAGAAGCTGCCGCCGACGATGTCGTCGCCGCGCAAAAGCGGAAACTGGCCGCGGATCTCATCGCCGCCGACAAGGCGCACGTTCTTCAATCCCATGGCAATCTGTTTTTCGTAGTTGGCACGCAGATACGCGAAGTGCTTTTCGCTGGTCGCGCAAAAAAGATATCCCTGGGGCCGGTAATCGCACGGGTACCCGAGTCGTTCGTCGAAGCTGGCATAGAACGGGATCGAGTACAGCGACATCTGAATATTGACTGGGGTAGAAAACTGCGCCCGCACTCCGCCCATGCTCTTGCCCGTGGATCCCTTGCCTTGGGCAGTCTCGCGCTCAATCACGAGAACATCCTTGCAACCGGCTGCGGCAAGGTGGTAGGCGATGCTGGAGGCAACGATCCCTCCGCCAATCAGAACGACTTCTGCGGTATGCATATTGCCAAACAAATGGTGCGAAACAATAGTAAATGGTTGTGTGGGGACGGGGCTCCCCTCCGTCGCGGCGGGGCCAAGCCCCGCCACCACACGGTCCGTCTCCAAGCGGGAAGTTAGGCTCTGACTCTTGCAAACACCTTAGGAAGTTGCCGCAGCAATGGCGACCCGGGCCAGTACCACGATTGCGAACCATCCAAACACCACCGCGAACGCGGTTCCACGTTTGACCTTGCTGATGCATGTAATTCCGATGGCGGTCAGGACGAGGGTCCAGAGGCTGAAGACATCCAACGGCGTCAGCAGGGCGCGCAGCACCGCGGAGCCATCTGGGCCGATGAAGTATCCGGCATTCGTAGCCACGGGGTTCTGAATGTTAAATCCATCGCCGCTGACTCCCGCCAGAATCGACACGATTGCCAACAGCGTCCCCAGCAGTTGCGGCAGTCTGGTATAGACAACCAGAGCGAAGATGGCCTTGTAGGTCAAGTCAGCGTCCGCGACAAACTTGAGAGTACCAAACAGGACCGCCGCGAAGATTGCGTAGACGCCAAGCACGATCACGGGAGCAGAGTAGGAGATGATTGTGGTGAGAGTGACTTGCTGCTGCATGACCTTTTGTTTTTGGTCAGCCGGCAAGCGGTCAATTCTATCGGCCTGCGCGGGTTGCAACTGGATCTGGTTGTCCACTACCTTGCGAAAGCCTATCTTCTGATCGACAACGTAGATAAACAGCAGGGAGACGATGGCAATGATCAGGAACGGCGCCCACCAACTGGCGTTCCTGCAAAAGTCGGTAAAGGTTCTGGTCGGCGCAAAAAAAGTGCAGATGAGGCGCTGTCCTTCCGACAGCGGTGCTGGTTCTTGCGAAGGCTGTGTTAACGCAGATGGGTTGGTTGCCATACGGTTTTCCCTGACAGGACGAGATTGTAGTGCCCTTTTGGCGGAAGAACAACGGGACCCGAGAGGATTGCAGCGGTGAGAGGTCAGATTGCAGAAGTGAAACCGACACCCTGTGAATTCCAGAATTTACTTCTGCAATCTGACTTCTGCAATCTGCAATCTTACGATGCCGCCATCTCCGGCGTTGCCGCCAGCAGTTTGCGGGTGTAGGTGTGCTGCGGTTGGGCGGTAATCTGCTCCGTGCTTCCGATCTCGACGATCTTGCCCTGGTACATCACCGCAATGCGGGTCGAGAGGTAGCGCACAACTGGCATGGAGTGCGAGATGAACAAATATGTGAGACCGAAATCGCGCTGCAGCTGTTGCAGAAGATTCACGATCTGCGCGCCGACACTAACATCGAGAGCGGAAACTGGTTCATCGGCGACGATAAACTTCGGCCGCAGGGCCAGCGCGCGGGCAATGCCGATGCGTTGCCGCTGCCCTCCGGAAAACTCGTGCGGATAACGGGGCATGGCCGACTCGTCCATTCCGACCGAACGCAACAGTTCCGCAACGCGCTGGCGGCGATCCAGCGTCTTTGGATGAAGCGCATTTTGATGAAGAATGAGCGGCTCGGCGATCACGTCCTCAACCCGATAGCGCGGGTCAAGGGAGCCGAACGGATCCTGGAAGATGATCTGCATATTGCGGCGCAGCCGGCGCAGCTCCGGCCCGTTCGCCGTCAGGAGATCAACACCGTCAAAAACGATGGCGCCCGAAGTCGGCTCGATGAGACGCAGAATGAGCCGTCCTAGCGTGCTTTTGCCGGAACCGGATTCGCCCACCAATCCCAGCGTCTCGCCTTCATGGATGTCGAGGGACACATCATCCACGGCGCGAACCTTGCCAACGCGCCGGCTGCCGAACGGAGATTCGGCAAGATCGAAAATCTTGGTCAGGTTGCGAACTTCGAGCAGAGGCACGGATTACCCTTCTTGACTACACATTCCATATTCCAGAATATGAAATGCTACCTGCTTTCACCCCGCGATCATGGGTACGGCCGCCAGCGCCGCCAACATGCCGACGGTACGGGCGCGGCTGAAGTGCTCGTGCAAAATGATGCGAGCCAGCAGAACCGTAACCGTGGGATAAAGTGAACTGAGCACGACCGCATCGTCCAGGCGCCCGATTTGCGACGCTCGGATGAAGACCGCGCTGCCCGTGACGTCGAAGATTCCGGCGAGCAGGGCAATCGCCAGCATCGGCGTCGGTACCGCGCGTAGATATCTTCCGAACAGAACAATGCTGCCCGTGACCAGGAAGGCCCCGGATCGCGAGCAGGCGGCGATCCATAAAGGAGACGCATTGCCAGCCTGGTGGACGCACAGGTAAAACCCAGCGAAGCCGATTCCGGCCAGCACGGCCATGCCTAAGCCTTCAGGGCGTCCAGCGCCAGCTTCGGTCCGTGAGATCAGCCAGACGCCGATTCCAGCGAGAATAAAACCGAAAACGTGGCGATAGCCCGGAAAGCCCTCCGCAAAGCTGGTCACAATGGCGGGAATTGCAGCGCCCACAACAGCAGCCACGGGCGCAACCATGCCCATATTTCCGCTCGCCAAGGCACGGTAGAACAAGGCCAGAGCCATGCCCCCGACCGCGCCGGAAATCAACGACCAAACTACGCCGGTGTTGCCAAGAAATGGCTGGTGCATTATCAGCGCGATCGCGGCGATCGCGACCAATCCGCTGATGTGAACGATGGCCGTGAATAGAAACGCATTCACGCGCCGCGCGCCCACTCCGCCCAGAAAATCGCTCGCACCCCAGACCCCAACTGCAGCCAAGCTATAAGCGGCAGGGATGTACTGGGCCGGGACGGACATGGGAATACGAGATTAGCACGCGGCGAGCGCGAACCACGCAAGGACAACGATCGCTTCAATGATTCTGCGAAGGCGCGGGCAAACCACGCCTCTACAGGACAGGAAAGTCTAAACCGCAACCACCTCCGGTTGCGTCTTTCCCGCCAGCAACTGCCGCAGCACGTATTGCAGGATCCCGCCGTTCGCGTAGTAAAGAGCTTCCTGCGGAGTGTCGATGCGAACGCTTGCTTGAAATTCCGACGTCTTTCCGCCCTTCACGCGCACCGTAATCGTGCGGCCGGAAGAAAATTTCTCGACGACCTCGCGAATCCCCGCGACCTCGAAGACTTCTTCGCCCGTCAACTTCAGCGTCTCGGCATTTTCCCCGGTGAGAAACTGCAACGGCAAAATGCCCATGCCGACGAGGTTGGAGCGGTGAATGCGTTCGTAGCTTTCCGCAATCACGGCGCGAACGCCGAGCAGTCGCGGTCCCTTGGCTGCCCAGTCGCGCGAAGATCCCGAGCCGTATTCCTTACCGGCCAAAATCACGAGCGGCACTTTCTCAGCATGGTACTTTTCGGATGCGTCAAAGATCGACATTTCGGCGCCATCGGGCAGGTGCCGGGTGAATCCACCCTCGGTGTTCACCATTTTATTTCGCAGTCGGACATTGGCGAATGTGCCGCGCACCATCACCTCGTGATTGCCGCGACGCGAACCGTAAGAATTGAAATCGGCCGGTTGCACGCCATGAGCAATCAGGTATTTGCCAGCCGGACCATCTTTCTTGATCGAGCCCGCGGGTGAAATGTGGTCGGTCGTGACGCTGTCGCCGAGCACGGCCAGCACGCGCGCGCCCTTGATGTCCCCGACGGCCGAGGGCTTGAGCGTCATGTCATCGAAGTACGGCGCCTGGCGAATATAGGTCGAATCCTTTTCCCAGGCGTAGGTCTCGCCCTTCGGAACCGGCAGCCCGCGCCAGCGCTCGTCTCCCGCGTACACCTCGCCATAGCTCTTGCGGAACATCTCCGACGTAATCGCGATCGACATCGACTGTTCGACTTCTGACTGCGAGGGCCAGATGTCGGCGAGGTAAACCGGCTTGCCGTCTTTACCCTTACCGAGCGCATCTTTGCGCAGATCAACGTCAATGCGGCCAGCCAGCGCGAACGCGACCACCAGCGGCGGCGACATCAGGTAGTTGGCGCGGACTTCGGAGTTGATGCGTCCTTCAAAGTTGCGATTGCCGGAGAGTACCGAAGCGACCACTAGATTCTTCTCATCAATCTCTTTCGAGACCTCAACCGGCAACGGACCAGAGTTCCCGATGCAGGTGGTGCAGCCGTAGCCGACGATGTGGAACTTCAGCTTCTCCAAATACGGCATCAGGCCGGCTTTTTGGAGATACTCGAGCACGACTTTCGATCCCGGAGCCAGCGACGTTTTGACCGTCGCGGGCACCGTGAGGCCGCGCTCGACTGCCTTTTTCGCCAGCAGGCCAGCGGCGATCATGACCGACGGATTCGACGTGTTTGTGCAACTGGTAATCGCCGCAATCACCACGCTGCCATGGCGCAACGCGTGCCCATTTCCCGAAATGTGTTCGTGGACGTTCGGGTCCTCAACCCCAACTGCCGTTGGATTTCCGCCTTCCTGCTCCCAACTGTTGACCTGCTTGGGAGCGATGTCGGCTGGAACTGCCGCGGCGGCTTTGGTCTTTGGCTTAATCAGCGACGGCAATGCCTGCGCAAACGATTCGCCTGCTTT
>Ga0302320_10025654_pt1 | contig 11446 bp, 21 predicted proteins | sample Bog_T0_3_FD_202130 | JGI IMG/M metagenome (GOLD analysis project Ga0302320, IMG submission 202130) | Peat permafrost microbial communities from Stordalen Mire near Abisko, Sweden - Bog_T0_3 | ecosystem: Environmental > Terrestrial > Soil > Wetlands > Peat | place: Sweden: Abisko, Stordalen Mire... | reverse complement strand
TTAGCTTTAGAGATAAAAAGATCATATTATAGATCCAAAGACATAGTTGGACCTTACCTATTAGTTAACATCAAAGGAGGGGTGGGATATTATCATGTTGTTAATAAATTTCCAAATTTATTCTGAACTTTTTCATAATTATAGATTGATGAAAATACTATTTTTAAGAGAATAGGAGGGTCTATTATTGGAGAATCTGCCTTCAAAGCTTTGTCCAAATTAATGAGTGACTACTCCAATTCAGAGGAGGCTTATAAATCGGGAATTTGGGGAGATAATATCAAAATAGACATGACAGTTGAGGATATTTACGGTGACAAATTAACAGGTTTGGGACTTTCAAAGGATATCATTGCATCGAGCTTTGGAAAAGCTGTTACGGACAAATCCAAATTGAAATTTTCCCAAATGGATCTCATTCGAAGTCTAATTACAATGATCGCAATCAATATTGGACAAATGAGTTGGCTTTATGCGGAAATCGAAAGATTAAAAAATATCATTGTTGTGGGGAGCAAATTTGTTGGAGATGAATTTTACTTTATGTTTCAGGTCATTTCTTTTAAGGTTTTTTTTATATGATAATTTTGATATTTTAGAGTGTTTTGAATGCCTATGCAAAATCTGAAAGAAAAATAATTTTTGTTGAAAACTCAGATTTTTTGGCAACAATATCTCCTCTGACAGAAATTTCAAAGAACCTGTCTGGCCATTAATTTAACTAAATTGTAGTTTTTTTTCTTCAAATAAAAATCAGATTTCATGTTTTTTCTTCTCTTTCCATTAAATAAATTAATCCAAAAACATTAATATTTATTTAATTTTTTCTTAGTATTTTTAAAGTGATTATTTCTCTTTTTTTTCATTTTTTATTAATTTTTCTTCCAACCTAAATTTTTTCAATTTTAAATTTTAAAAACTAAAAAATACAAAATTATCTTCGTTTCCAATGATTCAATAATCTTTCCCTGCTTATTTAAAATTTCTTCAATAAAATCTAATTTTTCTTGATTGGTTTCATCATTATCTAAATATGTCTCTTCAGCTCCAGATTTTTCTTCATCTTCAATGAAAATATTTTTCATGCTTGACTTGTATTCTTTTTATTAATTATTTTATGTCTTTATAAAATAATGGATTAACCCTTTGGCTTGTTCGATTTTTTGTTAATATTTTTAGAAATATTTATAAAAGGAGCAGGGTTTGAGAAACAAACATCATTGTTGTCTTTAACAACATTTTTTTTTAATTTGGCATACATGTCTGGATTTTCCATTCTCATAAAGCTTAATAACTTGTTCGAGTGCGTACATTTTTAATGCAAAAATTTGATTTTTTAAATACTTTATTACTGATAACTCCAAGTTGGCAAGCAGAATCACTAATGTAATAAAAAGGTGAAGAGCTGTCATGTTGTCCAAAATCAAGACCTAGTTCAGTCAAAAAAATATTCAAAAATTTGAATTTACATCCGAAATTCTCTCCATATTGAAGCTCTTTCACAGTTTTAAACAACGTACTTTTATCTTTGTCGTTTAGGAGATCATCTCTGAATTCCTTTAGAATTGTGTCGTCAAGACATGTTAGTTTCTGATTTTCGAGTGACTTTGGAGAAACTATTTCATCAAAGTTAGTTATAGTTTTATCTTGCAAAGTTTTTTTCATGAAATTCATTGACTCAGCTGTGTTATCGTAAACTTTAACACTGCCCAATAAAATAAAATAAAGTGCATTGACCTTCTAAAAAAATTTTTAAGGAAATAAAAAAAATAACAACTGACATTTTTAGGAGTCAAAATGAGCTTGTTTGGATCCACAAATAAGTCTTCCATATAGTTTAATAATATTTCTTTAACCTTTTATAAAATCAGAAGCAAATTCAAATTTTAAATTATTTTTTCAACCTCTATTTGACTCAGATTTTTAAAAATATCACTCATTATCATCATATCTAGAATATCTTCTCTATGTTTACTTTTATATTGTTGAAGTCCAGCTTTTAATCTGGGTAGTATATCTGATAAATTTAATTGGTAAGTCATGAAAAGTTATTACCTGGAAATTCAAATTGCAAGCTTTCATAATCAGCCTTATTTAAAGATTCCAAAATAGAAAATTCAACCGAATTAACATCTGAAGTTCTTCTTGAATTTGAAATCAATGCGATCTTAAAATTAAAATATTAAAAATACCTACATCAAATTGTACTTCTCCAAAATAAGAACCTTTTTTTAGAAATATTGAAAGTGGCTTTCTATCCTTTGTTTTTGCCGCCACTTCCACCACACCTTCTGCTAAGAAATACATTTCGTTTCCTTTTTCTCCTTCCCTAATAATTTTGTCTCCAGGCATATAAATTTCTGTCTTTAATTTTTGTATTATTCGAAGAATTTCATTTGTTTCCAAATGGCAAAAAAGAGGCACGTTCATTATAAGATCCTTATGAAGAAAGATCATACATTCTTTTTGCAAAGGGATTGACAATTCAGAAAAATCGCTCATTTGCTCAAATATTTTCCTCTTTCTCCAGCAGAAATCGAAATACTCAAACACTCGATTGCAAAGGGACGAGGGGATATTTTTCTGCTTTAATTTGAATTCGAGCTCACTCAATTTGTTTTGATAGATCGTATTTTTGGAGTTGAGTTTCATCATCAGAAGAGAAATATTACCAAACAGCATTGCAATCAAAATCGACCCGATAATAAAAATCATGATACAAAACACTGCTTGAGATGGAGTGCATGGACCAATGTCGCTTCCTAAAATCACCATAAGAACACAATATATACAATCAACATATCTACAAAAAAATAAATGAAAAAGTTACTAAAAATAAAAAAAAGAACTTTTCTGTGTTTGAAGTGTTTTCGTAAAAAAGATCTGACATATATGTCACATCTTGACTCTGCAGAGCCCCATAGGTGGCTCTCATATTTGAGGGCACCCAATTTGTCCAATCAGTTGCTGCCCCATTCTGATAAATAGAATAAGCTAAAGCATACCACATACATGTAATCCAATGAACCTATAAAATCTTGTAATTTTTATTGAAGAAAGTTTTACTATCATCAAAAATGCAAAAAAATATCTTAAGATCTTGTATAAGATCTTTAATGAATTGTCATTTAAAAATCTAATCAATCTATTTATTCTCAGCAATCTTAAACTTTTCGTCAACATCACCCATTTTATATTTTTTCCTGCTCCTGTACTTGTGACAATTTCAGAAATCGGCAGGGAAGAAATTATATCAATTAAAAAATTCCAAGATTTTATATATTTTTTGGTGATTAAACTTGGACTAATTATTTCATCTGTTTCATCATTAAAATAAGTTGTCCGGAAATTCAATACAATATCAACCCAAAAAAATGTGAGAACGATATATTCAGGATCAAAACCATCCATAAAATCATCAAACGCCAATTGAAGCGGAACGTATATAGAGGTCAAAGCCACCATTAAAAGCATTAAAAAGTCCCATCCCATTTTAAAATTGGACTGATTGGGAATAATTAGAAATGGATATTGATATTGTGCATTTCCTTTTAACCTTAATAATTTCTTCAATTTTTTTTTAATCGATATTAAGTGTTACCGTTCGACTCTTGTAATTCTATCCTTTCGAATCAATCCTAAATTCGAGATGTTTAGTTTTTCTGCTTCATGTAAATCATCTATATCAATGGTTAAATTTTTAAAAAATGAAAAAATAAACTTAAATTATTTTTCATTGATTGTCTAAGATCGGGAACACTAAAATGACGTATTAATTTATCGTTGGGTTTCGTTTCTTTTTCTTTGCTTTGTGTTTTTGTAAGATCGAGAGCATCAAAGAATAAACTTTTTTCTTCTAGGTTTCTGTGCAAAACCAAATACAAACACATAAAAAAAAAATTATAGAACATTGTTGATGTTGCTTTTGGGAAATTCAAAACATCGGATTTTAAACTATTGTTCATCAGGTAATTATTCATCATTTTTCTCCTGAATTTATGAAAAATAAATTAATTAATTTATTTAAATAAAAAAGGGAGGCCTTGGGTCAAATTTTATTAAAAAATGTTTAAAAACTAAAATTTGAAATTTTTTTTTTTAATTTGATTTTAGTTAAAACATTGAAAATAATTTTTTTTTTTTTAAGAATATAATAAAAAAAAATTCATTGCACATAAATTTTTTTCATTATAAATATTCATGAAATTTTTAAATTTATGAAAGTTCATTTTACTATGAAAAACAAATATTGGAATCAAGCATCTTCTATTTCATTTTCTTCTTTTTCTGGATTTTCTAATATTTCTTCATGTTCTTTTCCTTGGTTTTTTTGCTTTTCCTCAAAACCTTTAACCAATTTTTTAAATGTTTTGCCATTGACATGTTTTTCCAACACAGAAAGTCTTTTAATTAGCTTTTTTTTCGTCAGTTTGCAAAACAAAAACTTTCTATTTTGTAAAAAAAAAAAATATGTATGAAAAAATAAAAAATAAATCATTGAACTTGTCTTTTTTATATTCGACCAAATGAGGTAAATACTTACCGACATCCACAACTTTGTCTTTGGCAATTTTATAGCTTCTGCTCTTAAATTATCTTAGTAATCAATATTTATATTTTGGGGAGGGATAAAATACATTCAAATATGAATTAAATTCTTCAAGAGAAGCTTTCAAATCATGTCCTGTTGTTTTGCAATGTATCTAAAACCAATATTTAAAATTTTTAATGGCTAAATTCAGACTTTTCCGTTCGCAAGAATTTCAAAATCCTCATTTTTATCCACTTTTTTCTTCAAAGATCCCTTTTTTTTCAACATGTGTCAAAAATACAAGAACTCTTAAAAATTTATCAAAGACAAAAAAAGATTTATAAAAAAAGTCTAAAAACATGAGAAAAATAATTTTCGCTGTTTTAAAGCCAAAATTCACCCCATCTTTTCTCAAACAATCCAATAAATCTCTTTACTTCTCCAGTGCATTCAATTCTTATTTCTCGACAACTAAAGAAAAAGAAGAAGTAAAACTTGACTCTCAAGATTCACATGATGATTTCAAGCCTAAAGTCAAGCCCACCCCTGAATACGAAACCTTTTACCCAGAAATTGAAAAGGTCTTCAAACTCATTATTTGTGATTTTAAATGATTTTATTTAGACATTAAAAGAAAACAAAGTAGTTCTTTTTATGAAAGGAGTGCCTCAGCATCCCCAATGTGGATACAGTAATTTTGTAGTTGAAGTGCTCAAATATTACAGTAAATGACTCTCAAAATTTCTATAATGATAAATACTTAATTTCTTAAGAAATCAGCGATTACAAAGCAGTGGATATTTTAAAAAACCCAGGTATTCGAGAGGCAGTGAAAAAATACTCAAAATGGCCAACTTACCCCCAATTATACATAGATGGAGAACTACTTGGAGGATGTGACATTGTGAACGAAATGCATAAAGAAGGGACATTAAAAAAACACTTGGCAGAGCATGGATTGGTTCCTAAACAATAAAATTAAATGAAGAGGAAATTTCGGTTTTAGCTTTAGAAATAGTCTAAATTGGTTTTGATCTAAAAATTAAAGTTTCCGGGATTTTATATATTCCCAAAAAAATCAAATTCAAATTCAAAAAAAATCCAATATATTAAATTAAAACACTCCTCAATAAATATCAAATATAGACCTAATCTCAATGAGATCATCTTTCATGCATACCAATGATTCAATATCCTCTTGTTCTTCCCTTCCCAGATCAATCTTTCCAAAGAATATTTTTCCCATAGAAAAGGATTCAGGCAGTTCATGCAAGTGCTTTGAGCATTCAAATGAAAGTTCCTCTTTTGGTGCAAATCTTTCCTCCAAAGCTCGAAATATTTACCCGTTTTGTGCCAAATCATGCAATTTTGCTAATTTGAATACCGGAGCAAAATATTCGAATATTCCAACCGCAATCAAAGAAAACTCCAACCAGGAAATCAACCGACGCAACACCATCAAACTTAAGAATGGCAATCCTGAACCTTCAAGTAAACCAATCAGCTCATCCACCAACGCACTTTGTCCAAATACGTTGAAAAGAAAAGTAACTGAAGAATCGAAGCCAAATTTGCAAGTTCTGAGTGCAAAAAGGAACAGCAACAAAATTCCCACTATAAGAGTTGTTTCGTTTTTGAAAGTTGATAAAGGAAAGATCATAGGTAGAAGGAACTTCAGATGCTTTCTTGAGGATGAACTCGATATGCCTTTGAACATTAACAAATATCTACAAAACACAGAAAATGATGATGATGTGGAAACTGATGATGAAACTTTAGAATACTACATTAATAAGGTTAGAGGTCAATTAGAAGAGGCAGTGGAAGCTGAACGAGCCTTGAAAAAAAAAGAGGCTATGGAGAAAAAGGCAAAAGAAAAAGCGGAAGAGCAAAAAGAAAATGTGCAGAAGATGAAAAAAAATACTCAGGATCCTGTAAATTTTTCTCATTTTAATCGAGATCATATTAAAACAGAAACAGTAGAAGATTTTCAAAGAGTAAGGAGCAAAACGTTGAAAGTTCTGAATAATTATAAATAAATTTTTCGTTTTTGTCGTGTTGTTCGAGTATTTGTTTTTTTTTAAAAAAACTTCCATTTTGATTTATAAAAAATTAAGTTTCCTTTTTCTTCTATTATCCAAAGAATAAAGTTTTTATTATTAAATGCTTTTTCCACTTTCGGAAAAGAAAACCTTATCAAAAAAAAATGTGTCCAAACTCATGACATCCACGAAATCTTCAAATAAAGACAAAGAAACAACCGAAGATAACCTTCAGAGCTCCAAAAAAATGAATTACTTTACTCCTAAGGGCTACACTGTGAAACAGCAAAAAGTGTATAGTTCAAAGAAAAACACCAAAATTGAAGATTCTTTATTAACATCTTCATCCGGCAGCAACTTTTTGGCTCAGTCAGAGATTCCCAAAGGCAAGCATAACAGAAAGGAATATTAAAATATTGTTTAATTTATTAAGAGTATTCTCAAGAATGGAGTGATATTAAGCATCAACAAAGAGTTAAAGAATATTTTTCTGATAAATCTGTGAGCCAACAAACTAAAAGAATTCTGGAAATTCTTTCAAAAGAAAGGAACAAACATAAACAACTCACAGAAAATACGCTTCAATCGTTTATCCATAAAAATTTCAATGAAGACATGCCTGATAGATTGAAGACATTCGAAAAATTTGCTTTTAGCAATGTGGAAAGAGATGAACACAAATATATTAAACCTATTCTTTCAGAAATCAAAACTTTTAAAGAACCACATGGGACGATGCTGATCACTGATTTATGGTCCAAAAATTTACAAAAAGAGTGCCTTGAAAAAAGCAATATGCTCAATGAAAAGAAAATGTTGGAGAAATATTTATTTTATAAAAATAAGAGCAAAAAAATCGAAAAAAGCGAACAACTGCCTGTGATTTTAACACGGAAGAATGAACAAACTTTAAAGAATGAAGTTTCAATGGAAAAAGAAAAGCAGAATGCGAAGCCGTCTATTGTGAAAAAAATTTGTTTAACCAAATTCAAGAAAAATAATGAAGAAAAGTAAATTTTGATATTATATTTTTTCAAATGTATTTGTTTATGAAGAAATCAAGTCATAATGAAAAAACTGGAAAATATTTTGGATCTAATTGTAACTCTTAATAAAGAAAATATCTCCGATAAAAAGTACTTTTTTGCATTTGACTAAGAAAATCTAATTTTTTAAAAAATAGAGATTTGGCAACTCCTCAAATAATATAAGAAAATCCGAAAAAAAAATACGTTAAATTTATATCGTTTTATTTTGAAATTAACAAATTTTTTACTTGAATAATTATTTTCTTCATAATATTTGCTTTTTTAATAATAATGAAAAAACAATATTTTTTTTTAAAAAAGGAAGAAATGTTATTTAAATATAATAGAGAAAAAATTTGAATTTAAAAAAAGCAAATATTAAAATATTTTACAAGGATCACAAGATCGAACTTCAACCTTAATTTTTTCAGAAGTTGGAATTTTTTCCTTTTCATTCTTCTTTCTTGGAGATTTTTTCTTTCTTTTTGAAACAAATTTGATATCATCATTTGGAAAAATTGATGAACAAACAAAAAATTTTTTCGGTTTTATGTTGTTTGTCGAAGGTGCTTTGGTATCAAAATTTTCGATATTATATAAAGGTTTTTGCGAAGTTTCATGACCATCAGATAGATAATTGCGCTGAATTTCTGAAACGTCTAGAAGTTCCTTTGCATTTTTTTCAAAAGAAGTGGAGTTTTTTTCTTTGAATGAAAAATTATTTAATGATTAATAATTTATAATTTTTTTACCGCTTAACACTTCCTCCACAAAGAAAGAATTGTCATAAAAGCCAAAATCAGTTTTATATTTGTTTAATTTTGAATATTTTTCCTGTCCTTTGGAAACTCGTTTTGTTCTCAAAAGAAAATGATAAATTTAAATTAATTATGAAAAAACCAACTTTCTAAAGGTAATTTTCTCAGGTTCCAATTCCATAATTAAATTTTCTTTCTGTTGAGTTTGGTCGCAAGAATAATATTTAGGGGTCACCTTTTGAATCGGGGCTCCGAAATCTTCTGACTTCATGCATATTTCCCCATATTTTTCATTTATCTTCTGTTTTTCCATGGATGTTTTTAATTGGTTCATTTTGTCCACAAAACTTTCTTCCATTTCAAATTTTTCTGATTTCAACTTACTTCAAATTTTTTTTTAATAATTAAAAAACAAATTTTTACTCTATTTCTTGACTTAAAGTTAAAACACGAGTTGACAATCCTTCGTTCTTAGTTGACATCGATTTATTCTTCAATTGATATATTATTTTTTTGTTCATTGAATTATTAATACCTTTTTCTCGAAAAATGCTATTCTTTTCTTCAAAGTTTCAAGTTCAATTTTCATTTCATTTTTTTCATCATTTAACAATTTTTTCTCGTTTATAATAAGTTCATTTTCGGAAATTAAGCTTTCATTTTTTTGCGTTAATTTATCTATTTTTATCCGATTTTCTTCAATGGTTTTTTGCAGATTCAATATGGATTCCAAATTGCTTTCAAGTTCTTTTTCTAAATGTATGATCATTTTTTCGTATTCCTTTATTTTTGATTGAATTTCCTGGTCTTCTTCTTTTGAAATCACCTTAATTTCCTCCTCTATTAGATTGTTTTTATCACATTCAAGTTTTATTTGATCGTCTACAATTTTCGACTTCAATCTTTTCTTATCGAGCATGGGACTGTCTAAAATCATTGAGGAATCAAAACTCCTTTGCCTCAAACATGCTGAACTCTGTCTTTTTCTGGAATCCTCGATTTCATTTTCTAAAATTTCGATCTAAGCTAAATTTAAATTGAAAAAAAATCTTTATTTCTATACTGCTTTGAGCGCCTCCTCATATTTTTTTCTATAGTAAATATGTAAGTCTTCAGAGACAGCATATCTATTCGCAAAATCAGATTTTGATAATTCTCCATGAATTTCCTTAATGGCTATTTATTTCATTGTTTTCCAAAAATATAGTTTACTTGGAGACAAATAATTAATTCTTGAACTGTCGTTCTCTTTAACTCTTTGATAAAAAGCTTTTCTTGAGATTCCAGCTCCAAATTATCAATAAAATTTTGTATTTTTTCTAAACTCATTTGTATCGTTGAGTTCAAAATTTTTAATTTTTTGTTATTTTAGAATTGCAATTATTTCATATTTATTATATTTATTGACTTTGCAATTTTTTCTAAATTAAAATAATTTTATTCAAGTCAAGCCAAAAACTAATAGAAAAAGAGAAATTTTGGCGCAGGTCCCATTTCAAATTTATAAAATAAACAAAGTGAATATCATAAGTAAAATTAATTACAACAATAAAGCAGATATAAAAAATCATTAAAAAAAAGAATATTCTTTTGAAAAGATCGATACTTTGTTGTTCTTTTCCTTAAAAGCGTATTTATTAGTTTTAGGGAACATTATATTTAATTGTTAATAAATGAAAAAAAATATCAATGGATCATTAACTTTATATAGTGTTGTCACCCCTGAATTTGAAATTCCTAAAAAAATTATAATTTAAAAATTTATCTAAGAGTCATGAGTTCTATGAAAAAAAACGAAGGCAATTCAGAAGGCATGTTTTTTTTGAATTATAATTTGAAGTTATAGATTTTGTTTGACAGGCAAAAATTGGATTGATTATTGTGATGAGGAGAGCGATAATTGTAATCTCAACCCGAAAACTTTTTGTTTTTCTTTGAAAAATTAAATATTTTAAGTTGATTCTCCAAAAAAAAAAACTCCGAAAATAAGTCCAAAAACATCTCCCATGAAAGAGGATTTTATTTTAGAAGAAAACGATCCAAGTCAGTTTTTTCTAAGTTTTGATTTAATAAAAAAGTTTGAATCTAGTCGACGAAAAGAAAAAAAATGAGCCTAACGAAATGGGTTAAAATTTTTAATTTTTTTCATATTTAATCTTTTCATAAAAGACTCCCTCAAAAAAGACATCAACAATTTGAATAGGACCACCATCTATTTGAACCTATTCAATTTAGATTACAACACAAAGGAATCAGATATTCGAGACTATTTTAGATCAGTGGAGATGTTAGAGATCAACATGGGACTTATCGCTAAAGGGGTTGTCGACATCAAATTACGATCGAAGACTGAAGCTTTGCAAATAGCTGAGATTGGAGGAGGGGTATAAATAATTATTATAAAGAAAGTTTTTGAATTAATCAACCTTTTGTCTTAATTTCCAGAAAATATTGAGAAGAGACTTCTATATTCGTCTAAGTAAGGTTAGTAGAAAAGTATTGCTTCAATAGTTTTTTAGGCTATAAAAATGAAAAACCTGAAAAAAAATATAATGACAATAACAAAAAAAGAAATGAAAAAAATAGAAGCTATAAAGATGCAGGTGATAAGGATTATTATGAAGATTACTATGACGCAAGTGATAAGAATGACAAAAAACCTTATAAAAAATATCCAGAGGAGAAGTTTGCTGGTTCTGGCCCGAAAAAGGATTATGATCAAAATTATTATGAAAAAAAATCTGGGTATGGCTACAAAGAAAGAGACGAAAAACAAGGAAGCACTTATTATTCAAGCAAAAATGAAAGTAATAATTTATATTATTGTCATTTATTTATATGTATTATACACTATTTATTTAAAAATAAGAATATGAAAAAACCAAGAAAACTTATGATAATTATGAATCAAGCAAGAACAGAGATGTTTATGGTAAATTCATTAATAAATGTTTATTATGATGAATTTAAAATAAGGAAATTCATACAAATCATATCAAGAGCCAGAAAAGGTTAGAATCTATCAAGAAGTCGAAAAAATCCATATTCCGAAAGAGATCCTCAAGGTCAATCCTTTTGGATCAGCAA
>Ga0302320_10025653_pt1 | contig 11446 bp, 10 predicted proteins | sample Bog_T0_3_FD_202130 | JGI IMG/M metagenome (GOLD analysis project Ga0302320, IMG submission 202130) | Peat permafrost microbial communities from Stordalen Mire near Abisko, Sweden - Bog_T0_3 | ecosystem: Environmental > Terrestrial > Soil > Wetlands > Peat | place: Sweden: Abisko, Stordalen Mire... | reverse complement strand
TCGGCAATATGCGCGCCGACCTTTTCCCACCCGTATTTACGCGTCACGATCTCCAGGATCAGTTCGGCCGCGAAATGGAGCCGCATCAGCCGGTACCGGCGCGGCCAATGGATGGTCATCACCACTTCCATGCCCTGGGCAAGGCCGTGCCCGTCCGGAAGGGTGTAGATGATCACATCATTTTCATGCCTGGAGTCCAGGATGGGCATGCCGTTGACATAGCCCTTGTCGCTTTCCTGGCCGCCCGCGAAGCAGAACGCGATCGTCTCGTCGAACTGCACCTGGTCGCCGGCCACCGAGGTGACCCGCGTCACCCATTTGTCTTGATAAGGATCATCCCAGAACACCTTGCGCATGTGCTGCCCCGTGCCTCCATGGTCGCAGATCCCGGCCCCGCCCCAAACCGTGCTGTCGCGTCCCTCCAAGTTGTGCTATTGTCTTGAACTCAACCACCTTTCGGGGGGTTCCCATGGGGATCTTTGAAGGCCAGCTGCGTGTGCACAAGGGCGACCGGTTCGCGCTGGTGGCCTCGCGTTTCAACGAATTCATCGTGGACCGGCTGGTAGGCGGGGCCACGGATTGCATCAACCGCCACGGCGGCAGCGAGGCACAGATCGATCTCATCCGCGTGCCGGGTTCCTTCGAACTGCCCCAGGTGGCCCTCCAGGTGGCCCGCTCCGGTCACTACGCAGGCGTGGTGGTGCTGGGCGCCGTCATCCGCGGCGGCACGCCCCATTTCGACATGATCGCCAACGAGGTGACCAAGGGCGCCGCCCAGGTGGGCCTGGAAACCGGCGTGCCCATGATCTTCGGGGTGCTCACCACCGACACCGTGGAGCAGGCCATCGACCGGGCCGGCACCAAGATGGGCAACAAGGGCTGGGAGGCCGCCATGAGCCTGCTGGAAATGGTGGACCTGTTCCACCTGCTGAAGACCCCCGGCAAGGGGATCCAGTAATGGGCGTTCGGCGGCGGGGCAGGGAGTACGCCCTCCAGATGCTCTATGCCATGGACCTCACGGAGTACCTCCCGGACGAGATCTTCGCCGGCTTCAACGCCATCCAGGACCTGAACCGGGACGCCTTCTACTACGCCCGGCGCCTGGTGGACGGGGTCCACGGCCACATGGAGGAGATCGACGCGGTCTTGACCCGGTTCGCGGAGCACTGGAAGATCCACCGCATGGCCGTGGTGGACCGCAACCTGCTGCGCCTGGGGGTCTACGAACTGATGTTCCTGAAGGAGATCCCCTTCCCCATCATCATCAACGAAGCGCTGGAAATCGTTAAGGAGTTCAGCGACCAGGAGGGCACCCAGTTCGTGAACGGCATCCTGGACGCCGCCAGCAAGGAGTTCCGCCCGGACGAGGTGGGGCCGAAGGGCCGGCGGACCCGGGAAGCCACCCCCCCGGCGCCCTCCGTCGATCCCTTGGAGCAACCATGAGCACGCCGAAAAAGACTTTGCCGGCCGCGGCCCCGGCCCGCCGGGCCGCGGCGCCTGATAGGACTGAAGGGGGACCGCCCGCTCGCGCTGCTCGCTCTTCGTCCCCCCTCAGACTCCCCCACTCCATGCCCGGGCAGAGCCCGGACATGGAGCCTGACCAAGGCCTGGTGCTCGGGTTCGCGGACATCCAGGCCCTCGTGAGCCTGATGGGGCGCGAACCGGTGGACGAACTGCAGTTCGAATCCCGGGGCGTCAAGCTGCACATCCGCAAGCTGCCCGGGGTCCAGGCCCCGGCTCCGGCCCCGGCCCAGGCGGCGCCGGCCCCGGCCCTGGTCCAGGCGGCCGCCGCCCAGCCCGACGCGGAACGGGCTGAGGATCCCGGGATCCACCCCATCACCAGCCCCATCGTCGGCACCTTCTACCGGGCCCCCAGCGCCAACGCGTCGCCCTTCGTCCAGCCCGGGGATTTCGTCAAGCCCGGGCAGACCCTGTGCATCGTGGAGGCCATGAAGCTCATGAACGAGATCGAGTGCGACGTGGCCGGGGAAGTGGTGGCCGTCCTGGCCGAGAACGGCCAGCCGGTGGAATACGGCGAGCGCCTGTTCGCCATCCGGGTGCGCTGACCCCATGGCCGCCCTGAAGCGCATGCCCCCCCGGAGCGAACCGGCCGCTACAAATCGGTTCGTCTCGCGTATCCCCGAAGGGGATACCGAGAGGTCCTTCGATCCCCCGTTCCGCAAGATCCTCATCGCCAACCGGGGCGAGATCGCCCTGCGGGTGATCCTGGCCTGCAAGGAACTGGGCATCCAGACCGTGGCGGTGTACTCCGAGGCGGACCGGGACGCGCTGCACGTGCGCTTCGCCGACCAGGACATCTGCATCGGCCCCGCCCCCAGCGCCAAGTCCTACCTGAACATCCCCCAGGTCATCGCCGCCGCGGAAGTGACCGGGGCCGAGGCCATCCACCCCGGCTACGGCTTCCTCAGCGAGAACCCCCACTTCGTGGACGTCTGCCAGGCCTGCGGCATCGTCTTCATCGGCCCCAACTCCGAGATCATCCGCATGATGGGCAACAAGGCCCAGGCCAAGGCCACCATGAAGGCCGCGGGCGTGCCGCTCCTGCCCGGCAGCGACGGGGTGGTGGACACGGTGGAGGACGCCCTTGCCTGGGGCGAGAAGATCGGCTATCCGGTGATCGTCAAGGCCAGCGCCGGCGGCGGCGGGCGGGGCATGCGCATCGTCAACGGCCCCGACGAGATGTCCGACATGTACAACACCGCCCGCACCGAGGCCCGGGCCGCGTTCACCGACGACACCGTCTACATGGAGAAGTACCTGCTGGAACCCCGGCACATCGAGGTGCAGATCCTGGGCGACCTGTTCGGCAACATCATCACCCTGGGCGAGCGGGAGTGCTCCATCCAGCGGCGGCACCAGAAGCTGATCGAAGAGAGCCCCAGCCCGGCCCTCGGCCCCGAGCTGCGGCAGCGCATCTGGGCGATGGGGCTGCGCGCGGCCCGGGCCGTGGGCTACTTCAACGCCGGCACCATCGAGTTCCTGCTGGACGCCCGGGGCGAGTTCTTCTTCATGGAGATGAACACCCGGGTGCAGGTGGAGCACCCAGTCACCGAGATGGTGAGCGGGGTGGACATCGTCAAGGAGCAGATCCGCATCGCCGCCGGGCAGAAGCTGGAGTACACCCAGGAGGACATCGCCCTGCGCGGCCACGCCATCGAGTGCCGGATCAACGCCGAGGACCCGTTCCGCTGCACTCCCAGCCCGGGCCGGATCACGGCGCTCAACTTCCCCGGCGGCCCCGGCATCCGCATGGACACCGCCATGCACCAGGACGCCGTGATCCCGCCCTACTACGATTCCCTGGTGGCCAAGCTCATCGCCCACGGCCGCGACCGCACCGAGGCCCTGGCCCGCATGCGCCGGGCCCTGGACACCCTGGTGGTGGAGGGCATCAAGACCAGCGCCCCCCTGCACCGGCTGATCATGGACCATCCCGATTTCATCAGCGGCAACTTCTCCACCCACTGGCTGGAAGTCTACCTGGCCGCCCTGGAGAAGGAGCGCGCCGAGGTGCACTGACCTGAACGAGGGGGGACCGCGCGGTGAAAACGTGCGCTCTCATGCCACGCATGCGTGGCATCCCCTCGTGCTCCCCCACGTGAAGACCGGGCGGAGCCCGGTTTTCACGTCTGATAGACTGTTGCTCTGAGGTAGACCATGGGCTTGAAGGTTGTGGGCCAGAGCGTCCAGAGGCTGGACGCCATCGCCAAGGTGACGGGCAGGGCCCGCTACTCCGAGGACTTCTTCGAGAGGGGCATGCTGGTGGGCAAGGTCCTGCGCAGCCCCCACGCCCATGCCCGGGTCACCCGCATCGACGCGGACCGGGCCAGGGCCCTGCCCGGGGTCGAGGCGGTCATCCTGCCCAAGGACCTGCCCACCCGCAAGTTCGGCACCGCCGGGCACCCCTGGTCCCTGGACCCCGGCCACCGGGACGTGGCCGACCGGCTGATCCTCACCGACAAGGCCCGGTTCGTGGGCGATGCCATCGCCGCGGTGGTGGCGGTGGACCTGCTCACCGCGGAGCGGGCGCTGCGCCTGATCCAGGTGGAGTACGAGGTGCTGCCGTTCGTCCTGACCCCCGAGGAGGCCATGGCGCCGGGCGCTCCGGTGCTCCACGACGAGCGGCCCGACAACGTCCTCGGTTCCGCCGGGAACCATTTCGGCGATCTCGACGCGCGGCTGGCGGCCGCCGACCACGTGTTCGAGGACCGGTTCGAGACCAGCATCGTCCAGCATTGCCACATCGAGAACCACAACGCCTTCGCCTACAAGGACAGCCACGGCCGGATCATCATCAACTCCTCCACCCAGATCCCGCACATCGTCCGCCGGGTGGTGGCCCAGGCCCTGGGGCTGCGCTGGGGCATGGTCCAGGTGATCAAGCCGTACCTCGGCGGCGGCTTCGGCGCCAAGCAGGACGTGGTGGTCGAGCCGCTGGTGGCGGCCATGACCCTGGCCGTCCAGGGCCGGCCGGTGCGCTATGCCCTCACCCGCGAGGAGGTCTTCATCGACTCCCGCACCCGGCACGCCATGAGCATCCAGCTGAAGACCGCGGTATCCCGGGACGGCCGGCTGCAGGGCATCGGCGTCAAGCTGCTGAGCAACTCCGGCGCCTACGCCTCCCACGGCCACGCCATCGCCCTGGCCGGCGGCACCAACTTCCGGTCCCTGTACGACTTCGGGGCGGTCAGGTTCGAGCCCAGCACCGTCAGCACCAACCTGCCGGTGGCCGGGGCCATGCGCGGCTATGGCTCGCCCCAGATGTACTTCGCCCTGGAAAGCCACCTGGACGACATCGCCCGGGCGCTCAAGCTGGACCCCATCGAGTTCCGCCTGCGCAACCTGGTCAAACCCGGGCACACCGACCCCCTGACCCAGGTCACGGTCCGCACCTTCGGCCTGCCCGAGTGCATCGAGCGGGGCAAGGCCCTGATCAAATGGGACGAGAAGAAGCGGGAATACGGCCTCCAGTCTTCTGGAAAAGGTCTCTTGAGGGGCGTGGGCATGGCCTGCTTCGGCTACGCCTCCGGCACCTTCCCGTTCGGGCTGGAGTTGGCCGGCGCCCGCATCGTCATGCACCAGGACGGCTCCATCACGCTGCAGGTGGGAGCCACCGAGATCGGCCAGGGCAGTGATACCGTGTTCGCCCAGATCGCCGCCGAGGTCCTGGGCATCCCCGTGGACATGGTCCACGTGGTCACCGCCCAGGACACCGACGTCACCCCCTTCGACCCCGGCTCCTACGCCTCCCGGCAGACCTGCGTCACCGGCGTCGCCGTGCGCAAGGCCGCCCTGGAGGCCCGGGCCAAGGTGCTGGTCATCGCCGCCCGCAAGTGCGGCCTGGACCCCGGGGAACTGGACATCCGCGACGGCGGGATCGTGGAGAAGGCCCTGGGCCGCGTGCTCTGCACCCTGGAGGAGGTGGCCATGGATTCCTACTACGACCGGATCCACGCCGACCCCATCAAGAGCGACGTCTCCGCCAACGTGCGCACCAGCGCCATGTCCTACGGGGCCTCCTTCGCGGCGGTGGAGGTGGACCCCCAGACCGGCCGGATCGAGGTGCTGGAGTTCTACAACGTGCACGATTCGGGGGTGATCATCAACCCGAAGCTGGCCGAGGGCCAGGTCCACGGCGGCGTCAGCATGTCCCTGGGGGCGGCCCTGCTGGAGCAGCTCCTGTTCGACCCGGCCACCGGCCGGCCCCTGAACAACAACCTGCTGGACTACAAGCTGCCCACCATCATGGACACCCCTAAGATCAACGCCGCCTTCGTGCAGACCGTGGACCCCTCCGGGTCGTTCGGCGCCAAGGCCCTGGGCGAATGCCCGGTGATCTCCCCCGCCCCGGCACTGCGCAACGCCGTGCTGGACGCCACCGGCGTGGCCTTCCACAAGCTCCCCCTCTATCCCCAGGTGGTGTTCGAGCAGTTCCGCGCCGCGGGCCTGCTGGTTTCCGAAGCCCAGCCCGCCTCTTCCTGAAGGCTGGTGCGGTGGATGTGCGCCTTCGATTCCACCGCCGAGGACGTGGACCGCTTCGTGGGGTAGTTCAAGGGATCAATGATGAATATTTAAAATCTGTTTTGGTTTCGCCAAATGAGCGCCGACAATTGCTACGTTCTTGCGGTTGATAAGTTTCTATTTTTGATTTATCTTTTCTCGTTGAAGTTCACCACCCAATCCATGTCTCTTCCCGATAGGAAGGTCCGTCTTGCAGTCTCGCAAGACCGCGTGAGGCACGCAAATGCAGGAAGACATCCATCCGATCCCCTCCCTCGAACTTGAAAGCGAAAGCCTGCACCAGCAGCTGGCCGAAGCCCGGGCCGCCCTGGCGGCCATCCGCCGCGATGAAGCCGAGGCCCTGCAGCGGCTGCGCGCCGCCCAGGCCGCCACTGAAGCCGCCCGCCGCGGCCAGACCCTCTTCCTCGCCGCCCTGGGCCACGAACTGCGCAATCCGCTGGCGCCCATCCGCAACTCGGTGGCGCTCATGCGCCGCGCCGGATCCAGCGATCCCATTATCCAGCGGGCCCAGGAGATCATCGACCGGCAGGTGGCGCACATGATCCGCCTGGTGGACGATCTGCTGGACGTCTCCCGCATCGCCACCGGCAGGATCACCCTGAACAAGGAGGAGCTGGACCTGGCGGAACGGGTCGCGGCCGTGGTGGCGGAGTATCTCCCAGTGATGGAAGCCAACGGCGTGGCCCTGGACTACCAGCCGCCCGCCGGACCGGTCCGGGTCTTCGCCGATGCCGCGCGCATGACCCAGGTCCTCAGCCACCTGCTGGACAACGCCAACCAGCACACGGACCGGGGCGGCCGGGTCAAGGTCGGGCTCCGGATGGACCCGAGCGGGTTGGCGGTGATCTTGGTGCGCGACCAGGGCACCGGCATGGCTCCGGAAACCCTGGAACGCCTGTTCGAACCCTTCGTCCAGGATGAAACCGGGCTCGGCCACACCCATGGCGGCCTGGGCCTGGGGCTGGCCCTGGTCAAGGGCCTGGTCAGCCTGCACGGCGGCACCGTCTCAGCCTGGAGCGACGGGCCCAGACGCGGGTCCGAGTTCACCCTGCGCCTGCCCGCGCTCAGGACCGCCGCCCCCGCGCAGCCGGGGCCGCCGTCCGTGGAACCCCCCCGGAGCCACCGCCCGCGGCGCATCCTCATCGTGGAAGACCTCCTGGACACCGCCATCACCATGGAACTCCTGCTGGAAATGCTGGGCCACGAGGTGGAGATCGCCGCCGACGGCAAGGCCGGCCTGGAGAAGGCCAACCGCTTCGAACCGGAGATCGTGTTGTGCGACATCGGCCTGCCCGGCCAGATGGACGGCTACGAAGTGGCCCGCGCCATCCGTGGCAACTCCCGGCTCAAGCACGCCTACCTGATCGCCCTCACCGGCTTCGGCACCCCGGAGGACAAGGCCAGGGCCAGGCTGGCCGGATTCGACCTGCACCTGACCAAGCCCATCGATCCGGCAATGCTGGAACCGCTGATCGCGCGCATAACGGTGGCCTGAACTGGGGGACGTCCTGGTGCTGGCGGCGCCCACCCGGGTGGTCACCTAAGATTACCAGGTGCATCTTGCCACCGTGGCAGCCCCCGTCCCGGCCCCGGGCACGGTCCACCTCCTGGCGTACCGGGACGGCCGGGGCGAGCCGCGGTGGATGGAGCTGACCCCGGCCACCGCCGCCCTGATCCTGAACGCCCGGCGCGCGGCCATCGGCCAGGCCGCCCTGGAGCTGGGCCTGACGGACTTGTCCGAGGCCGTTGACCTGCTGGCGGACCTTCAGGCCAAGGGGGCCTTTGCCGGATTCAAGCCGTTCTAGCCGAGCTCGTCCTCGTCCTCGTCCGCATCCTCAGCCCCCCGCACCGTCGGGCGCATGAGCGGGAACAGGATCACGTCGCGGATGCTGGCGCTGTCGGTCATGAGCATGACCATGCGGTCCAGGCCCACCCCCAGCCCGCCGGTGGGCGGGAAGCCGTGCTCCAGGGCGCTGACGAAGTCCTGGTCCAGCAGCATGGCCTCGTCGTTGCCGGCCGCCCGCTGCTCCAGCTGGGCCTGGAACCGCTCCAGCTGCACCACCGGATCGTTCAGCTCCGAGTAGGCGTTGGCCAGTTCCATGCCGCCGATGAACAGCTCGAACCGGTCCACGAAGGCCGGGTCCCCGGGCAGTTCCTTGGTGAGGGGGCTCAGCTCCACCGGGTAGTCGATGATGAAGGTGGGCTGCACCAGGTGCGCCTCCGCGTGGAGCTCGAACAGGTCGCCCAGCAGGAGGCCCGGGGCCTTCTTGTCCACGTCCTCCACATGGGCCTCCCGGGCCAGGGCCACGATCTCCGCCGGATCCTCCAGCCGGGCCCGCTGGATGCCTCCGTACTCAGCAATGGCGTCCTTCAGGGTCAGGCGGCGGAACGGGGTCTGGTAGTTGATGACCATGTCCCCCCAGGGCCGCTCCACGGCGCCGCAGGCCAGGGCGGTCTGCTGGAACAGGTTCTCGGTGAGCACCATCACATCCCGCAGATCGTCGCCGGCGGCGTAGCTCTCCATCATGGTGAACTCGGGGTTGTGCCGCACCGAGACCCCCTCGTTGCGGAAGGAGCGGTTGATCTCGAACACCCGCTCGAACCCGCCCACGATCAGCCGCTTCAGGTACAGCTCCGGGGCGATGCGCAGGTAGAGCGGCATGTCCAGGGCGTTGTGGTGGGTGACGAAGGGCCTGGCCGTGGCGCCGCCGGGGATGGGCTGCATCATCGGCGTCTCCACCTCCAGGAAGCCCAGGTTCTCCATGTAGCGGCGCACCCCGGCGATGATCCGGGAGCGGGTCTGGAAGGTCTTGATCACCTCGGGATTGGCCACCAGGTCCAGGTAGCGCCGGCGGTAGCGGGTCTCCTTGTCCTGCAGCCCGTGCCACTTCTCCGGCAGCGGCAGGTGGGCCTTGGCCAGGAACTGGATGCGCCGGACGCGCACGCTCAGCTCGCCCATCTTGGTGCGCATGAGCGGGCCGGTGACCGAAATGAAGTCGCCGATGTCCAACAGCTTCACCACTTCCCATCCGGGCTCGGCCAGTTCGTTCATGCGGAAGTAGACCTGGAGCTTCTCCCCGTTCTCGGTGAGGTGGGCGAACACACTCTTGCCCATCTCGCGGATGGCGATGACCCGGCCCATGACGCTAACCACCTGGGGCGCCGCCTCCAGCTGCTCGTTGCTGGCATCCGCGTGGTCGGCCACGATCTCGACAATGCCGTGGGTGCGCTCGGCCTTGCGCGGCCAGACGTCCAGGCCCAGGGCCTGGAGCTTCTGCAGCTTCTCGATGCGGGCTTGGCGGTACTGGCTCAATTGCATGAAGACTCCAAGGTGGGCGAAGGTCAAAGATTCACTTTATCGCGGGAGCCGGAAATTGCCGAGCCGGGAACCCACGGCCGGAATGATGCATACATATATGACTAGGCCATCCTTTTCCGAGGTCGCAGTCGCAAGGTCATCATTCTCAAGATAGGAATCGAATGGGAAAGCCCACCCTCCTTCAAGTCACCCTCCTGTCCTGCCTGGGTCTCGCTGCCCTCCCCCTGGCGGCGGCTGCCACCGACAGGGGCGAGGCTGAGCTGACGCTGGTTTCACCAACCGATGTCGAGCACAAACAGAACCTGCATTTCGGCAGGATTCTGCTGCGCTCCGGCCACAGGATCGTCGCCCAGGTCGACCACCTGGATCAAGGCAGCCATTCCTATAGCGACATCCCGCAACCGGCCGTGGGCGTCGCTTCCGGCCATTTCCACGTCAAGGGCAAATCTGGCGACTGCTATTTCGTCCGTCTCGATCCCAATTTCCACCTCACCGGGACGCGCTCCGGAACAAAATTGTCCGGAATGATTACCCATGTCCATGTGCCCGAAGCCCTCAGGGCCGACCGGGCCCAAGAAATCGGAACGCCCGATATTCTTTTCTGTTCGACGCCGGGCCCCATTGGACCCCATGGTTTTTCCGTAGTCAAGATCGGCGGGCGCCTGGAGGTGCCAGATGGGACGCCGTCGGACACTTACGAAGGAACTTACCAGGTTACCGTTCAATTTATTTGATTTGAAATGCACAACCTATTCCACAACGGCCATTAGTTTTTTTCACCCAAGGAAACTTTTGAAACTCTGACAGCAAATATTATTCAACCAGGCAGAACGTTTTAAAGGCTGACCTGGATACTTGAACCAAACAAATGGCCTTCAGGGGCGCAACCCTGGAATCGTCCATCCAAAAGGGGCACCATCCCCTGCAACCTACAGGAGAATACCTTGAATTACCTAAAAACGTTCAAAAATGTGAGCATAACCGCGCTTTCCTGTGCCTCCGTGGTGCTCGTGGCCAAGAATATGGAACAGGGGAAGGCCACCGTGGAGATTGTCAGACCCATCGATATTTCAGCACGGGAATCGCTCAATTTCGGCCGGGTGATCCTGATGGATTCGGATCAGGGCGGCCGGGTCACGGTGAATGCGGACGGCACCTTCGAACATGACCGTACGGGGCTTGTATTCGACCTGAGCAAGGGCAATCCAAGGGCCGGCACCTTCAACCTCACGGGCGATGGGGACACGGGCTTCAATGTCCATCTGCCCAGGACGGTGATCCAACTCAGGCAGGTGGTGGTTTCGGGAACGGCCGCCACGCTCAATGCGACCATCCACCAGCTCCGGGTCGGTACCACCACCCTTCCGGTTGCTCCGGGCACCGCCTTCACTACGGGCGGAGCAGCCGCCGCGGCAGGGGCGGCAGCCAGGCCGGCCGCATTCAAATTGAGCGGCAGCCCCACCGTCCTCTCTGTGGGAGCCCAACTGATGATCACTGGCAAAAGTGCGACGGGAACCTATGCTGGTGAATACGACGTGACGATCGTCCACGATTAGAACCATCTTAACAAGATCAAAATTTGAGTTCTTACGGTATGTGGACTAACAGAATAAGTGTGATGGCGCTGGCGCTGGCCGCCCCACTGGCCGCGCAGCCCGCGGCCGGGAAGGCGGAGCAGGGCCGGCTCATGGTGCATCCCACCCGTCTGGTGCTGGATGACGCCAGGCCCAGTTCCAGGTTGGACCAGAAGGCCTTCCTGCAGAACCGGGGCCGTTCCGGGGAGGTACTGCTGGTCAACGGCGGCAGCGAGCGCTGCACCTACCGGGTTTCCCTGGTGAACATGGCCATGGGTGTGGATGGAGTGGTGCGGGAGGTACCCAAGCAGCCCGGCGAAATCACCGCCGAGAACCTGGTGCGCTATTCCCCCAAACAGGTGACCCTGGAACCCAACGGAACCCAGACCGTGCGGATCCAGGTCCGCCTGCCCGAGGGCCTGCCCCCGGGCGAATACCGTTCCCACCTGATGTTCCGCGCCGTCCCACCCCCTCCGCCGCCCGTGGCGGAGACCCCCCAAGCCGATGCCGA
>Ga0302320_10025652_pt1 | contig 11446 bp, 13 predicted proteins | sample Bog_T0_3_FD_202130 | JGI IMG/M metagenome (GOLD analysis project Ga0302320, IMG submission 202130) | Peat permafrost microbial communities from Stordalen Mire near Abisko, Sweden - Bog_T0_3 | ecosystem: Environmental > Terrestrial > Soil > Wetlands > Peat | place: Sweden: Abisko, Stordalen Mire... | reverse complement strand
CGAAAGGCCCGTTTGCCCTTGCGCCAGAAGATAGTGATAGCGGCGGTTGGTTTCCTCGGGCGTGGCGAAGCCTGAGAATTGGCGCATGGTCCAAAGCCGGCCGCGATACATGTCGCGATGGATTCCGCGGGTATACGGAAACTCACCGGGCGGAGGTAGCTCGCCGGCGAGATCCAGGCCCGCCAAGTCCTCGGGGCCGTAGAGCGGCTCAATCGGCACACCGCTAATTGTCGTAAACTGGCGTTCGGCGGCTTTCATGGCGTTCCCCGGTTGCTATTATCTTATACCCGCCGGGAGGGCGGCGCCGTTTTCCATTCGCGAGCCACCACGAGGAGCAGGTGCATGCTGAAATCGACGATTTTTCGCGAGTACGATATCCGCGGCGCAGCCGACGCCGAACTGCTCAGCGGAGACGTGCAGATTCTCGGACAGGCATTCGGCACCTACCTGCAGCGCCATGGCGGCCGCAAAATCAACCTCTGCCGCGATACGCGCCTGAGCTCGCCGCGTCTTCACGAGGCGCTTCTGCGTGGCTTGGAAGCCAGCGGTTGCCAGGTGACGGATCTCGGCATCGCCCCCACGCCGGTGCTGTACTATTCGGTCTTTCATCTGCACGCAGATGGCGGGGTGATGATCACCGGCAGCCACAATCCACCGGAATTCAACGGCTTCAAAGTGGTGTGCGGAACCTCCACCATCCACGGGGAGGCGATCCAGGAGATCCGCCGCCTCATCGAGACTGGCGACCTGATGCGCGGCGCAGGCTCCCGGCAAACCGCCGATGTGGTTACCCCATACGTCGCCGAAATCGCCGCGCAATTCCATTTCCCACGCAGGATCCGCGTGGTGGTGGATGCCGGCAACGGCACCGGGGGCCCGGTGATGAACCCCATTCTCGCCCAATTGAACGTCGATGCCACCGAAATGTACTTCGAGATGGACGGCCGGTTCCCCAATCACCACCCCGATCCGACCGTACCCAAGAACCTGGAGGCGCTGGTAGCCAAGGTGCTCGAGACCGGGGCCGACCTGGGCATCGCCTTCGATGGCGATACCGACCGCATCGGCGCCGTCGACGATCATGGCACGGTGCTCTACGGCGACCAGTTGATGATCATTTACGGGCGTGAGATCCTTACCCGCAAGCCGGGCGCGACGTTCATCGGCGAGGTAAAGTGCTCGCAATTGATGTACGACGACCTGGCGGCGCATGGCGGCAACCCCATCATGTGGAAGACCGGCCATTCGCTGATCAAGGCCAAGATGCAGGAGACACGCGCCGAACTGGCCGGCGAAATGAGCGGACACATGTTTTTCGCCGATCGCTATTATGGCTTCGACGATGCCATTTACGCCGCCTGCCGGTTGATGGAAATCGTGTCGCACTCCGGCTTGCCACTTTCGGCGCAACTGGCCGATTTACCCAAAACCGTGACCACTCCGGAGATCCGCTTCGATTGCCCGGATGAGCTGAAGTTCTCGGTGGTACGGCAAGCCACCGGGGAATTGCGCGCCCGCCACAAGATCCTCGACGTGGACGGCGTGCGCGTCCTCTTCCCTCACGGGTGGGGGCTGGTGCGCGCTTCCAATACCCAGCCCGTACTGGTGATGCGATTTGAAGCTACAACTGGGGAACTGCTCGACGAGTACCGCCGCGAAGTGGAGGAAGTCGTCGAGCGTGCGGTATCGGCCGGCGCGCGCGGCCCGCGCGTTGAGCCGGCGTAACCCTACTTCGGCGATTCGTCGGATTGCAGAGCGCCGGTAAGATTCCTCTCGGCGCTTTTCAGGCACTCCCGAATGGCTTGGAAGTCCTGGATTTTGGCGGGGTCGATGTGAGTCAGTGAGTCGGCGACCGATTGAATCCGCATTCGGTTGTCGATGATTCTTTCTCTTTCCTGTCGTGTTAGCGTCATAGGTCCTTCCCACAATGGTGTGACTCGACGTGGGCAATCCACGCATACTTCGCCGCATCTCTTCGGTCTTGGGCGATGTGAATCAACACGTCGAAACGGGAGAAGTCCTGGTCTCCGCCGATGACAGCCTGCATCTGCTGGGTCAGCAGGTCGTTCACGTCGTGAGCAGCCTTCAAGAACTCATCCAGAAGTCGATGCTTTTCCTCGCAAAACGAGGCTTCGGGCATGGGCGGTTTTTTTGGCTGTTCCTCCGTCAACGCTGTCAGCATAGCCCAATCTCTCCCATTTTTGTAATGGGCAAAGAGCCTGCCAATGAGAAGGACCGCCCAAAGCGCCGTTCTCACCCTCGATAATGGTGCGAAACCGGACGGTGGGCTGTGAAAATCACTGGCTCTTGGGGCCAGAGCAGTGTAAATTCGAACCGGCTTACGGCTTCCGGCGGCCGCGGCTGGTCAAGGCCCGCACGAAGTCCGCTACCACGAGGGCTTCGATTCCCGGAGCCAGGGCGTTGGTGGCAGGTGCGCTGGAGGATGCGCGATGTACCACCGTGACGCGGCCCGGCGGGCGGTCGCCCATGGCGCGCCGCAGCGATTCCATGGGCCCCGCCATGGCGGGCAGAACGGTCCTCGATGCCTTACATTCCACCATCCATACGTCGCCGTGAGCATTGGGGAAGAGAAAATCCACCTCCAGGCCTTGTTGGTCGCGGAAGTGGTACAGTTCTTTGCGCCGCCCCTGGTTGATCTGGCTCTTGAGGATTTCCGCCGCGATCGATCCCTCGAACAGCGGACCGAGAAATGGGGAGCGGTCTAATTCCGCCTGCGAATCGATACCCAGGAGGTAACAAGCCATGCCGGAATCTCCCAGGTAAACCTTGGGCGATTTGATGAGGCGCTTACCGAAGTTCTGAAAATACGGAGGCACCAGGATCACTTGTCCGGTGATCTCCAGAACGTGCAGCCAATCGCCCACCGTGGGGATAGAGACGCCGAGGGGAGCGGCCAGGTCGGTCTTGTTCAGAATCTGCCCGTGACGGCTGGCAACCAGAGCCAGGAAGCGGCGGAAAGCGGCCAGGTCGCGAATGTTGATGAGCGCCCGCACATCGCGCTCCAGATAAGTTTGAATATAGGAGGCGAACCAGAGGGCGCGGCCCTTGGGATGCGCCAGCACTTCCGGATAGCCGCCCAGCAGCAGGCTCACGCGATCGGTCTCCGCCAGGCTGAAGGGCAGCAATTGCAGAATGGCGGCGCGCCCCGTCATGGACTCGCTGACACCGCGCATCAGGGGAGCTTCCTGCGAGCCGGTGAAGAGCCACTGTCCCCGTTTGCCGGGTTGACGGTCGATGCGGGCGCGGACATAGTCGAATAACTCCGGCACGTTCTGGATTTCGTCGAATAGAACCGGCGGCTTCAGCTCGTCCAGAAACCCGCGCGGATCGGAACGGGCGCGCGCGCGCACGTCCGGATCCTCCAGCAGCACGTAGCGGGCGCGCGGAAAAGCGTGGCGCAGCAGGCAGGTTTTTCCCGCGCGCCGCGGCCCCGTCAACACCACCGCCGGATAGTGGCGCGCGGCCTCCAGCGCCTCCGGCTGGATCGCTCTCCCAACAAACCGCATATGAGAATTATAAACCACGACTTGCAATTTCCAAAATTGAGAAAACTAAAGTTACAGTTTAAATTACTCAAACACAGAGCGATCGCCGCTCCCCGGAATGGTCTTCTCCGATGGCCTGCTCAGCGACATAGCGGCTCCCGCTCCATAGAAAAAACCGGCAAGCTAAAGCATGCCCCACCAAACGGCCAGTGCTTTCCGTGGTGGGGCACCCCCGGCGCGCGGTAAAATGGCTGGTGCAGATTTATCTCTTACGTCACGGTGTCGCCGAAGACGGTGCGCCGGGAAGGCCCGATTCCGAGCGCGCGCTGACCGACGAAGGCCGCGAAAAGCTCCGCCGCGTGCTGCATCGCGCCCGCGATGCCGGTACCGCCCCTACCCTCATTCTCTGCAGCCCCTATCGACGCGCCGTGGAAACCGCGGAGGTGGCCGTCGCCGTATTCGATTACCAGGGGAAGGCAGTGAAGACCCGCGCCCTGGCGCCGGACGCGTCCCCCTTCGACGCCTGGCAGGAAATCAGCGGCCGGCCCGGCGAGCGCGCCATCCTGCTGGCCAGCCACGAGCCGCTCATGAGTTCCCTGGCGGCGTTCCTGCTGGATAGCCCCGCGCTCACCGTGGATATGAAGAAGGCCGCTCTACTGCGCGTGGATTGCGAAAGCATCTCGCCCGAGCCGAGGGGTGTGCTGAAATGGATGCTGACGCCGGCAACGGCGTGAACGCTCCGCGTGAGGCCTTTATGAACATAAGGAAGGCGACCGAGAAGTATGAAGCGTGGCTGGCACGGCATTTGCGGATTGTCGAATCGGACCTCCTGTTCAAACACGAACAGATGGCCACGGCGCCTTTCCCCTTCCTGCGCGCCACTTACTACCGCTGGGCTCAGATCTGGACCGAAACCTGCGGTGAGGCGGTCCGCGCGCCTCTCGTGCTCTCGGTGGGCGACTTGCACGTGGAGAACTTCGGAACCTGGCGCGATATCGAAGGCCGCCTCATCTGGGGCATCAACGATTTCGACGAGGTCTGGCAACTGCCCTACACCAACGATTTGATCCGCCTCGCCACCAGCGCGCTGATGGCGCAAATGACCTGCGAGCCGAAGACCGGCATCAACGCCATCCTCAAGGGCTATCGCGATGGGCTGGCGGTGGGCGGGCGGCCGTATGTTCTGGCTGAGCACCATCCCGCGCTCCGCCACATGGCCACCGCGCGGCTGCACGATCCCGAGGCCTACTGGGCCAAACTCCACGCCCTCAAGGAATCGAGCGAACCAGGTCCGGCCAGCGCCGGCAAAGCCTTCGACCATATGATGCCCGAGCGGGGCATGCGCTGGCGGGCGGCGCATCGCGTAGCCGGCTTGGGCAGCCTGGGGCGCGAACGCTATGTGGCGCTGGCCGAGTGGCGCGGCGGCTCGGTAGCGCGCGAAGCCAAGGCCCTCGCCCCCTCGGCATGCGTCTGGGCCGAGAAAGGCAAGGGCACCGCGCCCATTCTCTATGAGGAGATGCTCGACCACGCCGTACGCTGCCGCGACCCGTTTGTGCGCCTGCAGAAACGCTGGATCGTGCGGCGTCTGGCGCCGGATTGCTCGCGCATCGAGCTCTCGGTGCTGCCCAAAGAGCGCGACGAGACCCGTCTCTTGCACGCCATGGGTTTCGAGACAGCCAACGTACACCTGGGCACCGGGAAGGCCAAAACGCTGCTCGCCGATCTGAAAGAACGCCCGCCCGGTTGGCTCATCAAAGCCGCCCGCGAGATGGAGAAAGCCGTGCTGGCCGACTTCGAGGAATACAAGGGTTCGAAGGGATGACGAGGAGAATCTCCCCCCGAGCACGCGGAGTTGCCCCCAGCACCCCTTCCTCGCGCGCATGCCCACGGGTAAGAAAGCGCGGATCTTCGCCTCCATGCGTAAGATCTGGCGTCGAATGCCACAGGTCAGCGACAGTTCCACGATCCTCGATAAGGATCGCAGTCGTTAGCCGGTCCGCCTTGGACCGGGGGCCGCAGCCCGGTGGTCGGATGCACTCCATGCCCGGCCGGCCAATGCCCGCAATAGCCCGCTCCCGTCCTTCCCTTCACTGGTATAATACTCGCAGATGGTTCTGAACCACCCGCGGAAGCGGGTTGTCGAAGGTCCGAGTCCCTTCCATCGGAATGTCCCTTCCTGTCTCGTTTTTTCCCTGGTAAGGAGGTATTCAACACCCACTCAATGAAAGCCAGTGTGCGTATTAGCCGAGGCGTAGAAAGCCTCTTTGGCACCCGTGATGAGAATATCCGGCTCATCGAGTCCGGATTGTGCGTTCACACCCAACTGGTCGACAACAGCCTGGAAATCGAGGGCGACGCCCCCAACGTATCGCGCGCCGAAAGTATCCTGGAAGACTATAATACGTTGCTGCGCGAGGGCCACGTCTTCAACAACGGCGACCTCAACAGTTACCTGCGCGTGGTGACCTTCGACCCCGAAGTCTCCCTCCGCGCCTTGGTGCAAAGCGGTAAACAGCGCAGCTTCGGCAAGAAAGTCCTGGCGCCGAAAACCGTCAACCAGCGCCGCTACCTGGAAGCCATGGAGCGCAACGACCTGGTCTTCGGCATCGGCCCGGCGGGCACCGGCAAAACCTACCTTGCCGTGGCGATGGCGGTTTCCGCGCTCTTGAACAAACAATTCGCGCGCATCATCCTTACGCGGCCGGCGGTGGAAGCCGGCGAGCGCCTGGGATTTCTCCCCGGTACCCTCCAGGAAAAAGTCGACCCCTACCTGCGCCCGCTCTACGACGCACTCTACGATATGCTCGACAACGAGCGCGTCGAAAAACTCCTGGAACGCAATGTCATCGAAGTAGCGCCCATCGCCTTCATGCGTGGCCGCACCCTCAACGACAGTTTCATCATCCTCGACGAGGCTCAGAACACCACCGCCGAACAGATGAAGATGGTGATCACCCGCCAGGGATTCAACTCCAAGATGGTGGTCAATGGCGACGTTACGCAGATCGACCTGCCCACCGGGCGCCGCAGCGGTTTGATGGACGCCGTCGAAGTGCTCAAGGGCGTGGAGGGCATCAGCTTCGTGCAGTTCGATGAGCGCGACGTGGTGCGCCATACCCTGGTGCAGCGCATCGTCAAAGCCTACGAGCGGTATAACGAGGCCATCGGCGCCGCGCGGCAACTCAGCCTCAAGCTGGTAGAGCCGGAAACACCAGCGTCCGAAGAAGCGCCCCAGGCCTGAGCGCCCGCATGTCACCCGAAGGCAGTACCGTCACTTTCCGCCGCACGCCACCCGATTTCCATCGCCGCACCGTGGAACGCTTCGCCCGCCGCCTCCAGAAAGAGGTCGCCAAGGGCCGGCCGTTCCATTGCCTGATCACCGGCGACGCCGATCTGCGCCGCCTCAACCTCCAGTTCCGCGGGCTGGATTACCCCACCGACGTGCTTTCGTTCCCCCCCGCTCCCCCTGCCACCCATCTGGGGGACCTCGCCATCTCGCTTGCCCGCGCTCGCGCCCAGGCGCGCGATTTCGGCCACGGCCTGGAACACGAGATCCAGATACTCATGCTTCACGGGTTGCTTCACCTGATGGGCATGGACCACGAAACCGATAGCGGTGGCATGGCGCGCGCCGAAAAGCGCTGGCGCACCCGGTTGGGTCTTGCCACCGGCCTCATCGAGCGGGCGCGGTCATGATGCTGGCGGTAATTCTGTCGACGCTCCTGGCCATCCCCCTGCTGGCGCTCGTTACTTTTGTGCAGATGCTCTACCTGGAGAGCATGCGCCTGCGCACGCGCGACCTGCCCTCGCTCAAGTTCTTCAAAGACACCCTCGAAGACCGCCTGGGAATGAAGACCGACGACGGCGCGGGAACGTTCTCCATCATCAAGCACACCCTGCTGGTGTTGGTCGGTGTCCTCTGCCTGGCCTGGTCCGCCGACTCCGCGCCCTGGTCCGCCCTGTCGTTCTGGGAAGCCGCGCTCTCCGCCTGGTTGCTCATGATCGCCGCCTCCTATGCCGTGCCGCAACTCCTCTACCGGCGCACGGCCGCTCATTGGTTGCTAAGCCTGGTGCCCTTTCTGCGCGGCATGGCTCTGGTGGCCCGTCCCTGCGTGGCCCTGCTGAGCTTCTTTCAATCGCTCATCGATCTCACCACCGATGACGCCGGCAAGCCCGAAGAGGAGCCCACCCCCGCCGAAAACATCGATGCCCTGATCTCCGCCGGCACGGAAGAGGGGCTCATCGAAGAGGAAGACCGCAAGCTCATCCAGGGCGTGGTGGAGTTCGGCGACAAAGTGGTCCGCGAAGTGATGACGCCGCGTCCCAACATCGTGGCCATTTCCGCCGACGCGACCCTCGAACAGTTGCGTCAATTGGTCATCAACGAACAGTTCTCGCGCATTCCCGTCTACGAGCAGAACATCGATCAGATGATCGGCTTCGTGCACGTGCGCGATATGTTCGAGCTGGAGGAAGAGCAGCGCGCCGGCCGCACCGTGCGCGAACTCATCCGCAATTTGAAATTCGTTCCCGAAACCAAACCGGTGAACGACCTGATGCGCCAGATGCAGCAGGAAAACACCCACATGGTGATTGTGGTGGATGAGTACGGCAACACCGCCGGCCTGGCGACCATGGAAGATCTGCTCGAGGTCATCATCGGGGAGATCCGCGACGAACACGAGCCCGACAGCGATATCACCGAAGATGGCCAGGGCGGCTATATCGTCTCCGGTAGTTTCGATCTGGATCGCATCGGCGATCTGTTCCAGTCGTTCCATCGCGAAGAGGACATCGAGTCCACCACCGTGGGCGGGCTGGTAAGCGAATGGCTGGGCCACGTCCCCAAGCCGGGTGAGTTCGCGGACCGCGACGGCGTGCGCATTGAAGTGTTGGCCAGCGACGAGTTCCGTGTGGAACGCGTGCGCCTCGCCAAGTCTCAAACGGTAGCTCATGAGTAATCAATTCAAATCCGGATTCGTATCGCTGGTGGGGCGCCCCAATGCGGGGAAATCCACGTTGTTGAATGCCCTGGTGGGGCAGAAAGTGGCCATCGTCGCCGACAAGCCGCAGACCACGCGGACCTGCATCCAGGGAGTGCTGACCCTGCCTGACGCGCAGATCGTCTTTGTCGACACGCCGGGCATCCACAAAGCCGATTCGCAGCTCAATAAGCGGCTCATGGATACCGTGCGCGCGTCCCTCGAAGAGCGCGATCTGCTGCTCTACTTGGTGGATGCCAACCGGCCGTTCAGCGTGGAGGACCGCCGCGCCGTGGACATGACGCGCCGCACGGAAACGCCCGTGGTCCTGGTGCTCAACAAGGTGGACCTGCTCGCTGACAAGGGAAAGTTGCTGCCGTTGATCGAGCGCTTCCGCTCGCTCCACGAGTTTGCCGCCTACGTGCCCGTTTCCGCCACCAGGCGCACCGGCCTGGCGGAGTTGCGCAAGGTGATTCTGGCGCACCTGCCGGAAGGCCCCGCCTATTTCCCGGAGGATTACGTCACCGACCAGCCGGAGCGGTTTCTGGCCGCCGAACTGGTGCGCGAAAAGGTGCTGGTGGCTACCCGCCAGGAAGTGCCCCATTCGGTGGCCGTGATGGTGGATCGCTGGGAGGAAACGCCCCGCCTGACCCGCATCTTCGCCACCATCCGTGTCGAGCGGCCCGGGCAGAAGGCCATCGTCATCGGCAAAAAGGGCGCGATGCTGGCTAAAATCGGCACCCTCGCCCGCGCCGAAATGGAGAAATTGTTCGCCGTGAAAATCTACCTCGATCTGCACGTCAAGGTGCAGCCCGGCTGGCGCGACGAGGCGGCTTTTCTCAATGCCCTGGACTGGCGTACAATGGCCGTTAAAGATGATTCTTAAATTCTGTGCTTCCGCGGTGGTCTTCTTCCTGCTGGCGGGCCTCTGTCTGGCAGCCGATAAGCCCGTTTCCGACGACAACATTTACGACAACGTGCGCATCAAGCTGGCCAGCGACATTGACGTAAAGGGCGGCAACCTGACCGTGGATGTGAAACAGGGTATCGTCACTCTCACCGGAGTGGTGGAGAGCGACATGCAGAAGGATAAAGCCACCCGGCTTACCAAGAAGGTAAAAGGCGTCAAGAAGGTGGTCAATAACATCGAAGTCAAGAAGCACGGCTAAATGGCCTGCTGCCTCCGTATCTGCTTAGCCGCCGCGGTTCTCGCGCTTCCCGCGTCCCCACAGGATTTCTCCAAGCTCACCGTGGAAATTATCGGCAAGGGCTTCGCCTTTACCGAAGGCCCCGCCTGGTCTAAAGATGGCTACCTGATTTTCAGCGATACCGCGGACGACAAGGTCTGGAAGTGGATTCCCGGCCACGATGCGGCCGTATTTCGCCAACCGGCCAACGGACCCAGCGGCAACGCCTTTGACAGCCAGGGCCGTCTCTACACCTGCGAAACCCACGCCCGGCGTGTCACCCGCACCGAAAAAGATGGCCGCATCGAAGTGCTGGCAGAGCGGTGGGAAGGCAAGCGGCTGAATGCCCCCGCCGATCTTGCGGTGAGCAAGAGCGACCATGTGTACTTCACCGATCCGGCCTTCGGCGAGCAGGCGGACCATCGCGAGCTGGATTTCTACGGCGTCTATCATCTTCCGCCCAAGGGTCCCGTGAAGCTGGTCGCCAAGCCCGTGGGACGTCCCAACGGAATTGCCATCTCGCCCAACGGACGCGTGCTCTACGTGAGCAATTCCGACGAGCGCAATGTGCGCGCCTACGACCTGGACCGTAACGGCGACACCGCGGGCGAGCGCCTGCTGATTTCCGGGATCGCCGGGATACCGGCCGGAATGCGCGTCAACGACAAGGGCGACTTATACCTCGCCACCCCTCAAGGGATCGCTATTTACAGTGCCGAGGGAAAGTTGATTCACATCGTGGAAACGCACGACCGCCCTTCCAACCTCACCTTCGACGCGGATGGCAAGACAATTTACGTGACTGCCCGCGGTTTCCTGCTCCGCATCCGCCCCGAGGGCAAAGGAGCCAACTGAGCCCCGCATTTCCCCTAAGCTCGGTGCCCTATGCCCAGCCGGTCCGAGCGTAACCCATGCCCGCTAACCCCACCCTCGACGATCGCCGCTACCCCAAGCACCCGCTTGTCGGTGTAGGCGCGCTGCTCTTCCGCCGCGATCGCATTCTCATGGCGCAGCGCGGCAAGGAACCCCTCAAGGGTTGGTGGTCGCTGCCCGGAGGCGCCCTGGAAACCGGCGAGTCTCTGGCCGATGCCGTTCGCCGCGAAGTCCGCGAAGAGACCGGCCTGGAGATTCGCCCGCTCGGCGTGCTCGAAATCTTCGAGCGCATCATGCGCGATGCCCATGGCGAGCCCGAATATCATTACGTGCTCATCGACTATGTCTGCCGCGTCACCGGCGGCGAATTGTGCGCCGGCGACGATGTCTGCGCGGTCGACTGGGTGCGCCGGCGCGACCTGCCCGCTCTGCGGATCACCGAGGGCACGCTGGCCGTGATTGAAAAAGGCTTCCGCGAACGACGAAAGTACAGATGAAGCCGTCGCGTTTGACGTTGGCTCGCTACACTAAAGGTGTAAGCGCATGAGCAAGCCAAAGACACGAGCCCGTGGCGAAAGTCCCAAATTGAGGCTCGCGGAATTGGGCGACAGCCGTTGTGGGGCAGGCTTCAGCCTGCGCGGGGCTTCAGCCCCGCGGACCGTCACTGCATTATGCGAACCTCATTAGACCCATGAAAACCAGCGCGGCAGTTCTCGAGTTCGAAGCCCTGCGGCAGTTGTTGGGCCGCTACCTATCCAGCGCGCCCGGCCGGCGCGAGTTGGATAAACTGGAGCCGCATACCGACCGCGCCCGGCTGGAAGAAGCGCTCGCCGAGGCGGCCGAGGCCGTCGAGTACCTCCGCCTGGCGGCGCGTCCCCAGCCGGCGGCGCGCGGCTCG
>Ga0302320_10025648_pt1 | contig 11449 bp, 8 predicted proteins | sample Bog_T0_3_FD_202130 | JGI IMG/M metagenome (GOLD analysis project Ga0302320, IMG submission 202130) | Peat permafrost microbial communities from Stordalen Mire near Abisko, Sweden - Bog_T0_3 | ecosystem: Environmental > Terrestrial > Soil > Wetlands > Peat | place: Sweden: Abisko, Stordalen Mire... | reverse complement strand
CTGGTCGGCAATGTACCGACTACCGATGGCACCATCGCCACGATTGGCCAGGGTGCCATCCAGGTGATCGACCGGCATGGCCGCCTGGTGCAAACCTGGACGGATCCCCAGCTCCTGGATGGGCCTTGGGACCTTGCCCTGGACGATCTGGGCGATCATGCCCATATCTTCGTGTCGAATGTGCTGAATGGAACCGTCTCCCGGCTCGATGTCGAAGTCGGAGTGAAAGGACTCACGCTGGTGAAGAAAACGTCGATCGGCGCCGGCTTCCCGCACGTACCCAATGCCGCCGCCCTCATCTTGGGCCCAACCGGCCTCGCGTTCGACGCCGGTACCGATACGCTGTACGTGGCTTCGACCGCCGACAATACGATCTACGCCATTGTCCACGCCCGAACGCGCACGACGACCGTGACGCGAGGCGCCCTTACATTCGCGGACTCGCATCTGCGCGGACCCCTGGCTCTGCGATTTGCCCCGAACGGCAACCTGTTGGCCGCAAACGGCGACGCCGTCAATGCGGACGTGTTGCATCCCAGCGAGATCGTCGAATTCACAACCTGGGGCCGCTTCGTACGCGAATACAATGTCGATCCCAGTCAGGGTGGCGCGTTCGGACTCGACACGCTCCCGGAGGGGCCATTCGACTATGCCGTCATTGACGACGTGTCCAACAGCCTGTCGGTGTATCGGCTACGCGAACCGTAGATCATGAGCTCTGCGGAGCAGCCGGACTGAGGAATCGGTTGTCGACGCCCGAACCATTCGTTACTGTTGACGGCGAAAGCGGCCGACAGGGCGGGTGATGGTGAATGACAAGTTGAATCAGGTGAGCGTACTGCTGGTGGACGATCACGCCGTGGTTCGCGAGGGCTATAGGCGGTTGCTCGAGAGGCACGGCGATATTGCAGTCATCGGTGAGGCGGCGGATGCCGCCGGTGCGCATGCTTTGTTCTGCAGTTTGGAGCCGCAAATCGTGGTCATGGATATCACCCTGCCGGGAACCAGCGGTATCGAGGCCATGCGCCGCATATTGATGGACAAGCCCGACGCTCGCATACTGATCTTCAGTATGCACGAGGACGCCATATTCGCGCGGCGCGCACTGCAGGCCGGTGCCTTCGGCTATGTGACGAAGGCAAGCGCGCCGAACGTGCTGGTGGAAGCCGTACACTCGGTCGCGGCGGGCAAGAAATATCTCAGTGCGGAAATCGCACAGAAACTTGCCTTGCATGAGTTCACTCTCGATCAGGCCGACGGCTTGTCCGCGCGCGAGTTCGAAGTGCTGCGACTGCTCGCCAAGGGGCACTCCATCAAGGAGATTGCCGAATCCATGGGGCTCAATCCAAAGACCGTCGCCAATCATCAATCCGCAATCAAACAGAAACTGGGGGCGGACACGGCGATCCAATTACTGAGGAAGGCTGGGCAACTCGGGTTGGAACCGCACGTCTAATCTGTGTCCGATGCAGGCCGGGCAGGTTCTTCACCGACCTTCTTGCACTCTCCCTTCACATGCTCGCGAATGATTTCCGCCAAGCGTAAGGCGCCGGGGCCCGCATAGTCGCGATCGGCGAACACCAGATACAGATCGGCCCAACCCTCGCCGCCCTCGCGAAGCGGCAGCGCCTTGAGCGCACCATGCGCCAACTCGTCGCGCACCGTCTCCTCGGGAAACCAGGCGAATCCTAAGCCCATGCCGGCCGCATGAATGGAGGTTGCCTTGTGGCTCACCGTCCAGCTTTGCTCCGCGCCCAGCCACGTGCCGCTGCGACGCTGACTGCCGGTATCGCGGATTACGAGGTGACGATGCTTGCGCAAATCCTGCAGCGTGAGTTCGCGCCCGAGCCGATGCAACGCATGATCCGGATGGGCGGCGGCGATGAAGCGCAGTCGCATCAGCATATCGCCCGCGAAACCCGGCGGCACCTTCGAGCACACTGCCAAATCCACTCGTCGTTGCATCAGCGCTTCTTCCGTGCCGCTGAGTACGGTCTCATACAGCTCGATGCGGGTCGCCGGCCTCTCGTCGGCGAAACGCGCGAAACATTGCAGCAACAGCCAGGTGGGAAAGATGATTTCCACGGCCAGCCGCAACTCCGGTTCCCACCCTGCCGCCAGGCTGCCCGCGGCTCCTTCCAGCGCCCCAGCCTCTTCCAGTAATGCTTTGGCGCGGCGATACAGTACCTCGCCCGTGGGTGTGAGATGCGCCTTGCGGCCGACCACCTCGAATACTTTCACCCCTAGCAGCGTCTGCATTTTCTGCACGGCATAGGTCACCGCCGACTGGCTCTTGTGCAGCACCTCGGCCGCCTGGGCGTAGCCGCCGGCGTCGACAACGGCCAAGAGTGAACGCCATTGTTCCAGGGAAATTCGTGGATTGGCTGTCATTTATCTAATGATTAGATACATAGGCCCTAAATATTCTGCTTTTTTATCTAATCAATCAATATTCAAATGCGCCATGGCGAAAAAAATCGGTGCGCCGCCGACAGAAGGAAATCCCATGACCACCCTGCTTCAGATCAATGCCAGCATCAATAACAGCAATGGCCAGTCCAGCCGATTGGCGAACCAGTTCGTCTCTGCATTTCGCGAGCGCCGCCCGGACGCGAAGATTGTGGTGCGCGAAGTCGCCGCGGCCGATCCCGTGCCTCATCTCGACGCCGAGCGCTTTGCTGCGTTCGTGACTCAGTCGCACGAGCGCAATATCGAGCAACAGGCGGTGGTGGCCTACTCGGATACCTTGATCAAAGAACTGCGTGATGCCGATGTCGTCGTGCTCGGGCTTCCCATGTATAACTTCGGGGTGCCCTCGCAACTCAAAGCCTACTTCGATCACATCGCCCGGGCCGGTGCGACCTTCAAGTACACCGAGAAGGGTCCGGTGGGCTTGCTCACCGGCAAGAAAGTATATGTATTCGCTGCTCGCGGCGGCCTCTACGCCGGCACGCCGATGGACACGCAAACCGGCTATGTGCGCGACTTCCTGCGTTTCCTCGGTATGAGCGACGTGGAATTCGTGTACGCGGAGGGCCTGGCCATCAGCCCACAGAGCAAGGAAGACAACCTGGCCAAAGCGGTGGCTGAGATCGGACGTCTCGCCGCGTAGAAAAAAACGGCCGCCTGGTCACTAGGCGGCATGTTGAGCGGTACGAACGTATCGATCCGCGAGCGCCGGAAGCACGAACAAGTTCAAGAATGTCGATGACAACAAGCCTCCTAGCACGGTGATCGCCATTGGGCCCTCGATTTCCTGTCCCGGACTATTCAAGCCAAAGGCCAGCGGAGCCAGGCCCAGCGCCGTTACGGCCGCCGTCATGAGAATAGGCACCAGCCGTTCATTGGCACCGCGAATCACGAGTTCCCGATTCCAATGCGCTCCTTCCACCTCGACCAAGTGCTCATAGTGAGCCAACTGCAGGATTGCGTTGCGCGCACTCACGCCGAAGACCGTGACCAGGCCCACCACGCTGCCCAATGAAATTCCAATCCCGGTCACGGCAATGGCCAGGATGCTGCCAATCAAGCTGAACGGCAGGTTCGCCAACACCAACCAACTATTCGCACGCCAATGAAAAGAGATGAACAGGATCATCACGATCAGCCCCAACGCCAGGCCTGAATAGAGCAGCAATTCCGAGCGCGTCTTGGCCTCCGCCTCGGCGGCGCCGCTGAATTCCAGAAATACACCGGGCGGCAGCTTGACGGATCGCGCGATGGCTTGCTGCGCCTGCCGCACGACACTTTGCAGCGATCCCTTGCCGACGTTGAAAGTGACGCTGACGCGCCGTTGCCCTCCATCGTGCTCGATACTGTATCGATCTGCAGTGGGGACGATGTGTGCAACCTGGGACAGGGGCACGGGCCCCATCGGACTGTTGATCATGAGTTCCGACAGCCGCGCCGGCTGGTGTCGCAGCTCATCGGGCAGCAACACTGCCACATCGACGGTGCGGGTACCGCGGTAGGTCTGACCCACCACCTTGCCGGCATACGCCGACTCAATGGTGTCGAGTACTTCCTGCGATTTAAGACCGGTGGCCGCAAGTCCGTCGGGGATCAGCTCCACGGCAATCGTGGGCGTTCCGCTCTGCCGCTTGAATTGCAGGTCGACGATTCCCGGTACTTTTCCGAGGGCGCCGACCAATTTATCGCCGGTCGACTCGAGAGCATCCAGATCGTCGCCGAATACCTTGATTGCGACTTGCGCAGTCTCGCCGTTCAAGCTTTCGCTGATGCGATCCCCAAGGAATGTCACCACTTCGCTCTGAATCCCGGGATATTTTTCGAGAATGCCCCGCAGATCCTCCTGCGCGGCCTTTTGATCCACCGTGGCATTCGCTTTGAGCTCGACGTGAAACTCGCTGCGGTGAGGCCCCCAGGTATCCTCGCCCAGTTCGGCCCGGCCCACCTGTTGTTCGATGCTTTGGACATACGGAAGGGCCAAAACATCGGCGCTGATTCTCTTTCCGACGGCGAGCATCTCGTCGAGTGAGGTCCCGGTGATGGAACTCGAGACCTGCATGACGAAGTGACCCTCGCGGAAATCGGGCATGAAGGTACCGCCGAGAAACGGCAACGCCGCGAGGGCGGCGACCACCATCAGCGCCAGCGCGGCGGCAACCGACTTAAAATGTGAACCGACGATCTGCACGGCGGCGCTCTGCCAGGTTTTGAGGCGGCGTAACCAGGAGGCTTCAGGGCGGGCATCGTGTCCACCCAACAGCAGCGCGCACAAGGCCGGAGTCGATGTCATGGCCACGAGCAAGGAGGCGATCACCGCAAAAATGAACGCCAACGCCAGCGGGCCCACGAAACGGCCCTGCACGCTCGAGGTAAACAGCTCGGGCAGGAAGACGGCGATGACGACGGCGGTCGCATAAATCACCGGCCCTCGCACTTCGAGCGAGGCGTCCAGTATGACTTCAAGCCGTGGCCTAGGTGCGGCCTGCGTGCGATTGTCGCGCAGCCGCCGCAATATATTTTCTATACCGATAATCGCATCGTCGACCAAAACGCCCAGCGCGACGGCAAATCCCCCGAGGGTCATGGTATTGAGCGACAGTCCCATGCGGTCGAGGAGCGCAACCGCCGCCAGCAACGACAATGGGATGGCCGTGAAGGCAATCAGCGCCGCGCGAAAGTCACGCAGAAATACATAGAGAACGATCAGGATGAGCGCGGCCGCGATCGCCAGAGACTTTTGTAAATTGCCGAGGGCGCGCTCGATGAAGTTGGCCGGCCGATGCAACTGCGAATAGAGGACGATGCCCCGCGCCTTTAACGCGGGCTGCAGATCCGCCAGCGCCTTCTCCACCGCCAAGGTAGCGGTCAGGGTATTGGCACCATACTGGCTCGCCAGCGACAGCATCACGCCGGGCTTTCCCATGACGAGCGAATCCCCCGAACGGAGCGCGGGCGCCACTTTTACCACCGCCAAGTCTCGCAGCAGAATGGGCGACCCGTTGCGCACCGTCACCACGGCCTTGCCGATGATGTCGATATCGGGTGTCGGGGTCGGCGATCTCAATAGAATTCGTTGCGCCGGCACGTCGATGAACCCCGCTCCGCGCAACGGTAAGGCAGCCTGAACCGCTGCCGATATGTCGCCGAGCGTGATGCCGAAGCTGGCGAGTTTTTCGACATCGGGAAGTATCTGTATCTGCCGGACCTTGCCGCCGAACACGATCACATGCGCGACGCCGGGCACCGCGAGCAATCGCGGTTTGATGATCCAATCGGCGGTGTCGCGCAGTTCGTAGGCATCGACCGCGTCGGATAGCAGGCCGATTTTCAGTAAATCCATGGTACTCGATACCAGCGGCGACAGCTTCGGGGTCCCGACGCCGGCGGGCAAACTGCTGCCAAGTTCCGATAGCCGTTCCGAGATCCCTTGCCGGGCAACGTGGACGTCGACGTTGTCTGCAAAGGTAATGGTAACCACGGAGAGTCCGGGAATCGACTCAGAACGCATGGTCATCAGGCCAGCTGCGCCATTGACCGCGTTTTCGACCTGCTTGGTCACCAACTCTTCGACCTGCTGAGGTGCGAACCCCGGAGCTTCAGTCTGAATATCGACCTGCGACGGCACGAACTCGGGGAACACATCCAGCGCCGATTGCCGCGCCACCCAACCGCCGAGCAGCAGCGCAAATAGCGTCAAGGCGCTTACCGCCGCGAAATGACGTACGCACAGAGAGACGATGGCCCGCATCATGGCTAGTCCGGCTCCGCAGCAGACCCTGAATCTTTGGCGAGCAATTGTCCGACGGCGGTTACCACGATCTCATTCCCGGCCTTCACCCCCTCGGTGACGAAGTAGCCCTCTGTGACGGGTATGTCGGCGTCGATTTCCGTCTTCACGAAGGTACCGGGCTGCGGCTGCACATAACACCAATACTTGCCTTCGCTCATCACGACGGCGGCGGCGGGAACTATCACGCCGGGAACGGATTTGCCGATCGGCGCCCATACTTGCAACCGCTCGCCTTCGGTCGCGCCGCTGCCCATCAGCTGGGCAAAAAAACTGCGGCCAGGCACGCTGGCATCCGCCGGAGCGTCCCAGATCGTGGTCATTGTCCATCCGCTCGCCTGGCTGACGCCAATGCGCGTCGCACGCAAACTCGTCGGCGTGCCCTCAGCGAGCGCCCCCAGTGGAAACGTCACTCTGACCAGCTTGATCCTGCCGCTCGCCAACGCCTGCAAAGTACCGTCCTTGTCACCGTTCTTCCAGGGTGGATTCATGCCCAGAATCGACGACAGCTTTTGGTCGGTGGCGGTCAGCGCCGCTGCGTCGATCTCGGCTTTTTGCGCCGCGGTTTCTTCGACGTCCGCCGACACCGCGCCGGGTGTTCCGCTGAGCTTTCTGGCACGCGCCAGCGCCGATTGGCTCAGCCGCGCCGTGGCCTGCGCAGTGACCCGGTCAGCCGCCGCCTGCGCGACGATGTCGTGGCTGATCACGACGCCGTATCCCGGAGTTTCCTCCCGGTGTTGAATCGATTGCGCGGCCCGCACCACCAGTCCGAGCTTTTCAATCTGCTCCGGTGTCAACACGACGCCCCCCGCCGCGGCCGCCTTTGTCGCCGCTCCAGCGGGCGCCGCTGTGTCGCCGGCGGACGGCGCACTGCGGTGGCAGGCACTTGAGCAGAGGCATGCGACGGCAACTGCCGCCGCCAGGCCGAGCCATCGAGCGTTTGAATCGTTGGTCGGTATCATTGGCTGGAATTCCGTGAAGACAATGGATCGCCAGGCGCGCGGGACGGGGCCACCGCGTCGAGTGTGTGCCACCCGCCGCCCAATGCCTTGCTGAGACTGACGAGTGCCCGCAGCCTTGCGAGCTTGTATTGGCAGTACAGATCCCGCACGGTGTATAGATTCCTCTGCGCCTCGAGCGCCGTCTGAAAATCGCCGTAGCCCGCTTTGTAGCGCAGTTGCGCGCCCTCGAAGGCGCGCTGGCTCTGCGTCACGGTGTCGATTTGAAAATCACGCGCTTCGTTCAAATGATGAATGGAGGACAGCGCGTTCTCGACGTCGACCAGCGCGGCGACAATCGCCGCTCGATAGCTGATTGCCAATTCCTCTGCTTTGGCCTGAGCCTCGGCGCGCGCCGCGCGCAATTTACCGCCATTGAAAATCGGTTGGGTGAGGGAAGCGCCGAGATTCAAGGTGGGCCCCACGCCGCTCAGCGAGATGACCGCGGCATTGAGCGCCGGGTTCTGAATGCCGCCGGCAGCGGTAAGACTCAGGGACGGAAACAGCGCGGCGCGAGCCGCCACCACGTCGGTACTGGCCGCATTGAAGTTCGCTTCCGCGGCGACGATGTCGGGACGGCGTCGCAATAGCTCGGACGGCAATCCCGCGGTTATCGCGGGCTCTGCCAGCGATTCCAGCGATGATCCTTGTATACGAAATCCCTCGGGCGATCGCCCCAATAGAACGGCAACGGCGCCCAGGGCCTGCGCGTCGGTTTGTTCGAGTTCCGGAATAACCGACTCCGCGGTCGCCAGAACCGCCTTTTGCGCCGCCACTTCGACCGGGTTCGATACGCCCGCCTGGAAGCGGGCATCCACGATCTGCATCAACGTACGCGCGGCGTCGACATTGGAACGCGCCAGCCCTAAGCGTTCGCGCAATGACAAAACCTGAAAGTACCCGTCGGCCACGGCGGCCAAGGTCGTGATGGCGACCGTGTCACGATCGGCGCGCGCCGCAACGCCAAGATAGCGCGCGGAATCGGCGGCGGCTCGATTCTTGCCCCAGAAGTCCACTTCATAGCTGGCGGACAGGAGCGCCGACCAGTCTGTCTCATGAGCCGTCCCGTCCGCCGAGTGTCCAGCCAGATAATTGTCGTTGCCGCCCGCCTCGACGCTGGGGAGAATGCCGGCATGAGCTTGTTTGGCGCGCATATCCGCCTGCATGACCCGCGAGCGGGCCGCGCTTAAATCGAAATTGCCGGCGCTCGCCTCGGCGATGAGCGCATCGAGTTCGGCGTTGCCGAAATTGCGGTACCAATCCCTGCCTGGCCAATCCGAGGAATCGCCGGGCAACGCGCGCTCGAAAGCCGCGGGAAGCTCTGCAGCCGGAGGCTTCGCGGCTTGCAGTGAACACCCGGCGCAGACGCTTGCGAGCAGAAGCCATCGAGCGATATTGCGGGGCAACGACATGTTTCCTAGTACAAGGGGACGCTCATCGGATGGCACGCTAACATGGGGCGGTTTTGCCAACCTGTACAATTTCGTATAGTTCGGCCTGGCGCGCAGTCGGTATAAAGGAGCCGTTGATCGCGCCGTCCACTACTCAACCCATCCCGAGGTGAGCCATGTCTTTTTATAGGGTGAAAATCGCCAAAGCACTCGCGATTGCCACTCTTGCCGCCGCGGCCGCCGCGGCCGCCGGTGCCCGTGCCGACGCGCCCTTGATAGTGCTCGATCGATGGACGGTGGGGGGCAGCGGCGGATGGGACTACCTGAGCTTCGATTCGCCTGGAAATCGTTTGTTCATGAGCCGCGCAACTCATGTCGATGTCCTAGACACGCGCTCCGGCAAGATAATTGGCACGATTCCCGATACCGAAGGCGTGCATGGAATTGCGCTGGCTACAGATCTGCACCGCGGATTTACCAGCAACGGCAAGTCGGATTCCGTGACGGCATTCGATCTGGATACTCTGAAAACCATCAAACGAGCGTCCGTGTCGGGACACAACCCGGATGCCATCCTTTACGAACCGGCGGGCAAGCATGTGTTCACATTCAATGGGCGCAGCAAGGATGTAACGGTGCTGGATGCCGATACGCTGGCCATCGTCCGCACACTTCCGGTGCCCGACAAACCGGAGTTTGCGGTCGACGGCGGCAATGGCGAGATCTACGTGAATATCGAAAGCGATCCGGGCCAACTGGTAGTCATCGACAGCCGCGCGTTGACCGTCAAAGCCACGTGGCCATTGCCCGGCTGCGCAACTCCGAGCGGCCTCGCAATAGACAGGTCGCAGCATCGGCTGTTCTCCGTCTGCGACGGCGAGGTAATGGCGGTGACCGACGCAACCAACGGCAAGCAAGTAGCCAAGATCAAGATCGGCCAAGGGCCGGACGCCGCCGCATTCGACGCCCGGCGCGCTCTGGTCTTCAGCTCCAATGGCGACGGCACTTTGACTGTCGTTCGCCAGCAGGGTCCAGACCACTACGCAGTCGCCGGCTCCATTCCGACGATGAAGGGCGCGCGAACCATGGCGCTCGATGAGGCCGGCGGCAAGGTATACCTGGTGAGTGCGGATTTCGATCCGGCCACCGCGGCAACGGCGTCGCAGCCCCACCCGCGCCCCATTCCCAAACCGGATACCTTCACGGTGCTGGTGGTGGGCGATCGATAGCCTCAGTCATTTACTCAGCGGCGGCTTCGAGCGACAGGCAAACCCGCAGTCCGGGTTCATTTCCCGCCAGGGTCAAGGTCGCGTTGTGGAGCCGGGCGATGGCGGCCACGAGGCTCAGTCCCAAGCCGCTGCCGGGCGTGGTGCGGCTGTCGTCCAAACGCACGAATCTGCCAAGCACTTTGCCGCGCATCGATTCCGGAATGCCGGGGCCATCGTCTGAAATGGTCACTTGCACTCGCTGCGTGTCGCGCTGTGCTTCGATGCTCAACCGGGCGCCCGGCGGCGAGTGCAGAATCGCATTCTCGAGGACGTTCGCGAAAAGTTGTGTGAGTAGTTCCTTATCGCCGAAGACCGTCAGATCCTTCGCGATAGTCTCCACGAGGCACTGACGCTTTTCTTCCACGGCCGGCTTGTACACTTCCACGACGGTATCGATCACCTCGCTCAACCCGACGACGGCAAAGCCCGTTCGGCGCGCCCCACTCTCGACCTGCGCAATTCGCATCAATGCCCCAAAGATTTCCAGAATCACATCCGTTTCACGGCAAGCGGCGTTGATGGCGTCGCGCAGACCCGCTTCCGCCAAAGGCGAGCGCTGCGCAAGTTCTAGACGGTTGCGCAAGCGGGTCAGGGGAGTACGTAGATCGTGAGCGATATTCGTCGTCACTTGGCGCAAGTCCTCCATCAGCGTCTCGATCCGATCGAGCATGGAGTTGATGCTCAAGGCAAGATGTTCGAACTCGTCGCCGCCGTGTTGCACCGCCACCCGCTGCTGCAGATCTCCGTCCATGATGTTGCGGGTGGTTCTGCTCACATTCTCGATTTTTCGCATGAGCCGGCGGCTCATGAAGATGCCGCCGCTCAGGGCCAACAGGATGGATGCGCCGAGGATCCAGAGAAAGGCTCCGGCGACAAACTCCTGCATTTCATGCAGCTGATGGGTACTCCAGCCGACAAAAAGATAGTCATCGGAAATCATCACTCCTTGGCCGCGGATACCTGCGTAGGGAGTGCGGTGATGCTCCGGCGTCTGCGCCCATTCGCGTACGCCCAGGCGCGGCTCCGTTGACGGAAGGTTGCCGGAAAGCGCGGTTCCGTGCGAGTCCTGCAATAGGTAGTAAAAGCCGGAAGGGTGCCGCGCCATCCCCTGAACCAGAAGCCGCAGACCCTCGGGGTGTTTTGCCTGCCCGTCCGTAGCGATTTCGCCGATCTCGCTGGACACACTGTCATCGATCTGATGTCGCATGAACCGGCCGGTCGACCAGAATATGACGCCAAATAGCAGAACGAATGTTACGCCTGTCAGGCCCGCATACATCAAGGCGAGCCGGAAACTCGAGGTCCCGAATAGTCTAGGAAGTCGCACGCAGGCAGTATCCCACACCGCGGACGGTGTGAATCGACGGTACCGCGCGCCCCTTGTCGAGTTTCGCACGCAGCCGGCTGACATGCGTTTCGACCACGTTGGTATGTGGATCGAAATGCAGATCCCACACGTTCTGCAGCAGCATGGTGCGCGTCACCACCTGATCGGCGTGCTTCATCAAGTATTCGAGCAAACTGAACTCTCGAGGC
>Ga0302320_10025647_pt1 | contig 11449 bp, 8 predicted proteins | sample Bog_T0_3_FD_202130 | JGI IMG/M metagenome (GOLD analysis project Ga0302320, IMG submission 202130) | Peat permafrost microbial communities from Stordalen Mire near Abisko, Sweden - Bog_T0_3 | ecosystem: Environmental > Terrestrial > Soil > Wetlands > Peat | place: Sweden: Abisko, Stordalen Mire... | reverse complement strand
GCGAATCCCTGCGGAAAGGCAAAACTCCTTCGGAAAATGAAACTTAAAGTTCGTATACCACAGGCGCGCCGATTCGGACGGGCGGGTGAGTCCGTTACGCGTGGCGACCGGCGGAAACGCGAACTGAGGTTCGGGAGTCCGTTCCCGCCGCTCACCGCCCGCCCGAATCAACGGCGCGAGGCGGTCGTGGGTTTGACTGGGGGAGCGTCGCCCCTCGGCGGGGCTCCGAAGGACCACAAAAACCGGAGCTATATCTTGACTCCTGTCGGACACCCATTTATCACTTACCCAGCACGTCGCTTCGCTCCGATCACTGTCCGACAGGATTGGAATGCTGTCCGACAGGAATTAGAACAGGTGTCCGACAGCGTCGGAATACGCAATTGGTTGCTGTTGTAGGGGGTAACTGGTTCGGCTAAGGGTTCGGGTTCGATTACCGGAATCACGGGCGGAGTAAAGGGGTCGCTCCAAGCGTCAATGAAGAGGCGCGTCGTTTTCTTGGGGCCGATCAGGCCGACTTCGATTTCGGGATAACGCAGGCGGGCGTAGGCTTGGGACTGGCCGGCGCCTTCGCTGGCACTGAACAAAACGCACTTGGGTTTGAGGTCTTCCGGCGCAAATTGCAGGTAGATGGGCAATTTGAGGGAAATGGTCAGCTTGGTGAGGCGGTCGTCAAGCGACGTGCTGGTCCAAAAGCCACCGCGCGAATACTCGCGGAGCTTGTTGCGGATCTCCCGGGCCTGTTGGTCCAAGATGTGTGCCTTGAGCGTCAATGCCCCAAGGCTAAGGAGTTGGTTGGTTTGCATAAATTGTGGCCAATGTGCTTCTGCCATTCCGCGTCAGCCGCGCCTGGGCATCCGAGGTGGTCAGGCCTTCCTCTTCCAACCGGGCGCAATCATGTTTTGGTGGCGTAGAATCCGCCAAAAAAGAGTTGATATTTGCCAAATTATGGTGCGTAAAACCACGAAAGTTTCGGTAAAGATCTTTTAAACGGAAGGCGAAAAAAATCCGATGAAAACCATTATCAACGGGGACACTTGAGTGCCAAGGCGCTCAAGGAAAAATTCCTGAAATGTTTTGGTGTGCCGGCCAACAGCGCCGCCGCGCTGCAAAATGTCGTCACTGCAAAATGTCGTCAAGGGCTTGGTTGCCCACGGCATTTCACGACAGACGTTGGTAGTTTGGGCATCCGATGCGGGCTTTTCAAAAGGGTGCACAAGTACAATTAGGCGGGGCACCCGGCCAGCCGGGCGAATCAACGGCGGGCGGTATCGCTCCTCGAACATCACTTTCAAACGAACCTTCAAACCTGTAACCTGAGTCAGCAGCAAAAAACATGGCCCACTATGAACACCCATCCTCACCGAAGCGCGACTTTGCGCCTGATCGTCGCCAAACTGTGGCGCTTGCTCCACGACCCTGCACCGCGAACCGCCTGGCATGTCCGGTGGGTCGGCTGCCTGCTGTTCTTCCATCTCATGAGCGCAATGGCCCAAATGCCGCCCGGTTATAGCCCGCCTACCAACAGGCCAATCGCTTCTTGGTCATTTCAAGACCACACGAATTGGAACAGCGACCAAGGCTACCCGCCGATTTCATTCACAAATCTCAACTTTTCCTGGCTTGGCGATGGCATGTCCCTAGTGGTGGATACAAACCTGCCTGCCTGGCTGAATTTCAACGTCATCGAGCCGAGCACCGGGGCGACTAATCTGGTTTTGGATGCGCCTGGAAGCGTGACGTTTTGGTACGCACCAGCCGACTGGTCCAGCACCAACACCGGCGGAGCCGGGTCCGGGCAGTGGACGCAATTGATTGACGTGGGCGAATGGGCGCCAGACGCTTCGTATGGCTACTGGGGCCTTTCAATTGACCCGGCAGGCGCGAACCTCTGGTTCGTGGCTCAAGACGGTGTTGGTGATACCTACAGCCTTTCGGCTCCGATTTCCTGGACGACAAACTACTTCCATTTCGTCTGCTTGACGTATTCCAGCACCAATGTTTCCCTTTACCTTGACGGTCTGCTCCAGACCAATGATCCCGGTGGCTTGAGCATTTGGCCGGGGCCGGAAGCCATTTCCGGTGGGATATGTTTTGGGTCGGACACAAATGGCCTCATGCAAGCAGGTGGATCATTCAACAACGTCAAGGCCTTCAGCTATCCCCTGGCTGCCAGGGATGTGCAAGCGATTTTTGACGTGAATTACAATTATTACATAGTTGATCCATACAACATGGCGATGATGACATTTGTTTCCGCGCCGTCCAACCCTTCGACTTCGCCGGACACGCCTAACGTCATCACCGGCCAAGGAGATTTGCTGATTCTAATCACAAACGTTTCGCCTTGCATTTCGGCCAGCACAAACCAGGTCTGGTTTACCAATGTCACTGCGACGACGGCCGGGGATGGCACAATGGGGATTATTTTTACGATAGAAGGTGGACTTCCCAATGTTCCGTATGATGTATTTGCGAATTCAGTGTTTTCGTTTGGAACCAACGGCGTGCCTTGGGCGTGGATGGGACAAGGCTATCAGTGCAACACGTACATGCTCACTAATATGCCGACCACGGCCTGTTTCCTGGTTTTGGGCACACCGCAAGACACGGACGGAGACGGATTGACCGATGCTTATGAATTGCTGGTATCCAAGACCGACCCGCACAATGCCAATTCAAACCTCGATGGCATACTGGACGGCTGGGAGATTTTACTGGGCTTGAACCCGACCATCAGCAATTTAACTTCGCCGTCCGCACGGGCCAATTACGGCTATACCCTGGCTGATTGGCTGAACAGCATTACCGGCATTCAGGGTAAGAGTGGTTCGATAGCTTTGGACAACGAGGGTAACGTGCAATCGGTTTCACAATAATCAGAGAGGAACCAAGATAATGAAAAAACTACGATTTTTGATTTTGAGTTTGCTGGCCACCGCGATGGTTGGTCAGGCGCAAAACAGTGATCCTGGCTGGTTTCAAGTTCAGCCACCACCGGCGGCGAGTCCAACGGTATCGTTTCAATCGCAACAATATCAGGCCAATGGACAGACCTATTCCTTGAGCCAGCCTGCCAGCCCGGTTGCCGAAGTCATTACGCCGCAGATTCAGGCGCTGGCAGACGGTTTGCAGGATGATCCGGTGAAGATTTTTGATTATGTACACGACCACATCAAATTCGTGCTCTATTTCGGGTCCAAGAAGGGCGCGGAATTGACATTGCTTGAAAGAAGCGGCAACGAATTCGACCAGTGCGCTCTGCTTGTCGCCCTATTGTCGGCAGCGGGTTATGGCAACAGTGTCGAATACCAATTTGGCTGGCAGGAGATTCCGTACGATGACCCTTACGGCAACAATTATGATTTGCACCACTGGTGGCAGTTGACCTTGAACAATAGCGGGGCGACTTGGAACAACACCGTGAATTATGTGGCAAATCTGGCGGCTGGTCGCGGCTATCCGATGCAACCGGACGGCACCAACGTGCTGGTGTACATAGACACGGGTGACGCGATCAATGGCTACACGAATAATTTTTTGATGCAACGGACGTGGGTGGCATTGACGATAGGCTCAACAACGTATCAGCTTGACCCGGCCTTCAAAATCAGCCTCCCGGTGCCGGTGTTGTCCGGCTTTTCCCTGAGCAACGCAATGGGCAGCGGCACCATCAGCAATGACTTGCTGTCTGCGGCCGGTGGCACGGACAACGCCAATTATGCGCAAGGTTTAAGCGAATCCGCCGTGCGTGGCAAACTGACGATTTACGCCACCAATCTGCTGAATTACATTCAGAACAACGTCCCAACCGCGAGGATGCAGGACGTTTTGGGTGGCTGGCAAGTTGTACCGGCTAACAACGCCGCCGATTACACAAGCAATATAAGGTTCCCCACCGGGACGGTCAACGGGATGTCCACCATCGGCTGGACATATGAGCCAACCAATTTAATGTCCACGTTGAGCGTAGCCTTTGCCGGCACCAGCTATCAATGGTACATTCCCCAATTGCTAGGGCAACGGTTGTCCTTGACCTTTAGCAACAACGGGGTGGCGCAGCTTTGGCAGGAGGACACCCCGATGGCACAGGGAATCGCCAGTGGATTAGCCACCACCAATGTCGTGCTGGCGGTGACGCACCCTATTGGCACCTGGGATGTCAACAACAATACGTTGATCTACAATCCCGCCAACTTTGCCAACCACACCGTCACCAACTCGTATCAAAGCACCAACGCCAGCTACGCATTGCTTTACGCATTTGAGCCGGATTGGGGCTGGTTGCAACAGCGCGAAAACAAGCTGGACACTTACGTGCAGGAAGGGTTCACCAACGGTTCACGACAAGTGACGTGCGAAACTTTGAACGTGATGGGTTTGAGCTGGATGCTGCAAACTGCCCAAGTCGGGCAGATGATGGCCCCGCAATTGGGGATATTGCAGCAGTATTTCCATCGCATTGGCCGCATGGCACAAGAGTCCGGCAAAGGGTATTATGTGGATGTTTATATGCAGTTCACCGGCGACTATCCCAGCGGTGGAAACGACGCGGCGCATATTCAACTGCAAAACAGCCAGTTTGACTTGTGGTCGTTTTTTGCGAGTTCCTTGGAACACGGCATCATCGAGCAACTACAGAACACGAATATCGTTGGCGCTTCGACCGTCAAGATGCTGGAAATCGCCAACACCAACAACCAAGCGGTTTATCTTGCCAGCAGTGCGAATTGGAACAGCATTAAAAGCAGCCTGCTTTACTACGGCAACACGTTAAACCAAATTTACACCAACTACATCAGCCGAGGCTTTTATGTTTTGATGCCGGCGAATGGTTCCAACCATGTGACCAGCGCTTCGGGCAGTTGGGCGGGGTATGGTTATGAAGTGCGGTTGGCCACCAACGGTACGGCGACACAATCGGGAATGATTATCGCCGGTGGCTATCATGGTGGCTATTCATCCGATCCTTTCGCTGTGCCGGATACGTACACCACGGATTTAACGGCAGTAAACAATCCAACCTATTACAACCCGACTCCAGTTTATACACCCGCCCCAGCCACCGCGGATCCTGTGGATACGGCGGATGACACCTTTCAAGTTGAGAGCACCGATTTGGCTCTTGGCCAAGCCGAGCCACGCGGCATCACTCTTTCACGTTATTACAACGGCACCCGAAAAAACAGCAACCCCGCCGGCATGGCAAGTGGCTGGATTCACAATTATTGCATGACGGCCAACAATATCGCGGCCCCGCAGGCTGGTTTGGGCGCAACGATACCAGCACAAGCGGCTCCCATGCTGGCCGCAACGGCCGCTGCCATTGCGATGTACAACGGTGGGTATCCGGATGCAAAGAACTGGCTGACCACGGCCCTGATAGCGAAGTGGGGGGTTGACCAAATCACTAAAAATGGCGTATCGGTCAATCTCGGCAAAGACACGTTGCAGTTCGTCCGGCAACCAAACGGAACTTTCACCCCGCCACCGGCATCAACGGCAACGCTCGCGCAGACCAATTCGGCGTATAGCCTCCGGATGCGTCACGGGAACAAATTCAACTTCAACACCAATGGGTTGCTCTCCAGCATCGTTGACCAGTACGGCCAGTCCATGAGTCTGACGTACAATGCGAGCAATTGGGTTTCTACGATCACAGATTGGACAAATCGCCAGTTTACATTCACGTATAGCGGCACACCCTGGCGGCTCGCGTCTGTTTCCGATGGCACTCGCAGTATTAGTTATGGCTATGCGACGACGTACAACTCACAAGGCGACCTGGTTTCTTTCATGGATGCAGAGGGCAAAACGTCTCACTACATATATGACACCAACCACCAAATCACGGCAACGCTGGACGCCTTGAGCCAGTTGGTTGTGAGCAATATTTATGACGGTCAAGGGCATATCACAACGCAACTGACGCAGGGCCAGACGAACAAAGCATGGCGAATCTTTTGGAACGGCTGGCAGACCACGGAGATTGACCCGGTGGGAGGCCAGCAAATCTACTATTACGATGACCTGTCCCGGCTCATTGCCCTGCAGGATGCTTTGGGCCATACCAACCAGATTTTATACGACGGTCAAAATCAGATTGTCGCCACCGTTTCGCCTTTGAATGAAATCAGCCACTCAGTTTACGACGGCAATCACAACGTAATACAAAAGATTGATCCGCTCAGTAATACCAATCAGTTTTTTTACGACAATAAAAACAATTTGTTTCGCTTAGTTGACCCACTCGGGAATCCAACTACTTTTGGGTACAATGCCCAGTTTTCGATCATTGGCCAGACCAACGGCGCGGGCGATTGGGTGAACGACACCTACAATTCAAATGGTACGCTTGCGACCCGTACTGATGTCGGAGGCACGACCCAATACGGCTATGACTCGTTCGGGCAGTTGAAAACGATCACCTATCCCAGCAATCTTGGCGGCATCACCAATATCAACAGCTACACAGGCGACGTGACCAACCACGCGGACGGACGCGGTTTTGCCACTGGTTTTCAATACAACAACCGCCGGCAGCTCACGAACACAATAGCCCCGACGAATCTTATGGCAAAAGTGAGCTTTGATGCCGTTGGCAACGTGGCCGGCACCATCGATGCGCGGAGTAATGCCACAGCCAACACTTGGAGCCCCACCCGGCACCTGCTCACCACCACGCTGCCCGCCACGCCGCAAGGCACGCCGGTCATCACGAACGGCTACGATGTGCGTGACTCGCTTGTGTGCTCGGCGGACGCTTTGGGCAAACAGACTCTTTTCACCAATGACCTTGCCGGGAGGCTGAGTTCCGTCACCGACCCAGTCCAGCGAACCACAAAATTTGGCTACGACAACGACGGGCGCAAACTCACCAGCGTCAATGCCGCCACCGAGACCACCAGCCAGAGTTGGGATGCGCGGGGGAGCCTGATTCAACTCACGGATAGGGCCAATCATGTTTCCACGCGGGTTTATGACGCCGCGGGTAACCAAATCGTGCTGACAAACCGGAACGGCCAGCCCTGGCAATTCTTTCATGACCAAGCGAACCGACTGACCGAAACCGTCTCGCCATTGGGCTACTCCAATTCGGTGGTATTCAATCATCAAGGCTTGCCGTTTTCAATGAAAGATCAACTTGGGCAACTAACCACAGTCGGTTATGACGCTAAAGGCCGGTTGACCAGCCGCACTGACGGTGTTGGCACAAATTATTACGGATACGATCTCAATGACAATTTAACCGGCGTCACCAACTCAGCACAGGCTTTTAACCTAATCCAAACCTACGATGCGTACAACCGGATGACCAGCTATCACGATGTCAACGGCAACCTGATTCAATACCGGTACGACGCGAACGGCAACCTGACAAACCTGATTTATCCAGGCGTCAAAAATGTCTATTATGCCTATGACACCTTGAATCGAATGACAAACGTGACTGACTGGTCAGGCCGAAAGTCCACCATCACCTACGATTTGAACAGCCACGTCACCAGCATCGCGCGACCCAATGGCTCCTACCGGACGATTGCTTACGACGCAGCGGGAGAGGCGACAAACGTTATGGAGCAGATGGCCAACAGCCTGCCGATAGCGATTTTCAAATACAACTGGAACCCGGCGGCGGAGATGCAATGGGAATTCGCCGCGCCCTTGCCGCATACCAATAGCCCCCCAACCCGGGCGATGACGTATGACGCCGATAACCGACTCAAGACATTCCAGGGTCCGACCATGGGAAGTGCTCAAAACGTGGGCGTTGACGCAGACGGGAATCTCACAAGTGCCCCGCTGACAACCGACACGTTTACGAATTATTCATTTGATGCGCGCAAACGACTGTCCAACGTTGGTGGGGCGACCAACATTTACGATGCCGCCAATAACCGCATTGGACAAACATTCGGCACCAACATTACGACGTATGTTGTAAATCCTAATGCCCAATTGCCACAAGTGCTGATGCGGATTAAGAACGGCATGACGAATTACTACATCTACGGACCGGGCTTGCTTTATCAAATCACCGAGGCAGCCACGGGCACGAACACACTGACCTACCATTATGATTGTCGCGGCAGCACCATTGCGCTGTCAGCCGACAATGGCCTGGTCACCGACCGGATTGAATACGGGCTGTACGGCCTGACGACGTATCGCGCTGGTACGAATGACACGCCGTTCTTGTTCAATGGAAGATATGGGGTTCAAACCGATGTGAACGGCCTGCTTTACATGCGGGCGCGCTATTACAACCCATATTTGTGCCGGTTCATCAGCGCCGATCCAAGCGGCTTTTCGGGTGGGTGGAACTTTTATGCTTATGCCAACGGGAATCCTGTCAGTTACCTTGACCCATTTGGATTGAGCGCGCATTCCACGGGCGATACGTTTTTTTCCTGGACAGGCCCCAATTCGAGCGTCCCTGGAAGTTTTCAACAAATGGGACAGAATGCGGCGGATGCCAATGCCGATACCTTTGGCAACGCGGTGGAGTTTCTGGGCAATGCCTACCAGAACTATCAGCAACAACAGGCCTCACAGCCGGCGTGGATGCAACAAGTCAATCAGTGTGCGCAACTCGCGGTGATGGCAATGGCTCCGGAAGTGGGAGTTGTTGATGCAAGCCTCGGTAGCCTTGCCGCAGATACGGGAGCGACCAAACTTCTCGCGCCATACACAGGTTATCAGCCATGGGTTGGGGATATACGAAGCGTAACGGCTGCATCGGATACAACGATGTATCGGGTTTGGGGCGGTGGCTCCCAGCAAGCGGGTGCGTGGCTCTCACCAGTTGCGCCGGCATCATCCGCAGCAGCAACCGAAAGTCTCGCTCTGCCTGTTGAGAACACAGCACAGTTTTACTCCCAAGTCCTAGTTCCGGCCGGGACTCGTTATCAGATTGGAACCGCAGCCGCTGCTAATGGTTTGAGCGGTGGCGGTGTTCAAGTTCAACTGTTGGAAAGAATCCCGCTCGGCAACTATGGGCCGGGCATTCCCCTACATTAAGCCTATGCCTACCGAAATATTTTCCATTCCTGGCCAGTTCACTGTCTTTCGAGCGGAGGACGGTGCATTCAGTTGGAGCGGTAACTACCGGGCAATGAAGATTGTCGCCGCTTTGCCAATTGATGGTGAACGGTGCTTAATCCTGCTGGATACGGCCGCCAGCAAGGAGAAGGTGTTTGAAAACCTGCTGTGTGTCGATTGCAGTGGCAGCACGGTATGGAAGGCCGCGCTTCCCGACCAACCCGATGCTTTTGTCAAATTTGAAATGACCGTTAACGAATTATGCGCATGGACATGGAGCGGATGGGCGCTGAGGCTTGAACCTGCAACTGGAAAAATCCTCGAACGGCATTTTGTGAAATAATCCAAGGCGGAAATGAAATCCCTGTTGAAGTTGATTCGTTCGATTTGGCTGGTCGCATTGCTGGTAGTATCCGTTCTACCAATGGTTGCTTCGGCACTTTCGCCCGTTTCGGCACTCGTCTCCTACGACGGGCAAAAGCAAACGAGGTCTGCTTACGACGGCGCTTTGCTGTCGTCCTTCAACTATGATTCACCGTCAGTGCCATTGGCAGGCGGCGAAGAATACCGAACTGTGAGGACCGTTGGACTCTTTCCTAGTTTCGCCCAATTTCTTGCCGCAGAGGGTGGAACGGCAACGGCGTATCGCGCCATCAATCCCGCATTCGCTGACGCAACGGAGGCATCGGGCCAGTTCTACCGGTCGGGAGCGGCTGGACGGTTAGGCAATGACGGCATTTACGCCAACTCGACTATAGAAGGCGCAACTGCGGAGTTTCAATTCCACAATCCGGGCGTTGACCCCGTCGTTTTCAAAGTCCAATATCCAACAGGCCCAACTCTCAACATCAGCCCGCCATCCGGCTACTTTAGCTCACCGCTACCATTCACCGGGGATGCCAACATTTTGACGGCTCCCTCGTTGCGAGCGCCGGGGACCCTCAATCTGCTCATCCGTGAAGGTGCAGTTCCAGCAGGGAGGGTTCCATGAAGCCGCGCAAGGTTAGATGCTATCGAGGGTATGCATCAGTGCCCGCCAGGTGGAATATCGAGGTCTTCTACACGGTGCCGGACATGTATCTCATCAAGCTGTTTACGTGCATTGAGTGCGGCGAAATCTTCGTTATTGATTTCGAGAATCCCAGCTTCGCGGGCAAAACAGCCCAGGAAATTGCCGGTGATACTGTGTGCCCAAAATGCGGGAAGCCGCTTCGAGAGACCATACGACCTTACCCTGAAAACTTTCGCACGGATGACGGTCGCGAAGGGCATTTTGAACCTGAGCGAATAATCCCGCCAGATTCGGAAAGCTTTGTGAAAGACCTTTGGGAGCTTGGGGTATGACCGTGACCTCATTGCTTCGGTTCCTGTGGTTGGTCTGGTTGTGGATGATACCGCTGGTCATTCCGCCCGACGCGTTCGCCTACGACGGGTCGAACCAAGCAACGCTTGCCTACGACAACGCCGCCAGTGAGCGTGGCCTTGGTTATGACTCCTCCCATGTGTTTGCCACGGGCGAAAACGAATACGCGATCATTGGGGATGGTGTCCTCTTTGCCAGATGCGCCGGATTTCTAGCCGCAGGGGAAGGAACAACGACCTTGTACAGAACTGTCAGCGAGCCTGAAGTAACATCTATAAACGCTTCACAACAATACGCGGCGTATAATACAGAGGGCAAGTACTTCTATCCAACGGCCGAACAAGCTCAAGCGCAGGCAATGGAAAATTATGCTGCACGACAAGGACCGGAAACGTTAACATCCGTGACTGTGCCAAATTCAGTCCTCGGGGGAGGTCAATCCATTACACCGCTTGGAGAAGGCCCTGCATTCTTTTTTCCTACCGAACAATTACCGCAACTTGGAAAACCAACAGTCTGGGATTATTGGCCTCTACATTAATGATATATGACACCATGCCCCAACATAGTTGTATTCTTGCCGAGCTTTGAAAAAGTTGCCGAGTTCCGCCAAGGACTTGGCGATGTGTTCGGAATTATTGCTATCGGTCCGGCGAGCGACGCCATGGGCAAACTTGCCGGCATTGACGCTTTTTACCTGAGTCTGGGGAGAGCCGAGCGGTGGGGATCGCGTCCCATTCCGCCCCATACTGTTGCCGTGCTGCACACCAGTCAGATTGATCAACAATCGGGAATCCCACCATTCGTTATTACCGGGTTTCTCCTGAAAGAAGGCGAGACGCCTCAAGCAGACGCTGTGTTGCCACTTCTGTTCAATTGCGTGTTGGATGCCGTTGCCGAAGTGAATACCCTGAAGCCGGGTGCCATTCGCACCGTAGGCTTTTTTGCATTTGAGTTAACGGCTGGTGGGGCCACATCCCTGGCCAACTCAGCGCAATTGCTTGGCCAAGTGGTCAAGAAAAGAAGCCGACAATGAAAGGCATG
>Ga0302320_10025646_pt1 | contig 11449 bp, 4 predicted proteins | sample Bog_T0_3_FD_202130 | JGI IMG/M metagenome (GOLD analysis project Ga0302320, IMG submission 202130) | Peat permafrost microbial communities from Stordalen Mire near Abisko, Sweden - Bog_T0_3 | ecosystem: Environmental > Terrestrial > Soil > Wetlands > Peat | place: Sweden: Abisko, Stordalen Mire... | reverse complement strand
CGATTCACGGGGCGGTCACGCGCGCGAACCAGCTCAAGGTGGAAATTGTCGGCCTCATCAAGGGCTTCAACTGCCTGTTCAATCCGCGCGTGCCCCATGTGCATCTGAATCCCCTGTACCAGGAAATCCCAGAACTTGACCCCACCAAGGGCGGGACGCTCATTGGTTCGTCGCGCGATTATGTGGATCCAAACAAGACCGAGGACCTCGACCTGATTGTATCACGCCTCAAAAAGCTTGGAATTGAAGGGCTTATCTGCATCGGTGGCGACGGCACGTTGAACGGATTGCAGCCCCTGGCGGACCGCATGCCGGTGGTGCTCTCGCCCAAGACGATTGACAACGATCTGGGCCTGAATTATTCGAGCGAACCCGATGAGTGGGTGCGCGTCAACGACGCTTCCGTCAAACACGGTTTCCGGTACAAACGCGCGGAGTCACACGCGGTTTTCGACCTGAACCAAATCGTCAATTACGTTACGCCCGGCTACGCCACGGCGGTGTTTGTCTCCGCGCAAGGCGTGGGGCGCATTCGGACCACGGCGGAAAGCCACCGGCGCATTGCGATCATCGAAGTGATGGGGCGTCATTCCGGGTACATTGCGCTCGGCACGGCTTATGGCCAGCCGGACATTATCCTGGTTCCGGAACAACCGCTCGACCTGGAGCATCTCGTGGAGCGGGTCAAACACATCTACGACCTGCAAAAGAATGTGGTCATCGTATGCGGCGAAGGCATTGTGGACGAGCAGGGACGCGAGCTGGGCGCGGAAACCAAATCCACGGACCCGAGCGGGAACATCGTATTGAGCGGCGCAGCGGAAGCGTTGCGTTCGAAACTGATCCAGATGATTGGCGACCGTTATTTCCAGCTTTATCGGCGCGGCGAATCGGCCAAGGAGGCGATTTTCACGCGCAAAGTCGGGCATACGCAACGCGGCGGCCGGCCGATTCTTTTCGACCGTTTTTATGCAGCACTGCTGGGAGCCAAGGCGGTGGAATTGCTGGTGGAAGGCCGGAACAATGCTGTGTCCATTCTGCAATACACCACGAGCAAGGGTTTTTTTGTGGAAGGCTACGACGCGAACCGTTTTCGCGACCGCTGGGGCCTGATCCATGCGCGCTCCATGCACCTTTCGCTCTACGACGCGCGGCTGATGAAGCCGTCGAAAATGGGCATAGACTATCTCCTGCCGCTGTTTACCGACGCCATCGGCAACGACGACGCCGAGCACATGCGGCAGACGATTTTTGATCCCGGCAACCTGACCCAGCCGTATCACTCCATCAACACGGACGTGCATAAACGCATCCGCTATCTGGAAGGTGTTGTATGAAGCGGGCAAAAGCGTGTTTTCCAGTTGGAGCCGGCGCGCGCCCGCCGCGGGCGGAGCCATGTTACCATGGCAAAGCCGCGGATAATTTCCTGAAGCCCCTGTTCGCAAGTGAATTGCTGCGGCCGGGGGACGGCCGCACTCCGGCTTCAACCGGCAATCGTAAAACTTAAATCGCTAATCTAAAAAATTGTGTCCATCCACGTTGCGCTCCACCATAAAACTCGCTATCAGTACGACCGGCTCGTCAACCTCGGGCCGCAGGTCGTGCGGTTGCGGCCCGCGCCGCATTCGCGGACGCGCATCCTGTCCTACTCGCTGAAAATCAAGCCGGAGAAACATTTCATCAACTGGGTCCAGGACCCGCAATCGAACTATGCCGCCCGGCTGGTTTTTGACCAGCCCACGCGCGAGTTTTGCGTGGAAGTGGATTTGGTGGCAGAGATGGCGGTGCTGAATCCGTTTGATTTTTTCCTCGAACCGCAGGCGGAAAACTTTCCGTTCGCCTACGATCCGGCCCTGGACAACGAACTGGCCCCCTTTCAGCGCAAGTGCGCGCTGACCGCGAAGTTCACGGACTATTTGGCGTCCATTCGCAAAACGGTCCTTGGGGAAGAGGAACACCAGACGCAAAAGGAAGGGGCGGAAATTCCCAAAAAGGAAAAGCTGCGCACGATTGATTTTCTCGTGGCGGTGAACCAGCGGATTTGGAAGGACATCAAATATACCATCCGCCTGGAGCCGGGGGTGCAGGAGCCGGAGGAGACGCTGGAGAAAATGAGCGGATCGTGCCGGGATTCCGCGTGGCTGCTGTGCCAGTTGTTCCGCCATTGCGGCATCGCCTCGCGATTTGTCAGCGGCTATTTGATCCAGCTCAAGCCGGACGTGAAATCGCTTGACGGACCGAGCGGCGCGGAAATGGATTTCACCGACTTGCACGCGTGGACGGAAGTGTACCTGCCGGGCGGCGGCTGGATCGGGCTGGACCCGACCTCGGGTTTGCTCGCCGGCGAAGGCCACATTCCGCTGGCCTGCACGCCTGATCCATCGAGCGCGGCGCCCATTTCCGGCGCGGTGGACGAATGCGAATGCAAGTTCAGCTTTGAAATGACCGTGAAGCGCATCTATGAATCGCCGCGCGTCACGCTGCCGTACACGGATGAACAATGGACGAAAATCGAAACGCTCGGCCATGCGATTGATGCTGACCTGGTAAAGGGCGATGTGCGCCTGACCATGGGCGGCGAGCCGACGTTCATTTCGGTGGATGACCCGGACGGACCGGAGTGGAACTTCACGGCCGTTTCTGAAAAGAAGCGCCTGCTCTCCGGCGAACTTATCAAACGGCTGCGGAAAAAATTCGCGCAGGGTTCGCTGTTGCATTACGGCCAGGGCAAATGGTATCCCGGCGAGCCGCTGCCGCGCTGGGCGCTGGCCTGCTATTGGCGCAAGGATGGCGTGCCGGTATGGAAAGACGACGCGCTGATCGCGGACGAATCCAAGAATTACGGGCACGGCGCGAAGGACGCGAAGGAATTGCTCACGCGCATCTCCAAGGTGGTCGGCGCGGACCCGAAATATCTTTTGCCGGCCTACGAAGACGCATTTTATTACACGTGGAAGGAACGCCGTTTTCCCACGAACGTGACGCCGGAAAAATCGAACTTGAAGGACAAGCTCGAGCGGGCGCGCATCGCGCGGATTTTTGAGCAAGGCCTCAGCGAGATCGTGGGCTATGCGCTGCCCATCAAGCGCGCGATGTACGGCAACCAGGCGGGGTGGATCTCCGGTTCGTGGTTCCTGCGCGATGACGACACGCTCTGGCTCATCCCCGGCGATTCGCCGATGGGCCTGCGGCTGCCGATTGATTCCATTCCGTGGGTCGCGGAAAAGGATTACCCGTGGATCCGGCAACAAGACCCGTCGGCGCCCCAATTGCCGGAACTGCCGAAGGAATTTCCGTATCGCCCGCGAACCCCGGAAAGCACCGGGCAGCGATTTTTGCGCGGTGGCGGCGCGCCGGTGCCGGCAGGCCAGGGGCCGGGACAGCGCGCGCAACGGATGGGTGACACCGGAGAAGAACGCGGCAAATTACCGCCCTTGCCGCCGGATTACTACCCAAACCGCCGTCCCGTGCAGGGCCAGAGCGCGCCTTGGATCATTCGCACGGCCTTGTGCGTAGAGCCCCGCAACGGGCGGCTGCACATTTTCATGCCGCCCGTGTCCACCACGGAGGATTATCTCGATCTGGTGGCCGGAATCGAGACCGCCGTCACCGAACTGGGCACGCCGGTCATCATTGAAGGCGAAACACCGCCGCGCGATCCGCGCCTGAACAAGCTCGCCGTGACGCCTGACCCGGGCGTCATCGAGGTAAATTTGCATCCCAGCAAAACGTGGGACGAACTCGTTGAGCGCACCACGGTGCTTTACGACGAAGCGCGGCTTACGCGGCTGGGCACGGAAAAATTCATGCTGGATGGCCGGCACACCGGCACGGGCGGCGGCAACCACATTTTGATCGGTGGCGAGTCGCCGCAGAATTCGCCGGTGCTGCGCCGGCCTGATCTGCTGCGGTCGCTGCTGACGTACTGGCAGAACCACCCCTCACTAAGCTGGCTGTTCAGCAGCCTGTTTATCGGGCCCACCAGCCAGGCTCCGCGCATTGACGAGGCCCGCAATGATTCGCTGTACGAACTGGAAATTGCCTTCAAGGAACTGGACCGCAATGTGAATAAATTCGGCTATACGCCGCCCTGGTTGTGCGACCGGCTGTTTCGCAACCTGCTGATTGACGCCAGCGGCAACACGCATCGCTCCGAGTTCTCGATTGACAAGCTGTACTCGCAGGAGAGCAGCGCGGGGCGGCTTGGCCTGGTGGAGATGCGCGCGTTCGAAATGCCGCCCCATGCGCGCATGAGCCTCGCGCAACACCTGCTGCTGCGCGGCCTGGTGGCGAAGTTTTGGAAGGAGCCGTACAAAAACGAATTGGTGCGCTGGGGCACGGACATTCATGACCGCTGGATGCTGCCGCACTATTGCGAGACGGATTTTCGCGATGTGATCAATGATTTGCGCGAGGCGGGTTATCCCTTCCAGCATGAATGGTTCGCGCCGCACTTTGAATTTCGTTTTCCGCGCATCGGCGATTTCGAGCAGCGCGATTTGGAGATCGAGCTTCGCACCGCGCTCGAACCGTGGCATGTGCTCGGCGAGGAACCCGGCGGCGGCGGCACGGTGCGCTACGTGGACAGCTCGCTTGAACGGCTCCAAGTCAAGGCGAACGGGCTGGCGGGCGACCGCTTTGCCATCACGGTCAACGGCCACCGCGTGCCGTTGCATCCCACCGGCACGAACGGCGAAGGCGTCGCCGGCGTGCGCTATCGCGCGTGGCAGCCGCCGGTTTGTCTGCAACCCACCATCGCCCCGCACGCGCCACTGCGCTTCGACCTTTATGACACGTGGAACCAGCGGTCGCTGGGCGGCTGCACCTATCACGTGGCGCATCCCGGGGGGCTCAGCCATGACAAATTCCCGGTGAACAGCTACGAAGCCGAGTCGCGCCGGCTTTCGCGGTTTTTCCGGCACGGCCATAAACAGGGCAAATTCACACCGCCGCCGCCCGTTCCGAACGGAGATTTTCCGTTCACGCTCGATCTCCGCAATGTCTGAAGAGCCTAGCAACAAACCCGTTTCCGCATTACACTCCTCTGACCCGATGAACGAAACGCACGTCGAGTCAATGCCGAAACCCGCGCCGCTGCTGGGAAAATACGAGCGGCGGGAGGGGGCGTTCGACGAGTTTTTGGCGAACGATGGCCGGCCGCGGGCCCAGTACGCCAAGCTGTTTGAAGAGTTGCAAGGTTTCGGCCCCGGGGAAATCAGCCGCCGGCGCGACAGTTGTGACCGGCTGGTGCATGAACATGGCATTACGTATCACGTTTACAGCGACCCGCGCGGCATGGAGCGGCCGTGGCAGCTTGATCCCATTCCGCTGATCATGGCGCCCGGTGAGTGGGGCGCGCTGGAAGCGGGGCTCATTCAACGCGCCACCCTGTTGAACCGGATTATCGCGGACTGTTACGGGTCCCAGGACTTGATCCGCACCCGGTGGCTTTCCCCGGCGCTGGTGTTTGCGCAGCCGGATTTCCTGCGCCCCTGCCACGGCGTTCGTGTGGTCAACAACACATTCCTGAATTTTTACGCCGCCGACCTGGCGCGCTCGCGGGACGGCCGCTGGTGGGTGGTTTCCGACCGGACGCAAATTCCCACGGGTGCCGGGTATGCGCTGGCGAACCGGCTGGTCACTTCGCGCATCATGCCGGAAGCGTTTCGCGACAACCACGTCCACCGGGTCGCCGGGTTTTTCCGGGAGCTGCAAAACACGCTCACGCGGATGGCCCCGCGACCATCGGAAAAAAGCCGCGTGGTGATGCTGACGCCCGGCCCGCACAATGAGACCTACTTTGAGCAGGCGTATCTGGCGCGTTACCTCGGCTATATGCTCGTGGAGGGGCAGGACCTGACCGTACGCGACAATTATGTTTTCTTGAAAACCTTGAGCGGGCTGGAGCGGGTGGACGTGATATTGCGCCGCGTGGATGACGATTTTTGCGATCCCCTCGAACTGCGGAACGATTCCATCCTGGGCGTACCCGGCGTGGTCGAGGCGATTCGCGCGGGCAACGTGGTGATGGCCAATGCGCTGGGCACGGGCCTCGTGCAGAGCCCGGCCTTCATGCCGTTTTTACCGGGACTATGCCGGCATATCATGGGCGAGCCGTTGAAACTGCCTTCCGTGGCCACCTGGTGGTGCGGACAAAATGCGGCCCGCGACCATGTGTTGAAACATCTCGACAGGCTGGTGGTCAAGCCCGCCTTCCGGTCGCATTTGCGCACGCCGGATCCGGAAAAACCGTTAAGCGACCCTGAACTCGCCGCGCTGAAACAGAACATTGAATTTGATCCTGACCTGTTTGTAGCGCAGGAACGGATGGAACTTTCCACGGCGCTGTCGCTGGAGGATGACAACTATGTGGCGCGGCCCGTTGGCCTGCGCGTCTTCCTGACCGCCACGGAAAACGGCTATTGCGTGATGCCCGGCGGCTTGACGCGGCTGTCACCGGATGCGGGCGGGAAATTCATCTCCATGCAGCGCGGGGGCAGCAGCAAGGACACCTGGGTGATTTCTGAAACGCCGGTAGAGCGGTTCACGCTGCTTCACGGCGCCAACCAGAATCTTGAACTGCGGCGGACCGGCAACAACCTGCCGTCCCGGCTGGCGGACAATTTTTTCTGGCTGGGCCGTTATTCCGAGCGCGCGGATGCCACGGCGCGGCTGCTGCGCAGCGCCTTGCAGCGATTCAATCCGGAACGCGCCGGTGGCGCGCAAACCCTGGTGGCCCCGCTGCTCGAGACTCTTGAAATCCAGGGGCAGTTGCCGGACCTGTCCGCCAAACCGGCGCTACGGCAAAACGCCGAGGCCTTTGAGGCCGAACTGCTGGCGGCGATTTTTGATCCCGGGCGCGGGGGCAGCCTGCGCAACACCGCCGACCAGCTTCAGCGGCTCGCCACCCATGTGCGCGACCGCACCTCGAACGACATGTGGCGCGTGTTGAGCACCCTCAACGACCGGCTGGCAACCCCGGCCCGGAAGCCGGTCATGCTGACGGGCGACGCCATCAGTGTGTTGAACGAGACCCTGCTCGGCCTCGCCGCTTTTCACGGCCTGGCCCGGGAGAACATGACCCGCGCCCAAGCCTGGCGTTTTCTCGACATGGGGTTGCGCATTGAACGCGCGGTCTATCTGGGCACCCTGCTCGAAGCGACGTTGAATTCGCCGGAGGCGGACAACCCGAGCCTGCTCGAAGCGGTTCTCGAAGTGGCGGACAGCAGCATCACTTTCCGTTCGCGTTATACGTTATTGCCCAGTGTTCCAGCCGTGTTTGACCTGGTGTTGCTGGATGACAAAAATCCCCGGTCAGTGCTGTTTCAAATCCGGCAGCTCGGCAAGCATTTTGAGCACATGCCCCGTGAACGGGAGAGCGCGCCGGGTTCGGGCAAGAGCATCGTGGCGAAATGTCTCGCGCGGCTGAACCACACCGATGCGCGCGAGCTGGCCGCCGCCAGCCAAACGTGGCCCAGAAGCGATGTGAACACCGCCATTCGCGAGACATTGCAGACGCTGCCAAAACTGTCCGATGCCATCGCCGCGAGCTACTTTGCGCATTCGGAAATTTCGCGGACCGGGCGGGGGAGCGAACAATGAAGACAATGATTTTTAAAGGTACGGCGGCGGGATTTAAACAGCGGAGAATGGCGCTCAATTGCGCGTCAGGGACGGCGCCGGCAGAGCGTGACGGCGACGGCGCTTTTGCGCGCGCGGTGCGCAAACGATTGATACGAAGGTTTTGTCCGCACGAAAGCGGTGCTGAAGCCACCGCACTCCAGACGCTGGCGCGACGTTTGAGCGCCATCGGCCTCGCGAAGCGTCTGGAGTGCGGCGTGTTCACCGCCGCTGTCGCCCGCGCGCTACGGCAACCAGAAATTGAAATCCTTCGGGCGCACGAAAGTGGCGTGGCTGCGTCCTCGATTTTTTGCTTCCGAGGACGAGGACGATTGAATTTTGGCCCGGACACCCGGCAGTGCAATGCCGTTTCGAGGCTCTGTGTTTCATTTTCCTGCGCATGAACTACGTCATCACCCATCGCACCCTTTACGAGTATGCCGCGCCGGTGACGGTCTCGCATCACGTGACGCGGCTGGAACCGCGCACGTCGAAGACGCAGGAATGCGAAAAATTTTCGCTGAAAATCTTTCCCGAACCGACGCTGCGGAAGACGCGGCAGGATTATTTTGGGAACCGGCTCTGTTTTTTTGCCATCCAGGAAATTCACAGCAAGTTGGAGATCGTCACCTGCAGTCACGTGACGGTGAAGCCTCAAAAACCCGCCCCGGCGGAAGCCTCGCCGCCCTGGGAACAGGTGGTAAACCTGTACCGCGACCCCGTGTCGCCGGAGGTGGTTGAGCCGTATCAATTCGTTTTTGATTCGCCGCAGGTGCGCGCCTCGCCGGACCTGGCGGACTATGCGCGGGAAAGTTTTGGTCCAGAAACGCCGTTGTTGGTGGGCGCCGCGGACCTGAACCGGCGCATCCATGAGGATTTTAAATTTGACCCCCGGGCCACCACGGTAACCACGCCCTTGGAAGAGGTCCTGGAAAAACGCCGGGGCGTTTGCCAGGATTTTGCGCACCTGGGCATTGGTTGCCTGCGCTCATTGGGACTGGCCGGGCGGTACGTCAGCGGGTATTTGCGCACGCATCCGCCGGAAGGCCGGGCCCGGCTCGTCGGCGCGGATGCGAGCCATGCGTGGTTCCGGATTTTTTGTCCCGGCACGGGCTGGGTAGATTTCGACCCCACGAACAATGTCCAGCCCGGCGAGGAACATATTGTGGTGGCCTATGGCCGTGATTTCGACGATGTCAGCCCCGTGGCCGGCATCATCACCGGCGGCGGGTCACACTCGGTGAAGGTCTCGGTGGACGTGGAGGAAATATGACAAGAAATTCCCAACCACCAGCATCCAGTGCTGTGCTCCCGGTGACGGCACATGGGAAACCGTGGAACATAGAATCCTTTCATTGGTCGCCGTATGAAATTTGAAATCGTCCATCGCACCATTTACCGGTATGCGTCGCCCGTGCATGACAGTTTCAACGAGGCGCGGCTCCAGCCGTTTTCAAACGCGCTACAGAGCGTGGATTACTTTTTGTTGAAGGTGCTGCCGGCCGCGCGGCTGCAGCATCACCATGATTTTTACTCGAACACCATCCATCATTTCGAGATCGCCGAACCGCATTCGACCCTGCTGATTGAAAGCCACCTGCGCGTCACCACCCGCATGCCAGCGTGGCCGGCCAAGACGGATTCGCCGTGGCCGCTGGCCCGCATCGGCGAGGCGGTGCGCGAGCCCCGCGTCTTTGATTTTTTGCAGGAAAGCCGCTACGTGGAACTTTCACCGGAGGTCTGGCGGCTGGCGTTGGACGCGACTGCGGGCGTGACTGACACCTGGCAGGCGGCTTTGGCGCTGATGAAATTTATTCACGAGAATTTCAAATACGAATCGGAGTCCACCACCGTCCACACCCATATGCGGGACGTATTGCAGGAACGGCGCGGGGTTTGCCAGGATTTTGCCCATGTGATGCTTGGCCTGTGCCGGGCGTTGAAAATTCCCGCGCTGTATGTCAGTGGCTATCTGGCCACCGAGGTGGCGAGCGCCACGCACGCGTGGGTAGAGGTATTACTGCCAGGCACGGGCTGGATTGGACTGGACCCCACGCACAACCGTCCGGTGGACGACACCTACGTGAAAATCGCCGTCGGACGGGACTACGCCGATGTGCCTCCCGTGGCCGGCAATTACAAGGGCACCACGGACCGCAAGCTGGATGTGAAAGTGGAGATCAAGCGGCTGGATTAAGCGGCGGGGGAAGCCGCATAAAATTAGGGAGCGGTCACCCGATAAAATCGTGCCGGCCAGTTCGAAGCGCTGGTATCGGTGTATTGGTAATATCCCGGCAAAGTTTCAATCGTTGGGCCCAGCCAGTTCCAGACTTGCAGATTGGTTGAGCCCCAAATGCTATACGTTGCATTTGAACTTCCTTGGAACCCCAGGCCGAAGACGCCCGCCGCCCCGCTGCTCCAAAGTGTTTGTTGAAATTGCGGCGGCACCGGCAGACCGATGTTTACTGTCACCAGCGCCGGCGGCGAATCATTGAGGCCGTCATTGGCCACGAAATTAAAATTATCATACGGATTACCGCTGGCATTGGTACCGCTGGCGAAGATGACGCGGCCATTGCTGTCGGCAACTTGGGGCGCGGCGGGGCTGACAATATTTCCGCGGCTGCCATTCGTGTATTGGTAGAGCATCCCGGCGCCCGGCATGGTTGTGATGCGATAATTTAGGGCCGGACCATCGCCCGGGCTGGCGTCCAAGAGAATGGTCAAATCGTGATTTACATAGCCGCTGGCGACCTGGCTGATGGCTTGCGGCGCGAGATTGCCAATGGCGAGGCTGAACTCCATGCCGCCGGCGAATTGCACGATATTAGTCAGGCCAGCCGGTAAATTCCTCTGGCCGGAACCATTATCGCCCCACGAAACGACCGTGCCGTCGGTCTTTAATGCCAGGCTAAAATAGTCACCGCAGGCAATCGCGGCGACATTGGTCAAGTTTGCCGGAATCGTTGTCTGGCCGTCATTGTTCCAGCCCCAGGCGGCCACCGTTCCGTCGGACTTCAGCGCGAGGCAGTGGTTTTCCCCGCTGGCGATGGCCACGACATTGCTCAAACCGGCGGGGACGTTGGTTTGTCCGTAAACATTGGCGCCCCATGCAGTCACCGTTCCATCGGCGCACAGTGCCAGGCTGTGATTAATCCCCGCGGCCACGGCGGTGGCATTAATCAAGCCGGCCGGCACGTTGGTTTGTCCGTTGCTGTTGTCCCCCCAGGCGGCGACTGTGCCATCCCGTTTCACCACGATGCTGTGATAAGCGCCCGCGGCAATACCAGCAACGTTGTTCACATTGGAAACCCCGTTCAACTGCCCGAAATCATTCGCGCCCCAAGCCACCAATGTGCCGTCCGCCCGGAGGGCCAGACTGTGATGAAACCCGGAGGCCACCGCGATGACATTGGTTACATTAGTCGGAACGTTGTCGAGGCCATAATAATTGAATCCCCACGCCGCAATCGTGCCGTCATTTTTCAAGGCCACCGCGTCATAGGCGCTGCTGGTCACCGCCACAACATTGGTCAAGCCCGCAGGGACATTGGTTTGGCCAAAACTGTTGTCACCCCACGCCTTTGCCCGACCGCCGGTGGTGAACAGTTCGTCCGCTCCCAAGGCGGTACCAAGCGCGTTGCTGGCATCGAGCCGGAAATGATAAATTGCGCTGGCCGCCAAGCTGTTGAGGACGGTGTTGATTGGTGCGACTTGAAAGCTGTTGCCGGAATTGGTGACCGGCGTCTGTCGGCCATAGCTGGCATTGGTGCCCCACTCGAACCACGCCACGGTGTTCGTGCCGTTCGCCAAGACCGCTCCATTCAAC
>Ga0302320_10025644_pt1 | contig 11451 bp, 5 predicted proteins | sample Bog_T0_3_FD_202130 | JGI IMG/M metagenome (GOLD analysis project Ga0302320, IMG submission 202130) | Peat permafrost microbial communities from Stordalen Mire near Abisko, Sweden - Bog_T0_3 | ecosystem: Environmental > Terrestrial > Soil > Wetlands > Peat | place: Sweden: Abisko, Stordalen Mire... | reverse complement strand
GCCGGTTTCAGCAAGGTATCGAGCGACATGCAGGCGGTAGCCATCGGGCTCACCAATTTGATCTTTACGATGGTCGGGATGTCCATGATAGACCGAGTGGGGCGAAAGAAGCTGCTCCTGACGGGAGCGGTCGGAACGGGAGTCTGTCTCGCGGGCGTAGCGGCCATTTTTGCCACGGGCCAGCACGGTGAACTGCTGGTCTGGCTGCTCGTGATCTACATCGCATTCTTTTCCGTTTCGCAGGGCGCCGTGATCTGGGTTTATATCAGCGAAGTATTCCCGAACGCGGTGCGAGCAAAAGGACAGAGCCTTGGCAGCTTTACGCACTGGATCATGAATGCGATGATCTCCGCCATCTTCCCGATCATGGCCAAATCGTCCGGTGCGATCCCGTTCGTGTTCTTCGCGGCGATGATGGTCGTCCAGTTCGTGGTGGTTTTGACTATCTATCCCGAGACCAAAGGCGTCAGCCTGGAGGATATGGAAGCACGTCTGCAAGCTGAAGCGACCAGCGCGTGAGCATCCCGGTAACCTGAATCAGGAGAATAAGGCAATATGAAAAATCCCTTGCGCTTTAGCACCGCTTCCGTGGTCGCGGCCTTCGCAATCGTGGCCTTGGGGCAAACTCCGGCCGATCACTGAGTGGTCACATGGGCCACCGCGCAACCGGTTTATCGCGCGGCACCCGCGGCCGTTCCGCCACCTGCTGCTCCGCAGGCCCCGCCAGCGGCCGCGACCGCGGGCCAACCAGCGCCAGCCGCTAACGGAGGCGGACGGGGACGCGGTCCGACGTCGTTCAACAATCAGACCGTCCGCATGGTTGCGCACACCAGCATTGGCGGACGCCGTCTGCGTCTGCAGTTCACCAATCCGTTCGGCAGCAAGGTGGTCGTAGTGGGCGCGGCTCATCTTGCCATCCGCGATAAGGATTCAGGCATTGTCCCGGCTTCGGACCGCGTCGTCACGGTAGGCGGCAACAAAAGCTTCCGCCTTTTAGCCGGCGCAACAATGTTCAGCGATCCCGTCGATCTTGAGTTCCCTGCCCTGGCCGATCTCGCGATCAGCCTCTATTTCCCCCAGGACACCGGCCCCACCGCGGCTCATACCACCGGTCTGCATACGACCTTCATTTCCGAACCGGGCGACTTCACCGGACAGACACAAATCACCGGAGGAACCACCGCCAACGTCTACTACTGGGTATCGGCTATCGACGTTCTCGCCCCAGCCAGCACAGCCGCCATCGTAACCCTCGGCGATTCCATCACGGATGGCACTTCTTCCACCGTAAACGCCGATCACTCGTGGCCCGCGCGGCTCGCAGTGCGTTTGCAAGCCAACAAACCTACGGCCAGCCTGGGCGTGGCGAACGAAGGGATTTCGGGGAATCGGGTGCTGGCCGACGGGTCGGGTGTGGCTGCATTGGCGCGCCTCGATCACGATGTTCTCGCTCAGTCTGGCGTGAAGTGGCTGATGCTCCTCGAAAGCATCAACGACATCGGCCTCGAATCCCGTACCAACACTGGGCTCACCGCGGCCGATCTGACAGCCGCATACCGCCAGATCGTGGAGCGCGCGCACACTCACGGCATCAAAGTAGTCGGTTGTACACTGACACCCTATCAGGGAGCGGCCTACTACTCCGAGCCGGGCGAGACGATGCGGGAAGCGGTCAATGATTTTATCCGTAGCTCGGGAACCTTCGATGCCGTCGCCGATTTCGACGCCGCTGTCCGGGATCCCGCAAATCCGAAGCACTATCGCGTCGATATGCAGTCGGGCGACAACCTCCACCCCAGCGATGCGGGCTATCAGGCAATGGCGGATGCGGTTAGTCTGTCTATCTTCACCGCGAAATAGCGGCACAATCGCGCCCGGGAGCCGGGCGTGGCGCAAAATCAGCGGGCTGTGTACCCCTGCCAGAGGTATTCCAGAGCCTCGGGCAGAGTTTGCTGTTTCACCGGGCGGTCGGTGTGTCCGGCGTTGCGGGCGAAAACAAACTGGTAATGATAGCCTTTTGCCGCCAGCACTTTGGCCATATTCTCATTGGCCACGACCCAGTCGTGCATGTCGTCGCGCATGACGTTGGGATTGAAAAGGTCTCTGTCGCCAACTTCCATCCAGATACGCAGCGGCTTGACCGGGCTGTTGGGGATAAGGTGTTCATGGAACTCCCATGCGCCGTGGGGGGTCTGAGGATTCGAAGGCCACTGCTGATTGACATACGTGCCTGAGTATGTCAGGACGCGGTGATAGAGCTCCGGGTGATACCACGCCATTTCGAGCGCGCAGGAGCCGCCGGAACTGCCGCCCATGGTTGCCCTGCCTTCGGGATCTTTGGTCAGCTTCACGTTGTATTCTTTTTCAACGAGAGGCAACACTTCGCTCTCAACGAACTCAGCGTACAGGCCCGACATGGTGTCGTATTCGAGGCCGCGTTCGCTTCCCTGTGCGTCGCCCGAGCCGTTGCCAATCGAGATGGCAATCATCGCAGGCACCCGATGCTGGGCGATCAGATTGTCGAGCGCGGTGAACAGCGAGGGGTCGGGCCCGTCCTCTCCGACGATAAACGGCGCGGCCGTTCCGGGGACGTATTGTTTGGGGACGTACACGGCCACCCGGCGCGTATAGGGAGCGGGGTGGCTGGTGGTGACTACCAGCCTGGCCGGGTCGGCGGGGTCTGCCGTTCCGAAGGTCCCGGCATCCCGCGCAATGCCGGGATAGATCTTGCTGTCGGCCGAATTCATCGTAAAGTTGTAAACGGTTCCCTGTAGCACACCATCGTGCACGGTCATCTCCGGCGCGGGGTTGTGGGTTGGGCCGAGGACGAAGTTTCCGTCGGCGTTCGCGGGAGCGTTCGTGCCGTCAGGTAAGTCTTTCGCCGTTACATAACCGGGGGTGTGGGGATCTCGGGTCGGAATGGGCGCCCGCGCAGGGGCTTTGGTGTCAGTCGGGGTCTGAGCCAGGCTGATCAGAACAGCGAAGGCTATGGTGCATGGAAGACGGTACATCATACACGGAACATCATACACGGATTACCCTTTTCGGATTGTGGGCGGGCCGCCGGAACGGCCCGCCACACACGAAGCCTTACTGTGCCAGGCGCTTTTGGTTTTCCATATACACATCGCAGGCTTGCCGCCGCAGACCTTCTTTGGCCATCGGACCGCCATCGGTAAAATCCACATAGCCACGCGCGGTCGCGTCGAACTTCGGCCACTTCACCAGTCCGGTGCCGTTGGGGTCGCCGGTTTTCGCGAAGTTGCTCCAATAGGACTGCATAATCGGCGCATATTGCTGATCCGATTCATCGTAGTTCCGCATCTTCTGCCACACGGCCAGCGTGCCGAAGACGAACGGAATTTCCGAGGCGTGAGGTGCGCCCGTCGCTTCTTTTCCGTGTACTGTGCGCGAGAACTGATACTCGTAGCCCGGATTCCCCGCGGCAGTGTGCCAAATCAGTTCCTGAACCGCTCCGCAGCGGAATGAATTGTCCGTGGCATATTGCATCTCGACCGTTCCGTTTTCGGGATCGGCCGCCGGCGCGCCGGCACCGGTCAGGCCGTAGGCCGCGAGCGCTTTATCGGTCAGTGGACCATACTTTTGTGCAATCAGCTGGCGGATATCGCCGGTTTCGCGCGGCGCCATCTCCTGAGAGTTATTGCCGTGCAGCAGTCCGACCTTTTGCTCACGTCCGCTGGCATAGACCTTGGTAGCGGGCTCGGTAAGCACCCATCCATCCACGGTAATTCCCAGGCTTCCGGTTCCCGGCCCGGCGGCCGCAGCCTTATCCATCAGTTCCGTATCCGGAATTGCCCGCAGCTTCGCCAGCGCATCGTCACCGGTGGCGCCCAGCTTGGCAGCGAGTTCCGCGCCCTTCTTTTCCGAGTCCGCCTGCGACGGCTGAGCGCTGACGGGGCCGCTCTCCGCGATCACTCTCACGAACAACCCTTTGGTCAATGGCGACGCGATCAGCGCGTTCACGTCAGCGGAGCCTGCCGATTCGCCGATGATGGTGACATTGGCGGGGTTGCCGCCGAATTTGGCGATATTATCCTTCACCCAGCGCAATCCCATAATCTGATCGGCCAGCCCGTAATTTCCGGATGCATGGTGGGGCGACTCTTTGCTGAGCGCGGGATGGGCGAAGAAGCCAAAGACGCCGAGCCGGTAATTGACATTGACCATAACCACGCCGTGTCGGGCGAGGACTTCACCGTTGAACAACGGTTCCACTGCCGAACCAGCGGTGTTCCCTCCGCCGTGAAACCAGACCATGACGGGTACGGACGAGGTCATGGGCCACTTCGGCGTCCAGATGTTCAGTTGCAGGCAGTCTTCGCTGTGAGGAAGTTGCTTGTTACCCGCCTGATTGCACATCGGCCCAAAAGCAGTGGCGTCGCGGACGCCAGTCCACGCCTTCGCCGGAAGCGGCTCCCGCCAGCGCAGGTTGCCGACCGGCGGTTGTGCAAACGGTATGTTTTTGAAAAATGCCACATCTGCAGTCAGACCGCCGCGAAGCTGGCCGGTGCTGAGTGTGACGACAGGGTCGGATCCCGCTGCCTTGGCCGGCGCCTGCGCCGAACTCGTTCGTATCATGACTTGCCCAAGGCACAGGACGCAAGCCAATATGCCCGTTACTTTGATGGTTTTCATCGATCTTCCTTTCTTTGTTGCTGATTCCAAATTTTGAGTGGAGCTATGTCAATGTCCCGCCGGTGATACCGATGCCTGGAAATGGGAGCCCAGGTTCATCTCGTAGAACTTCAGGCCGGAGAAAGCGGCCTCGCTTTCCTGCGAGATAAATCCAATTCTCCCGGAAGGTCTGAAGAAGAAGAACGACTGCATCAGCATGTCGTCGATATAGAGTTCCATCTGACCCCCGCGAAGCCAGAGACGGAAGGTGTGATCGCGCCCGTTATCCAGCCCGGTAACCGTCGCGCTGTTCCTGCCGGTCGCGTCCAGAGTATCGAAGTGAAATCCAATGTCCGTCTGAAGCCGTCCGATCAGCGATTCGCGCCACAGCGGCTCGCCGACTTCCAGCAGAATGGCGGTGTTGTTGTTTTTATCGGCGCCCTCCACGTAGAAACCGGCGTATGTTTTGTGCGCATCCCCGATATCCTTCGTCAGCGATCGCGCTTTCACATGACCTTCCACAATCAGCCCCTTGTCCAGATCGAAGCGCCGATTGACGAGCACCACGGCCTTGCGCGTTTTATCGCTCTCAAGCCAATCGAACGCGCGCCAGGCCTTGTCGGTTTCAACGGTAAGTGAATCGCCAGTCGCGGCCACTCGCACAATGGGGTTCGAAGCGGTCTGTCCCGGCGGAAACGCCACCAGATTGCGCGTCGCATCCACCTCAATTTCATTGCCTTTTGCGAGGTCGTTCTGCTCCCAATATGCCAGGCGGAGGTGCCCCTGCCGGTCGACCACGGCTTTGCGCATCGGCAGGAACCAGGTGCCATGGCCGTCGGTCCCTGTGGTGGAACGGAATGTAAAAGGATCGCTGACAAGGTCCTGAGGACTATCCTTGACGAAGCCGGCGAGAATGTGAACGTAATAGTTCCCGTCCATTCCCGAGGTTCCCGTCAGGCGATAAGCGCCCATATCGGGCCGAAACGGTCCTGTGAGCGAGTCGGCCACATACGTGTAAACGCCGTAGCCGTTAAATCCGAAGTGGTTGACATTGCCACCCAGAAAATAATATTTGTTGCCGAGTTTTTTGATGCCGCCGACTTCAAGAGTAGGAACCTTGAAATCGGCGATGATGTCGGGAGCCTTTACCGGCGTGAAATGAATCCCGTCCGGAGAGTCCATCAGGCCGAAGCCCCCATGGTCGATTGGGTCCGCGACCACATATCCCCAGTAACCGCCAGTCGGCTGCGCTTCGTTTTTGGGCACGGTAAACATGTGATCCCAGCGCCCGTCCGCCCGATACAGTTTCGGATCGATCGGAACCTCGTAAAGATAATTCCAGTGAATCAGATCCTTCGATTCATAGAAGCGCAGCAGGTTGTTGTTGGTACCCTGGTCCGTAAACCCACCGTGATTAAGTATGTAGCGGTCGCCCACCTTACTGATATATTGCTTCCAAACCCGGTTGTTCTTGAAGTTTGTGGACTTCAGAACCACACCGTAATCCTTCCAGTGCACGCCATCCTGCGACGTCGCCAGCCAAACGCCGTCGCCTCCATACATGGTGAACATGTAGTACTGGTTGTTGGCGTAGATGACCGACGGATCCCAGAAACTACCTGCACTAGGCTGATACAGGAATCCGTTGCCGGTTGAGACTACCGGCGCGGCAGCGGCTGCCGGTCCCTGAGCTGAGACGCGAGTCAGCATCAGGCCGACAAGAAGCAACGAGAGCGAAAACAGAGACGCCGCGCGCAAAATGGCCGGTGTTTTGCTTCTCACCGCGGAGCCCCGAAGCTGAGGTCTTGCATGGACCATTCTTTTTACATTTCATGCGGAGGACCTGACGGCTATCCTGCCGCTAACCGGCGGGCCCCCGCATCGTCGCTTCAGCTAAAAAGAGAAAGCTCCTGATTTAGAAGGTGAATCTCGCGCCCAACTGAACGGTCCTGGCAGCGCGGACGGCGTTCAGCGCCCCATAACCGTTGTAACCGCCGCCCTGGCCCGGCACATACGACTGGAAGTTGGTGATGGCGCCAGTCGATTGGTTGAACGTCGGCGTCAGATTGATACCGCTCCACTCCGTGTGATTGAACGTGTTGTAGGTTTCAAACCGGAACGCGAGAGAGCGCTTTTGGTCTTTGCCAAGATAAAACCTCTTCATCATCGCCGCATCCCAGTTGCGATAACCCAGACCCCTGAGTGCGCCCGAACCGGAGTCGGCCCCGATGCTCCCCTTGCTGGCCGGAGCGAGGCAAGTCGTGTTGATGTAATCCTGGATGGTGTGCGGACCCGACGTGATCGGATTGCACGACAATACGGCGCGGGGCGCGATGTCGGCGCTGCCGGTGATCTCCTGGTTCAGCACCGCCGCCGTTACATTCAGTTCACTGTAAGTCGCGGTCAGCGGCGCGCCCGCGGAGTATCCCGTGATGCCCGAAAGCTGCCAGCCATTCAGCAGTTCCCTTCCGACCAGGTTGTCGAGAAAGCCTTTGGCGCCGTTCGGGATGTTGTAGAGGTAATCGATGTTGATATACTGCCGCCGGTCAAAAGTCAGATCCCCGTAGTTGACCGCGCGAGTGTTGAACGGATTTACCGCGGCGAAATCGCCGCTGATCGTGCCCAGCGCCTTCGACCACGCGTAATTCACGCCGATCTGAAGGTGTTTGCCGGCCCGATGCTGAACGGTAACCTGCAACGAGTTGTAGTTCGAGTTAAAACCGTGTGTCGTCATCATACCGGGGACGCCCTGATTCGTCTGGGTGGCCTGGCCAGACAGTCCGAGGTAAGGGCGGTAAAAATTCGCCGGCAGCGCGTTGGCGCCCAAAATCGTGCTCGAAGTGGTCGCCAGCGTTGGATTCTGATTCTGCGGAAGCCACGCGCTCCCCAGCGGCACGGCGTTATAGGGCACGTCCCCGATGAGGTGGTTTCCGATGCTGCCGACGTACGACACGTCCAGCAAAGTGTCTTTCGGCAATTCGCGCTGAATGCCGAGGTTGTAATTATAGGACGTAGGAACCTTGCCGTCCCTGCCAATGGCAACGGCGGAGTTAACCGCCTGAAGTGGAGCCCCGTTCGCCACATTGCTGACGTTGCCGTAATTGAGCTGAGGTACCAGCACGACGGGAGGAACACTGGTCGCCTGCCCAATCTCGTCCAGCTCAACGCGCGTGGAGAAGACCCCTCCTCCCCCGCGGACGACGGTCTTGGCCATCGGCGACCAGGAGAAACCGAGCCGTGGATTCAACTGGGGGGCGCGGCTGGCCATAAGACCCTTCGGGACGCCGTTCGTTCCGACCTGCGCCAAACCATTCAGGTTGTTGCCCACGCCCGGCACTTCCGTTCCCACATAAGCCGACGGCTGCGTCTGGCCCGTCAGGGGGTTCCTCGCTACTGAAGTCGCGCCCGAACAAGAGGCAGCCCCGTTGGAGCAGTAAGGCTGATACAGCACTACCTGCGCGGACGCGCCGGAATTCCACAAGCCGGGCTCGAAGCTCGCCAGATTATTGTTGGTTTCATACCAGGGCGGCATGAGGGCCATGCGCAGACCGTAGTTAACGGTCAGATTCGACCGCACTTTCCAGCTATCCTGCACATACCACTCATAGTTTGAGTATTTGTAATGGGCCGTTATGAATTTGTTGTCCTGGGTATAAGTGTCGTAGTTGCCCAACAGCGCATTCGAATAAGCCCATCCCGTGTCACCGGGGTTCGCCGAGTCTACCCCGAAATTATACGTGCCGAACTGATTATTAGTGACACTCTGGTTCTTGGTAGCGGTCTCAACCAAGATCCCCGCCTTGATCGTGTGCGCTCCCCAAAGCTTCGTGAGAGTATCTGTATAGTTGTGAATCGGTTGCTCGTTGACGTAAGGGAGTGCCGAGTTGTTCGCCGCCCAGCTCGGAGCATTCGAAATACCGGAGCTGCCAAAGTTGAAAGCGGCGATCAGACCGTAAGGATCGGCGTTCTGGTAAAGACGCGGAACGGAACCCCAGCCCGGCCAGTTCGCCGCATAAAACGGACTGCCGGTCTCCGGCAGACCCTGCGGCAAAAAGTTCTTGGTATTGCCGAAGACGAACTCGTTGGTCATCGAAGTGTTTATGACGCTCACGACGTTGATCGCGATAGACTGTTCCCCGTCGGGATCGGGATAAAGCGACCAGTCCAGGTTGCCCCCGGCGTAGGCCGAGTAGTTATTGTGATACCGCAACAAGTGGAAGGACACGCGGTTGTTCGCGTTGATATTCCAGTCGAACTTATAGATGTCCTGCCACAGCCTTCTGGGGACAACCGGCAGAGTCTGCTGGAAGTTGTAACTTGGGCTGATCGCAATGTTCGGCGTGTCCTTGCTGGCCAGCAGGCTCAGGAGACCCTGGCCGTACTGGTTGATCATGGACCCGGGAACCACGTTACCGGGAAACTGAATCCCCGTGCTGGGATTCTTGACGACCACCGGTTGATTGCTGCTGTTCAGCACACCCGCGAAATTGCCGTTTGCCTCGGCGACTGTCGGAGTCGTCAACTGCAGGACGGTATTGCTCTTCGACGGATCCCACTCGAAATTGGTGAAAAAGAAGACCCGGTTGCGTCCCAGTTTCTTCAGCGGACCGAAGGGCATCCAAACCGGACCTCCCAGCGTGAAGCCGGAGAGCATGGAGCGCGAAATGGGTCTCTGGACTCCAGTGTAGTTGTTGATCCAGGAATTGGCGTTGAGCCCCTCGTTCTTGTGGTACCAGTAGCCGGAACCGTGCAGGTCCTTGTTTCCGCTCTTCAGCACGGAGGAAACCTGAAACCCGCCGGAACGGCCGAATTCCGCTCCCATCGAGTTGGTGCTGACTTTCACTTCGCCCACCGCCTCGACGCTATAGCTGAAGTTCGCGCCTGCATTCCCCATGTCCATCGCTGTGACGCCGTCGATTGTGACGGTCTCCTGCACCTGCGGTAGCCCGTTGAAGGCCACGACATCCAGCGGACTGCCGTTCACTTCCCTCAGGTACGCGGTTGCGACGTTCGTTCTGGCGCTCACCGGAAGGTCCTGGATTTGCGACTGCATCACTGCCTGGGAACGCGTGGCCGAAACTGTTTCAAGCTGAATGGCGTCAGCCTCCACAGTCACGGTGGCGGTGACCGAGCCGACTGTCAGCTGAAACGGCGCAAGCCCGCGCTGGTCGCCGCCGCCCAGCGGGATGTCCTTTTGAACGTACTTCTCGAAGCCTGCTTGTTCCACTGTCAGTGTGTACGTGGCCGGAGCCGGAAGCTGGTCGAAAACAAACACGCCGGCGTTGTCTGTGGTGAGCACGCCGTTGACGGCGTTCTGATCCTGGTTCAAAGCCGTCACCTTGGCCCCGCGCACAACACCGCCCTGGCTATCCTGCACGATACCGCTGATGGAGCCCGTGGACGTATTCTGCGCCATCAGGGCCGACGGCAGGCTGACGGACAAAAATAAGGCAACGGGCAATAACCACGCCGCTCGTGAAACAATCGATTTCTTCATACGTATGTAATTCATGGAACTTGTGGAACCTCTTTCATGGAGTTGCGTTTCCGCCCAATCCCAACCGCAGTTTCAGGTTTGGAGCACCGGAAGAACGGCTAAAAAACATATGCGATAACGCGGTCAGCGACGAACCGGCAAACCGTTTACCGCAAGCAGCGGGGCAATTCGCGACTGGCACGTTACAGGAACCGCCAGCGTGACATTGAATTCGATGATGTCTTACGTGGACCACCGTTTTGACCTTAGTTTCACGCGGCAGGACGGCCGAGAGAGCCCGTCGCTCACCGGAATCATGGACCTTGGGCACGATGAAACCTTCCAGACCTGTATTAACAGATTACAATAGCCAGACAACCGTAATGGATTGAATATATATGCATAATTTTGCGGTGTCAAGAACAATCCTGGTCACTTCAGAATATATCGACCTGTATTATCTGGTTGTCTCGCACCCTTTGAAGGATGGGTCTCAGAGGCCCAAGCCCCAATGTCACCGACCGGAGGCTTGGCCCGGCGCTCCGCTTCCGGCGAATGCTTCGCCCGACGGCTCAATCTAATGGTACCGGCCAGACGGCATACAGAATTGCCAGAGACCCCGCAGCTTAACGCCCTGGACTTGCCGGAGGGTTTTGTCAGCGCGCAGATTCCCACGGGCGGCCGACCTGATGTATCCGAGCATGCCATCCCGTCTCGAACCTCCAACATTTGAAGCGATTCTGGCCGGATTGGCGGCATTGTTGCCCACGCTGTTTCGACCTGTGCGGCGATCGCCAGACGTCAAAATACGACGAACTTTTCGGGGGCTGGCGCGTAGTTTGACACATGAGAACCGATTGGGTTGAGCGGTCCGTGGCTCGGGTTGGGGTGGTGGCGCTGCTGCTGGTGGGGATGGCGAATGGGCAGGGGGCTCGGGATCTGGCGGGGACGTGGCAGGGGACGCTCCCGACGGGCAATGGTGAGCGGCTGGTGGTGAAGATTGCGAAGGATGGCGCGGGGTGGAGCGGGGTAGTGTACGACCTGGACGCGCGCACGCCGTCCCTGGGCAGGAACACGACACAGATGAGCCTTGCGGGCGCGGAGGTGCGGTTTGCGATTGCTCCGATCGATGCCAGCTATGGAGGAAAGCTGGGCGACGATGGAGCGTCAATGGCGGGGATCTGGACGCAGGGCGGGCAGGCTCATCCGCTGAGCCTGGCGCGGGCGGAGGGCGATGCGGCGTGGGAGATTCCGGCGGCGACGGCGGCTATGGCGAAGGATGCCGACCCGGACTGGGAGGTGGCGGCGGTGCGGCCGACCGACCCCGCCGTCAACAACGC
>Ga0302320_10025641_pt1 | contig 11452 bp, 21 predicted proteins | sample Bog_T0_3_FD_202130 | JGI IMG/M metagenome (GOLD analysis project Ga0302320, IMG submission 202130) | Peat permafrost microbial communities from Stordalen Mire near Abisko, Sweden - Bog_T0_3 | ecosystem: Environmental > Terrestrial > Soil > Wetlands > Peat | place: Sweden: Abisko, Stordalen Mire... | reverse complement strand
GAATTCCTAAAAAGAATTTTGAAATCTGAAACAAAAACGGCCATACATTATGGTCGTTTCTGCGCCAAGCAGGAAACTTTTCGTTCCGTAGTCAACGGAACACCTCCTTTCCCTGAAAGCTTATCGCATTGAAGCCTAATGTCAAATAAGATTTAATGAATTTTTAACATTTCAAAATTAGGGAGTATACTTTAAATATGGGTAGTATCATTGAAATCAACGACACGCTCCAGATCACAAAAGAACAGGGATTTCCGCCTGAATTAGATTATAAAAAGCATGCTATTCAACCTATGAAAGCTGAGAATTTTGAGGGTCGTGTTTTTGAATTTCGAAACAAATCAGGAATACGGATGTATCAATCTCCGCCAGTCAGAAATTTTCTTGTCGAAAATCGGGACGGAAAGTGGATCTATTGGGGATTGATCCATGTTATCGAAACAAACTATGACTATGCAAACCAGGTTACTTCGGGAAAATTTAAAATTATCTATCTCTATACTCCCGAAGAAATGAGCAGGGCGCATGATCTGATCGATAGAAATCCGAAAACGAAGTTTGCATAATAAAAACCTGGATTCCCGCTTTCGCGGGAATGACAGAAAGAAAACCAAACCGAGGTGCGAGATTCTCGAAAACTTGAGCGGAAGCATTCAGAAAATATCTAAAAAATCAGCCGGAGAATAGTTTTTTCGAGAACCTAAGTGGAAGCTACTCTGGATTCCGGCTTTCGCCGGAATGACAAAAAGATTGGAAGCATGGACCCTCGCCTCCGCGAGGGCGACAAAAAAGAAAACCTAGACGCGAAGATGCGTTTTTGAAACATTCGCGGAAGCGAGCTGAAAACGCCTGAGCGAGTAAGAAAAACGCCAGGTGCCCGCGACTCTGGGAGCTGGGCAGCGTTTTTCCGTCATGAGCGAAGTGCGTTTTGCGAGCTGGAGCGCTGTTTCAAAAACGCATCGAGCGTCACTCGAGGCCTTCGTACTCACGCATGGTCAATTGTGAATCCACTTGCCGCATGGTTTCCAAGGCCACCGCAACCACGATCAAAATGGCCGTGCCACTGATCGTTAAGGTCGCCACGCCCGTTATCTTCTGGATCGCGATCGGGAGCACCGCGACAAGACCCAAGAATATCGCGCCCCATAATGTCACGCGGTTCACGACGCCCGAGAAGAATTTCGCCGTATTCTCCCCCGGCCGGATGCCCGGGACGAAACCACCGCTCTGCTGGAGATTTTTCGAAAGTTCCTCGGGATTGAAGGTAATCGCCGTATAGAAATACGTGAAGATGAAAACAAGCAGGAAATACACGAGACCGTAGGCCAACTGGTTCGCTAAAAATGCCGTCGCAAAACTGTTGAGCGCCAAACCCCAATGTACATTGAAAATCGTAACGACCTGCGCCAAAAATTGCGGGAAGAGCAATACCGAGATCGCGAAAATGAGCGGGATCATACCGGCCTGGTTCACCTTGAGTGGCAAATAGCTTTGCGCGCCACCATAGAGCTTGTTGCCCCGCACGCGACGAGCATAGGCGACTGGGATCTTGCGTTCTCCTTCATTCAGATACACGATCCCCGCGATGAGAAGTACCGCAACCGCGGCGAATCCGACATAGGTAATGAGCAGATTCGGCGTGAACGTCTCAAACGCCGTCGCGGCAGAGCCCGGCAAGCGTGCGAGAATTCCGGCAAGAATGATGAGCGAAATACCGTTCCCGATCTTTTGCTCGGTGATAAGTTCGCCGAGCCAAAGCGCGATCATCGAACCGCAAGCGATCACGACCACGTTACGGATCAGGTTCGCCGGGTCGGGCCGGTCAATCACGCCCTGCGAAATAAGCAAAGTCAAGAATCCATAGGCCTGCACGAGGGCCAGTGGAACCGTGATGAGCCGCGACCATTGATTGAATTTCGCCTGGCCGCGCGCGCCTTCTTCGTAATACATCTCCTTGAGACGCGGGAAGATGATCGTGAGAAGCTGCATGATGATGGTCGCCGTGATATACGGACCCACGCCCAACATCACAAGCGACAAGTTCGAAAGTCCGCCGCCGGAGAAAAAACTGAGGAATCCGAATATCTGGCTCGATCCGAAATAGTTCTGCAAACGCGCCGCATCAACACCTGGGATCGGTACCGCCGCGAGAATGCGATAGGCAACCAAAATGCCCGCAACGATCAATATCTTTTTGCGGAGATCGGGTGCTTTGAAGATTTGGAAGATTCGGTTCATTATTGTTCTCGTGTCGCAATGTTCATTATAACCTTACCACATTAGAACATTTACTTGATCTTCCCACTCACTTTTGCAATCTTCTCTTTTGCACTTTGCGAAATGGCGATCTTGTCTCCGGCGGAAATTGGGAATGAGATCTCTCCGTTGCCCAGAATCTTCACCTCGCCCCTGAAATTCTTACCGAGCAAGCCTACCGTTTTCAAAAGTTCCGTCGTGACCACGAGCGTCTCCTTGCCCGCATAGGTCTTCAGCTTTTCCGCCAGCACGTCCAGATTGAAGACGATCACCTTGTCCTTTTTCGGTTTATTGCGGAAACCCCGCATCTTCGGAAGTTTCAGGATCAGATCACGCTCCGCCGGACGGATACGATGTCCTGAGCGGGACTTTTGTCCTTTTTGACCACGGCCCGAAGTCGTGCCGCGTTTGCCTCCACGACCGATGCGCTGGAAACCTTTTCCTTTGAGAGATGGGAGTGAATGAAGTTTCATGCTTTCAGTTTTTTCAGCGCCTCCACGGTCGCGAGCGCGTTCGTTAATTTATTGGGCGTCCGTCCGAGGCACTTCGCCGTCGCGTCTTTGATACCCGCGAATGCCAGGACCACGCGAACCGCGCCGCCCGCCCGAAGACCGTGTCCTTTGGTCGCCGGTTTCACGAGCACCTTCGCAGCGCTGTATTTCGCAATCACGTCATGCGCGATCGTCCGACCCTCTTTCAAAACAATAGTAAGCATTTTCTTCTTTGCGTCGAGGTTCGCTTTGCCAACCGCCTGCTGAACATCGAGTCCTTTCGCAATGCCAACACCGATCCTCCCCTTTCCGTCGCCCACGATCACGGTCGCGCGAAAACGGAACCGCTTGCCGCCGGCAACGACGCGGGTAACACGCCGCATGTCGAGCACCTTTTCCTGGAATTCATCTGGCCTTCGTGCCGGCCGTTCGTTTCTCCGTAACATGGTCGTTATTATATCTTAAGTCCTGCTTTTTTGGCACCTTCCGCGAGGCTTTTCACGCGACCGTGAAAACGATAGGAGCGGCGATCGAAAACTGCTTGCGCAATCCCTTTCGCGACCGCTTTCTTACCGATCTCTTCTCCCACGATCTCCGCCGCCGCGGTCTTCGTCATCTTCGCCGCTTTCGTATGGACGTTCGATGCCGCCGCGAGCGTGTGGCCCTTAGTATCATCAATAAGCTCCGCATAGATAAATCGGTTCGTGCGATGCACCGCAAGTCGCGGACGTTCGGGTGTGCCGGAGATCCTTGCGCTTGAGCGGCGCGCGCGGCGCAGCCTTTTCTCGTGTAATTTTTTTCGTGCGTTCATGGTATTCGTAACTATTATCCCGTGGTTGTTCCAGCCTTCTTGCCGACCTTCCTGCGGATCACTTCTCCTTCGTAATGAATTCCCTTGCCTTTATAAGGTTCCGGTTTTTTGAGCGCGCGCACCTTCGCGGCAATCTGTCCGACGTTCTCCTTGCTGATGCCTGAAAAAAGGATCGCCGTATTCTTCTCGACGGATACGACAACATCATCCGGTATCCTTACCTTAACGGGCAAAGCGTAGCCGAGGAAAAGAACGAGGTCTTTTCCTTCTATGGCGGCGCGATAACCGACGCCCTCGATCTCCAGTTTTTTCGTAAATCCTGTCGTCACGCCTTCTATGGCATTTTTCGCGAGCGCCCAGGTCGTGCCGAGCATCGCTTCATTTGCAAGATCCTTTCCCTCTGAGATCCACAATTCTTTTTCCTTCTGCTCAGCCAAAACACCCTGAACCAAAACAACCGTGAGTTCTCCTTTCGGTCCTTTGATCACGAACTCGCCATCTTGCATGGCGATGGTGACACCTTCCGGTATTGAAATTGATTTTTTAATAAGACGGGACATGGAAATGATAAGAAGTTACCAAATTTGGAAAAGATATTCTCCGCCGATCTTTTTCTTTTTTGCGACCGTTGCGGACATGATGCCTTCCGGCGTCGAAAGAACGCCGATGCCGTATCCCTGTCGCACGCGGTGCAGGCTTGCATAATCACTGTAAAAACGGCGGCTCGGCTTGCTGAGCACCTTGAACTCGACATCCTTTCGCTTCTTGCTGTCGAGGCGGATGACGATATTGTTCTTGTTTCCGGTCGTCACCTGTTCAGCGCCAACCACATAATCGTTCTCCGCAAGCACGGCGAGTACGGCGAGGTCCATACGCGAAAACGGCACGGTCATTTTCTCTTTGCCGGCACGCAGGGCATTTTTAATTTCAGGAAGTAATCGGTAGTACATTTTTTTTCTTACCAGCTTGCCTTTTTTACGCCGGGGATCTGCTGGTTCGTCGCCATTTCACGAAAACAGATGCGACATAATCCGAAATCGCGCATGAAACCGTGCTTGCGGCCGCAGCGGAAACAACGTCGAACGATACGGCTCGAAAACTTTGGTTTCTTTTTACTTCGCGCAATGACGGATTCTTTTGGCATATTATTTTTTGCCTTTTTTCTTCACTTCCTTCCCCTCTTTTTTCATCGGAACGCCAAGCTTCATGAACTCTTCCCAGGAAAGTTTCGCATCCTTCTTCTTTGGCACGATGCTCGCGCCGAACGAGAACGCAACCGGCGATTGCTCCGGCTCTATTTCCGGAAACACGAACTGGTCGCGCACGCCGACCGTGAGAACGCCATGATCGTCGATCGCCGTCCGGTTGATGCCCCTGAAGTCGCGCACCCGAGGTAGCACTATTGTAATCAAACGCTCGAAAAAATCAACCATCTTTTCGCGCCGGAGCGTGACCCGTACGCCCACGATCTGGTTTTCCCTGATCTTGAATCCGGCGATGGATTTTTTCGCGCGACGGAACTGGGCCTTCTGGCCGGTCATGGCGGCAAGGTCACGCATGACCTGCACGAGGGCTTTTTCCTCGAAATTCGGCATTTGGCTTAAGCGGCCGACGCCCGCGTCAATCACGATCTTCTCAAGGAAGTTTCGGATCTCGGTTCGTCTTTCGTTGTGCGTTGATTTTGGCATGGTCGTTAAATTTTCGCTTTGCATTTTTTGCAATAACGCACTTTCCGCGCGCCCTCCATGCGGCCACCGACCCGCGTCGGCTCCTTGCACGAAGAACACACGAGCATGACCTTCGATGCCGTGAGCGGTCGCGGCACGGAAACCATCTGGCCCTTTTCCCCTTGCTTCCGCGGGCGCGAGTGTTTCTTGACGAGGTTCAAGCCATCAATGATCACCTTGCCCGCTTCCGGAAGTACGCGAATGATCGCCCCCGTTTTGCCGCGGTCCTTGCCGGAAACTATTTTTACCGTATCTCCTTTGATAAGTTTCATACTCGTTATACGATTTCTTCCGCCATCGTCATTAATTTCTCGAATCCCCGCTCCTTCAATTCGCGCGGCAACGGCCCGAAGATGCGTGTCGCCACCGGCTCCTTCTTCGCATCCAGCAACACGACGGCATTTTCGTCGAAGCGGACATACGATCCATCCTTCCGACGCAATGCATTTTTCGTCCGGATGACGAGCACCTTGACCACGTCCTTCTTCTTCACGGTCTTGCGGGGTTCCGCCGATTGTACCGACGCCACGACGATATCGCCCACGCCCGCATAGCGCCGGCGCGTGCCGCCCAAGATACGAAAACAACGCACGACCTTCGCGCCGCTGTTATCCGCAACTTTCAATATGGAACGTTCTTGGATCATGGATTTAAATTATGCCTTACCGACGATGGTCCACCGCTTCTCCCGCGAGAGCGGCTTCGTTTCCGCGATCACGACCTTATCTCCCGTATGGTATTCATTGTTCTCGTCATGCGCTTTGAAACGCGAGGTGAGCGTCTGGTATTTCAAATAGCGCGGATGTTTCTTGAGACGCGAGACGGCGATTACGCGTGTTTTCGTCATCTTGTCCGAAACGACGACGCCCGTGATCTTTCGTATTTTCTTTTGTACTTCAGATTTTGGCATGGTAGGTATTATGCGTTTTTGGCAGCAATGGCCCGCTCGCGGAGGAACGTTTCGGCGCGCGCAATCGCGGCCTTGGTCTCGTGGAGCGTCTTCACATTCTTCACTTTTCCCGCCGCGAGGTCAAACCGCAGACCACGCAACTTCTCACGGTCCTCTTTAATAAGGCGCATGAGCTCCGCGTCGGATTTCACTTTCAGATCTTGGATATCTTTCTTCTTCATATTATTTGACGATGACTTTTGTCTTCACCGGTAATTTGTATGACGCGAGCCGCAAAGCCTCTTTCGCTTTCGCGAGCGGCACGCCATCGATCTCAAAAAGGATCCTTCCCGGACGGACCGGAAAAACATAATGGTCGACGCTTCCCTTGCCACCGCCCATGGTCGTTTCCGGCGGTCGGATCGTGACCGGCTTATCGGGGAACACGCGTATCCAAAGCCGGCCGGCACGCTTCAGCGAGTTCGTGATCGTCTTCCGGGCCGCTTCGATCTGGCGCGAGGTCATCCACGCCTGCTCGAGCGACTTCAGGCCGTACTGGCCGTAGTGCAACTCAAGCCCGCGGGTCTCAACCTGGCGGCCGAGCGAACGTCCTTTGTGCCATTTCCTATGCTTTACTTTCTTCGGGATCAACATGATTTTTTAAAAGATACGTAATCTATTATTGGAAATTAAGAATTTTGCCGTGAATTCTGATCTGCAAATCTCGGCTCATCTTGCGTCTTTTCTTTCTTCTCGAAAATCTCTCCTTTGTAAACCCACACCTTGATGCCGATGGTGCCGTAGGTCGTTTTTGCCGTGGCGGTGCCGTAATCAATGTCCGCACGCAAGGTCTGAAGCGGCAAAGAGCCGCGCGACAACCGCTCGCGCCGGGCGATCTCATTGCCGTCGAGCCGACCCGACAAAAAGACCTTCGCACCCTTCACGTCGCGGTTCTGCATGATCTGCTCGAGATATTTCTTCATCGTCCGGCGGAATGGCATCCGACGCTCGAGATCCCATGCGATCTCCTGAGCCACATAGGTCGAAGAAACTTCGGAACGCTTAAGCTCTTCCACGGTAACGCTCAAGGGTATCGCCTGCTTTTTGCCACGGACCTTCCGCAGGGCATCAGCGATCGCCTTGTTCAGATCCTCCATGCCTTTGCCGCCACGACCGATAATGAAACCCGGACGGGCCGCTTTTATGAAAATGCGGAGATTCCCCTGCGTTCGCTCGATCTCAATTGCCGCAACACCGGCTTGGCCGATCTTGTCCGCGATTGTCTTGCGAACAGCTTCGTCTTCCTCCAAATATTTCGCATAGCCGCCTTTAATGAACCAGCGCACGGGCCAGTTCTTCGTGATGCCAAGACGGAATGAATTTGGATGTATCTTTTGTCCCATAGTGATCGTTATTTCCCTTTTGCCGCGCCGCCGCTAAACGTCCTCCGGAAGAATCCGCGTTGCTTCTTTGGCTCCACGGCTTTCTGCTCTCCCTCGCCGGCTCGTTTTTCCTGAGGTGATTTTTCCTTTCCCGGCTTCGGTTTTTTCTCCGTTTTCTTCTTCTTGGCGCTTACAATCGTGAATTTCGACGAGAGCTTTTCGTTCACGCCGAGCACGAGCGTCACCCGGCTCATCTTTTTCTGAATGGCCGACGCGGACCCGCGCGCACGCGGCAACATACGCTTCAACATCGGACCTTGGTCGACGCGAATTTCCGTGATGAAAAGATGGTCCGGATTGATCTGTTTGTTTTTAGCATTTGCCACCGCTGAACGCAAGAGTTTCAAGAGCGGTCCTGCCGGCCTACGACGCACCATAAGGAGCTGCGCCTCGGCATTGTTCACCGACATGCCGCGAATAAGGTCCGCAACGCTCCGCACTTTGCGCGGCGCGATCCGGAGATAGTTCAATTGTGCGGTTTGGGTCGTCATGATCATTATTTTTTGGCCGGCGCGGCTTTTGCCGCCACGGCCTGTGCTTTCTGCGTTTCCGCGGCCTTCAACTCGAGCTCTTTCTGCATCTTACCGCCATGGCGTACGAACTTCCTGGTAGGCGAAAATTCGCCGAGTCGATGGCCAACCATTTCTTCCGTCACGCGAACCTCGATGAACGTCTTGCCGTTATGGATGCCAAAAAGATATCCGACCATTTCGGGAGCAACCTCGGAAGCGCGCGACCAGGTCTTGATGGCCGTTTCATTTCCGGATTTCAACGCCGCCACTTTTTTAAGCAGTTTCGGGTCGACGAACGGTCCTTTTTTTAAACTTCGTGACATGGTTTATTTTTATTTTCTGCGTTTCACGATCAATTTACTCGACCGCTTCCACTTGTTGCGCGTCTTGTGACCTCCCGTGATATTGCCCCATACGTCTTTCGGTTTCCGCGTACCGCGCGGCTGACTGCCTTCGCCGCCTCCGTACGGATGGTCAACCGGGTTCATCGCCTTGCCGCGGACCGTCGGCCGGATACCAAGCCAGCGCGAGCGACCTGCTTTTCCGATGGTAACCAAATTCCATTCCGAATTGGAAACCTGCCCAAGCGATGCCAATCCTTCCCACGGCACCCGCCGGACTTCGCCGGAAGACAACCGCAGATCGGTGTAATTATCCGCGTTCGCCAAAACCTCAACATAGGAACCAGCAGATCGGGCCAGCTGTCCGCCTTTGCCCGGAACGAGCTCTACATTATATACCTGATAACCGACCGGAATGTTCCGTAATTGCATGCGGTTTCCGGTCGTAAGCGGTGCCGATTCCGCCGTCAAAATTTCCATGCCAATCTCAAGCTTCTCAGGAGCGAGAATATAGCTTTTCTTTCCTTCGGCGTCGCGAACAAGCGCGATGAACGCCGTCCGATAGGGATCGTATTCCAATGTCTCAACGATAAGCTTCGCGCCGATCCGATTCTGCTTGAAATCAACCATGCGATACAGCTTTTTGTTGCCGCCGCCCTGGTGGCGCATCGTAATGCGTCCCTGTGAGTTCCTCCCGGAATGCGTTTTGAGCCGCGTGGTAAGGGATTTTTTTGGCCGCACATCGGAAAGCTTCCCGTAATCTGCGGTAGTCATACTGCGACGCGATGGAGTTGTCGGCTTGTAGGATTTCATGTCAAAAATTATGCGAGGTCAATTTTCTGCCCTTCCTTCAAAGTGACGATCGCTTTCTTCTCGCGGACATCCGAACCGCGTTTGACGCCACGGTATCGCTTATGCTTCGCAGGCAAATTCACGATATTCACCGCCGCCACATCCACTTTATAAAGCTCTTTGATCGCTTTCTTTACTTCCGGTTTCGTCGCCGACGGCTGTACCAAAAAGATATATTGGCGATGCGTGCCGATACTCGTCGCTTTTTCAGTCACCCACGGTTTTTTTATGATAAAGGAATCCATGAAATTTATGCCTGATAATGTTTCTCGATCGCAGCGACGCTATCTTTCTCGAGCAAAAGATTCTTATGGTTCACGATGTCGTAAATATTGAGCGACGTGGCGTCGATCGCTTTTGCTTTTTGCAAATTGGAAGATGCGCGGAAAACGATCGCGTTCGTGCCGGCCGGAACCAGAAGCACGTCATAGCGTTTCGTTCCTTTTTTCATGGCAAGCATATTCCGCAACGCTTCCGCGAGCATTTTGGTCTTCGGCGCTTCAGTGGTAAGCGTGTCCACCACCTTCACCTCGCCATCTTTCAATTTTTTCGAAAGAACCGTAAAGAGCGCCACGCGCTTCATTTTTTTGTTCACTTTCTGCGAATAATCCTTGTCATTGCGCGGTCCATGCGCTTTGCCGCCGCCCACCCAGAGCGGAGACGAGGTCATGCCGTGCCGCGCGCGGCCGGTCCCCTTTTGACGCCATGGCTTCTTGCCGCTGCCCGCAACTTCGCTGCGATCTTTCACGTGGGCCCACGGATCCCGCGCGTTCGCGCGCTGCGCGAGGAGCACTTGGCGAACCAAATCCTCGTTCCATTTCGCACCAAACACCCGCTCGGGGAGATCGATCGTTCCTACTTTCTCGTTCTTTAAATTAATAACGTCAGCGGTCATGGTAATAATATTTCCTAGTTCCGAATTTCCAAGATGGCTCCCTTCATTCCCGGCACCGCGCCGCGGAGATAAATGATATTTTTCTCGGCATCGACAGCCGCAACTGCGAGATTCTTGACCGTCACGCGGTCCGTGCCCATGTGTCCCGCCATGCGGCGACCCTTCACGACGCGCTGAAATGCCGTGCTGCCGATAGAACCCGGTGACCGCCAGCGGTTCTTCTGGCCGTGCGTCTTGGGACCTCCCGCGAAACCATGCCGCTTCACCACGCCCTGAAAACCGCGGCCCTTCGTAAGTCCGCTCACCCGTACCTTGTCGCCTTCCTGAAAGGAAGCTACCGTCACCTCGTCGCCCGGATTGAACTTTTCGGCTTCCACGGGGTGCGCGGGAAAATTTCTGAACTCACGCTTCGTCCTGCCAAGCGCGATCTGAACCGCCTCGTAACCATCCCGCTTTTTATTGCGGACCAAGGTCACTTTATTCGGAAGTGCCGAAATGGCCGTCACCGGGACGACGACTCCCTCCTTCCAAAGCTGGGTCATATTCGATTTTTTGCCGATGATGAAAGACATGATACTTGATAAAAAAATTTCCGGTTGTCTCCGGAATTTTACGCAATATAATCCTCTCTCCCGTTTTTAAACGGGAACATTCGGGAAAAACGAAACTCGTCTTTCGGGAAGGATGAATATTTGCATAAAACTCCAGAGGAAACCTTGGAGCGATTATAGCAGAAGGGATATTCCTCTGTCAACGGCTCCGGCTTTCCCGTTTTCCGGAAGATGATGAAGCGAAGAAAATACCTGTTTCGCGGGACTTGGACTCACAGTCCCGCAAAACAGGTATCTTCTTCGCTCGGGGCGACAATCTTCCGGAAAAGAAATCCTCCGCCCGGGACTATTTTAGGGTTGTCTTGTATTGATAAGAGAGTCTATCCACTTCTTCCGGATCGTAAGATCTGACTCCTTCCGAGCAATAGAAAATAAATTCCTTGATTCCAGCATCCAGAACGGCACGGCTACAAATTGTGCATTTCATATCTGTTGCCATGATTTTATCCCCATTCTTATCTACGGCAATGAAATATATTTTTGCTCCCTTGATATCCTGCCCTGCTTTTATCGCGTCCTGGATCGCTCGCTGTTCTGCGTGGATACAACAAGTCCGATCATGGCGGAACCCGGATGGAATATCGTACTCATTGAGACAGGTGCTCAAATTTGATTTATTTTGAGG
>Ga0302320_10025640_pt1 | contig 11452 bp, 10 predicted proteins | sample Bog_T0_3_FD_202130 | JGI IMG/M metagenome (GOLD analysis project Ga0302320, IMG submission 202130) | Peat permafrost microbial communities from Stordalen Mire near Abisko, Sweden - Bog_T0_3 | ecosystem: Environmental > Terrestrial > Soil > Wetlands > Peat | place: Sweden: Abisko, Stordalen Mire... | reverse complement strand
CGCTCGCAGTAGTCTTTGTCAACCTGACCAGCCCCGAGTACGTCGATCCCCGGAACTGTTGACTGATAAATAAATTCCGAAAGATCAGGCACTATTCCATCGCAAGCATACTTATGAACCATCTCAACGAAGCCGGACCTCTGTGGGTTCGGCGGAGGAAAAATCCGGCGAAGCCCAGGGGCCTCAAGATCGAAGTCCCAAAGAAGGACTCGCTGCGGATGTTCCTCATCTTCTGCCAAGAGACACGCAATGTTCGCAAGCGCCAGGGACCTCCCAACTCCACCCTTGTAGGAATAAAACGTGATTAACATGGTTTCCACCTTATCGTTTAGACTCGGACCGGTACCGAGCTACTCCCCAACTGGCAGGCGAAGGAAGGTACGCCATCCGGTCGAAGTCGAAGCATGTCGAGGCGCTGGTGCAACCGTGGCGGTGGAACGGAGTGCTCCTTAGTAGCTGCCAGTGTAATTCTTTGCCCGCGCTGCCGGGCAAGCTTGAGTAGTTCGCGGAAGACCTCTGCGCCGGACCGGTCCAACTCGTTCTGTAACAACTTCAAAAGAAGGGTCGCGGGCCCCAATTGCGCGCACTTGCTATCGGGTCGCTCCCAAGAATGCACAGTCTGCCTCGTTACACCGAGGACGGCTGCAAAGTCAGAGACCGACAAGCGAAGGCGTTTGCGGATGGATTTCACGCCCTCGACGGTTGGGAGCGAGGAAGTGTCTTGCAAAGCAGTTCTTTGAAGCTCCTCCCACCGTCGAAGTTCATTGGCTTCGACTGACGTTTCCCCGCACTCAGAGCAACGAAGGATTCTTGCGTCCGGCACTTCAATTGGCATACCGCGTATCCGAGTGGCGTGTCGTGGTACAATCTCAAGCTGCATGTAACCCTTACCGCACTGTGGACAACGAAATGTCTTCATTTTTTCACCTGTACATGTATGCAGTGATGAAGAAGTATTGATTACCGTCCACCCCCTCAAAAATCTTCCCGACTGTTTGAAACACGAGGCCAGATCTTGTTCGGCCGCAAATGGTGTGCTTCTTTCCGTCCAACGCAACCTCTTGATCGTCCCGTTGTGACTTTACGATATTGCCGGAAAGGACCGATACCTCGATATCGTCTTGCGTAAAGTCGTTGTTGGCAATCTTGTCAAGAACATGAGAAGAGAGTTGGTAGGCACCCCCTCGCACCAGCCGTTGAATCACACGTAACTTTGGGTTGATACGCACGAAGGATGGCCATTTGTCGGCAAAGGGAAAATCCCACAACGTGTAATTTTATTTTACTATATCCGCTGTGTATGTCAAGTGACTTTACATATTCGCCAATTGAAGTAATAACACGAACTGATACCACAGTATTGGCTATATTTGCATACATAACTGTGGTTGTTTCTCCCTTTTCCTAAGCATGCAATGAACGTGTAAGTTCGTCACCCAACGGACGTGAAGCACAAATTTGCGGTCCAGAATTTTGGCTGAAAAACGGCACGTACAGGAACGAGTTCGGTTCACAAAAACCGGCTGCGCGGTATTCCGTGGCTGGACAGCGGATTTCCGCGAACAGCCCAGCAGCCGCAGGCCCCACCGCAGGACAAGCCTCGTCCTAACTTGCTATCTGGCAAGGGGTTATATTCTTCCATTCGTTCCCGCCCGGCGTTGGAATGCTTCTTGCTAGTCTGGGGCCATAACCTAATCTCTAGAGGTCGCGGAAACGAGTTCCATCGCGGACACAAAGTCGAATCGCACACAACGAGCAAACCATTATGGCTGCGGAACAAAAATGTCTCGAATGCCAGGAGGCCACGGAAGAAGAACTGCTGGCCCGGCTGGATGAAGTTCTGGCCGACCATGCGGGAGTGCCGGGGGCGTTGATCCCGGTGCTGCAAATCGCCCAGGCCCTATTCGGCTACCTGCCGGAAAGCGCGCTGCGGAAGATTTCCGTGGCCCTGGACAAGCCCTATAGCGAGGTGGCGGGCGTGGTCGGTTTCTACTCGTTCTTCACCACGGTGCCGCGGGGCAAGCATCTCGTGCGGGTCTGTCTGGGCACGGCCTGCTACGTCCGTGGCGGCAAGCAGGTGCTGGCCGCTCTCCGCGACCTGCTGCGGATCGAAGTCGGCGAGACAACGCCCGACCGGCAGTTCTCCTTGGACGTGGGCCGCTGCTTCGGCGCCTGCGGCCTGGCCCCCGTAATCATGGTCGATGACGACGTGCATCAGCGGGTCAAACCGACCCGCTTGGCGCGGATCCTCGAAGATTATCGCCAGTCCAACGGCGATGCATCGACCAACGGTAATCAAGACACCCCGGAAGAGAGTTTTGAAGAGTCGCTCGACTGATTCGAGTCGTCGTTTAACCCGGAGCCAACGGCGACGGCGGTTTGCACGGTGGCCGCCGTCGCCAGTGGCTCCTGGTTAAACGAGAGCAGTCACGCAATTTCGGAAATGGATGAGACCTCATGAGCCAGATCATCGCCAGCATGCAGCAATTGACCGAACTCCGCGACCGCGTCCTTGCGGAGCAAGCGGCCCGGAAGGCCGCCGGACATAAGCAGGTTCGCATTTGCATGGGCGCCGGCTGCATCGCCTCCGGCGCCGATCAAGTCAAGCAGGCGATCGAGGGCGAGTTGGTTCGTTGCGGCGCGCAGGACGGCGTTTCCGTTATCGGCACCGGTTGCCTGGGCCCCTGCTCTGCCGGGCCTACGCTGATGATCGACGACGTGTTCTACGAAAACGTCAAGCCGCAGGACAGCGGCTCGCTGGTCCAGGAGCACGTGCTCCGCGGGCAGGTGGTTTCGCGGCTGACGCACCGCCGGCCGGACGGTCGCAAGGTGCCCTACGCGGCCGAGATGGACTTCTTCAAGCGACAAACCAAGATCGTGCTCCGCAATTGCGGCGTGATCGACCCGCAGCGGATCGAAGATTATATCGCCCGCGACGGCTACATGGCCCTGGCGCAGGTCGTCACCGCGAAGAACCCCGAGCAGGTCATCGAGACGATGCGGACTGCGGGGCTTCGCGGCCGTGGCGGCGCCGGTTTTCCCACTTGGCGCAAATGGAAGCTGACTCGCGAGTCGGCCGGCGAAGAGAAATTCGCCGTCTGCAACGCCGACGAAGGCGACCCCGGCGCTTTCATGGACCGCAGCGTGCTGGAAGGCGATCCGCACAGCGTGATCGAGGGCATGGCCATCGCCGCCCACACGATCGGCGCGTCGCGGGGCTATGTCTACGTGCGGGCCGAGTACCCGCTGGCCGTGGCGCGGCTGAAGATCGCCATGGCCCGGGCCCAGGAACTCGGCATCCTGGGCAAGAACATCTTCGGCTCCGGCTTTGATTTCGAGCTGGAGATTCGCATGGGGTCGGGGGCCTTCGTCTGCGGCGAAGAAACGGCCCTGATGACCTCGATCGAAGGCAATCGCGGCGAGCCGCGGCCCCGCCCGCCGTTCCCGGCCCAGCGCGGCCTTTGGGGCAAGCCCACCCTGTTGAACAACGTGGAGACCTACGCCAACGTGCCGGCGATCCTGCTCAAGGGCGGCGCCTGGTATGCCGGCTACGGTACGGAAAAAAGCCGCGGCACGAAGGTCTTCGCCCTGGCCGGCGCGATCAAGAATTCCGGCTTGGTGGAAGTGCCCGTCGGCATGCCCCTGGGCGACTTGATCTACGACGTGGGCGGCGGCACCTCCTCGGGCAAGGAGTTCAAGGCCGCGCAGCTCGGCGGGCCCTCGGGTGGCTGCATCCCCAAGCAACACCTCAACGTTCCGCTGGATTACGAGTCGCTCTCGGAACTCGGCGCGATCATGGGCTCGGGCGGCCTGATCGTCATGGACGAAGATAGCTGCATGGTCGACGTCGCCCGCTTCTTCCTCGAATTCGTGCAGGAGGAATCGTGCGGCAAGTGCGTCCCCTGCCGCGTGGGCACCAAGCGGATGCTGGAAATCCTCAACCGCATCTGCGATGGCCACGGCGAAGAGGCCGACGTGGAACGGCTCATCGAGTTGGGCGAAATGATCAAGGACACTTCGCTTTGCGGCCTGGGACAGACCGCGCCCAACCCGGTGCTCTCGACCATCCGCCACTTTGGCCACGAGTTCATCGAACACATTCGCGACAAGCACTGCCGCGCGGGTGTCTGTGCCGCGCTGGTCAGCGCCCCCTGCTCCAGCGCGTGCCCGGCGAACGTCAATATCCCCGGCTACGTGTCGCTGATTTCCGAGAAACGCTACGCGGAAGCCCTGCGGCTGCATCGCGAGAAGAACCCGCTGGCGGCGATCTGCTCGCGGGTCTGCTTCCACACCTGCGAGGACAAGTGCCGGCGAAGCACGCTGGACGCCCCGGTGGCGATCCGCGGCATCAAACGCTTTATGGTCGATCAGGAAGTGACGATCCAACTGCCCGAGGTCCGCGAGAACCCGGCCAACGCGAAGCGCAAGGTGGCCATCGTCGGCGCGGGGCCGGCGGGACTGTCGTGCGCCTATTTCCTCGCCCGGCTGGGCTACCGGCCCGCGGTCTTCGAGGCCGAGCCACGGCCCGGCGGCATGCTGGTGCAGGCGATTCCCGCCTACCGCTTGCCGCGGGAAATTGTCGCCCGCGAGATCCGCATGATCGAACGCATGGGCGTCGACATCCGCACGAACACCGCGCTGGGCCGCGATTTCACCCTCAAGTCGCTCCGCGGCCAGGGCTACGAGGCCGTCTTCCTGGGCGTCGGGGCGCCGCTGGGCGTCGGCTTGGGCGTGCCGGGCGACCATGCCGAAGGAATTACCGACGCCCTTTCCTTCCTCCGTACCTACAACCTCCGCGGCTCGGTTCCCGTGGGTAAGAATGTCGTGGTGATCGGCGGCGGCAATTCGGCCATCGACGCCGCCCGCACCGCCGTGCGGCTGGGAGCCGAATCGGTCACCGTGGTCTATCGCCGCAGCCGCGACGTTATGCCCGCCTACAAGGAAGAAATCGAGGAGGCCGAGCACGAAGGCGTGAACCTCAAGCTGCTGACCGCGCCGGTCGAGGTGATCGTGGCAGGGCGGCGCGTCTCGGGCATCAAGTGCCAGCCCATGCGGCTGGGCGAGTTCGACCGTTCCGGTCGCCGCCGCCCGGAAGAAGGCGGCGACGCCTTCATCCTGCCCGCCGACCACGTACTGGTGGCCATCGGCCAGACGTTGGACCTGAAGGGAATCTCCAACGGCGCCGCCTTTGAGACCCGCAACCGCGACTTCGTTTACGCCAACCCGGTCAGCGGCCAGACCTCGGAGAAATGGGTCTTTGCCGGCGGCGACGCCGTGAGCGGACCGTCCTCGGTCGTCGAGGCCGTGGCCGGAGGCGAGCGGGCCGCCGTGGGCATCGACCAGTTCCTCACGGGCCAGCTCCACGCCTTCTGGCGCGAGACCCGCGAGGTCGATACGTTCTTCGATCCGGACGCCGAACCGATCGATACGCCGCGGGAGAAGCTCGACCTGATTCCCGTCGAGCGTCGGCGGGAGAATTTCGACGAAGTGGAACTGCCCTGGCGCGAATCGGTGGCCGTGTGCCAGGCCAAACGCTGTCTGCGCTGCGACTACGGCCGCCGCGGCGCGGAGGAACATGCCCATTAACGAACTCCCCTCTCCTTCTGGGAGAGGGGCAGGGGGTGAGGGCCGCACGGGCGAAGCCGCAAGCGGCACAGATCCTCAGCCTAACCATCCCCCTCTCCAATTGGGAAAGGGGACCTTATGCGGAAGAATATGATGATCCAACTCACCGTCAACAACATTCCCGTCGAAGTCCCTGAAGGCGCCACGATCCTGGCCGCGGCACGGCAGGCGGGCATCAAGATCCCCACCCTCTGCCACGTGGAGAACTTGCAGACCATCGGCGCATGCCGCGTGTGCATCGTCGAGGTCGAGGGGGCGCGGAACCTCTGCGCATCGTGCGCCATGCCGGCCGCTGCGGGCATGAAGGTCCATACGAACACCAACCGCGTGCGCAATGCCCGGAAAATGGTCGTCGAGCTGTTGCTTTCCGAACACAACGGCGAATGCCAGACGTGCGACCGCAGCGAGGACTGCGAGCTGCAGGCCCTGGCTGCCGAGTTGGGCATTCGCGAAATCGCCTACACCGGCGACCGCACCCGCAAGCGGATCGACACCTCAACGCCCGCGCTGCTGCGCGACACGGGCAAGTGCATCAAGTGCCGCCGTTGTGTGAGCGTGTGTGCCGAAGTGCAGCATGTGGGCGCCTTGTTCCCGCAGAACCGCGGCTTCGAAACGGTCATCGGACCGGCCTTCTGCCACGACCTCTCCACCGTGACGTGTGTGCAGTGCGGGCAGTGCGCGGCCGTGTGCCCCGTGGGCGCGATCACCGAGCGCGATCAGATCGACGAGGTCTGGAAGGCTCTGGAGAGCCCCGGCAAGCACGTCGTCGTGCAGACCGCGCCCGCGATCCGCGCCGCGCTGGGCGAGTGTTTCGGTTATCCGCCCGGCACGCTGGTGACGGGCAAGATGGTTGCGGCCCTGCGGCGATTGGGCTTTCATGCGGTGTTCGACACGAACTTCGCCGCTGATTTGACGATTGTCGAGGAAGGGACGGAACTGCTCACACGGTTGAAAGCAGCATTGCTCCCCTCTCCTTCCGGGAGAGGGGCAGGGGGTGAGGGCGGCACGGGCGAAGCCGCAAGCGGCACAGACCCTCACCTGGAGGGCGAGGGGACCAAAGTCGCTCTCCCAATGTTCACAAGCTGTTCGCCGGGCTGGATCAACTTCCTCGAGCATTTCCATCCCGACCTGATCCCGAACCTCTCAAGCTGCAAGTCGCCGCAACAGATGTTCGGGGCCTTGGCCAAGACCTATTACGCCGAGAAGTTGGGCAAGCGGGCGGAGGACATCTTTGTCGTTTCGATCATGCCTTGCACGGCGAAGAAGTACGAATGCCAGCGGCCCGAGATGACCTCCAGCGGCGTGCGCGACGTGGACGTGGTGCTCACCACGCGCGAGTTGGGCAAGATGATCCATGCCGCGGGCATCGACTTCGACGCCTTGCCGGACGAGGAGATGGACGCCCCGCTGGGCCTTTCCAGCGGCGCGGCCGACATCTTCGCCAACACGGGCGGCGTTATGGAAGCGGCCTTGCGCACCGCCTACGAGATCGTCACCGGCCGGCAACTGCCGATGGCCAATCTGCACGTGGCGCCGGTCGAGGGCCTCAAGGGCATCAAGGAAGCCGCGCTGCTCATCGAAGGCGCGAAGAGCGATTGGAGCTTCCTGGAAGGCGTGACGCTCCGCGTGGCGGTGGCCCACGGGCTGAGCAACGCCCAGCGGCTGATCGCGGCCGTGAAGCGGGGCGAGGCCAGCTATCATTTCATCGAGGTGATGACCTGCAGCGGCGGCTGCATCGGCGGCGGCGGCCAGCCGCGCTTCACCGACGACCGCATCCGCCAAGCGCGGATCGCGGCCATCTATCGCGAGGACGAAGGCAAGAATCTCCGCAAGTCGCACGAGAACCCCGATATCCAGCGTCTCTACGCCGAGTTCCTCGGCACGCCGCTGGGCGAAAAGTCGCACCACCTGCTGCACACGAAGTACACGGCGAAGGAAAGGGTGTAGCACGTCGTGTCCCTTGATTCGACAGTTTTCCCTGGTTAGAATCGGTACGTTGGTCAAAGCTGGCATTTGCCCAGTTCCCATATCCAGGTGCTGCTATGTCGATCGCGCTTTCACCGTGCGAGAACCGGGTCCTGTTGTCTGGTGTGACTTGGTCCACTTATGAGGCCCTGCTGGTAGACGCACAGAGCAGCGGTACAAAATTCACCTATGACCGGGGCTACTTGGAAATCATGTCGCCGTCCCGTGAACATGAACACGTCAAACGTCTCCTTGGACGGATGATCGAGGCCGTTACCGAGGAGTTGGACATCCCTATCAGCAGCGGCGGTTCGACCACTCTGAAGGTCGAGTTGAAGCGACGCGGAGCGGAACCGGACGAATGCTACTACGTGGCGAATGAGACGCGGATGCGGGGACACGAGAACTTCGACCCGGCCGTGGATCCGCCGCCGGACGTTGTGATCGAAGTGGACATCTCGCGCAATTCACTTGACAAATTCGCCATTTACGCCGATTTCGGTGTACCGGAGATTTGGACCTACGAAGATGACGCGCTCGGCGTCTACCAGTTGCAGGACGACGGCACGTATGCGCGGCGGGACAACAGTCCGGCCTTCCCTTTTCTTCCCTTGAAGGACCTGCAGGGATTTCTTGATCGCCGCAACGCGACCGATGAAACGACCTGGATCCGTTCGTTTCGGAAATGGGCGCGGACCCTCTCCCGCGCTTGAATCGCGCCCGCGAACGTCACACAAAAGCGAACGCGAACGTCCCGAACGTCGGGGTCAGAACCTCGACACGAATTTTGATTTCGTTGTGCCAGGGAACGGCTTCCTTGCGGCCGGTCTTCGGTTTGCTCCAGATGGAATGGCTGCCGCGTTCGCGAACCGGCGCACAACCATGTTGCTGAAGATGGCGAGGCAACGCCCGACGTTTCATGCCAACACCAGTTCGGCCGTTTCCGCGTTGGGATCGAGCCGGAATACCTCTTCGCGTTCGGTTTCCAGCAAGAGTTGAACTGCTTCCTTGAGGTTGGCCAGACATTCTTCCTTGGTCTCTCCCTGGCCATTGGCGCCGGGAACTTCCAGACACGTCGCCCAAAAACCGCCTTCGTCACGCTCGCCATGATGAATGATGGCTGTGAATGTTTTCATGCCCTTTATTCCAGCCTTTCCGGTAGATAATGAATGATAAAAAGTTTGCCACCAATATGATATGGTGAATGGCAAAAGTTACAAACCGCACGAGTTTGGCCTGAAGCTGGAACTGGTTGCCGGCTTGCCGCTGCGAAGGTCTGCGGACGACGTGGTTGTAGTACGATTGACAACAACATGCTCGACAGTGAAAATGGCGCAGTACTCGACCGCATTTTCGCGGTCGAATACCTGTTCGGCCACTAGGGGAGATTCAAATGGGCGCGGATGACAGGGCTGAGGGGAACGTGTATCAGTTCAAGGGCGTGCCACTGACAGCCGCTATTGCGCGCTCGCTTATCCTCGAGCTGTTTCAGGGTCAACTTGTCGAGCGACAGATCATTGATGACGAGATCCTTCGCGCGCCCTCGAAATCGGCTGGCGAAGCCGTCCGAAAAGCGCTGTTAGAAATGAAGAAAGATGGACTTGTAGAGAATGTCTCCCTAGGACATTGGAGAATTGTACAAGGACAGATTTCGGAGGAACAACCGCTCGCTCAAATCGATGTGCCTCAAAGCCACGCGGAGGAGATGTCGGCGCCGGCCGATTCGCCGGTGATCGACCTAGACATAGGAGCTGGTGTCGGGGCAGTGTATCTCTACTATCTCCCCACTTACCGTCTGCACGCTGAGAGTCGGGGCGATTCATCGTGGCCTTGCAAGATCGGGCGGACTGATCGCGACCCTGTAAACCGCGTGCTTTCCCAAGCCGCCACGGCGTTGCCAGAAAAACCTCACATCGCCCTGGTGGTACGAACTTCACAACCACTGGCATGGGAAAGTGCGCTGCATGGCGTACTTACCCTTCGAGGCCTACGAATGGAAAACAGTCCGGGTGCCGAATGGTTTCTGACCTCACCCCAAGACGTGCTCGACCTCGTCAAGCAATTTGACCAAGGGTTGGCAAACGCCTGCTTTCCGCCAGGCCCATGATGCGCGCGCAGTCGCCCAACAATCGGTTCCGGGGAATTCTCCCGCCTCGCGGGAGCGCCCCTGAACCTAAGCGATAGCCAGACGGGGACGAAAAAAATACCATCACTCGTTCTCGGAGTCTTCGCGAAGGCAAAAAAAGACATCACTCGTTCTCGGAGTCTTGAATACCAGTGATATCCCTTGTCTCAGAGTAGAGTTGAAACGTGGTTCGCTCATTAAGAGGTCCGATCAGTCTCGTCGCCACGGCGCGGGAGCCTGCGCGGCGTGGGACGAAACAGCGGCCTGTGGGAACGTGGATGAGCGTTCTTGGACGATTCGCCCCGCGTGATGGTCTCCGTGATCCTGATGCCACCCTTAACCGAACCGAAATGCACTGTCATCGAGATTACGGTTCCGGGTAGTCCAATAGGCTCTCGCGGGCTGGCAGGTCTGTCGGACATTCTACTCCTCCACTTGCTTGACGACGAGACGAGAGCCTATCCCTCATGACTTGTCCCGCGAGGCGGCGGACGCCGTAGCGGCTTGTCGGGGTACAACTGCGCAAGCCTGGCCCATTCCTCCGCCGTGCGCTCGTTTTGAACGACGCGACTGGTCACTTTGCCGCGCGTAACAGTCAGCGTGATGCTCGTTGCGGGCAACCCCCTCGCAATGCTCTTGGGCTTCTCCGACATGCTAAACCTCCGATTGATAAACGCTCACGCGACGCTCATGCAGGAAAGCGCCGTTGGCGAACAATTGAACGCGATAATCGCCCGGCTGAGGAAACTCAACTTCCTCCATTTGCACGCGCCATTCTATGATAGCCCTCCGGTCGGGAAAGTCAATTTCGTCCTCTACTCGCACGAGGGGTTCGCGCTCTTCATCGGCATCGACCAGCCGAAGCTCAAGCGGCACCTTTCCGTGCGCGTCGGTCATGCAGACATAAACTGCAATAAGCGGATAAACCGCAGGAAAAACTTCTGCGCTAAACTCCGAGAATATGCCCAACAGCGAAGCCTTCCCGCTCAAGGGCTCGCCCCAAATCGCATCACAAACAACCATCGCAAGAGTCAGAGGCGGAGGTAGCTTTTCCGGCATGATGGTCACTCGCTTCATTCAAGAACTCGGCAGCTTTCAGGCATCACGCAAGCTAGCCTAACACCCGCAAAGGCCGTTCGCAAGGCCCCTACTCCGCCGTCGATTTGCTGCCTTGCGAGGACGCGCTGATGGGCACGCCGTCGGGCAGCGGACGGGCGGCGACGGGAAAGCCGAGTTGGTAAAGCTCCTTCTTCAAACGGCGGAAGTCGTCGAAACTGCCGGGATAGGTCCAGAGCGTGATCGTCGCGTCCTTGGCCTGGCGGCTCCTTAGGACCTGGTGGAACTGCGACGTGGGCTGCAGAGCCTCGGCGATCGTCTCGCCCAGGCCGTCGGTCACCGGCGCCAACTCGAAGTGGTCTTCGATCCGGGGGCGGTCGTGGCCCGACTCGCGGATCTCTTCGTTCGTCGCCCCGCGCAGGCGGATGGCATAGGTCAGCCGGTAGCCTTCGATGGGCGGGATCGTGTCGGTCAACTGGGATTGTTCGGAAAGCCTGTTGAGCTTGTGCTTGATATCGTCGACCGCCTTCTCGGCCAGTTCGTTGAGCGGCACGTAGGCCACTCGGCCGTGGCTGAGTTGGAAATGGATCTCGCGGCCGACGACCGTGCGGCCCAGCGGCGTATTGTAACTCTCGATCTGCACCGACGAGGCCGGGGTCCTCTCGATCGCTTACTGCTGGC